>Ga0209591_10007847_pt1 | contig 11673 bp, 10 predicted proteins | sample MAT01_FD_187207 | JGI IMG/M metagenome (GOLD analysis project Ga0209591, IMG submission 187207) | Freshwater microbial communities from Lake Fryxell liftoff mats and glacier meltwater in Antarctica - MAT-01 (SPAdes) (version 2) | ecosystem: Environmental > Aquatic > Freshwater > Ice > Liftoff...
TCCCCCTCCAATGTAGAGGTGGACATCAATATCGAAAATGCCGACGAATACATCGGTATGTGCCGCCGCGAAGTGCTTGATGGCTTTATGCGCGATCGGGCAGCCTCATTAGGTGCCAAACTAATTAACGGTACCGTTCACACACTAGAGATTCCCGGCAACAACAAAGACCCCTACATTCTCCACTACGCCGATCACTCCAGCGGCGCGGCAATGGGAATTCAGAAAACTCTGAAAGTGGATTTGGTCATCGGCGCTGACGGCGCTAACTCCCGCGTAGCTAAGGCGATTGATGCTGGTGACTACAATTATGCGATCGCCTTCCAAGAACGCATCCGCCTGCCGGAAGATAAAATGGCTTACTACCACAACTTAGCCGAAATGTACGTCGGCGATGACGTATCTACCGACTTCTACGCCTGGGTGTTCCCCAAACACGACCACGTAGCCGTCGGTACCGGCACCATGAAAGTCAATCAAGCCAGTATCAAAAAGCTGCAAGCAGGAGTTCGCGCCCGCGCTGCCAAAAGGCTCATGGGCGGTGAGATCATTAAAGTGGAAGCTCATCCCATCCCAGAACATCCGCGTCCCCGCCGGGTTGTGGGCCGAGTTGCTCTCGTAGGCGATGCCGCCGGTTATGTTACCAAGTCTTCGGGCGAAGGTATCTATTTTGCTGCGAAGTCTGGCCGGATGTGCGCTGAAACGATTGTGGAGATTTCTCAGCAGGGTACGCGGATTCCGACTGAACAGGAAATCAAGCTGTATCTGAAGCAGTGGGATAAAGCCTACGGTATTACTTACAAAGTGCTTGACATTTTGCAGCGCGTGTTCTACCGTTCTGATGCTACTCGCGAAGCTTTTGTCGAAATGTGTGCCGATCGCGATGTGCAGAAGCTCACATTTGATAGCTACTTGTATAAGACTGTGGTACCGGCTAATCCTTTCATCCAAATGAAGATTACTGCTAAAACAATTGGTAGTTTGTTGCGCGGTAATGCTTTAGCTCCTTAATTTTGAGTAGGTTATCGCACTTTGTATAAAAAAGCGGAGATCCCCCCTTAGCTTGCCCCCTACTCCCCCTTAAGAAAGGGGGGACTGGAATATTCTCAAAGTCCCCTTTCGAGGGAGAGACTGAAATATTCTCAAAGTCCCCCTTGCTTTCGGGGGATTTAGGGGGATCGAGACTCGGCAATGAGCAAGATTTATCAAGGCTTTCAGGCTTCAGTTGACAGCAATGAGCAGTGCTGTGTCAAAGATAAGCTGCTCAATCTGAAATCCCCCCCAAATTTTGAATTTGGAGGGGATTTTAAGCTTTTTTCCGATTTAGGGAAATTCCTTTTTTCGGGTTAGTTTAAGTTCAACTGGACTAAGGTATCGGGGGCGAGGAAGTGGGAAATGTGATAAGCTCGCTCTTCTGTTTTCAGCAGGATTTTTTCGTAGAGGTAGCGCGTAGCTCGATCGCCCAAACTTTCTGCTTGTCCTGCTTGACGGCGCAGTAAACCTATAATAGCCTGTTCCGCAGTCAAATCGTGTTCCAGCATTTGGCGGCAGGAGTATACGCCGTCGGCTTCGGGATCGAAACAGCACATCTCGGCTAACTTGCTAAAGCTAGCCGCCGGTATGCCACCCAAGCCGTTCAAGCGTTCGCCCAATTCGTGGACGTTATCTTGAGCTTCTCCGTAGCTTTCTTGAAAAAATGTGTGCAAGGAGTAAAATTCTGCCCCTTCTACAACAAAATGATGTTTTTGATATTGCAGGTATAGCGCCTGAAAACTGGCTAGCAGCGCGTTCATTCCTTCACAAATCGGTGCTGTGACTGAATGTTCTAGTAGAACTGGGTTTTCGGCTATGTGACCAAACGGTCTCAATGCACTCTGAATCTCAGCCATGTGTGTTCTCCTTTCAATAGGCAGTTTTGTTGCCAATAGACTCACTCTAGCACCCTAGATTTACCAGTCAAGCAGGGTCGGCCTCGATAGTGGAAGACTTTGTATAGTAGGAAATTTTCTTAGGAAACCTATTGAGAATAATTAGCAGTTGTGTTATGCTTTAAAAAGATGCTCGTTCTGAATGCTTCCTGAAAATGGGGTAGATCGAGAGCAAAAATTAATGCAAATCATTATTGTTGTTAAAAAACATGAATCCAGCAGATCCAGAATTAGAAGTCTGTGACATCGTGCAAGTAAGTTGGCTAGACAGATGGCAGGTTTACCAACGCTTGCAAGAACTAGAAATTCCCTGCTGGTGCGGAGTTGATCAACCTTTGCGGGCAAAAATTAGCACGGCTAAACAAGCTGCTCAATTAGCGAGTGTTTTGAGGCAATTGAGCGCTTCACGGGGCGAACTGGTGCATTTGCTGGAGTGCTGCTGGCAAATCGCCTAAAGGCAGTTCGGGAACGGATTATTTAACGGATTTAATGGATGTCACGGATTTAACGGAGTTATGACAATGTATCAATCTGGTAAGCAAGTTTCCGAATTCAGCTTAGAGGGAGAAATCCTCAGCCTAGTTATTGAAGATGGTTACAAACTTAAATATTTGCGAATTGGTACCGATCGCAAAGTAGAATTTCTTGTGAAACTTTCCAAGGAATTGCGGTCATTTTTGGCGCCCGTTTTGACGCCCGGGTTGAGAGTTCAAGTTGTAGGTGAGAAAGAACTCAATTTGAAAAACGGTAAAACAAAACTTAAAGCTCGCAGTCTCAAGCTGGCTCTGGGCCACAACGCTCGATCGCCCGAACAGCTCGACTCTACCAGTGTACCTGCTGCGGTATTGATATCCGTTGATGAGCCTCCCGTAGGGGCGGGCTTCGCCAACGACAAAACCGAAGTCATCTCTCCCACAGCAACTAAAACTGTCAAAGCTCCAGCAAAAACCCAAACCAAAATATTAGTATGTCAAAAATCTGACTGCCAGAAGCGGGGCGGGGCCGCGGTATGTAAAGCTTTAGAAAATGCTTTGAATGCACGGGGTTTGGAAGGGCAAGTGACTGTTCAGGGAACCGGATGTCTCAAACAGTGCAAAGCGGGGCCAAATATAGTTGTGATGCCGGACAAAACTCGCTACAGCCGCATTGCACCGGCAGAAATTCCCGCAATTATTGATAAACATTTTGCAGTTGTTAAAGTTTAGCCGATCGCACAGCAGGGCGAAACTGGGAGAGTCGGAGACTGGAAGACTGGGAGAATTTCGCTTCTGATTAATGACTGATGACCAATGACTGATGACTAATGACTAAGGGCTTCCTTTTGGAGAATCTATCAGGATAGACTGTATCTGAGACCCTGTGACTATTGGGATAAAAAGCCATGTCAGAAGCTGATCTTCGAGCCAATCAGCATGAACCGCACCCTGCTGTTAGATCCGATACCGAACCATTGCAGTCAAATTTTGCTGCTGCTGGGGGTTTTGAGACGATCGCCCCCCATCCGACAAATACTCCCGCAAGGGTTCCCCAACAGCCAGAAGAAGACTGGCAAACAGTAGATTTCCCCAACGCGATCAGCGTAGATGCAATTCCCACAACACCTGAAACAAAAAATTCGCAATCTCAGACACAGCCGCCAGAGCCGGGATCGCCGACGATTTCAAACAATCTCAAAAATCTGCTTGGCAATGCCGAACAGCGTCAGGGACAAGGCTCTACCCCAGTCACCCTCATGCAAGCGCTGCACGAATGCAACCGCGACCTTTTGCAGCGCATCGCCCAGCTAGAAACAGCGCTCGAAGAGTCCAAAAAAACCTTGGAGAATCGCGAAACCTTGCTACAAGAGCGGACTGCTGCACTAGAAAACACTCAAGAACAATTGACGCGACTGTTTGGGAAAGTGGAAGTTTCCCATCAAACTCTGCAAAGTCAAGAAATTTTAGTGGAAAGTTTAAGCAGTCAGTTAGCAACCAGCCAAACCAGGCTAGCGATTGTGGAGCGAGAATGTGCGTCTACTGTGCAGCGCTACAACGAACAGTTTCACCAGCTAGTAGCTACAGAAAATGTTTGCAGGGAATTGCGATCGCGCTTGCACCGCCAGCAGCGCCACACTCTGCAATTCAAAGCTGCCTTGGAAAAAAGTCTGGAGATGCCACAGAAGTCTCCAATTATTGAGCCACCTGACGATGCGGAGGATAGCGCCCACAAGCAATTAGAATCCTTGCTTGCGGCGGTCAAAAGCTCTCAGGTTCCGCTGCCGCCAGCCTTCAACGCTGCCCCAGTCAAACCTTGGTCAGAGCCCGAAGAGCATCCAGAGGTAGCGCTTGCTGAATATGCGATCGACCCTGAATCGATCGCCAATCTGGAACTTAACCAATTAGCCCAAGCATCCGGCATTCAATTGGAGAGCGAAACCTACCGCACTCAGGAGGCTGCAACTGACTCGGCGGTTGCGGTTGCGGAACCTCAATTACCTATGGCTGAGCCTGAACCGGAAACTGCTGCTGCCAAATTAGGCAGCCCAGAATTGGCCAAGGCGGTTAAAATTTTGAATTCAGTGGAAACCTTTGGCCTTCAAGAAGTGCGATCGACTCTTGTCAAACCTACAGCAGTCGCACAACCCGATTGGCTGGCCTTGATTGCTAGTCCGCTACGGCCTTATAAAAAACCTCGATCGCTAGCTGAAATTGAATTGCCTAGTTTTCGATAGGTTGACAGTTGACAGTTGACAGTTGACAGTTGAGGGCGACCTCTACCTGGAAGGAAGAGGATTGGAGTAATGAATCGTCTTCTTTTAATTTCTCCCGATCAGGGTTCCGGCTTTCAACCAATTCTTTATGGTAATTGGTAATTGGTAATTGCTCAAAATTATCAATTACCAAAAAGACAGCTAATTGGGTTTCAGCTTGGGATAAGTCGGTAAAAGTCTCCTATCCAGTTTACTTTGAAGAGAGCTGATTGATGACTACATTTGTCAAACTTAAAATCGCTTTAGAAGAGTTCCTGAAACTTCCAGAAACCGAACCTACCTCAGATTTTATCGATGGAGAAATCATTCAAAAAACCATGCCTCAAGGCGAACATAGCAGATTACAGGGTAAATTTTGTGCTGTCATTAATCAGATAGTCGAAACACCAAAAATTGCTTATGCTTTTCCAGAGTTGCGCTGTACTTTTGGGGGTGCATCTATTGTCCCAGATATCGCCGTATTCCGATGGGAAAGGATTCCCATACAGTCATCGGGGAGAATTGCTAACCGCTTTGAGATTCATCCAGACTGGTCAATTGAAATTCTATCTCCAGAACAAAGCCAAACCAAAGTCCTGAGTAAATTACTGCATTGTTCCCGAAATGGCACAGAATTGGGGTGGTTGATGTATCCAGAGGAAGAAAGTATTTTGGCCGTGTTTCCAGGTCAAAAGGTCGAACTTTATAAAGGCGCAGCTCAATTGCCCGTACTCAGTGGAATCGAATTAGAATTGACCGTGGAAACAGTTTTTAGTTGGTTGAGTTTTAGATAATACGGCGGTTGAAACCCTTACCCATGCCGTAGGTGAGAGCATAGCTGGTAGCCAACAGCCACAGCCAAACACCCGGATACCGGGGCTCCAACCAAGGCTGTACCTTGCGGGCGAAACTAGGTAGCCATCCGAACAGCCAACTGGCTAAAGCCAAGAGAGTAAAAGTCAAGTAACTCCCCAACCAGCGCCAAACATCGCGCAAGGTGACAAAATCTAAAATCCACAGCAGGAGAGAAGGATTTTTCCCGGCTGCTTCAATAGCCAATTTATTGAAAGTTAGCCAGTCGATTCTATCTTTAATAAAAGTTTCGGCTACGGTGAGTTCTTGTTCTGCCAAAATACCGAAAAATGTATTGAGAATTGAATTAATTCTTTGGGGCGGTAAACTGCGCCCGGTGGGAACCATCATCCCTTTAGAAAACAGCCAAGTTACTGATACATTGCTCTGGTAGGCACGAATTTGGTTTAAGTGATTGGCACTTAATAAATCGTGTTTTAAGGCTGTATCTAACAGGTCAGTTAAGCGGAAAAGATTGCGGACAAGGGAGCCGAAACCAGTGAATACTAAGGGAGATTGCAGGGATGCTGCATCGCCGATCGCAATTAGGCGATCGATCGCCACTGCGCGATCGCTACTGTTGCTGCTAAAATGCCCTGGAATATAACCAAAAGTCGGTTTTTTCCACACCAATTTATCGACATCGCAGCGGCGGTACTCCGGCAAAATTGTGAAAAAATCCTCGTAGAGTTCTAGCAAAGAACCGGGATTTTCTGGATTGACTTGGTGGTAGTGAAATAGATAAACTGTCAGTTCGTTGCCGGCACCGGGAAACAGTTCCCAAATGAGCTGGCGGCCGCGCGAGATGTCGCCGTGACTGTAGAGAACGTCCCCGTAATCGGAATCCCACACCCCAGGCTCAAATCCTCCATCAATGGCAGCTCCGACGGTCGGGCAAACGCTGTCAAAAGCCCGTCCTCCGTTCAATTGCCAAGCAATGGGAGAGGCTGAACCCATTGCATCTATGAGCAGTCTGGCGGAGGTAGTGCGATCGGCTTTTGTCGGCAGGTGGCGGCCCTGAACTACTACTTTTTTTGTTTCAACATCGGCTCTGATAAACTCAGTTTCGTCCCAAATTTCCCCGCCAGCTTCTGTGAGCTTAACTCCCGCCAAATACAGCAGTTTCTCGCCGTCCAAAGCTACGTTCAGCACCTTCGGCGTGTGCAGAATTGGGGCTTTAGCAACGGGCGGATTGTTAGCATCAAAAAACTTGTTATAGCCATCTTTGTATTCTCTGGCAATCAAAGTTTCCATTTCCGCAGCCGTAAATAAACCCAAATCAATTAAGCTTTGAATTTCGTCCCGCGAAATATTCCACTCGCGATTCATCCGCCCGAAAGGCATTCGTTCCACCAGCAGCACTCGGTAGCCCAATCTCGCCATCACTGCGGCATGAATTACTCCCAAAGCCCCGCCAATATAAATTAAGTCGTAAACAGTATCACCAGCATCCGACCCCGGAATCGTGCCTTTTCCCTTCTTCTTAACATCCGTTAAATCCGTTACAGAATCCGTTGCCGAACCTTCTTGCTTCTTCTTAACATCCGTTAAATCCGTTACAGAATCCGTTGCCGAACCTTTTCCCTTCTTCTTAACATCCGTTAAATCCGTTACAGAATCCGTTGCCGAACCTTCTTGCTTCTTCTTAACATCCGTTAAATCCGTTACAGAATCCGTTGCCGAACCTTCCTTCTTCAAAAACACTACTTGTTTTGGCGTTTGAGGATTGCGAGTGCCTTCGCGCCAGCGCTGCTCCCACCAGTAGACGCGCTGGAGGTCGTATTCGCCTTTGGGCATTTTTTGGAAGTATTTGACGGTGAGGGGGTAATAGGGGGCAAGAGCTTCAAAAATTGACTGTTTGGAGAGGTCTATGAGTGGGGGTTCTGGGTATCGTTCTGGAAACTTGTTTCTCACAGCCCGATTCAAAGTTTCCAGGAACTTTCTTTCTCCCGGGGGCGCGTCCTCTAGACGAAAGACTTTTAAATAAGTTGTGCGCTGGACTGACCAGACAAAGGTCGAAAGTTCTGTCGATCGCGAATTGTGGTTTTCTGAATTGGTATCAGCGAATGTCGGTTTTAGATTAGCATTTTGAGTTCCAGATTTGACAAACTTGGCTGCTGTTGAGTTTGAAAGCAGACGAAAACCGTCAGAAGTAATAATTTTTTCTCCAATTCCGGGGTCAAATTCGTGCTGTAACCAAGTGCAGACGGCTGCTGTATCCGGTGTCGGGACTTCTAGATAAAGAATTTCTTGCATTTTAGGGTCTCAATTCTGAATAAATTCATAAAGATGGGGGAGTTGACAAGGGAGCAAAGTACGCTATACTCCCAAATAATTATTGAGTTTTAAATAAGTTTACAATGTTCTCAGATTTTTAGGTTTTCGATCGATCGCGATCCTCGTTGGCCTGCTGCGGCTGAATATCTACTCCCTTCGGTTATGTACTCTTATGAATTATCCCATTCCTACGAATCCTCAAGAAATGATTGCTTTGCGACAGCAGCCGCTGAATGAAGAATTGGTGGCATCGGCGATCGCGGGTGTGGTTCAGATTGCTCGATCGCGATCTCAGTCTTTGGAGGACTTGAAGGCCGAGGTTCTCGCCGACGACAATCTGCTCGATTTGGCTCAAAGGCGCTGGCTGAGCGAGATTGTGGCTGAAGCTTGGGAAAATTTGCCCTAAATTGTCAAAATCCGAAGCAGACACGGCGTTCATTCAGTTGACAGTTGACAGTTGACAGTTGACAGTTGACAGCTACCTCTACCTAGAAGGAAGAGGATTGGAGTAATGAATAGTCTGATTTTAATTTCTCGCCTTTAGGGGTTCCGGCTTTAAACCAATTCTTTGGAGTAAAAATTATATAGCGGTTCTCAAAAAAGTGAGGATAGCCCATAGCCCATAGCCCATAGCCCATAGCCCATAGCCCATAGCCCATAGCCGGATAGTACCTCATCTTTCTGAGAAAGGCTATATGATCTTCTTCAGTCTGCGGGGAGTGGACTACCCTTCGGGAAGGCTAACGCCTACGTTTGTGTAGTCGCGAATTCCATTCGCCGTCTTATTTTATAAAATATTTTAAGATGCCAATAATTTGACTGATATTATCAATGAAATAATCATTTAAATCGACTTCCATAATTTGATTGGTAAGTCGTAAAAACTTCCAGTTTGTCCCGGTTGTGACCACGCCATATATTTCGGAAATATTATTGTTTCGTCTTTCATTAAAAATTTGAGCGGCAATCATTTCTGCCATACATTGTGGCAATCCAGCTTGGATGTTATCATTCTTAGCTTCTACTAAAGCGACCACTGGGGCTTTAATTAACAGTTGTTCGGGAGAACGACTAATTAGAAAAGCACAAAAACCAGTCAATCCTTTTTCTGAATCTATATTAAACTCTTTGCCTGAGAACAAGCTAATTTGATACTTAAACTGCTTTCTAAGTTCGACTAAAATAGGTATGACAATTAATTACGATCGAGCTTTTTCGGTATTAATTGCTAAAGCTAAAGAAATATTTTCTTGCAGAGTTTGGCTGAGAAGATCGCTATACTCTGATTCGGGTAAATTGGCAAAAATACCAACTTTGTCAGCAATGGTGATGCCAAAGTTGGTTTCAATCATTTCTAGGTTCGTAAATTGACTGTATGACATTGTTTTACAAGTGCGATCGCGGACTAAATCTAAATAAGACTCGGCGGTTGAAACCGCATCTACACAAACGATGTCCACTCCAAGCGGACTAAATCTAAGACTCGGCGGTTGAAACCGCATCTACACAAACGATGTCCACTCCAAGCGGACTAAATCTAAGACTCGGCGGTTGAAACCGCATCTACACAAACGATGTCCACTCCAAGCGGACTAAATCTAAGACTCGGCGGTTGAAACCGCATCTACACAAACGATGTCCACTCCAAGCGGACTAAATCTAAGACTCGGCGGTTGAAACCGCATCTACACAAACGATGTCCACTCCAAGCGGACTAAGAAATAAAGGGGTATTAAAGTTTATAAGAGTTGGTGGCTAACGCAATTCGACTTCTCGCTTGACTTCTGCCAAAACCCGTTGGCGAAGCCCTCGAAGAGGATCGCCCCGCGTCAACCGATATTCAGCGCGCCACACTCCGGGAGTCAGAGGAGAATTGGTACTGTTTTTTTTGCCAACATAACGCAACCAACTGCGGTTGGAGGCTGGAATTTCCTGGCTGTCGTTGACGATAGTTTTGCCATCGGGTGCAAAGATTTTGTATTGTTCGCGATCGCCCTTGAGGACTCCGTAACTCTGCACCCAAAACAATAATACAGGACTATTGACAGGTAGTTTAGTCTCAGAAAATTGTCCAGCCCAAACAGTGTTCTCGTCTGGTGGCCGATCGGCAAAACCAGCGCGAATTAAACCTGTAGAAATATAGTCGATCGGCTTGTCCCAAATTGGATTGCGGGCGGTGTTGCAGCCCAATTTGGCATCGGGCCCGACAAACGGATCTACGGGCTTGCCTTGATAGCGAAAAGTGACGTGTACGTGGGGGAAAGATGCCATCCCAGAGTTTCCCACCATGCCCAAAACAGTGCCTTTTTCTACTTGCATTCCCGGCTTCACAACAATGCTGTTTTGGCGAAGGTGGCAATATTGGGCTTCCCAACCGCCACCGTGATCGATTACCATGCCGTTGCCGCATTCTGTACCTGCGACGTTGGCTTTGTCTGTCTGGTTTTGCAAGCGCCGATCGACTACACCATCCCGCACTCGCAAAACTTTGCCCGCAGCGGAGGCGATAACTGGGACTCCTTTTGCCATTGCTTTCGCGTCGGGAATCGCAAAATCTGTGCCATCGTGGCCGTCGTAGGTTTGCCGCCCGCAGCCGAATTCGACGGCGGCGGGGCTGGGATCGCGATCGAAGTAGTGCATGACAAAACAGTCTTTTCCTAGGGTACAGGCGATCGGCTGACCGAATTTGGGGTTGTTGGGCTGTTGGGCGACTGCGGTTGATACTAGGCGTTGGGCGATCGAGTTGGCTTGGGCGATCGGCGCACTTACTCCGGTGTTTTTAGCACAACTATACAGAATTGTCAACCCGACGGTCAACAAAATTGTAGCAATGTATTTTTTTGATAGTATATTCATTCGCCGGTGGGATGTAAAGCTGAGGTGGGTAGTGAAAAATCAATTAATCATTCAGAATATAGTTGCTCAGGAATCTAGACAATTGATCAGGCGTTTTTGTTTCCTAAATTTGTTGTAATATCAATTATGAAAAATATTGCTACTAACTAAATTAGAGGATTACATCTGTAGGGAAACGGCATTGCCGTGTCCGGCGGCGAGTCTGATTTATAGGAAATTAGAGGATTACATCTGTAGGGAAACGGCACTGCCGTGTCCGGCCCAGAGTCATGCAAATAACTGATTTATATAAAATTAGAGAATTTCATCTGTAGGGGAACGGCATTGCCATGTCCGGCCCAGAGTCATGAAAATCACCGATAATTTATCGGAAATTAGAGAATTTTATCTGTAGGGAAACGGCACTGCCGTGTCCGGCCCAGAGTCATGAAAATAACTCTACATAACCACAATTTGCTTTTGGGTAAAACACATGGCAATTCCTTTTTCGTAGTAAGCCGCCTCATTAATAAAAATTGGATATACGGTCGATTTGTCTTCATACAAGACAGACTGGCCATCAAAGGTCAAAAACATCGGATCGCCGGGATTCAGGGCTTCATAATCTCTCGATTGTAGCTGAGGATGAATCATTGCCTGAATTTCTCCAGAGTGGTTTCTGGGATAGTCGATCGCCCGAATGCTTTGATAAATAGTCAGGGGATTTGTTACAACTGGCATAGTGCCTTGATTGTAGGCTTCTACACAGTCTAAAATTGTGCCGATAACTTGCTCGGTTTGCTGAAACAAAGACGCATCTAATACACCTTGTGGCACTGCACCAACTTCTAGCGTACCGCCTAATTCGGAGAGCGATCGCAGCAAAGGACTATCTTCATTCTTGGTTGTCGCAGCCAGCAGCTTGAGGTGGGGATACACAGAGGTTAAATAAGCTGCTAGTTGCAGGTTAAATGGATGCTGGCTGGCGAGAATGAAGGTTAGCCCCATGTTGGATGTGGTGCTATGCAAGTCGATGATTAAGCTTTGTTGCTG
>Ga0209591_10007848_pt1 | contig 11673 bp, 10 predicted proteins | sample MAT01_FD_187207 | JGI IMG/M metagenome (GOLD analysis project Ga0209591, IMG submission 187207) | Freshwater microbial communities from Lake Fryxell liftoff mats and glacier meltwater in Antarctica - MAT-01 (SPAdes) (version 2) | ecosystem: Environmental > Aquatic > Freshwater > Ice > Liftoff...
CCGCGTTCCCCTTCTCGCCATTCATCGTCACGGCCGTCACCGCGCTCCGCCCCGGTGTCGTCACGCAGATCATCGATGCCCAAGAGAACGTGCGCGTCACGTGGACCTCGGCCACGCCGGTATCCGGGGCCGTGTCGCTCATCCGCCTCTTCTGTCGCGTGAATCAGCGCGGTGTAGGCAACCAGTTGGTATTCACGCTCAACCAACTGCTGGCCGGGGACCTGACCGACCTCACGGGTGCCACCAGCGTGTACAATCCCGTGGTGATCGTGCGGTGAGCTTCCGTACACCGCACACCCGACCGTCCAGTGTTTTTCGAACAGCAAAGTCACCCCACACGGAGCGTTCCGTGTCCAAGCACTTCAACCGAACGGCACGCATGCACAAGACCTTGGTAGTCGCCCTGAGCGCGCTGGCTCTGACTAGCTGCCGGAACGCGCTGCTCGATACTCCGCAGCCCGTCGTGCGCAACGCGATCGAACTGCACGCCCGTCCCTCGTCCGGTGATACGGTGCAGGTCTCGATTGTCCTCGGCACGGGCCCGATACGACCAATGGGAAGCCTCACAGCTCAGCTTAGCAATACAACCGACTGGGCCTTCGCGGGCTGCTCGGCCGCCCAAGGGGAGCCGCTGCTGGCGTGCAAGGCACATGAGGGTTCGGTGCGTGTAGCGGCAGCGTGGGCCTCGGGCACCCACCTCGGTGAGCTGGTGACGCTCACTTTCGTGCGCACTGTGCCGACCGCTGTCCCCACCTGGCAGCTCTCGATTCAGGAGTCGCACGGGATGGCCGGGCAGTCTCTGCTCGAAGACCTTGAGGTCCGTGCGGATGTCGTGACTGTTGCTGGAGGTGCTCGTTGATGGCGCGTTACACGCAGATGGCCAGCGTGATTCTACTGCCGCTACTGGTAGGCTGCCACCACCGCGGTCGCGCGGTTCCCGTCATTGAATCTCTCACCCCCAACGCGGCTGACGTTTCGCGTGGGTCGCTGACCGATGTGACCGTTGCGGGCCGCGGGTTCGACTCACTCAACACCGTGCACTTCGGTCGCGTGCTGCTGCGCCGGGTGCCGCGCACCTCGGCAACATCGCTCCGCTTCACCGTGCCGAGGGATGACGAGCAGATCCCCAATCGGGGCGCGGCACCGGTGACGCCGCTGGCCAGCGGGACGTATCTCGTCACAGTGTCCACGCTGCAAGGCACCTCGAATGAGTTGCCGTTCACGCTCATGGGGGGAGTGCGATGAGGCGCCGCATCCAAGTCGCCGTGCTCTTCGCGGCCATCACGCCGCACCTCGCCGCCGCACAGCAGAAGGAGGTCATTCGCGAGAGCGACCCAGAGGTGCGTCGGCAGGCGCTGATCGGCCTCTGGGACGCAGCGCCCGGCTCGCTTGAACCCCGCACGGGTATGTCGTACGCCACGTGGCTGTCGGCACAGCCCGGTGCCAGTACCGCCATGATGCGCGACGGCGTGCCCGTTCCCACCCCCGGTCGCTGGACCAGCATTGGCCCGCGCGGCATGTATGGCGACAACGGCTTCTTCGGGTCCCTGCCGCAGCTCGACGCGGGTCGAGTACCGACGTTGGCTTTTCACCCCACCGACCGCAACGTGCTGTACGCGGGAACGTCGGCTGGCGGGTTGTGGAAAAGCACCAACGAAGGCGCCAGTTGGATGCCACTCACCGACGACCAGTGCTCGCTGGTGATCGGCGCCGTGGCGGTGGACCCCGTCAACCCGGAAATCGTGTATGCGGCCACCGGTGAGCCCAGCGAGGCCACGCAGGGGTGCGGGGTATTGCGCAGCACCAACGGTGGAGCGAGCTGGACTACTTTTGGTCAGAATGTGTTCACCACGTCAGCGACGCAGGCGTGGGCCGTTTACAACATGATCATCGACCGTGCGAGCGCGGGCACGAGCAACGCGACGACGGTTGTCGCGGCCACCTTGCGTGGCATCATGCGGTCCACCAACTCCGGACTGACGTGGGCCGTGGTGACACCGGCGCTGACGTTCAGCGACGTCGTCCAGCATCCCACTGACCCGAACATCATGTACGCCGCGCGCGTTGGTGTGCAGGGCAGCGCGACGCCACCGGGACTCTGGCGCAGTAGCGATCGCGGCGCGACATGGAGCTCGGTGACGAATTTCATGGCCGACTCGGTGTCGCGCCTCGAAATCGCCGTCTCGCGGGCGCAGCCGGGGAGCGTGTGGATTGTGGCCGGACGCCCGGACCGCCGCTTCGGTGGGCTCTTTCGCTACGACGAAGCCACCGCGACGCGTACCACGCTCGATGCCACCGGTTTAACTGCGCTGCCAGCAGTGTCCGGCCGGAACAACTTCGGAGAGCAGAGCGAATACAACCTCATGATCGCGGTTGATCCAACCAACGCGAACGTGATCTACACGGGCGGTGTACGTGCATATCGCTCTCGAAACGGTGGGCAGACGTTCACCGAGATCGCGCCGAATATCCATTGCGACTGGCATACGGTGGTCGTGGATCCGAACGATCCACGTCGGGTGTTTACCGGCAACGATGGCGGAGCGTTCCTGTCGCGCGACGGGGGCGACACGTTCGAGTCGTTGAACGCGGGAATGGCGACCTCGCTGCATTATCCGGGGCTGTCCGTGCACCCCACCGATCCTACCGGCGTACTCACGGGGCTCCAGGACAATGGCACCCTCATTGGCCGCAACGGCATCGTCCAGTGGAACGGCGTGAACGGCGGCGATGGTGCGTTCACGGCCATCAATCCGGATAATCCGGACATCGTGTACGTGTCCAGCCAGAACGGCAACATGCGCCGCTTGCAGGTCAGCAACGGTGCGGCGCGCGCCATCATCAGCGGCATCGACGCGAGCGAGCGTCGAGCCTTCATCGCACCCTTTGTGATCGACCCGCAGCGCTCCACGCGCCTGTACTTTGGCGGTGCGCGTGTGTTTCGCACCGTCAATGAGGGGACCAACTGGATCGCGATTTCCCCCGACCTGACGCGCGGCTCGGGCGTCATTGCTGCGGTACAGGTGGCGCCGAGCGACACGAATGTGATTTTCGCGGGCACCAACGACGGCAACGTGCGCTACACCCGCGACTACGGCGTGACGTGGCTGACGCCAACCACCACGTTCCCGGCTCGCGGTGTGACAGACTTCTCGATTGACCCCGCCAATGCCGATCGGGTCGTGGTGACCTTTGGCAGCTCGGGCACTTCCCACGTGTTCCGGTCGGACGATGGCGGACAGACGTGGACGGACATCAATGGATCGCTTCCCGACGTGACCACACAAGCGGCGGCCTGGGGGCCAGGTGGACGTCTCTACGTGGGCAACATGCTCGGCGTGTACGAGAGCCGCGACCAAGGGGCTGTGTGGACGCGCAATGAGGGGCTGCCGACCATCCGCGTTACCGACCTCGTATACAACCCACGCACCGACCGCTTGGTGGCCGCCACGTACGGACGCGGGATCTGGGCGTTCGACTTTACGACAGCGGCGGCGGTGCTGCGCGGCGATGTGAACCGCGACGGGCGCGTGGACGCCGCTGACGCGCTGCTCATTCAGCAGGGGTTAATCGGTGTGCAGGTGCCAGCTGCGGTATCGTTGTTCCCCGCCGGCGATGCGGACTGCAATGGGAAGCTCGAGGTGCGGGATGCACTGATCGTCGTGCGGTTCGCGGTAGGCGACGTGGTGGCGGGGGTGTGCGTGGGCACGCGTAGGTGACGGAGCCGAGCGGTTTCGGCCCCCTCCAACTCCTAAATGGGTGGCGAGCGGCTAAAAGAACTCCATGTTGCCGCCGCCACCAAAGCGCGGATTCACGATCGTATTGAAGATCGATCCGAACGTGTAGCTGATTCCAACATTGCCGAAATATCGAAAGTTCGTGGCCAGCGCCTGTTGGCGCGCAATGATCTGGTTGTCATCCAGGCGGCCACGGCGGAGATACAACTGATCGTTCACGCGTGAAACGCTGCCTCCCACGTTGATCGACAATCCCTTCGCGATGCGCAGTCCGATATTGCCGCCCAATCCCGCGTTGTAGAAGCTCGGATCGTGCAGGTACTGCGAGCCATTCACGTTCAGGTTCACGTTGCCCCACGGCTGCCGCGCGCTCCACGCCAGCGAAAGGCTGTGAATTGGTCGCTCCTCATGCAGGCGCCCGTACAGCGTCTCCTCTTTGTAGCGATATGCAGCCACCCCCAACGAGTAGTTCGCCGTGAGCTGGCGCCGCGTGAACTCTTTGTACGGAAAGACATTGTACTCAACCGCCGCACTCAGTCGACTGTTGAGGCGCTGGTTGAAGAAATCGGAATAGCTGGCGTTGAACGCGCCGCCCAGCGACAGATGATCGCTCACGCTCTTCACCACCAGCATGTTGCCGCCGTAGTTGCGCTGCAGATTGATGAAGGTTTCCTGTCCCGACAGTGAAAACCGACTTTCCGAGTAGCCCAGGTTCGCCCCGACATTGACCTTCCAGGCGGCGGTCACGCGGTTGGCCGTCGTACTCAAAAATCCATTGTATGAGCGCGCCTGTTTTTCTCCGTTCGCGAAGCCGTTGGCCGAAACGCGATAGACCCAGAAATTCCAAGGATCTTTGGTATTCTTCGGATTCGCCTGCCGCCCCGTTGGGGCATTGAACGTCAGATTCAACTGGTCCGCGAGCGGCGTCTTCGCGGCGTACGGGGCGATCATCAGCGCGAACGTGCGTGCCAGGCGTCGACGGGCGATGTCATCGGCATCGTTCGGGAGCGTGATCACGATGGCCGTATCGGCACGACCACGATACCGCTCACCGCCCAGCGCCGCGATGGTGTATTCGGTTCCGCCCGAACCGGTGCGGAGTGACGTCACCAGCAGCAGTACGTCGGCAAAGAGCCGATCGCGCACCCAGTTGACCCATCGCATCTGGTCGCGCAGAAAGTCGAAGTCGCAGCGACCAGATCGGCAGTCGAGGAACACCTTCACCGCTGACGCCTGATTTGTGTCACTGGCCGCGGGTGCGACCGCTGGCGGCGGCGTCACCGCCTGAGCGGCGGCCCGACTTGGCGATCCTGCAGCGAACAACACCATCGTCGCGGAGAACGCTATGAATCGCACGCGCAGTCGGCGAGTCCGTTGGCACGGCAATTCCATAGCGAGTGACATAAGCGGGGATGGGAGAGGGATGCTGCATTCGTGGACTTCCGGCAAGCCAAGTGTGACACCAGAAAGGAGCGAAACGTTGCAGCGAAGGTTGGACACGATCCGCCTATTTGATCATTGCCTGGACCGACGGAATATTTCGGTGTTCGTTCGCCCGATTTCGTCGATCCGTAACTCGCTGTGAGATTCCGATGAAGGGCTTTGTTCCTACGCCAGACCACGTCGTCGACATCATGGTCGCGAAGCTCTTCGCCGAGGCTCCGCCGACTGCGTCCTCGCGCGTGGTCGACCCCGGCTGTGGCAACGGTGAGTTTATCGCAGGCGTGCTTCGAATCTGTGCGCAGCGGAACTGGCCGGTGCCTACAATCGTCGGCATCGAGCTCGATCCGGCTCGTGCGGCTACTGCGAAGCGGCGATTTGGTGGCGTCGAGCAAGTCACTATTCGCCAGGCAGACTTTCTGCAGCCGTCCCGCGAAACGTTCGACTATGTCATCGGCAATCCGCCGTACGTGTCGATCTGTACGTCTTGTTCTTCGAGCAGGCGCTTCGCGTCCTCGCGCCGGCCGGACGCATCGTCTTCATTACGCCGGAAAAATTCCTCTACGTCGAGACTGCGAGACCCCTCCGGGAGCTACGCGCGGTGCACGTGGAGGAACTGCACTTCATGGGTGAAGACACGTTTGAGCACCGGGTTACCTACCCATTGGTCTCGACGATCGTGCGCTCTGCGCATAAAACGCGAACGCGAATCGTGAGGCGAGATGGCGAAGTGTCGGCGGACATTCCGCGAGAGCTTCGGAAGTTTGCGCACCCGACACTGTCCGGCCGGCAAATCACGCCTGCGCGCACACTCGATCGGCAGTCCAGTTTGTTGGCTCCATACGATGATGCCGGCAGCGCTGCTGCCCGAGCCATATCTCGGTGCGCTTGGGCATTTTCTTCGTGAACCAAGTCGACTCGATCGATTGCAGGCGCGGAGTTGCGTCGCGCACAAGGCATGGTATGCGTTTCACGACAATCTGCCGCGCTCCGACATGCGCCGGCCCAAGCTGCTGTGCAAGGACATCACGGAGTCACCATTTATCGTCGTGGATCATGACGGGACTATCGTGCCGCGTCATTCCGTGTTTTACATCGTCCCGTCCAATCCCGACGATCTCGAACCGCTCGCGGAGTACTCGAACTCCCCTTACGTGACGGCGTGGCTACGGGCGCACTGCCAGCGAGCGGCCGGCGGCGTTCTTCGGCTACAGAGTCACGTTCTCAAGCGCATTCCGGTTCCGGCGTCGTCCACACCAGCGTCTGAACGTGCTGGCGTTTTTTGCGAAGGTCAAGGACAAGGACATCCACTGCTACTGACACCAGCCCACCCATTGCGTCCGCACGAGGTGAATTGACCTACATCAATTTGAATTATTCCATCTTCGCAGCCGTCGCTTCAACTTCTCCATTCCACTCATCACCTGAACGGGAAGAACAATGGCCAAACTCTGGAAGAAGGGGCGCGGGAAACTCGGTGCGCTGCCGTCGCACGCTCGAATCGATTCTGGGCGGCAACTATCTGCAGCTCACTGCCCGCTGGGAATTCGGCGTGGCGGAACAAGACAAGAGCTATGTCGAGCATGCGATCATCGGTGCAGGCGACGATGGCAACGTCCACTTCTGGTCGTTTACGTCAGACGGGAAACGCTCGGAAGGGTGGCTCGCTGACGTGACCGATGTCCACCCGGAAGCCGTGGGGTTCGAGGCCGACATGCCGACATGCCGACGGGACGCGCGCGCATGATTTACTGGCCCGACGAGGACGGCGGATTTCGCTGGGCCGTGGAATCGAAGAACAAAAAGGGGTGGCATCGCTTCACCGAACATCACTACCGCCGATCGGTCCCTGCGCGGTTGGCCGCTACTGACTGCGCGTGATATACAATACCGCAAGCACAATGGCGGCGATCGTCGATATGCCCGCGACGGTCCACGGAATCCACGACGGTGCGTTAGACAGCCCTTCGATAACGGGACCGCCGCCGGTGCGTCTGACCTGAGCCCCCGTGCCGAGTGCGCGTAGGATCTCGTCACCGGTGCTCGGCCGATCGCTCGCGCGTTTGGCCAGGCACCGCATCACGATCTCTCTGAGATTCCGGGGCGTATCAGGCCGGCGACTTTCGATCGGGTCGGGCGCGCGTCTCGCATGCGCCTCGATCACTTGCTGCGCCGTCTTGCCGGTAAAAGGCGGATGTCCCGTGATCATTTCGTACGCCACCACCCCAAGCGCGTACAAGTCGGCACGATGATCGAGCGCCGGATCGCCTGAGGCCTGTTCAGGCGCGACATATGTGGGTGTGCCAAGGGCGATGCCAACCTGCGTAATGCGCAGAACTTCAGTTTCGGCAGTCGATGCGCTGATCAGCGCCTTGCCGATTCCGAAGTCGAGCACAACCGCCTGCCCGTGAAAAAACATCACGTTCTCAGGCTTGATATCGCGATGCACCACACCTTCTTCGTGCGCATACGCAAGCGCGCGTGCGACATCTTCGAGAATGTGCCGGATGTCGTTCAACGCCATCGGCCGCTCGCGGTCCATGCGCGCGCGCAGCGATTCGCCGTCAATAAGCGGCATGGTATAGTAAAGATGTCCGCCCGCGACCCCCGCGTTCAGCAGCGGAACGATGTGCGGATGCTGCAGCCGCGCGGCGAGCGTGATCTCACGTTTGAAACGCTCGGCCGAGAGAGTGGCCGCCAATTCCGGTAACAGCACTTTGACGACGACGCGCCGGTGGAGAGCGATTTCCGTGGCCACGAACACGCGCGACATGCCACCGCGGGGCAATTCCCGCTCGATCTGATACTGACCGGCGAGAGCCGCCTGAATCTCCGTCTGCAGCGTCTCGTCCGCCATCACACCGCCCTGTCGTGAAAACCTGAATTGTGGCCGTACGACCGCCGGAATCTATGCTACCTCCGCCGGATCCGGACGTAAAGCGGCCCCGCCGTATTCCCCTCTTGCCCTCGATGGCGTACTCTTGCTGGGTGCCCGGTCGTTCGGCCGGCGTTCCCCGATCCTCCATCTGAACCGTCTCCATGCGACACGCCCTGATGTACGTCGGCAACTTTGAGCGCAACTTCCCCACGCTGACGACGGACAGCACTTCCTTCCTCGGCAGCGATGGGCAGCAGCACAGCTATCCGGCGTGGCCCGCGGGCGCCAACGGCCTCCACATCAGCTTCATGGAAAAGGCCGGCAAGAAGTTCGTCGCGGTCCGCGTCGCCGATAGCGCCGGCGATGTCGTGCTGAAGAACGAACTCGTGCTGGTGCCAGGCGAGCATTTCGGTTTCGGAGTCCACCTGAGCGGTGAGCCAGTAAACGTCGAAGACAACATCGCGATCATGAAGCTTCTTGAAGACATCATCAAGCGGAACATCGATCACAGCACTGAACTGCTCGAAATCCGCGCACGCTTCAAGGCCGCAGCAGGGAAGAAGTAAGCGGAGACGCGAAAGCAAATCCGCGAACCCTCGTGGGCGGGGACTGAGCCGGATGTCGGGCGAAGTGTGGAGATGATTGTGCGCCTGCGTTCTGCGCTACCGGCGCACAATAGGCACGCGCACCTCGCTTCCCGCGAACTCGAACGCCTCGTACGGCTGCATCCGTACGCGAATGGCGTATCCCTCACCCGGCGGCAAATTCACGAGCACATCGGTGGTGATCCCCGCCGAGAAGCCCAGCTCCGCTCGCTTGGCCGCTCGCTGCGCGACGCTCACGTCGGCGCCGTCGCGCGCGACGACCTGCCAGGTGAGCACCGAGTCGCCTTTCACGAGCGATACTACCACCTGCTCATTGCTCGAGATCGTCGCAAAGCGAAGACGATGCTCGCCGGGCGTCAGCACCAACGGTGGCGGATTTGCGCGGCCATTGACGGCCACTATGCCACTGTCGGTCGGGCCCCGCGTACTCAACAGGAACAGGTGATCGCGAGTCGCGTCGAACTTGGCCGGATCGTCGACCACCAACAGCGCTCCCTGGAGCCCGCTGGCCAGCTCTTGCCCTTTCTCATCGTGCGTGTGGTACATGAACGTGCCGGAGCGTGGCGGCGTGAACTGCACCACGAAGGAATCACGCGGAGCAATCGGGGCTCGCATGCGTGACCCCATGCCGCTGAATCCGCCGACACCATCGTACCAGCTCTCGAGCTCCATGCCGTGCCAGTGTACCGCCAGCGCATTCGCGAGGCGATTCACCACCGTGATGCGTACGGGCTCCCCCTTCCTGAGCACGAGCGTCGTGCTGGGCTGCACGATCGAATCGCGGCTCGGCGCCGCTGTGCCGTTCTGCACGACAAACGCGTAGCCCGGCGCGGCTCCGTACACCTTCGGCCGCGTCTGTGCGAGCAGGCGGATTGCGCGTGCCTTCGCCGACACGCGCACGGCTCCACCAGCGAGTCGTTCGTCAGCGAGCGCCGTCGCTCCCTTCGCCCGTACCGTGATGCCGAGAACAAGCCCGGCCATCTCGTGCTCGTGTCCGGCGTGCGCAACCGCGGTCACGTCCGGATCGGCCGGGAGATTCTGCTGCCCAGTCATGTGCCGCACGAGATGACAATGAAAGAGCCAATTGCCAGCACGCTCGGGCACCCACTCGAGTCGCATGGACTGTCCTGCATCGAGCAGCTCGGTGACCACCAGCTTCCGATCCGCCTCAGCGATTGGGCGGTAGTCCGAGACGTCTCCTTTGCCAAGCACCCGATAGTAGAACCCGTGCAAGTGCATGGGATGCGAGGCAAGCGTCGCGTTGATGACGCGCCAGCGAACAGTGTCTCCCACCGCGTATGTCAGCGGCTCAGTATTCGGATAACTGCCCCCGTTCAACGTCAACTTCCAGTCGACGGTGTCGTTGATCGCGGGAAGATACTCATCCAGCCAGCGCGTGATCAGAAAGGTGCGCTCGTTGGGGTCGGGACGTGCGCCCTTCGGATCGACGATAAACGTGCCAATAAACGGCCCCTCGGCGTTTTCACCACCCCATAGGTCGCCGGGAATTGGGGCCACGCGATGGTTCACCGTGGGGGTCACGCGTGCCCAGTAGAAGTAGGAGCCCGCGTCGCCTGCGGCGAACGTGATTGTCGTGTCGCCGCCGGGCAGCAGCGCTACCGAATCGGTGGCTTCGGCTTTGAACGGACGCCCCTGTAGCCCACGCACAACGACCCTCTTGCCGAGGGTGTTGCGCAGCGTGAGGCGGACCGTGCCGCCTTCGTTCAGCCGCAGCATCGGTCCCGGAACCTTTGGAGCAATGCCCGGCTCCGCGAACACATATACCGGCACTTCAATAGCCCGGGCGCCCTGTGGCCGCCACCGCGACTCGCGCAGTTCGAGCGTGGCGACGAGCGTGTCACCAATCCGCTTGCCGACGCTGGTGCGATACGTCTCCAGAGCGGCCACCGGCACCGCGCGCCGAGAGACCGTGGAGTCCGCGCCGAGCGCTGATGCGATGAGCAGAAAGGGGACGAGCATTCTGAGATCCGGATGGAGGTGTACCAATCATAACGCGCCGATGCCGATCGGTGCCGCCGCCCCGACTTCCAGCCCACTTCGCTCCCCCGACCTGTCCACGCCGAATCCCTGACGCTCCCCGGTCCCCCGATGCATTCTGGAGCGGCTGGACCAGCCTTTCATCCGGGAGACCTCATGCAGTCACGATCTGTTTTGCTGATGGCCAGCGCTGTGGTGTTCGCGCTGCCGTTAATCAGCGGCGCGCAGACCAAGCGCGCCTTCGCACTCGCCGACCTGCTCGGCGCCGTGCGCCTCAGTGATCCCCAACTGTCACCCGATGGCAAGCGCGTGCTGTTCACGCGCACGACCACGGTCGTCGCCACCGGTAAACGCAACGCCGACATCTGGAGCGTCCCCGCCGACGGCTCGGCGCAGTCGTCGGTTTTCATTGGTGGCGATAAGAGCGAAAACACGCCGCGCTACTCGGCCGATGGTGCAACGCTCGTGTTCATTTCCACGCGTGACGGCGCGCCGCAGGTGTATGTGAGTGGCGCCGATGGGGCGACCCCCAAGCGTGTGACGAACGTGTCGGGCGGCGTGCAGGCGCCGCTGATCATCTCGAACGACGGCAAGCGCATCGCCTATGTCGTCGACGTCTTTCCGCAATGCGCTGACGATGCGTGCAATGCGCGCACGCGCGACGCCCTTGAGAAAGACCCGGTGAAGATGCGCACGCTCACGAGCCTGGGCTATCGCCACTGGGATGAATGGCGCGAAGGCATCCGTCACCATGTCTACATCACCGAACTCGCGAACGGTGCGACGCGCGATGTGACGCCGGGCGACTTCGACGCCCCCCAGCACTTCTACGAAGACAACGCCATTGCCTTTTCGCCTGACGGCGCTACGCTCGCGTTCTCGTCGAATCACGAAGGGCGCGACAAGGAAATGTCGAGCACCAATCGCGACATCTTTCTGGTGCCCGTCACGGGTGGTTCGACGCGCACGCTGACCACGAACGCCGCTGCCGACGAGCAGCCGCTGTATTCGCCAG
>Ga0209591_10007852_pt1 | contig 11670 bp, 5 predicted proteins | sample MAT01_FD_187207 | JGI IMG/M metagenome (GOLD analysis project Ga0209591, IMG submission 187207) | Freshwater microbial communities from Lake Fryxell liftoff mats and glacier meltwater in Antarctica - MAT-01 (SPAdes) (version 2) | ecosystem: Environmental > Aquatic > Freshwater > Ice > Liftoff...
TCTTCTAAAACCAAAAAAATACTATTATGATAATTTTCGATATTGTATAATTTAATAACCCCAGGTAAATTTAAATTTTTAGTGACTTCATATTGATGTTTAAATTTCGCTATGTCCATTGGAGTCGCATACTCCTTGGACAGAATCTTTAAAATAACAAGCTGTTTATCCAGATCTCTTTGACCTCGGTAAACGATGGTATCGACATTACTGTAAAGTTCTTCAATAAGTTGGTAGCCTGGGATTACTAGCATCGTTTTTTTCTCCATTAAATAGTTATTACCAAGTAAATTTAGATATTTAGATAGCACAAAGAGATCGCACGTTTCTGTTATATCCTTTACTTCTACAATTAGTAAACTCAATCAGGAAGTCTATCAAAAGCAGCAGGCAGAACCTTTGAGTTCTTTAACTTAAACCAACAAGAACCTCCTGTGGTTACTCTGCCTGCATATTTTAATCTTTGATTATGACTGCTGAATTTCAGGAATGACTTCGTTCAGGGTACTTCTCAGAACTTCTATAAGGGTGGGGATAAAGTTACCAGTTGCGGTATCTGTCAGCCACGGGTCCATTGTGGTAGTAATCAGAAAATAAATTGGCGTATCCGGATCTCCCTCTACACCCAACCGTTGCTTAAATTCCTCTACAAAAGCATGACCGTAGACCGCTGGATCGAACTGAGAAGAGGTGACGATCATCGGAGTCTTCAGCACCTCATCCCGTGTGGGTGATAAACTCAGTTTGTTGTAAATTGCTTGATTTAATTGATTGAGCAGTTTCACATTTTTATTAGGCACTCCATTCACCTTGAAGTTGAAGGCATAGGCAATGATAATTTGGTCAGAACCCAGTTCCTTTAGCAGGTTCATCGCTGCTGGGTCTCGAATAATCTCTTGATTTGTTTTGGGGACAATATGCTGGCGAATGTAATCGATTTGAGCTTGAACTTCTGCTGGACTTTCACCCTGACGCTCGGCAGGTAGACGTTGCAAAAAGGCAATGAGAAAATCATCCTTTTCCTCAAGCATGGTAATCATTGCAGCATAGATCCGCTTGCTGTTGAACATACATTGGCTGAGAATCTTCCCATAACCAGTTTGGTTAGTACGGATGACCCGATGACTCAGCCAAGTGGCAGCAGCCGCAGCACCCGGTTTAGACCCTTCAACCCCGTAGATGCCCACTGTGGCATCATAACTTTCATGGAACACGACGGGCGCAGTGAAGGCGACGAGGTAGCGCATCCCAATGTTACGATAGCAAAGTCCCCCGGCTGGATAGGGAATATAACCAGCTTTGTGAGGATCGACAGTAATTGAGTCAACAGCGCCGAGTGCTTGGTATTGCTGATTAACATAGTCACTCATCGCTAGTTCAGGAATGAACGGCAACTTAGCCTTCATTTTGGCAGCGTGGGGATCTGGGCGCAGCATCGAGGCAAAATAACCACCCCAAGCAGCATCAACGTGGATGAGAAACTCCAAACCTTTATGACGATATTCTTCTCGCATCGCCACTATCTCTGCTAAGGGATCGACGGCACTCTCTTCAGTGCTACCCAAAACTACCACCGTCATGAGTACAGGTCGCCTGGTGGCTAGACATTGATCGAGCAGGGTGCATAGTTGAGTGATGTCCATCCGCGCATCAAGATCAACAGGAACGCCAACAACGTTATTTTTGCCAATTCCTAAAATGGCAGCATTTTTAGGCCAAGAATAGTGCATGGTAGCAGGAGCCATAATAGCTGCGGGCTGAGGCACGTCGCGCAAAAAGCGGTGGCTAAACTCCTGAAAACCTAAACTTTGAATCGAGTATTTATCCAAGGCATTGTTGAGCGTGTTCTGAGGAATGTCGTACTTTTGTTCTATCCTGGTGGTTAGGTTCAGAATATCGTCCCCTTTGAGGTTGAGGAGCGTCCAGGTATCGAGTTCCGTGAGGATAGCACACTCCCCATTCAGCAATGGAACACTTATGAACCGAGCCGCAGCTAAATCTGGCTCATTCTTTAAAGCTTCGGCAACTGAGATCGGATAATATTTCAGGTTGCGAGCTGCCCACATTCCTTCTAAGTTGGCTACCGAACCATCACAGGTGATATGTCCCCAAGGTTCAATTGCACCATCCTTGATTTCTGTGTCAGAAGGAATGGTAAATCCCAACATCCGGCATAAATCCTGACCAACCTCTTGTTCCAACACAGTTGTGATTGGTGAGGCTTCTGCTGCTACGTTGTTCTGGTTGTAGAGCATCGCCGCAAAAAAGCCCAGCGCTCCCGGCATGGTAATATCCCAGAGCATATGTCCCTGGTGGCGATAGCTGTAAAAGGGGGCTGAATTTTGTAACTTGTGAAGCAGGTTTTCGTAATGCCTCTGAAAATCCTGAACTGTTTGTTGATATTCAGGCGATTGCTTAACTTCGTCAGTAACATAGACGGGATCTTCAGGAAAGTAAGTAACCCGCGATTCGCCGTGTGCCTGAATCGCCGATTGAACAAATTGGTGGAACAGGTCAATATTCTCAGCTTTCGGTCCTAAAAACCAAGCAGCTAAAGATGAAGTTCCTGGTGCATCGAGCTTGAGAGATTCTGCTTCTGGTAATCCAGCTATATATGCTTTAAGAGCTTTTACAAATTTTCTGGATGAAGTGCGTTTTGCTTGGGGAATCATCAACAATCTCCTCTATTATTTGTAAATACGTCAGTGCGTAGCGCTATAGTTCTTGGAAGCTGCTATGTTTGGTCATTTTTTTAGGAAAAGGCTGAAAACCTAATGACCACAAGGATCGTTAGGCATATTTAACCCAGCCGTATCGAACCAGTAGCAGTTGCCGATGCTTATTTCGTAAATCGGTTCTTGTCCCTCATATTGCACCTTGTAACTTCCTTCAGTTAAAGGATTAGAGCAGTAAGGCTGTTTCTCACCGGGACAATTGGGAAAGTCAGGAATATTAATTGGAACACCCGCTTCTAGTTGCTGGGGTGGGAGCCATCTTGGAACTTCTGCCAAATCTAAAACTTGATCGAAGTCGGGGAACTTGGTAAGAAAGTGAGCCATGTGAGCTTCGTTCCCAGCCCCAAACAGGATGTAGCTGAGATAATTTGGATAATTGAGATTGTCATCGAATGGTCGGAAGTAAACGACACGCTCGATAGTTGCCCGGACATTATGAATAAAAGCAGGATTAGGTCCATCTGGTCCTGGCGCACCCCGCGAGATGTCGGCAATAAAAGAGGTTAGCTGTCCGTTAGAGATCTGAGGCAACGTCATCAGATCCTCTGGTACGTTATTGAAAATATAGACCTCATTTGGGTGGTGCTGGCGGTCATAGATGTACTGTTTCATGGCGTACCCTGGAAGACTCACCTGCAAGATGAGCTGATACCGATGATCTTGCATGAAGAACATTGGTAGGTGATAGACAAAAAGTGTTTCTATCCCAACCATTACAAAGCCGTGGACATCGGGTGTGTTAAGAATCGGGTCGCTTTTCTCCTGCAGAGCATGAGACTTGTTGTAAAACATGGAATAAGGGGGAGTGTCAATTTTAAAGTTTACTTTAGCATCAGAATTCATTCTCGAAAAGATGAGTATCAATTCTTTATACTATTGCCAATATCTCCGCTGAAATTTATTGAGCTTTTAAATCAATTAATTTACTCTTTTGACAGCGCGATATCGATCTTCAGGGTAGTACAGTTGCGCGTCCCATTCCGGGATTGGTTGAATAGGAAGTTAGAACCGCTGTTGGTCGGGGGTGGTTTAATCTGGGAGGGGGAAATCCCATACATATAGGCATCTTCGTACAACGTAGAAGAATTCGGATTGTAATTACTATACACCATCCAGGTACTTTGGGCGCGATCGGTCAAGGATTGATACTCCCCATCCGACGCCCATCGATAGAACACCCGAGTGGGCAAGGGGTTGCTGTTCTTGTCCACCGGGGTCATGAACACGGTCATGCCGAAGTTGGGATTCCACTCAAATAATTGATAGCCATTGGGATTGCCCCAACTAAACCCAAAAATACGGGGGAGGTGCCATCGTTTTGGGATCTGACCGATGGGTAAAAACTGCGGAAAATAGAATCTAAATTTAGGACTTTTATGGCTTCTTTGGGCTCATTCATGGTTTTTTCCGCTTTGACCCTGACTCGTTCATTTTAACTCAAAAAAGCCTGAAGTGTTGCTGGGCAATCACTTCAGGCTTAATTTTTTCAAATTTATAACCATCAATTCTGTTTAAAGACCTGCGGAATGTGGGATAAAAGGCAGATAAACACAGATAAACGCAGATAGTTTGAAGAGAGGAAAGTGATTGAATGCAATTCAAGTCTAATGAACGGGCGAACTACTGGCAACCATTAAATTTTGCGTTTGAGGATGAGTAAGGTGATATCATCAAACTGCTTCTGTTCGCCGATAAAATTGTGGACATCTGCGATCGCTGCTTGTTTGATTTCCTCTGCCGATTGTTGCCAATTTTGACTCACGATCGCGCAAAGTCGATCCAATCCATACTGAGCACGCTGCATATTATTGGCTTCTGTAATGCCATCGGTGTAGAGAACAATGCTATCACCAGGGCCCAGATCGATCGAGGTGCTATCGATGAAATCCGCGATCTCGTCATCCAGCGCAATGGGCATTCCTAAATCGATCGTGTCAATCCGTTCCACCAGCCCTCCGGCGCGGACGATTAGGACTTCTTCATGCTGTCCGCTGATCCTGACTTTGCCATTGGCGTAGTTGAGAATCGCCAAGGTCAGATTTTTATCAACGTTCATCCGCTGCACGTTCTTGTAAAGGGTGCGATTCAGGGTATCGAGAAAGCAAACCGGATCGAGATCTCCCATTTCTTGCAGCGTCCGCACGGCGGTTTGGGCCATCACCATCAAGATGCCACTTTCTAACCCATGACCCGTCACATCCCCGATGCCTAATGTCACCACGCCATCGGCATAGAGCACGTCGTAGTAATCTCCGCCAACTTCATCGGCGGGTTCCATATAGCCGACGATATCTAACCCGGCGATCGCTTCTAGTTCTGCGGGTGTTGGTAAAATCATTTGCTGGAGTTGTTTGGTGACTTCTAACTCCGCACTCATGCGAACATTATCGACTTTGAGCCGATCGTTCAGTATTGTAATTGCTTGGTTAGCTTCGGCTAATTGATTCGTGCGTTGTCTGACCTTATCTTCTAGGGTTTGATACAGACGGGCATTCTCGATCGAAATCGCGGCCTGCGCTGACAGCACTTTAATTGCTTCTATGCGATCGGGCGTGAAAACACCAGGGCTGAGGTTATTTTCGAGATAAACAATGCTGATTAACTTACCCTGGTTGAGCAGAGGTACGCACAACACTGATTTGGTTTGATGTTGACAAATATAGGGATCGTTAGCAAAGTTTCCAGTTTCGCTGGCATTGTTTAAAACCACAATGTCACTCGTCCGCGCCACGTATTGAATAATCGATCGGGGAATAGAGGAACTTGCCGCAATGGGAATGGATTGGAGCACGGCCACTTCTTCAGAGTCGATCGCGCCTTGAGCTTCAATCAGCAACTGGTTCCCATCCGCCAGAATCAAGTATCCCACCTGGGCACCTGTATTCTGGAGCAAAAGGGTCATTAAAGTTTTGAGTAATTTCTCCAGCACAATTTCCCCAGAAATCGCCTGGGATGCTTGAGTCACGGTGGCGAGATCCAGCGATTTACCGGGGCGATTGGTTGTGTATACCGCACCGGAGGGGGGAGAGGACACTCGCGGATCGGAGGAAAGGGCTGAACTGGGGACTTGACATTGGGCGATCGTCTCAGAATATTCTTGGCAGAGTGCGTCTAATTTTGCCCAGGCTTGCCATCGCACATAGCGATCGTAGGTGGCTTGCAAATGGGTCTGAGCCATGCGTTCCAGACCCCGCGACAGGTAAAACTCAGCAGCCCGTTCGTGGGCGAGGGCGACTTCTTGGCGATAGCCGTGGGCGATCGCCCCTTGAATGGCTTGTTCGTAATATTCTGTAGCTTGCCAGGGATTGTCTAAAATCCGGGCGGTTTCCGCTGCCACCAACTGGTACTTGTGCTGAAAATTCATCGGGGCGTGGATTGCCCACTCTTGCAGCACCGCCTGATTTGCCTCTACCTGACGCAACGCCTCTGCCTGTCGGGTCTCGTCTAAATTGGGATATACCGCTAACAGGGAGAGCGATTGGTAAAAGTTATGGACGGCAACGAGTAATTGCCCAAAAGCGGCATCGATATGCTCACTGGCATGGGTAGCATCGTCTACGGCTTGGTCATATTGTTTGAAGGTATAGGAGAGGATTAATTTGGCTACATAGGCGGCAAACAGGGATTGGTGGTTGTGGGTGTCATGGAAGTAAGGGATAGCAGTGGTTTCATCAAAGGCATCACCAATCAAGTTTTGAGGATTGGGCGATCGACCTTGCAAATTCATGGTCAATTGCCGCCAAATTTGGGTATAGGCGACACAATGTTCTTGCTTGAGTTTGAGGAGTAAATCTACATACTGAGTTTGGTTTTGATCGACGAGTTCTAATGGCTCACCAGACAACAGAATTTGCCCGCAGTAGGCCATGATGCAATAGCTAACATATTCAATATCCCCCACTTCCAACCCACTACTAATACCCTCCTTGAGCGGAGTGAGAGTGTCGCGGGCGTGCTCTTTACACGAGCAGACAAAAATGCCAAACAGCATATAAACTTTGCACTTGAGATCTTGGGCGTGATACTTCTCAATTAAGTGCAGTGCCACCTTACCCGAGTTGTAGGCAGGTTCAATCTCCTTGGTTACGGCACAGAGAAACAACCCATAAATGCCATAGGCATAAGCTGCTAGAGCCGATAACCCGCCCGTTACGCACAGGTTAATAATCGTGAGGGCAACCTGGGGAAATAACTGCGGTTTGACGTGGTGCACTGGTGGAGTGATGGCAATCAACAGCCGTAACGCAGCAAGTTGAGCTGGATCGGTCATCTCTGGCTGCTGGTCGAGTTGTTCCAGGGTAGGCACATCTACCTGATTTTCCGGCTCGAAGGCAACGAGGGGAATGCCCAGTAATTCTAGGGCTTGGAGTCCTGTTTCAATGGCGGTTGCCTGTTCGTCTTGGGCAATGTTAATTTGCACGATTAGTTCGTAAACCGCTATGCGATCGCCCACACTATGGGCATGATTAAGAATCGCGGTGCCTAAGGCTTTGGCTTCGTCAAAGTGAGTGCTTAAATACTCGACCTCCATTGCATTCAGGTACAGAGCCAGAGTGATGTCGTATTGAGCGCTCCAGCAATCGGCTGGCAACAGATCGATCGCTGCTTGCAAATAATTCAGAGACGCGGAATAGGCCGTTGCGGTTTTGGCTTTTTGTCCGGCTTGCAAATTTAATTGTGCAATTTGGAGCTTTTCCTCAAGCTGGGTGACTTGCTCGACTCCCAGATTCAGGTGATCCAATACGTCAAACAGGTGTTCGGGCGCGATCGCCCCGGACTCTGTGCTCCAACGGTGCAGCCATTGGCGGCCAATTTGCAGGTGTACCGCTTGGCGTTCGGCGGGATCGATCAGGGCATAGGCAGCTTGCTGAATGCGATCGTGCCCAAACTTATAGTCATGGATCAGCAATTGCTCATCCAAGTCTGAAATCGGCAGAATCAATCCGGCTTGCACGGCAGGGTTTAAATCCTGGAAAATTTCCTGGATCGAGGTTTGGCAAACGATCGCGAGATTGTCTAGACTAAATTCTGTCCCCACACAGGCCGCGAGGCGCAACGCCACTTGAGTGCTGTCGGAGAGTTTTTGCACTTTTGCGATCGTCAGATCTACCACATTATCGGTGATGTTCATCCGCTCAATTTGGCGGATCTCCCATTCCCAGGAGAGAGTTTCTCGATCGAAGTTGAGTAAATGCTCGGCGTGTAAAGTTCTCAGAAATTCATTGACAAAAAATGGATTGCCCCTAGTTTTCTGCATTACCAACTGACTCAGGGGTTGAACAGTGGCTAAATCTGTTTTCAGGGTATCGGCGATTAATTGGGTGACATCCCGATCCGCTAGGGGTTTGAGGGTGATGTACTCGATCAGGGCACCCCGCTGCTGCCACTGGGTGAGTGCCAGGGTCAACGGATGGGCGGCATCCACCTCATTATCCCGATAGGCTCCAATTACTAGCAGGTGGTGGGTTTCGGCATCCACTAGCATCAGTTCCATCAGTTTGAGGGTGGCCGCATCCACCCATTGCAGATCGTCTAAAAACATCACCAAGGGGCGATCGGCGGAACTAAATGCCTGAATAAAATTTTGGAATACCAGATTAAAGCGATTTAACGCCTCCGTCGGAGGCAAGACGGGCAACGCCGGCTGTGGGCCAATGATTAATCCCACATGGGGAATCACATCAACGATGACTTGCCCGTTGGGGCCAAGCGCGGTGAGTAGGGTTTCGCGCCACTGATTCAGTTGGGCTTCACCCTCCGTTAACAGTTGTCGCATCAATCCCCGAAACGCATCGACAATCGCCGAGTAGGGAACATTCCGCTGGAATTGCTCAAATTTACCGCTGATGAAATAGCCCCGGGAACCGGTAATTGGTTTGTATAACTCCCGCACCAGCACCGATTTACCAATACCGGAGTAGCCCGCAATTAGCATCAATTCGACCCCCCTTAGTCCCCCCTTAGTAAGGGGGGATTGAGGGGGGTTGGCAGCGCGATCGAAGGCTGCCAGCAGCATCGCCGTCTCTGATTCGCGCCCATACAACTTTTGGGGGATCTGGAATTTGTCGGAAATATCCCGACGGGCGAGGGAAAAGTGGGGAATATCGCCCTGTTGCTGCATCTGCTGGAGGCAGTGTTCTAAATCTGCTTTCAGACCCCAGGCACTTTGATATCGATCTTCTGCGGCTTTGGCCATCAGTTTCATGACGATATCCGAGAGGACGAGGGGTAATGCTGGGTTGAGTTGATGGGGCGAGGGGGGTTGTCGGGCAATATGGCAGTGTACCAAATCCAAGGGATCGATCGTCTCAAAAGGCAATTTCCCGGTTAGCAACTCGTAGAAAGTCACCCCGAGGGAATAAAAATCGGTGCGGTAGTCTAATACGCGGTTCATCCGCCCCGTTTGTTCTGGGGATAAATAGGCCAGCGTGCCTTCGAGCTCATTGGGGGGTTTGAGAGTGGGGTTCTGTCGCGATAGGAGAGTGGAAATGCCAAAGTCAATCAGCTTCGTTTGTCGGGTTTCTGGGTGAAAGACTATATTGGCTGGATTAATGTCTTTGTGAATCACATTCGCGGCATGAACCATGCCCAAAATATCGGCGACTTGAATGGCAATGGGGAGAAATTCCAGCAGAGGAAGGGGGGGGATTTGCTGGGTGTCTGGGGCGATCGTCCCCATCGCTTGCCGCCAAGAAATGCCGCCAAAATCTTCTAAGATAATTATCAGCCGATGTTCAATCTCCTCCAGTCCATAGGCTGTGACCACCCCGTCGAGATTGAGAGTGTTAATAATTTCATATTCCTGCCGGTAGCGGGTGCGTTCCTGGGGACTGGGAGTATCCTGCTGTAATATCTTCAGGATAATCGGTTGGTTATCCTGTTGGCGGATTCCTCGATAGACACTTGAATTAATGCTTTCATAAATGAGAGTCTGAATCCGATAGCCATCTATTTCGATCATAATAGGAAGTTAGTTATAAAGAAGTTTTAGTAATCTACCCAAATTATCTGGAAATTATCTGCGTTAATCTGTGTTGATCTGCCTTACATCTGCGGTTTATGTATCAATGAAAGATTTGCAAGAGGTCTAATAAAATCAAATTGTCGGGTGCGTCAGGTGAGTGTCTCGAACGATTATTGAGGGTTGAGATATCTGACGCACCCTACTTTACCTGACAATTGCGTCCAGAACTGAAATTGTTAGGCAACTGAACAAAGTTTACACAAGCAAGCGGGTTTCTGCTGTCGCGGCTAGCAGAAAATATTCGAGGTCGATCGAGAAACCCGGTTTCTGCGCCACAATCTATATTCCCCGAGGAAGATAGGTGATCGGGACTTCTTTAACCCGCATCCACGTATTGGCCAAGGCATCCGTGGGTGGAGGAGGCATTGTACAAACTGCCGGTGCTTCAAAATTGCGGGGATCGATCGGCTCTTTAAATTCTTCGTAATAAAAATAATCGGCTAATGCCAGACTTGTGCCCTTCCCTATCTCGGATGCCGACTCCATAAACGTCACAGGCCGACTGTGAGTGCCATCCGACCCCGGAAAGGGGCTATACCAAGTCCACAAATATCGACCTTCTGTAAAAGGCGTGTCCGGGTTGGGAGGGTTAGGTAAGGGGGGACTAAAAGGATGCAGCAATGCCACGCAAGACCTTGACATCCACCCCGACCGTCGCGGACGGGGATTCCCAAACCTCACGATTTGAATTTCTGCTTCTTCGCAACTGCCTCCACCCTCAAAGAGATTTGGTCTTATGTTCGCTCCACAGACTAACCCCGCAAGCCCTGCGGTTTTTACGTGTCGAATACCAAACGGAATTCTTCGTAGTTTTGATTCTAGGGATGTTTACCATTGCCCTATCCTCTTTTCCCGGTCTACCTATTTTTCTTTCCCGTTGCGGTTGTCGCAAACTTATTAATTAGGGTTTATGTTCACATAGTCGCGGGTGGGTCATTGACCAATTATATTGTAATATAAAGCCGTCCTTTTAGGACGGGGTTTCTACCCAATTTTCTGATGACGAGGGTAGCGTTGGGGCTGGCTACCGGGAGGGCAAGGTTGAAATTCCGGGAAGATGATCTCTGGGATGGAGTTAACCGTAGTCCATTCAAGATTGGGTGCTGTCATTGATAGGAGTTTCCTTAATACGGCTTATGCTTATGTCAGGTGTAGAAGCGCTAAGAAGGGGGAGATATCACGATCGAGCTAACTGCTCTCATGCTTGAGGTCTCTTGATGAACCATCGTACAATAAAGGTTTGGGAGTTGCGATCGGCTTGCCAGTATTAAGTTTTGTGTTATTTTTGAATTAAGGCGCACCAAATGTGCGTCAACTTCAGCTTGCAGACAAAATTCGCAGTTTTGCGGAGTTAACATCGGGTGAGAGACATGAAAAACTTGAATCTACCAACCCTAAAATTAGACAACAACCTTGACAGCCATCTTGACTCACCTTTTATCGAAAAAAATGGCTTGCTGGAATTCAACCCCAAATTTATCACTCCCGAATTTTTAACAACCTGGACGTTTGAGACAAAGCTGTACGGAGAATTAGTATCAATAGACCACTTTGTCATCACATTTCCCAGCCGCACCGAACTCGAAAACTACGCCAAATCTTTTTACCCCTTCGGCGCCAAAATTGTCGAAGGCCCCGACTTGTTCCCGATTAACTTTTGTACCGGAAACATTAACATTCCCTCCGATTTGTGGCTGCATTTAATGACCTTATTAATGCCAGCCGGTGGCTTAGTAGTATTGGATGCGCCCCACGCCGCGGGCGACCAAACAAACCGCTTCCAGCAAGAAAGAGGATTAGCAGCAATTCACCACGTCGCGATTCGAGTCGAAAACGTGCAGAATGCTGCTACAATATGGCAAAATAAAAACTTTCAACCCCTGTCAGATAAACCCCTAGACTCCGGCTCAT
>Ga0209591_10007859_pt1 | contig 11666 bp, 10 predicted proteins | sample MAT01_FD_187207 | JGI IMG/M metagenome (GOLD analysis project Ga0209591, IMG submission 187207) | Freshwater microbial communities from Lake Fryxell liftoff mats and glacier meltwater in Antarctica - MAT-01 (SPAdes) (version 2) | ecosystem: Environmental > Aquatic > Freshwater > Ice > Liftoff...
GGCAAACCTTCGAGAAGGTGTTCTACGGGCTCTACGAAACGGTTGCCGCGCGCGCCCTCGGCAAGCACAAGTTCCGCTTCAACAACAAGCTGGTCAGCATCGATTCGACGGTGGTCGACCTGTGCCTGTCGATGTACGACTGGGCCAAGTATCGGCAAACCACGGGGGCGGTGAAGTTGCATCTGTTACTCGATCACGATGGTTGTCTGCCGTGCTTCGGCCTCATCACCGACGGCAAGGTGCATGAGTTGAAGGTCGCGCACCAGATTCATTGCGCTCCCGGCACCATCGTGGTTGACGACCGTGGCTACAACGACTACCGTCTGTTCGCCAGTTGGCCGCCGCGCCGGCGGTCGCGCAGGCATCGCAGCCGCGCGCGCAGGCTGAAAGTGGATACGGCTTGCCGCAGCGGATGCAGGCGAGGGAGGGGGAAGTTGTCATTCGGCGACTACCAGCGCGTACGAGCTGTAGCGATGATCAAGGGATTCGCGGTAGGCATCATTCTTCCAGCACATGGATGAAGCGTTGGTTTGCCGGGCAGTCGATAGACGGAATAGTCGCGCAGATCCACGGTGGCAATGCGACGTAGCTTGAGGTGTGCGGCCAGGTAAACGAGGCTGGCATCGCAAAAATCCATCGGCAGATCGTCGTAGCGATCCATCAGTCGCCACAGTTCGGCAACAGCATCGGCAGGAGGGCATTCGATGCGCAAGTGTCCGATCGATTGCGCTTTGGTTACCCAGGCGAAGAAATGCCGTTGCTTCGATGTTTGCAAGAGCGCGCAAGTTTCGGCGAACACCGCCCAGGTCGTGATCGTTACGCCCTTGAAACCGGAAAAGAACGCCTTGCAGCGATCATGGTGCGTGTCTTTCGGATTGAACAAGCCGACGAAGTAGCCGGTGTCCGCGAGCATCCCGGCTTCGCGCATCTCAGGCCGCTTTGCGCCGCGCAGATTTGGCCTTTGGTGCACGACCGGCTCGGGCGGACCGTTCGGCGTGCTTGATTTGCATGGCTTGCCGAAACGCGATTTTGTGAGGACGCGACTCTTGGGCGGTTCTGTCGGGAAGCGGCGAGGCCGCACTCCGTTCCATCACATCCAGATAAATCGGCGTCGTCGAGTGTGACGATAGCGCTGATCCCGGTTCGCTCGGCCACATCAATCAAGGATGCGTCAGCCAAATCCGCTTGCGGCCACAGCCGTCAATTGACCGTCGCGCCCGAATCCTTGACCACCTTGGCCCAGCGCGTGATTTCGGCCTTGATGAACGTGTCGAGTTCAGCCGGCGTGGAACCGACGATATCGTAGCCGGCTGCCTCGATCCGTTGCTTCGCCTCCGGCATGCTCATCGCCTTGATGAATTCGGCGTTGAGCCTCTGCACGATGGGCGCCGGCGTGCCGGCCGCCGCAAGAATCGCGTACCAGACCGACACGTCGAAGCCCTTGATGCCCTGTTCGTGAATGGTCGGTATATCCGGCAGCACGCGCGAGCGCTTGAGCGTGGAGATGGCAATGGCGCGGAATTTTCCCGCCTGGATTTGCGGCAGCGATGATGACAGCGAGTCGAAGATCAGGTCCACTTCACGCCCGAGCAGCGCGGTGATCGCCGGGCCGCTGCCTTTGTAGGGCACGTGCGTCATGTCGACGCCGACTGCCGACTTGAAATACTCGACCGAGAGATGGCTGGTGTTGCCCGGGCCGGCGGAGGCGTAATTGAGCTTGCCCGGGTTGGCCTTGGCCGCGGCGATCAGGTCGGCCAGGGTGCGGATCGGTGATTGCGCGTTCACCACCACCACCAGGGGCAGGGTGGCGGCAAGCGTGATCGAAGCGAAATCCTTCACCGTGTCGTAGGGCAGCTTGGCCATCAGCGTGGCGTTGACCGCGTGGGCGGTCAGCATCATCACGATGTTGTAGCCGTCGGGTGCGGACTTGGCGATCAGGTCCGCACCGATGGTGGTGCCACCGCCGGGTTTGAAGTCGATGAATACCGATTGGCCGATGTTCCTGGTCAGCTCGGCTGCGATCGGCCGCGCGAGGATTTCCGAACTGCCGCCTGGCGGATAGGGCATGACGAAGCGGATTGGTTTGTTTGGATAGCCTTGCTGGGCCAGGGCGTTACGCGAGGCCTGTCCTGCAAGGGCGACTGCACCCATGGCCATGACGAACTTGCGGCGAGCTTTCATTCTTGTCTCCTGTGGGGGCAATCCAGACCCGGTTGTTTGATGTGGGCGTTGCACGCCATCCGGCGGCGCCTGCTGTGCTCACGCCGCCATCGCTCCCGCCGTCGCCAGGCTGGCGCGGCATTCGCGCACGATGCGCTCGATCAAGTCCTTGCAGGTTGGCAGGTCGTTGATCAAGCCGATCACCATGCCGGCACTCACGATACCGCCATCGACATCGCCGGTCTTCATGGCGTTGCGGCCGCGTGCGCCGGCCACCAGATGGCGCACTTCCTCGAAGGCCGCACCTTTCTTCTCCATCGCTACCACCTCGTCGGACACCGCATTCTTGAACACCCGCGAGGTGTTGTGCATGGTGCGGAAAATCAGGTTGGTGTCGCGCTCGGTGCCCTTGAGCAGGGCTTCCTTGACCCGGGCGTGAATCGGTGCCTCGGCGGTCATCATGAAGCGCGTACCCATGTTGATGCCTTGCGCGCCCAGCGCCATGCAGGCGGCCAGCTGGTAGCCGTCGGCGATGCCGCCGGAGGCCACCACCGGAATCCTGCAGGCGCGCACCGCCGCCGGAATCAGGATCAGGTTGGTGACGTCATCTTCGCCCGGATGGCCGGCGCATTCATAGCCGTCGATCGATATGATGTCGACACCGTGGCGTTCGGCCGAGAGCGCGTGGCGCACCGAGGTGCATTTGTGGATCACGGTGATGCCGTGCTCCTTGAATTTCGGTGCGAAGTCGCGCGGGTTGTTGCCGGCGGTCTCGACGATCTTGATGCCCGACTCGACAATCACCTGCATGTACTCGGCATACGGTGGCGGCTTGATCGAGGGCAGGATGGTGAGGTTCACGCCGAACGGCTTGTCGGTCATGCTGCGGCAGCGCCTGATTTCGGCTGCCAGATCATCCGCTGACGGCTGTGTCAGCGCGGTCAGGATGCCCAGGCCGCCGGCGTTGGAAACCGCCGAGGCCAGTTCGGCATAGCCGACCCACTGCATGCCGCCCTGGATGATCGGGTAACGGATGCCCAGCATTTCGGTGACTGCTGTTTTCATGTGAATTCACCATCGATAGCTTGCCTGCAGCGCGCAGGTGATTGGAATGGGCAGCGAGGAACGCGCCTCAACGTCGGCACCAGCGTGCTCATGTTTCAATCGAACTTGATGCCGGACTCCTTGATCACCCGGGCCCAGCGCGTGCGCTCGCTGGCGATGAAGCTGCCGAGTGCCGCCGGCGGGCCGCTCCTGACCTCCGTGCCTTGGCTTGCCAGGCGCTCTTTCATGTCGGCGGTGGCCAGGATACGCGCCAGCTCGGCATTGAGCTTGGCCACCACGTCGGCCGGTGTGCCGGCAGGGGCGAGAATGCCCTGATACGAGCCGGTCTCGAACCCCGGCAGCGTCTCGGCGACCGTCGGCAGTTCCGGCGCCGAAGCCACTTTTTGCGCACTGGCCACCGCCAGGCCGCGGATGCGCCCGGACTTGACCGTCGGGTAGGTGGCCAGCATGCCGTTCATGATCACATTGGCCTGCCCGCCGGCCACGTCGGCCACCGCTGCCGAGCCGCCCTTGTAGGGAATGTAGGCCCAGCTGATACCGGTGCGCTGCGCGAACTCGATGCCCGCCAGATGCGGTGCGCCGCCGGTGCCCGAGACCGCGAAATTGAGCTTGCCGGGATTGGCCTTCGCGAAGTCGATCAGTTCGCGGACGCTGTTCACCGGCAGCGAGGGATGCACCCCGAGCACATGCGGGGAATACGAAATCATGGTGATCGGCGCGAAATCCCTGACCGGATCGAACGGCATGTTCGGATAAACGCTGGGGTTGATCGACAGGGCGCCGACGTCGAGCAACAGCAGGGTATAGCCGTCAGGCGCCGACTTGGCCACGAAGTCCGCGCCGACATTGCCGTTGGCGCCGGCGCGGGTTTCAATCACCACCGGTTGGCCCCAGGTCTCGGTGAGCTTGGGGCCGATGGCGCGCGCCAGGATGTCGGAGGTGCCGCCAGCGGCGAACGGGACGACGATGCGGATCGCCTTGGCCGGCCAGGCCTGGCTTTGCGCAGGTGCGGCGAACAAGGTGGCAACGGCGGCAAACAGCAATGCATGGCGCTTCAATATCATGGGGTCCCCTCTTTTTGTGCACCCGGCGCAAGCCTGGCGAACGCCAATACTATCGATTTTTTGCAAAAACATGGCAGCCTCGTGAGAGGCATGTTTTTGTCATGAATAATGTAGTGCTCAACAAGCACAGCCTGGATTCGCGTCTCAGGCGACAAATCGCCAGGCGTCGCCCTCGCGCACCACATGCCCTGCGGTAGCGCCGGCGAAATGCGTGCCGATCACAAGCGTTGGTGTGTCGCCCAGCGCGTTGAACATGGCGTGACGTGTGGCAGTCGAAGCGACAGCATCGTAGTCGGCGGAAGAGGCCCATTCGGGATGCGCCATCTGGCACGGGTGGTGCACGAAGTCGCCGGTGATGAGGGCCCGCATGCCGGCGGATTCGACCGCGACGCTGACATGGCCGGGGGTGTGGCCCAGGGTGGGCATCAGCCGCACCTCGTCGCAAATGCGCTGGTCGGTGTCGACCAAGTCGACCAGGCCGGCATCGAACACCGGTTGTACCGAGTCGGTGAAAATCTGTGTATGGCCCTGGCCTTCCGGCCCGCCGCGCCAATAGTCGAATTCCGCTTTCGCCATCAGGTAGCGCGCATTGGGAAACGTGGCCACCCAATGGCCATCGACCAGCATGGTGTTCCAGCCGACATGATCGACATGCAGGTGGGTGCACAAAACCGTATCGATCGACTCCCGCGCGTAGCCGGCGCTGGCCAGGTTGGCCAGGAACGGGCCCTGCATGTTGTTCCAGTGCGCTGCCATGCGGCCGCTCTTGTCGTTGCCGATGCAGGTGTCCACCACGATGCGGCGCGAGGGTGTTTCGATCACCAGCGCATGCACGCTCATGATCAGTTGCCCTTCGTCGTTCATGAAATGCGGCTTGAGCCAGTGCATCTCGCGCACCGCCTCGCGCGTGGCCTGCGGCAGTATGAAACGCGTGCCACCGGTGAATTCAAGTTCGACAACCTTGGTGACCGTGACTTCACCGATACGCCACTTCATGACTGGCTCCTCAAATATTTCATGCGCATCAAACGATGCGCGTCTGGTGCCCGGCCCAGTAACGGTCGCGCAGCAGGCGCTTGTAGAGTTTGCCGGTCGGCAGGCGCGGCAATTCGACTTCGAAGTCGATCGAGCGCGGGCATTTGAGTGATGCCAGGTGCTCGCGGCAAAACGCGATCAGTTCGCCTGCCAGCTCCGCTCCCGGCGCAATGCCGGGCACCACCTGCACCACCGCCTTGACCTCTTCGCCCAGATCGGTGTTGGGCACACCGAACACCGCGGCATCCATCACCTTTGGATGGGTGATCAGCAGGTTCTCGCATTCCTGCGGGTAAATGTTGACGCCGCCCGAGATGATCATGAAGGTGGCGCGGTCGGTGAGGTAAAGGAAGTTGTCGTCGTCGGTATAGCCGACATCGCCAACCGTGCTCATGCTGCCGTCGGCCGAGCGGGTCTCGGCGGTGCGTGCCGGATCGTTGAAATAGACAAACGGCGAGGCGGTCTTGAACCAGATGGTGCCGGGCACACCCTTGGCGCAGGGCTGCATGGCGTCGTCCAGCACATGCAGGTCGCCCAGCAGTACGCGGCCGACGGTGCCGCGGTGCGTCAGCCACTCGGCGCTGTCGCAGGCGGTGAAGCCCAGGCCTTCGGTGGCACCGTAGTACTCATGGATGATCGGGCCCCACCAGTCGATCATCGCCTCCTTCACCTGCGGCGGGCAGGGCGCGGCGGCGTGGATCGCGATTTCCAGCGATGACAAGTCGTGAAGCTTGCGCCCGGCGTCCGGCAGCTTGAGCATGCGCGAAAACATGGTCGGCACCAGTTGCGTGTGGGTCACCTTGTGCTTATCCACCAGCGCCAGATAGTGCTCGGGGTCGAAACGCTCCATGATGATCACCGTTGCGCCGTGACGGATCGCCAGGTTGACTGCTGCCTGCGGCGCCGCGTGGTACAGCGGTGCCGGCGAGAGATAGATCATGCCTTCGCGGTAGCGCCACAGTTTTTGCAGGAAATCGAACAGCGGCAACTGCCGTGATGGCGGGTTTTCCGGCAGCGGCCGCAGGATCCCCTTGGGCCGCCCGGTGGTGCCGGAGGAATACAGCATCGGCGTGCCCAGGCATTCATCGGGAATCGATGCCGCGGGATACTGCGCCACGGCGTCGTCGAGATTGATGAAACCATCACCGGCAGCGGCGTCGGCCACGATTCTCAGCGTGACGTTGGGGCAATCGCGCAACGCCGCCTGTGCCACCGCCAGCCGCGCCTGCGAGGTGATCAGGGCACGGGCCTCGCAGTTGTTGATGATGTAGGCCAGTTCTTCGGACGTCAGGTAGGAACTGATGCAGGTGTAGTACAAGCCGGCGCGTTCGCCGGCGCCGCAGGCTTCCAGATAGCGGCTGTTGTTCTCCATGAAGATGGCGTAGTGGTCGAGACGCTTGAGGCCATGCGCGCGCAACAAGTGCGCCAGGCGGTTGCTGCGCGCTTCCAGTTCGCCATAGGTGACGCTCGCACCTGTTGCTGCCATGATGAAGGCCGGCTTGTCGGCGCCCTCGCTTGCGTGTTTTCCCGGATACACCGCGGCTTCCCGCAGATCAGATGATCTTGCTTGCGTGGCCGGCCCAGTAACGGTCGCGCAGCAGGCGCTTGTATAGTTTGCCGGTCGGGTGGCGCGGCAATTCGGCCAAGAAATCGACCGAGCGCGGGCACTTGACCGGTGACAGGCTGGCGCGGCAAAAAGCGATCAGCTCTTCTTCAAGTTCGCCGGCTCTATGGCCTTCGAGGTCGCGCGCGTCGCGTGGCTGCACCACTGCCTTGACCTCCTCGCCGAAATCCTCGTTGGGCACGCCGATGACCGCGCAGTCGAGCACCCTGGGGTGGGTGATCAAGAGGTTCTCGGCTTCCTGCGGATAGATGTTGACCCCGCCGGAAATGATCATGTGCGCCTTGCGGTCGGTGAGAAAAAGAAAACCGTCGGCGTCGGCATAGCCGACATCGCCCAGCGTGGTCCAGCCTTGTGGATTGCGGCTGCCAGCGGTTTTCTCGGCATCGTTGTGATAGTTGAACGGGCGGCCGTCGGCGAAATAAACGGTACCGGCGCTGCCCGTTGATACTTCTGCCCCGTTGTCGTCGCAGATTTTGAGTTTGCCGATGACAGCCTTGCCCACTGTTCCCGGATGCGCCAGCCAGTCCTTCGAGCCGACCAGCGTCATGCCGTTGCCCTCGGTGCCGGCGTAATACTCCCAGATCACCGGGCCCCACCATTCGATGATTTGCGACTTCACCGGGATCGGGCAGGGTGCAGCCGCATGGATGGCGACCTTGAGCGACGAAAGGTCGTACCGTTGGCGCGCCTGTTCCGCCAGCTTGAGCATGCGCACGAACATGGTCGGTACCAGTTGCGTATGGGTGATCTTGTGTTGTTCGACCAGTTGCAGGTAGCGCTCGGCGTCAAAGTGTTCCATCACCACGCAGGTGCCACCCAGACGCATCACCGAAAGGCAAAAGCGCAATGGCGCCGCGTGATACAGCGGCGCCGGCGACAGGTAGATGCTGTCGGCGTCCACACCCCACAGGTTGATGCAGATATTGAGCAAGGGATTGGCCGCGTCGATGGCCGCGGACTCGGGCGGTGCCCACACGCCTTTTGGGCGGCCGGTGGTGCCGGACGAATACAGCATGTCGCCGCCGGCGGACTCGTCGGCGATGCGACTTGCCGGCTGCGGTGCGAGTGCGGACTCATAGGCCTCGTAGCCGGGCGCCGTGCCGTCGATCATCAGGCGCTGCTGGAGGCCCGGTGTTTGCGTCAGAAGCTGGTCGGCCAGCGCGTTCATGGCGCGCGAGGTGATCAGCAGTTTCGCTTCGCTGTTCGCGATGATGTAGGCGGCCTCGCTCACGGTCAGGCGGCTGCTCATCGCGGTATAGATGATGCCGGCACGGTGCGCGCCGAAGCAGATCTCGAAATAGCGCGGATGGTTCTCCAACAGGATGGCGATATGGTCGCCGGCCACAAGGCCACTGCTGCGCAGCAGTTGCGCCACCTGGTTGGAGCGGCTTTCGAGCTGGGCGTAGGTGAGCGTTGCGCCGCTGTCCGCCATCACGAAGGCCGGCTTGTCGGGCTGGTTGCGGGCGTGCATGTAAGGATGCAATTTTCTCTCCGTGGCGCCTGTGGCGGGCCTGCAGCTGGAACTTGCGCGCAAGCATAACGCAGCGGACGCGCCTCCACGCCAACTGCGACGGTGGAGCGCCCGTGCGTCTGACTGGCAGGATTCCACGAGAAACGACGGCTCAATCCGGCAGGTGCCTACGGATTGAGCACGCACCCGCCGACCACCTCGCCGTTCCAGCGCGCCAGCATCGCCTTTTTGAAATCGGCCAGCGCAAAGGTGTGCGACACATGCGGCCGGATGCGGCCTGCGGCCACCCACTGCATGACCTGGGCTAGGCGTGGCGGGCGCAGCGACGGATCCTGCGCCACCGAAATGGCGGCCGGACAGCCGAGTACCGAGAGGCCCTTCATCTGGATGATGTTGCTGGGCAACTGGTTGGCGTTGGGGGCGCCGCGCTGGCCGCGACCGCGCGCCACGTTGGGTGTGGAAGTCCAGCCGACGATCAGGAAGCGCGCGCCGAAGGCGCATGAGCGCATCGACTCCAGCGAAGTATCACCGCCCACCGCGTCGTACACGACATCCACCCCGCGGCCGCCGGTCAACGTTTTCACTTCGTCACGAAAGCGCCTTACGCCGGGCGTGCCGTCGGCATTGGCGGCGTTGATCACATGATCGGCGCCGTGCGCCTTGACCAGTGCCAGTTTGGCGTCCGAGCGGCCGGTGGCGATGACTGTCGCGCCCAGCAACTTGGCCACCTGCAGCGCCGCCATTCCGGTTGCGCCTGAGGCGCCATTGATCAACACCGTCTCGCCGGCGCGCAACTGGCCGCGCGCGATGAGGCAGTGGTATGCGGTCTCGTAGTTGGCCAAAAGGTTGCACGCCTCATCGAACGAGAAGCCGGCGGGAATACGTCGCAGCGCGCTGGCCGGCAGCACCGCATGGGTGGCGAAGCCACCGGCCGCCTGGTAGCGCCCACCGGCGCGCGGGCCGGCTGTGAACCAGTCGCTGAACACGCGGTCGCCCGGCGCGATGTGCTGCGGCAGGACCTCCGCACCAGCCCATGTCACCACGCCGCTGTATTCCATGCCCGGGCAATAGGGTGGCATGGCCATGTGCTGATATTGCCCGCTGGTCATCAGCAGGTCGACCCAGGCCACCGCTGCGCTTTTGATTTCGACGATGACCTCATCTGCCCGCAGCGTGGCCGGATCGGGTACTGCGACATCCTCAAGCGACATGAACTGTTCGATCGCTGCGCTCGGGCTTTCGCCGAATTCGGATACGCGCACGCGTTTGCCGGTTTTCAGGGCTGAAATCATGCTTGGCTCACCTGGATTGTTTTGGCGGAAGGGTCGATTGCCTGAATGCTCCCGGGGATATGCGGCACGGGGCGCCGTGGTCAGTCGATGCCGATGCCGGCCTGTTTGACAAACGCCGCCCAGCGCACGGTCTCGGCGCGCACCAGGGCGCCAAACTCCTGCGCCGATGCATCGGCCACTTCGATCCCCAGGTTTTCGAAGAACAGGCGCATGTCCGCCGCAGCGAGCACGTCGCGCAGCGCGCGGTTGAGTTGCAGGATGATCGCAGGCGGCGTGCCTGCCGGTGCAGCCAGGCCGGTCCAGCTCTGCACTTCGACCCCGGCCACGCCGGCCTGCGCCATCGTCGGCAGGTCCGGCAGCGCCGCGATGCGTTGCGGCGCTGCGACCGCGAGTGCGCGCAGGCGACCGCCCCTGATCAGCGGAATCGCCGAATTGCCGATGCTGAAAATGAAATTCACCTCGCCGCGGCCGACGTCTGTCAATGCTGTTGCGATCGACTTGTAAGGGATATGGCGCGCATCGGCGCCAATGGCGCGGCGAAACAGTTCGCCCGCCAGATGCGCCGGTGTGCCGTTGCCGCCGGAGCCAAAGGTATATACACCCGGCGCAGCCTTGACCTGCTTTACCAGGTCGGCCACCGAACGTTCTGGCGCGTTGGGGCCGACGCACAGCACCGTGTACTGGTTGCCGATCAGCGCGATCGGCGCGATATCGCGCGTAAGGTCGACCGGCGGTTTGGCCTGCATCGACTGCGCGATCGCGTTCGCCAGGTTGATCAGGACGATGGTATAGCCATCGGCGGGTGCGCGCGCCAGTTCGGCCATGCCGATCATGCCGGTGGCGCCTACCCTGTTGTCGACGATGACCTGTTTTCCCAGGTGCGTGGCGAGCGCCTCGGCCACGCGCCGTGCGGTCACGTCGGGGCCGCCGCCGGGGCTGAAGGGCACGATCAGGCGGAGGTTGCGCGTCGGAAAGCCGCTACTTTGCGCGACCGCGCCGTTGCCCGCCCACGGCAGCAGCGCCAGCATCGCCAACGCGGCGCGCTTGCCGCTGTCAGGGGAATGCGACATCGAAGAGTCCTTTCTGAAAGTCGTCGGGAGAATCCCGCTATGCCGCCCCGCGCACAGACGCCATCGGCTGCGCCGGCGCTGGTTGCAGCATGCGTTCAAAGCACCTTTGCCACGGCACCACGATGCCCGTGGCCGCCGGCGCAGGTCAATGGTACGCCAGTGGCCCGCCGTGGCACGGAAAGGGTATCGCAAGCGCCGCCAAGCCTGCCGCGGCACCGTACAATCGAAAGTCGGCTGCGGCATAACAGTACGACTGAAGAGCGCGGCACCGGCAGGCTCGATGACCGGCCTGCAACACCAGGACTGACATGAACCCGCGCATGTGCGGGGGGCTTGTGGCCCGGGGCGCTTGTGTTTTCACCTGTCATACCAATGGAGTAGCGATGCCGAAAGTCACTTTCATAGAGTTCAACGGTACCCGGCACGAGGTCTCGGTGCAAAGCGGGCTTTCCCTGATGCGCGCCGCGGTGGACAACGGCGTGCCCGGCATCGACGCCGATTGCGGTGGCGAATGTGCTTGCGCCACCTGCCACGTTTATGTGGACCCGGCGTGGTTGCCGAAGACGGGCACGCAGGGCGAGATGGAGCAGAGCATGTTGAGCTTCGCTGCCGCCGCGCAGGAGAATTCCCGCCTGGCCTGCCAGATTCCGATCACCGAAGCACTGGATGGCCTGGTGGTCAATTTGCCCGACGGGCAGCATTAGTTTAGTGCCACGCAATCCGCCACGCAGACCGACAAATGCACGCAACGACTGGCACAAGCCAAGCCCGTGACATCGCGTATGCGATGCCGATCTGACGTCATCGACCTCTCGAACCCGCAGTTGTTCCAGTCCGATACGGTCTGGCCTTACCTCGAACGCCTGCGCCGCGAGGCGCCATGCA
>Ga0209591_10007861_pt1 | contig 11665 bp, 13 predicted proteins | sample MAT01_FD_187207 | JGI IMG/M metagenome (GOLD analysis project Ga0209591, IMG submission 187207) | Freshwater microbial communities from Lake Fryxell liftoff mats and glacier meltwater in Antarctica - MAT-01 (SPAdes) (version 2) | ecosystem: Environmental > Aquatic > Freshwater > Ice > Liftoff...
TCCGAAAAAAAGAGCAATCAGCGTGAGAACGAAGGTAAGCACAAATCCGATGGCGATAGCGGCGAGAAATTGCATGGAGATTCGGGTCAAAGGTTGACGATTGTCTGAGCGGCCCTTTCCCGCAGGGGAAGGCTGACGTTCCGGAGGTACGCGTCGAGCGCAGGTTTGCCACCCTCGGCATGCATCAGGGCCAGTGTCCGTCCCAGCTCGATTAACGGACCGGCCTCTGCCGCCGCCCGATTCTGCGCGATCTGCACCGCTTGTTCGGCCATTTTCAGCTTCTGGTCGGCATCGGCCTTCGACTGGCTGATCGAGGCGCCACCTGGTTCTGCGTGGTGTTGATCGAGGCCAGGATCGATGGGAAGTGCCAGGTCATTGGTTTCTCCTAGGTCAATTGGCTGCCGCTGCATCGGAGCGCCCGGTTCGTCCAGTCGCCAGATGTTAGCACGCCACTCCCCTCTCCCCCGGAGGAGAGGGCAGGGGACAGGGCGAGCCCGATCCACTCCAATTCCCCAGAGCAACCCATTCAGTCTGCTGACCCCTCTGTCATCGGCTTAGGTTCGACAGCGCTGATTGCTCACGGGCGGGAACAGCTCAGGACCAATCCTCCACCGTCAAACCGTGAAGGCCCTCGAAATGGCGGACGTTCAGTGTGGCGACAGTGAGGCCGTGGGCCTTGGCGGTGGCCGCAATGAGAAAATCAAAGTCCGAGGCGGCAAAGCCCTTCTTGCGGGTGGCGGCCTTGATCTGGCTGAAGGATTTGGCGACGACCGCATCGACGGGCAGGACGGTGAGCCGGTGGCGGAGCAACTGATCTTAAAGAGCGAGCAAACGGGCCGATTGCTTGAGTTCGATGCCGTAGAGAATTTCCGCCTCCCCGATTACGGAAACAGCGAGGGCGCCGTCGCCAAGACACGCCAGCGCCGCTCTACTCCGGGCCGGGGCCGGGGCTTCAGCGGCTGACAATAGACGCTGGTGTCGAGAAGATGGGTGAGCGGCATGAAGTAAGTGAGCCTACCGGCCGCAATCCTCCAATGGATTGCGCCAAGTCTGCCGGGAGCGGGGCGGCGGGGTGAAGTCTTCGCCGAGCGCGGCGCGGCGGTCCCAGACGCCTCGGACCTGGGCCTTGGCGGGGCGGATCGGCTCGATGCGCACCAGCGGCTTGCCGCGGCGGGTCACGAGCACCGCCACGCCCTTGGCAGCCACTTCGGTGCAAATCTCCGAAAGGCGGGCCCTGGCTTCAAAATGTCCCACTGAGCTCATGGAGTTAATCTACCAGTCAACCGGTTCACGGCGATCCACTTTTCGGAAGTCGGTCGCCATTCAACAGAGTGTCGCCGTAGTGCGGGCAGAGCGCCAAAACGTGTGGGCGGACCTGCAGAAATGCTGCGCCCAGGATATCCTAACCGTGACGAGTCAGTTGGATTGGGGAGCGCCCGCGCGTCCTCGCTTTGGGCGTGTGGAGTCCCCACCATCTGGTGAGCAGGTACGCGCACCGGCCGAGGCGAGGGCTATTCGCGACGCGAAGCGTTATCCCTCCAGTTCCCATCTCCCTCGGCCAACACGCGGGGGCGCGTGCGCTCCCCAGAAAATCAACTGCATGGCGAGTCACACGGGGCCAGATCACTAGCCTGCCAGATGCCCACCGAGCCGCGGAATGGCTGAATCCACCCCACCGTCTCCACGGATCGTGGGCGGGAGGAGGCGGACCACGGATTGCGCGGATGAACACGGATGGGAGAGGAACCTTTATCACCCTTCGGGACCTCCCCAGGTAGCGACGGTCCGACCGATGGGGTCGTGGACCACTCGACGCGCGTGCGGCTCCGCAACGCGTCGCCTGCACCGTTCACCCGACGGACCATCCCGTTTCCAGGTGCCTGGGTTTGGGGAACAGCTTCGGATGCAGGATCTCGGCGAGGATCTCCACCGAGTCCACCAACCGGGGGCCGGGACGGTTGAAGTAGGCGCTACCGTCCGCGAGAAACACGCGACCTGACTTCACCGCACTCAATCGGGTCCACTCCGGACGCGCCCGCAGGCGGGCGACTTCGGCGCGGGTCCGATTGAGGTCGAATCCGCAGGGAAGCGCGACGATCACCTCCGGATCCGCTGCGGCCAGGGCGGACCATTCCAGCCACTCGGAATGGGCCCCGGCATGTCCCGCCACCGGCGTTCCCCGGCCAACTCCACCAACTCGGGAATCCAATTACCGGCGCCCATGAGCGGATCCAGCCATTCCAGGCAGGCCACCCGGGGACGCTGCTCCACCATCGACACCTGCTGGATTACATTCACCAGCCGCGCCTTGAGGGGAACAATGGCAAAGTGCCCCTCATCCGGAAGTCCCAGGGCCGCTCCCACCCGGCGGAGATCAGTCCACAAGTCCGGCAGCCGGGAAGGTGACCAGGACCGGACCGCTGACGGCGGTCCGGTCCAGCCCTTCAGGACCGAGTCCAGTTCAAGCGGACTCACGGCACACACCGCGCATTGCGCCTGGGTGAGAATTAAATCGAGCTTCAACTCGCGGATTCGAGCGGCATCCAGGCGGAACAACGGGCGGCCCTGCTCCAGCGCCGCATGCACTTCCTGGTCAATGGCGGCACCGGAGGCGGTGGCAGCCACGTTGGAGAAGGTTACCGACGGAAGGCGCCGGACGGATTCCGGGAAGTCACACTCATGGCTGCGCGCGACCAACCGCTCCCCAGCCTCCAGCAGGCACACCATCTCCGTGGCAGCCGGCAACAGGGAAATCACGCGCACAGGAATACCCATGAACGTAAGGCCGACAGCCTGGGACAGTCGCCCGCGCAGCTTAATAGTAGTAGGTGGTGTCCGCGGACGGACCGCCACGCGCGCGCGGCTTGATCTGCGCCTTGACCCGGTTGATCACCGATCCATCGGCCTGACCCACCGGTTGATCAGGCGTCGTTGACCAGGCCTAAAGCGGCTTGCTGGGCGCACCCGAATCAAACCGCCCCAGGTGCCCGACGTCCCACAACCGGGCCCCGGGGGAATCGCTCACCCGATGCGGGATGAAGGCCCGGCGACTCTCCAGTTCGTTCTCGTTGCGCGGCCAGGGCGGTTCCGAGGTCGGATCATCGGCAACCACCTTCCCCGCCGAGTTGAGGAACTTCATCGCCGGTGAGGCCGTGAAATTGGCGAACCACATGTAGGGCGTATTCACGTTGCCTGCCGTGGTGTCCCAACCGCCGTAATCCTTGGTATTGGCATGCGGCAAAGTTCGCCATGCTCTCGTAGTTTAGCCATTTCCTTCCAAAGGACTTCCGGGTGATCGGGCAGATCAGGATGGACGAGTTGGGCACGTACTTGCCCTTCATGAGACTCACAAGGCTGTCCGCCCGGCCGCCCAGCCGATGATAATCCGGACTGCCATCCTCGTGATTCGGGAATTTCCCCCGGCTATCTCCGCTGTACAAAACCTGTGACAGATACTGCTGCCGGATGTTGCTCCAGCAGGCGGCCCGCATGCCGGTGTACTTGCCCCGCGTCAAGGCGGGCAGAAGCATCCCGGCCAGAATGGCGATGCTGGCAATGACCACCAGCAGCTCGATCAGGGTAAACGCTGGCGACCGCTTTGGACCTGGCGTCCCAACTCCTTGAGAAAGCCTTTCCAATTACTGCGCCCGCGGCCGAGGTTCGTCAACGGATGCCGCCGTCCGGTCAGCAGTTCTGATTTTTAGAGAGGTGGCTGAGCGGGTGGCTGGGCGCGGAGATGGAGGCCAAGGGGCGTGCTCGACGAGGCGGCGGTCGGAGGCGGATGGAGAGGAGATCGGGGCATTTCAGGAGCGTGGGTTTCAATAGGTTCACCGGATCGTTTCAACGCCGAGACCGCGTGTCTGAGTCGAGGGGCATCTCCCTAGCAAAACCGTGGTCACGGAGAGCCAGGAGCGCCGCGAGTGTAGGGTCCCAACACTCAGCGCCGCCTCCAGGGACTCATCGGCCTGCTGAGGTCATGATGACGCCGTCCCGCACCAAGGTAGCCCACCAGTCTTTTTCTCGAAAACCAGACTCCTGCGAGGTTGCCAACGCGCTTTTAGGCTCGTTGTACGGTTGGGGGAGGGAGAATTTCGATGATCTCGGCGAGGACGGCGCCTTCGGCATTGCGCAAGGTGTTCTGGCGGCCGTGGAGGAAACCCGGCGCGGTCAGATGGAGCGCCTCACAAATAAACTCATCGGCCATAAACCGCAGATAGGCCGTGGGTCGACTGGAGTAGGCGATCCCACTTTCGTTCAGAATACCGCCGAGCGGACGCCGTTCTTCTAGGATGTGTTGGCGCCAGGGCTCCGGAAAACGGTCGAGGTAAATCTTGATGGCACCGAATTCGACCGCCTGGTTGGTCCCGTCCAGTTCGAGGACTGACTCCCGCCAGTAGGCATCCTCGGTTTGATGCCGGGACAATACGCGCAGATGGATTCGACCGCTGTGGAATTGCTCCAGCGTCCGGGTCATATCGCGCTCATGGACCAGCAGGGACTGATCAGGCTCCGGTAGTTGCTCCGGATTCAACACGGTGTACCTGGGCAGAGGACGGCCCTGACGCAGAAAAAACTCGTCGAGCGGACGGACGAATTGGAGGTTGGAGTGGCTCATGAAAGCAGACGGGGACGCAGAGTCAGGGCGGCGCGGGGATTGAGGACAAGCAGTTGGTTGAAGTCAGCGTCCGTAAAACCCTGGGTGCGCAGATCAGGCAGGAGCTTGGTGAACAGCGACGCGTAAGGATTGGGATTGCCGTTGCCGAAAAGGGTCAATTTGTTGCCATTCGGCGCATCGCCCTCGACCGCCCAACCGTCATCGTGCGAAAGCAACACCCGGTTCAAGGTTCCAGCCGTGCGGTGAGCCGCGATCATTTGGGGATAGCGAAGCACATTGGGGCCGCTCAGAGAGTAGCCATCGAGGCTGATCCAGGCGCCCAGCCGAGCGGCTTCCACCTGGGTCGGACCCGGATCGTTCTGGGCGTGCACCCAGATCAGGGCGTCTGGTCGAACGTCTTCCTCGCGCAACCAGCGGATTTCGTCGAGTGCGGCCGCGCCATTGCCCGTGTGAATGGCTATGGTGAGGCCAGTCGCGCGATGGACCCGGGCGGCGGCCCGGACGAGCTTGACGTCCACCGGCGGAAGGGGGCCGTTCCCAGTCCCGAGTTTGAGGAACCCCGGACGGATGCCCGTTCCGTCCAGACCGTGGTGCCCTTCGGTTTGCCAGCGGTTCGCAATCTGTTCGATCGATTCAGTCTGCGCCTCGGGTGGAAGGAACTTGTGATCCATGGCCGCATACCAACCCGTGTTGGTGACAATCTGGACTTTGGAAGCCAGGGCGAGCCGCCTAAGCAGGACCGGGTTGCGGCCGAGGTAACGGGGTGTGCATTCCACCAGGGACCTCACGCCCTGGCGGCGGAGACGTTCGAACTGGGGCAGGGCGGTCTGGAACGTCAGCTCGGCATCGTAACGATCTGCCGAAGTTTTGGCAGCGCCGATGAAATCCACCACCACGTGTTCGTGAACCAAGGTACGCCCGAGTTCAGCGGCGGGAATCGGCCCCGTCACCGTCATGATCTGTTCCACCGCCGCGGCAGCTAGTCCCCGCGTGACTTCAGAGGAAGCCAGCGCGCCGAGGGCAGCGTGTTGGAGGAACGAGCGACGGTTCATCGAATTTGGGAAAGCCGGAGTCGATCGGCATCGGGGCGAAGCCCGATCTGGTCGAACGGAATTGCTTCGAATCCGAGTTTAAAGGCGGGGTCGTCGGGCTGGAGTCGAAATAGCGGAGGGCGCGGACGTTCGTCCCCGGGTTTTTCCACCACGAAATTGTCCCGCAGTTGGAGGTCTCCGGGATTGGCCTTCCAAGCGGTCTCCAGCCAGGGGCCGTAGGATACGTTACGAGCGATGAGGTTCCCTTCGGGCGGAACTCCCTTGAACGCGTCGCCGGTGATCGGGGTGGCTCCCGGGGCGCCGTACCAGGAGTCCAGTGACTTCAACGCGGGATAGCGCTGGCGATAGAGGGCGGCCGGAACCGCGGCGAGCTGACCGCGCATGTAGTCGGCGACCATGTTGCGCCAAACGGGGGACGGATCGAGTCCGCGACCGTCCACCCGCACGGCTGGATCGCAATCGACGAAAAGGTTTTTCTCCACGCGATGATCGCGGCCGCCGCCGATGAACACCGCCCAGTGAACTTGGTAGAACACATTCCCGTAGACCTCGACACCGCTGACACAATCGTCGAGATACACCCCCATCGAACCCATTCCGACGCCGCCGGTTTCATGAAGGTAATTGTAGCGAATGCGGTTTCCCCGGAAGGAGTAATCACGTCCGGTGTAGATGGCGCCGACATCCCCGGTTTCCAGGGCGATGTGATGGATTTCGTTAAACTCAATCAGGTGCTCATTGCCGGTAAAAAGAATCGCGGAATGCGGGTGATCGTGGATGAGATTGTGGGCGACCCGTTGGCCGACTCCGCTTAGAAGGACCGCAGGCACGTAACATTTCGACCAGCGTCCCTGGCGTTGGAAATGGCAGTTCTCCACGAAATGGCCGGAGGGTTCGAGCGTCTGGCGATTGCCCCCGGCCAGGGAAACGCCACCGTCGCCGGTATCGAACACATCGCAGCTGCGCACGCCGTGTCCGCGACCGCCTTCGATGGTGACGCCGGTATTCCCAAGATTTCGGAGGGCGCACCCGGCGATCAAGTTGCTGGTGCCGCCGCGAATCTCGACCCCGGCACCTCGGGAGGCTTCCAGTTGAAGCCCCCGGAACGTCACGAACGAAACGTCGGTGAGGCGGAGTAGGGGTTGATCCAGTAAGGACAGTACGACTTCGGCAGTGCCAATGGGCTTGGGGGGCCAGAAGTAGAGCACTCCAGAAGCCGTCTCCAGGTACCACTCTCCGGGTTGGTCGAGCTCTTCGAGGACGTTGAGGAAATAAAAGCGCTGTCCGGCGCGAAAGCCATAGAGGCCATGCGGCGGGGCTGTTCGAATGAACCGACGATCACGATCTAGTTCAACGACCCGTTCGTAGGAATTGGCCCAATCCCAAGCCCAGTATCCATGAACCCAGAGGGAGCTGACGTCTTGCCAGCGGCGCGGCCGGTCTCCGGCGTAGAGGAAGCCTCCCGGTAGGTCCCCGACATTTCCGCCGTGGTCATCATCCTTGCCTGAACCCGCGGGAAAACCGGCGATCTTCTCGAAGGAACCCTCGTTCGGCCAACGGGCCAGGGTCATGGGACGTCCGCCAAAAAACAATTCTGAGTGGGCTGGAGTGGTGGCTCGGCCGAAGCCACGGGAACGGAGCTCGCCAAAGTTCGTCAGGCCCAGGGTGTATAAATCCAGTTGTTGAACCTGCGAGCGGGCGGGTTCCTCAAGTCGGGCGAGAATGGTGGAATTGGTGACCGGGGAAAAGCCGGTGAGCGAGCGTCCGCCGAGGAGACGGACCCGTTGATCTTCCACTCCGCGCCAGACAATCGGGGACGTTATGGTCCCAGAATCGTCAGCGGACAATTGGAACGTTTGAGTTCGTTGGTAATCACCGCCCTGCAGCCAGATCGTCAGGCCGCCGCGGGGTACCGAACCCCTCGTTTTCATACCCCGGACAGCGTCCCGGGCACGCTCCAGGGTGGCGAAGGGCCGGGCGGCCGTGCCGGGGTTGGAATCGGAGCCGGCCGGATCGACGTGGAGGTCGGCCTCAACGCGGGGCAGCAGAGCCAGGACGGCTAGGAGTAAAAACACCCAATCCCGGTGGACGGTGTGCCGCCGAGTTTTGGAGGGAAGGGAAATCAGGCTAGGTCGGGAAGGTGCGTCGATCGTAGCGCAGACTTTCGAGTCTGCTGTATCGCCGGTTTTCCCGCCGGCTCGGGTGCGGGTGGGTCGGGTGGCGCTGCGGAGAAATAGCCCGTCAACCTCCATCCAGTGGCAGGTTGAAAACTTGCGGTAAGGTAGACCGGAAAGTCTGCGGTACCGAGGGGGCTGACCATCGACGAAGGCCCTCACGCGTAGCGCCCGGTTTTGTGTTCCGGTTTGAAGAATTCGAAGAGCAACCGGTCCACTTGAAGCAGGCCTTCCCGCGTGATCCCGATCCGGTTGTCGCCTTCGGTCAGGAAGCCCTGTTCCTTCAGCGATGCCAACGCTTGGGCGAACTGTTCCCGCGGATCGCGTCCGAATTTTTGAGTAAACTTTTCAATGCTCATGCTGCCGAGTTTGAGCTGCAGCATGAACTCTCGGATGTAGCGTTCTTCCGCGTTCGGAGTGTAGGCGCGGTGCACCGGGAGACGGCCCGCGTTGACCGCATCAATATAAGGCTGGAAGTCGTGATAGTTTTGATAATGCACGCCATTCAGGTGCCCGAAGCTGGCCACGCCAATCGATAAGATGTCGGCACCAGAGAACAACCCCTCGCGGTACACAAATTTCACCTTGGCCGGATCCCGGACCACCGTCGTTCCGCTGGTGACCGTATAGCCAATCTTCTCGAACTCACCGTACGCATAGTTGACCCAGCGCCGCTTGGTTTCCCAGTCGGCCACCGGGGCTACGAGTTTTCCCTCAGCTTTCATCTGCTCGTAAATGCCCGTGTTGTAGGGCACCTCCATCTGGTAAATTGTTACGGAGTCCGGGCGCAGTTCGACCGCCTTGGCCACGGCTTCGCACCACTTTTCCTCAGTCTCTTCCACCATGCCGGCGATCAGATCAATGTTGATCTGCGGGAAGCCGATTTCGCGGGCGTAGGTGTAGGCGCGAAGCACTTCCTTGGAGCGATGCGCGCGGCCATTGACCTCCAGGATGTGGTCGTCGAAATGCTCGATGCCGAGGCTCAGACGCGTCACGCCCAGGTCGCGGATCGCTTTGAGTTTATGATCGGTCAGCGTGCCGGGCTCGCCTTCAAAGGTAACCTCCTCGGCTTCGTCCCAAGGCAACAGCCGTTTCATCCCGTCGGAAAGAAACTTGAGCTGATCGGGCGACAAGTAGCTGGGAGTACCGCCGCCGAAATAAATGAAGCGCGGTTTGCGTCCGCCAATGACGGGTTTGCCGGCATAGACCGACAATTCGCGAAGCAAGGCGTCGAGGTAACCCTTGATGTCATCGGCGTTCTTGTCGGTATAAACCCGGAAATAGCAGAAGTGGCAGCGCTTCCGACAAAAGGGAATGTGGGTGTAGAGGCCGAGGGGGGCGGTGGAAGGCGGGGTGTCGAGCGCGGATTCGAATTCCGGAATGAACTCCGGCTTCCAGAACGCGAAGGGCGGATAGTTGGCGACGAAATAATTACCGGCCGTGGTTTCCTTCTGGATCGGCGGGCCGGCGGTTTTGGGCGGTGGGGCAACGGTGATGGTGCTCATGGAAAAGTGTCAGTTCATGGTTGGGTGCCGAAACAGTAAACCAATCCGTCATCGGCCCCGATGATCAATCGACCTTGCGCGACCGCCGGCGAACTCTGAACCGGTTGGCCAATCTCGTAGTGCCACACTTCTTTGCCGTCGGCGAGACGGACGGCATAGACGCGCCCATCGTCGGAACCCACCACCACTTTGTCACCGACGACCACGGGTGAGCTGTCGACTTTGCCACGCGTGGCGAAGACCCAAACGGCCTCTCCGGTCTCCCGTTTCAAGCAGTGCAACCGTTTGTCACGTCCGCCCACAACGACGCGGTCTGGCGTTACCGCCGGCGAGGAGAAGTACGGAAAGGCCCGATCCCGGTAGGTCCAGATGATCTTGCCCTCCTTAAGGTTCACCGCGATCAGCGCGTTTTCGTAATGACCGACGTAAAGGATTCCGCCGACCAAAGCCCCGGAGGCGGCGATGTAGGCGCCGGCTTCGATTTCCTTAATTTTATCGCCCTTAAGCACATTGACCACATGGACGATCGCGTCGCAGCCGCCAAAAGCCGTCATCCCGTCGCCGACCGCGGGTGTGCCATTGATGTAATTGCCGGTTTCGACGGTCCAGTTGGTTTTCCCGGTGGCCGCGTCAAAGCTGTACAGCTTGAAGTCGTAGCCGCCGACCAAGATGTGTTTGGCGCCGTTGGTGGCGGTAACCCAGTTCGGACTGGAGAGAATCTTGTCTTCGAGTCCGTAACTCCAGAGGGCCTTTCCGTGGGTGGCGTCGAGGGCGTAAACGTTGGTATTCGCCGTGCCGAAAAAGACCCGGCCGTCTAGCACCAACGGGGAGGACTCAATCGGGCCGTCCGATTTAAAGGACCATATCGGTTTGCCGTTGGTGAGGCTGAGGCAGTAGAGGTTCGAGTCGGTGGAACCGATGAAGACCCGATCGCCTACCACTGCGGCCGAGGATTTGACGGCGGCGCCGGATTTGAAGGTCCACTGGAGCACTGGCCTGTCGACCAAGGTGCCTTCGGCGAGTCCAGTTAGTTGAGGATTACCGCGGAACATCGGCCAGTCGGCCCCGCAGGTGAATCCTTCGAGGGCAAACAGGAGTGCAAGAACGACCAGGTTTCGGACGGCGGCAAACACAGTGGGTAAGCTTTGCTGGGAGCAGGGCGGAGGCAACCGAATTACTACGGGTGCGTACGAATTTGTTTTCGGGGTGAAATTGGCCGCTCGCGAACGCAGGGGACAGGAAAAGCCAGGAAGAACCCGCGCTCAATTTCTCAATCGCCCTGCGATTGGTAGGTTCTCGGCGTTCCTGGGCGGCTCCAGCTTCCAGAGTTGCCCCGGCGTTTCTGCCCGGGAGCAGTGGATCGCGGGGGCCATCAGCAAAACAACCGCAGTTTGGCCGATCGCTGAACTTTGGTTCGCGTGGAGGGGATTCAGGCGTTTCATTGGGGCTATGGAAGTCTCCGAACGCATTCAGTGCCCTTATTGCGGCCAGAGCATGGAATTGGTGGTCGACACCTCCGTCTCCGATCAGCGGTTCATCACGGACTGCGAGGTGTGTTGCCGACCGTTCGAAGTGTTCGCGGAGTGCGAGCCGGGAGAGATTCTGGCTTTGGAGGTCCAAGCTGGGTAAACGCAGGAACGCAACGCTTCGCGAAACCGCCTCCAATCCCCGCCATCGCGCAAAAGGGGGTTGCGACGATCCCCGCGGCTCCTCGCGTGGTAAAGTTTCCAGAAGCCTCGCGGGCCGTGCGGAAACGGAGTTGGTATGTTCCCGCCACGGCGACATCGATCGTGTATTCCAACCATTCGCCCGACTCGATAATCCAGCCGACGCCCAACCCGCCACCGGTGTCGGTCGTGGGTTGAAGATCGACCGCTTCGTTTTGGTAGATCACGCTTCGATACACAGGATCGGTTTCATGGTACGCGACTTCAGGACCGCCTTCGTCAAAGTCGACCGCCTCAAGGCGCGTGGTGGCGGTGGAATCGACGGATCAAGGTGCGCCGTCATTACCGAACGTGGTTTGCACGGTCGGCTTAGCCGGAACGATCTCGATCCAGTTCAGGTTGAAGTCCGAGCTGGTCATATCCGCACGAAGGACCTGCGTGCCGGCGGCGAGTTCAAACGTTCCGGACTCCACCGTGGCGTAGGTGTTCCAGTTGCCGGTGGCAGGAATCACCAGATCTCCCGTCTTGTGTCCCTTCGGCAAGGGTGCGCTGCCGGTCGGACGGGTAACTTTTCCGCAGGAGCGGGTCCTGCCGCCGGGGTCTCAGGGTGAAGCGGGCGGGTCGGCAGGTTCGTGGGCCTGGCGGTAGTTCC
>Ga0209591_10007867_pt1 | contig 11657 bp, 18 predicted proteins | sample MAT01_FD_187207 | JGI IMG/M metagenome (GOLD analysis project Ga0209591, IMG submission 187207) | Freshwater microbial communities from Lake Fryxell liftoff mats and glacier meltwater in Antarctica - MAT-01 (SPAdes) (version 2) | ecosystem: Environmental > Aquatic > Freshwater > Ice > Liftoff...
ATAGATTATTTAAGTTCTTCATAGACCGGTTTGATAGTTGCACATCACTTATCATTATCATATCCAACCTTTGCCAGTTTTGACAACAAATGAATTGCAAAATGGAATTGGGGAATAGAACAAAATTTAATTCAGGAATATCATTATGAAAGAAACAGTTCCAACATCGATAATCAGAATATCTGCTGCTAGTGTGATGCTAATTCATGGGTGCGCTAGAGCCCTTTCTAACGGTGTTACACCTTTTGCCATTTTTTTACAGGAACACGGTTTTCCTGGATACCTGGCAATAGGAATAACTGTTTTGGAGATAATAGGTGCTTTATTGATAATTAGTAGAAAGTTCATTATTCCCTTAAGTATTATTTTCATTATTGAATTAATTTTTGGTATAATACTCGTCCACGGCAAGAACGGTTGGTTTGTAGTTGGTGGAGGTCAGAATGGAATGGAGTTCAGTGTTTTACTAATAGTCTGTTTTATTTCCACAATTTTGTTTGAATGGGTTCGAAATAAAAATAAAATAATTAATTAATTTAAAATATAAACACAAAATTTGAAGGAGGAATTAACATTGCAATAAAGATTCCGAAAAGTAAATACGAACAAACAGTTACATTCTATCGTGACATTTTAAAACTTGAGGTGGAAGAAAAACCCATAGATAATCCAACTGTTTCTCGAACACACGAAGTAAAATTCGGGAATAATATTGTTTGGCTTGACTGTGTTGACAATTACACACATTCAGAGACTTGGTTAGAATTAAAAACTACTGACGTTGACATTGCGACCGAATACCTGAAATCAAAAGGAATAGAAACCTGCGATGAATTAGAAAAGATACCAGAAAGTATGCATTGGATAATGGACCCAGCGGGAACGGTACTAATTCTAAACAAACCGGAAACAACTTAAATTAAAGACAACAAGCTAATCAGAACAACGAAGCGCAAACGCCACCTTACAAAAAAGCGGGATTTCGTTGTTCCAATGGCAGTTTTGCCGAAATAAAATCGGGACACGTTGTGGTTAAAGAAAGTTGAGTTTTTCAAATCAAGTTTGTGGTAAAAGTCCCGCCCTTCAGTAAGTTGCAAAACGTTAGTTAGAAATCTAAAAGGACAACATAATGAAAATAAGTATCGCTCAAACAAAATCAATTACAGGAAACATCTTTGAGAATATTGAAACACATAAAAAATTAATTCACCTTGCTATTACATACAAAGCAGACGCTATTTTTTTTCCTGAACTTTCTTTAACAGGTTATGAACCCGGACTCGCAAAAAATTTGGCAACAAATCAAGATGACTCAAAATTTGATGACTTTCAAACAATTAGCGACACAAGTAAAATTACTATTGGAATTGGTGTGCCGACAAAGACACATTCAGGCATACAAATTAGTATGATAATTTTTCAACCTGACAGACCAAGGCAAACTTATTCAAAGCAACAATTACACGCTGACGAACTCCCATATTTTGTAAATGGCGAAAAGCAAATTATCCTGACAGTTAACAATACAAACATTGCACCCGCAATTTGTTATGAAAGTTTACAAATTGACCATTCAGAAAATGCGAGCAAACTTGGAGCAGAAATTTATGTGGCAAGTGTTGCAAAATCACAAAATGGTATTAACAAAGCAATGACACATTATCCAGCAGTTGCGAAAAAATTTGCAATGACGGTTTTAATGTCTAATTGTGTTGGTTATTGCGACAACTTTGAAAGCGTTGGCAATACTTCTGTTTGGACAAAAGAAGGCTTGTTACTTGCTCAATTGGATGCCAAAAACGAAGGACTCTTAATATATAACAGCGAAACAGAAGAAATAATTAAATGGACAATATAAAAAAATATAAAGAACACAATAGTTAAGTTATCGGTCATTGTAAAACGACACTCTACAAACATTTAACAGACGATAAATATGACACAAGAAATAAAATCAATTCCAAAATGGATACTTGTTGTATCAGGACTTTTTGCGCTATTAGGTCTTATAGTTAGTTCAACACTAATTTTTTCACCACAATCAGCCGTGAAGACAGTTGACCTTAATGCAACGGGCGTGGATTATTTAATTTATATGTGGGCCGCAAGACAATTTGCAGTTGGTTTTATTTTCGGTTTTGCAACTTTTAAAAAGTCAATTCCTATGCTGACTATTGCATACATTTTCTTTTTAGTAATGAATGTTGCGGACGCAATTATTGGTGTTTCCCAAAAGGACAATGGTTTAATCATCGGAGCAATTGTTATGTGTATTATTTCCTTGACAATGCTTTACTTTATAAACAAAAAAACAAAGTAAAAATGACACCAACCTTTTTTGCAACTCAATCTGAATTTAGAAAATGGTTAGAAAAAAACCATAAAAACGAAACTGAACTTTTAGTTGGTTTTTACAAAGTGGGCAAAGACAAACTTTCAATGACGTGGTCGCAATCAGTTGACCAAGCACTTTGCTTTGGTTGGATAGACGGGGTAAGAAAATCAATTGATATTGAAAGTTATTGTATTCGGTTCACTCCAAGAAAAAGCACAAGTATTTGGAGTGCTGTAAACATTAAGAAAGTGGAAGAACTTAACAAGGCAGGACTGATGACAGCCGAAGGACAAAAAGCGTTTAGTTTACGAACCGAAAACAAATCAAAAATCTACGCTTACGAAAAAGAGCCTGTAACACTTGACACGAAATATGAAAATCAATTTAAAAAGCATAAGTTGGCCTGGGACTTTTTTGCGAAGCAATCTCCCTCGTATAAAAATGTAATGATACATTGGATTATGAATGCAAAACAAGAAGAAACAAAACTATCAAGACTTGACAAAACTATAAAAGAAAGTGAACAACAAAGGCGAATGAAATAAGAGAAAAAAGAACAACGAACCGCTAACAGCTTTCATTGTTAACCGACCCGACATCAAACGTATAACCAATTAAAAACACTAAAATGACAACAAAAGAAATTCTTGATTTTTATTATAAAGGATTTGCAGAAAAAGCAAATTGGGAAAACGTAGTTGCTGATGACTTTGAATACATTGGTGGCGATATGACGAACTCAAACCCAATCGTTGGGAAAGCAGGATACATTGAAGTTATCAAACGCTTTTCCAGAGTTTTTGAAACGATGACCGTTAAAGAAATGATTATTCAAGACGACAAAGCTTGTGTAATTGGAAATTACAATTTCCAGTTTCCAAACGGACAGAAAATAAACGGAAACGTATCTGAACATTGGACAATTAAAAACGAAAAATTACAGACTTTGAGAATATATTTTGACACTTTCACTTTTGCAATCAACATAAAGTAATTTTCAAAAATGGCTTACGATACTAAACTTGCAGACCGAATAAGAGAATATCTTGCTGAAATTCCTAATTTAGAAATTGAAGAAAAGAAAATGTTTCGTGGTTTGACATTTATGGTAAATGGAAAAATGTGTATAAACGTAAGTGTCGAAAACTTAATGTGTCGCTTTGACCCAAAATTGCAAGACGAAATTGCGGAAAAGAAAGGCTACCAATCTATGATTATGAAAGGCAAAGAATACAAAGGTTATTGCTATGTAAATCCAGAAGGAATTAAAGCAAAAGAAGACTTTGAGTATTTTATAAACTTATGTCTTGAATTTAATAAAGTAGCAAAATCGTCAAGGAAATGAAAGCCGACCAAAAAACAACGAACCGCTAACAGCACCTACAAAAAATTGGCGGTTCAGTGGTTAAATTAAGTTCAGGTTTTCAATCAAACTTTCGTGCAGGTTGACAGTTTTGTGCTCCGAAATCGCCAACTTCTTAAACCCGCAAACCGTTGCGGCCAATTGTTTGGACAGATTTGACTTACGATTCGTGGCATATCTGCCTACCGCACTGCATCCAAGAGAGATTCTCGCCCACGCTTTTGGCACTTGCCGCAGCCGTTCAAACCCACCGCGACACCAAAGCTACGGCAAGAGCCACACCCAAGCATCAGTAATCCACATCCCCTCTAAGCTTCCCATTACTGACTCCCTTCGAAATCGTAACAATTCATAAGTACACACAACCTTATTCCAAAATGCCTATTCCATCCAACAAGCCTGCCCAATTTGTAATTGAAACCAATGCAGGTTTTTGTGACAACTATGGCATTAAAGAAGGAGACAAAATAAACTACTGGTTGGTTAATTTGAAATAAGTTCATGGATCAATCGCCCAAAGGACAAGCATCTATCGTTTTAAATCGCGCAGAAATCAGCATCTGGTTGGATTCTTACAATGATATTTTTTCAGATTTTGACCCGCGCCAGGTCTCAACAAGGTCGCTTTCAGATGATTTTATTGCACAGATTAAAAAGACGCAGAGAGAAAGTAAAGGCGATAAGGCAGTGCTCAGATTGTTAATGCCCTCTGCGCTTCGGAAAACGGATGAAGAAAGTCTTATTATGGAACGGCTGCATTCGTATTTTAATACCATCCACCAGCAACTCCGTGATGTAGCAAGGGCAACCAACACGAAAGGAGTGTACTTCATTCTTGCCGGAATTACTTTAATGGTTGCGGCCAGCTATATTTCGTTTACTAAGTCAGAAAAGTTCTATATACATCTTTTGCTGGTATTGTTTGAGCCAGCCGGATGGTTTTTACTATGGGCAGGGCTTGATCACCTGATCTATTTTTCAAAAAACAAAAAGAATGAATTTGACTTTTATAAAAAAATGGCGAATGCTGAAATTGAGTTCTATGCGTATTAATTTGAAGTTTCGTCATTGGTTTACAGATAACTTTTCAACAACTTTCTGTGCGCTATTTTTATCTATTCACATCAATTTAAACGATAGGTAATATGAAAAAAATATTAGCGCCTCGCAATTTTTCCGAAACTTCTATCCAGGCTTTCAAGTTTGCCTTGGAACTTGCCAGCTGCAGCAATGGAGAGGTGATGTTGCTTAACGTAATTGAATTGCCTGTCATGCGCGATACCGTATTGATGCCTACGCTATCCCATTTGGACTTGTGTGAAGAAGTAGATATTCAGAAGTCCGTACTGGCTTATTGCTATTTCTTAATCGCTTTAAATACAAGATCGGTTAAAAAATCTGTAATGAGATCTTCCTTGTCTTTACCAATCTCGGTAAGAGATGGAAGGTGTTGTGCAAAATACCGCTGGTCGTAAGAGCTCTCTACAATAGTAGAAATTAACGCAGTGGGGTATGGGTAGTCAGGGTTAATTTCACGTACAATTCCTGCGATCTTCTTGCATAAGTTTTTGTAGCTGAGGAACAGCCCCTGTTTATTATCCTCATCTACTTTTTTAGTAAGATAAATTTTTTGCGATTCGGCAATCACGATCCTGTAAAGGGCAGCCTCATCAACCTGCGGAATTCGATCCTCCTGTTCCACAGGTGATGTGATCAATCGGATGGCAATCTTCAATCTTTCCGCTGGTAATTTAATATTGGCTGTTGCAAAGGTAAGCCGGAACTCCAACCATCGCCAATACCAAGTGAGATGGTAAGTGAGGAGTTTATTCTTATTCTCAAAATACCTATATACGGAAGCTTCCGAACAATTTATTTTTTCGGCAAGCTTTGCGAAGGTGAAAGCTTCAAAGCCGAGCGTGTCTATCAAATCAATACTGTGTTCAATAATCTTTTTTCCAAGCCCGGAAGTGCTGGGGTCTTTTATATAAACCCGTCCATCAATTTGTATCTGCACCAAAGGCACTTGTTCCATATTTTGATCGTTTTTACGATACAATAGTAATGCTTCCTTATAGTTAGTAATACTGACAAAAATCATATTTGTACGTGAGTGATGTCACAAAACTTATTAGTGCATTTGCCCAACTTTGATATGAGTAAATACAGCAGTTATACCGCTAAAAACATGAAAATCTTAGTGCCGACCGATTTTTCCGTAAATGCAAACCATGCGATCGACTATGCATCGGTAGTAGCAAAGGCAACAGATGCTGAGCTACTGCTGTTTTATGTCTATAGTCTGCCGATTACGCTCCACAACCTTGCTTATCCGCTAATTACGGAGGAAATGGCAAGGGCGAAAAAAGAAGCGCATGAGCAACTGGCTAAAAAATGCGTTGAAATTTCTGATGTCTATGGAATCTCCTGCCAAAGTTTGGTTGTGACGGGCAACCCCGTGGAGAAAATAGTAGGGGAAGCTGCGGATGCCAAAATGGATATGATCATTATGGGTACCGAAGGAGCAAGCGGTATTGATAGGGTTTTGTTTGGTAGCAATACGGCCTCCGTAATTGAAAGAGCAACTTGCCCTGTGCTGGTGGTGCCTGCGCAAACAAAACCATTCATTCCCAGAAAAATAGTATTTGCCACCGACTATCAGGACAATGACATGCAAACTATGAAAGCAGTAACCAAGCTGGCAACAAAGTTCAAAGCTGAATTACTGATCGTTCACGTGTCGAAGGAAAAACTTAACTCAGACCGTGACCTCATAGAACAGTTTTCTAAGGCCGTTGCTAAGGAGACGGGCTTCAAAGAACCATTTTATTATGTAATGCCCCATGATGACATTCAAAAAGGTATCGATTTATTTGTTGATTCTGTGGGTGCCGATATGATCGCTATCTCCACACGCAAAAGGAACATTTTTGAAAAGTTATTCGATACAAGCCTCACTAAAAAAATGGCGTATCAGGCTCGACTGCCGTTGCTTGCCTTTCATGTCATCGATACGGGGGAAACAACGGGCAATGGAGATTTTTAATCTTCCAGTATTTATTTGATAAGAAATATTTAAAACCAACGTATGAAAACAATATTCGTAACCACAGATTTTTCAGCTACGGGCAACAATGCAGTAAGGTTTGCCATCCACTACGCAAAGGCGGTAAAAAGCAGGCTGACTATTTTCCATTCTACGCACCTTCCACGATTTAAACCGACATTAAGCGAAGCCGAATACCTAAAGCTTGAAAAGAACACTGAAGGGCAGCAACATAAAAGGCTTGACCTGTTAGTGAGCAAAATCTATCGGGAACAAGGTCTTAAGCGAAATAATAAAAAAGTTAGCGTAGTAGTAAAGAATAATGTTTTTGCCATGGAAGCTATTGTATCAGTTGCAAAAGCACACCATGCCGATTTGATAATTGCAGGAACACATGGCGCTACAGGATTAAAGCTATATGGAAGCACTACTTCCGAATTAATCTTTAAAGCCGAAACTCCGGTGCTGGCGATTCCTCCCCGCTTCCGGTACAGAAAAATAAATCGGATGGTGTACGCCACCGATCTAAAAAATACGGTAAATGAACTGCTGTGCATAGTGCCGATAGCCAAACCTCTGAATGCTACCGTGGAGGTTCTAAATCTGGATTTTGGGATGAGGCCAGCTAAGCCAATCTTAGAAACGAAAGATATAGTAAAGCAAGTGAGGTTCAAGAAAATAAAAGTCATTGTAGAGAAAGAGAAACAAGGGCTCACAATCTTAGAACAGATTGTACGGTATCTGAAAAACCATAAGTCTGATGTTTTAGTCATGTTTCCAGAAGAAAGAAGTCTGTTCGACAAGCTCTTTGTTCGCAGCAAAACGGAAGAGCTTATTTACGACACGAAACTTCCTTTGCTCACCATTCTTAAGTCAAGCGTCAAACAATAAACAGACTATACCCATGAAAATTCTCATACCAACCGATTTTTCATCGCTATCAAAAGTCGCTGCACTGTATGCCGGAAAGCTAGGCAAGAAGCTCAGGGCAGATCTTGTTATATTGAATGCGGTCAACTTAGGAAGCTCTCCTGGCAGAAGTATATTAAATGTAAAATACCTGGAAGATAAATTGACTGAGAATGCCGTTGAGGATTGTGCACGGTTGATCAGCGAAATTAAATCAGAAATTAAAGGAAAAATAAACATCACAAGCCAGGTTGTAAAAGGTCAACCAGTTGAAAACGTAGTGACTAACTATGCTCAGCATAATGATATTGACCTTATTGTAATGGGCACAAAAGGAGCAACTGGTTTGAAAAAAATAGTATTAGGAAGCAATGCAGCAGCAGTAATTGATAAAAGTAACATTCCGGTAATTGTAGTACCCGAATTTGCCCGGTTTACCAGTTTGAAAGATATTATTTACGCTACTGACACCCTAAATATAAAAGATGAATTAAAAACAGTGGTTTCGTTTGCCAAAGATTTTAATGCGACCATTCACATTCTTCATATTGTATCGCCCGCAGGGGAAGGAAAATTGGATAAAAAGCAAACGATGGCCAAACTAACAAAGGCAATGGATTACAAAAAAATTACGTTTACCGTTTCGCTCCATGACGATGCTGCCGAAGGGATAGACCAATATGTGATAAAACACAAAGCAGATATGCTGGTCGTGTTTAGCCATGAGCTGACCTTTTTTAAAAGATTATTTGGGCAGAGTGTAACAAGGGAGCTGGCATTTTTAAGCAATGTACCATTGCTAGCGTTTAAGAAATAAGTAACGCACCTGAAGAGTATGCCAAACAGCATAGTCACCAATTGATCCCAACTCGTAAATGTTTTGTAGTATTTATCGCTGCCCTTTTCCAGAGCCAAGGCGTGAAACTTGTTTTTGGGCAGAAGGTTGATGATCTGTTTGAAAATTAGCTGACCGACTAAATCTTTAGCTATATCTTTACCCATGCTATTTTGTTGTTGTCCAAAACAAACATATAGCTTCTAAGTGGGTAGGGAAACCTACCTGCTTATTTCAACTTTAGTCGGTTAGTAGTGATTTTTTTTCTGAAAATATAGGTTTGGGTTTGAAATATTCAATGTATCGTTCAGCCAATGAGCTCAATAATATTTACATAGCTGATGAGAATGGGCAAGGAAGAACTGGAAAATTGAAAGACGATATAACAATTCAATATTTTGCCCCGACACTTTCAGCGGCTTTTAGTTCTTCAAATAAGAAACAACGCTTTATTACAGAATTTTCTTTGGGTTATTTGTCCTACAAAGACAAGGCTACGGTCATTGACGATTTCACATTAACAGGCGGTACATTAGGCCTACTTTTAGATTTTGGAGTAGATGTTCCAATTAACGAAAATTTATCCATTGAATTTATGTTTGCCTATACAGCCGGGACATTGAATCAGTATAAGTACCATGACAACATGTAGACTACAACAATTAAACTTGATAAGGATAATTTAGAGAGTTTATCAAGGATAGATTTATCAGTTGGGCTACGATTTAGTAAATAGAGAGAAAGTGCACATGCGGTACAACAACATATTTATTTTATGCTATAGTGAAGTGTAAATTTGAAGTCTAGTTTTTATATTTCGTTTTGGCACGTGGTACGGGACGAAGCTTCGAAAGCCGCACCCGTAATAAATGCAGGTAGTTGGGCAGCAATTGGTGGGTCATCAAAAATAGACAGGCAATTTGAACCATTAGGTAATTTGAATCGCGAATGACTTTAGATATGTACTACAAGAAACATTTAAATAATGTGCGAGACAAATTGTTATTCAGAGTGAATGGTTTTCTATTTGTTATTGTCCTATCATCTTTGACCCTAAATGCCCAAACGACAAATGGTGATAATGTCGTGACGTACGGCTACTCCGTTATTGACACTCCATACGGGGACTACTTCGGAAAGATTGTATTAACTAAGGAACGAAAGCAACATAAAGGTGAATTGATAGATGACGAGGGGGAAATCTACAGATTGAAAATCCATAAGCTCACTGACAAGCAATTAATTTTTACAGCATACATTGAAAAAACTAAAACAAAATTTGACTGCAGCCTAGTTGGTGATTCAATTAAAGGTAATATACACTTCAAGGCGGATGACTTTAAATACGTTCTTAAGGGTGTTAAATTAGAAAAATATTAAATTGACCTCATGAAGTTTTACGTGCTCCCTTTATTTATTGTTATTCAGTTTGGGACATTTGGTCAAACAATAACAGGAAGAATAGTTGATGAAGCAACTGGTGAGAGCCTTGATTATGTCAACATTCGAGTGGTTGGCAAGAACACTGGAGGGATTAGTGCGAGAGGCGGTGAGTTTAGCATTGACGTATCTAAAGCTCAAAAGAATGATACACTAAAATTCAGCTACATCGGCTATGAGACATTTTCTATACTATTTGGTAAAATCGATTTAGTAAGCAGCCACACAATTAAACTTAAACCAAAGTCCACTGAGCTAAATGAAGTGACTATTGTGACCAAAAATGAGTTTCATCAATTGGGCATTCAAAAGGTTGATAGGAAATATACGGGATGGGGAGATTTTGAAAGCCTAAAGGGACGAATTAGGGGCTTGTTGATTGAAGGTGCAGAATGTCCGGTAAAAGTCAAATCATTGTCATTTAGAATTAACCACAACGAATGGGATAGTGTTGCGTTCAGAATAAACTTCCTGAAAGTTGAGAATGGTCGACCTTCTGAAACCATCCTTGACAAAAACATTTTTGTTGTCACTAGTAAAAAACATAAATGGGTTAACATTGATCTAAACGACCATAATATAATTTTATGCAGCAAGGTAATCGCAACGCTCGAATGGGTTGACGCCTGGGGCGCGATTGGAGAGTTTAGTAATCTGCTGACCTTTTCCTTAGGTAAGGACAGTGGGTATACATTTAGCCAAGAAGCTGGGCAGGAAAGAGGCTCGCTCTCTTTTGACAAGAATTCTCTAGCCATTTATATAGAAGTTTATGGGGACTAGAAGTTTTTCTATTTACTCTAGATACCTGAAAATGAATTTAAAATTTTAAGACTCATTAACCAATCGCGGCCAACAAAAAATCCTATGTTGCTGCTTAATCAAATAGCAATCCACTTGACTATTCGATTTTCAAAATTAGTTGACTTTTTTTGCTTTCATAAAAAGAGTGTCAACTAACCTCTCACCCCAAGTTCTTAAAATGCGCAAACGAATTTTTTAATGTATCCTAAGGTGTTGGAGTAGGATCGCGTTCTAAAAAAAGTTTCTTCACCTGATTTGACTCTGGGAGTGTTCGCTGAGTGAGCGATGCGCCCGTTAGCTGCATGAATTTTCTTCTGTTTAGCATAGGATTTTCTTTTTTGGCCCTGGAAGTAATTTACAAGAAAAGTTACATAGTGTTATTTTACCTTCTTTTTATTTAGGGATTAAGCCCAAAATCATAATATTTGCTAAATGAAAAAGTTGGTTTTTATTGTAGATGACGACCCCGTTTATCTGAAGTTCATGAATGGACATTTCAAGCAAATGGACGAATACCAAACCGAGGTATTCCAGTCTGGAGCAGAAGCTGTAAAAGCACTCGACCAAACCAAGCCCTATCTTATAATTTTAGATCATATTTTTTTGAACGATCCGGATAACACTGGCTTAGATTATTTGAAAGAAATCCGAAAGAAGAACGCTAAGATTCCGGTAATCTATATCACGGCCATCAACGAAGAAATTCTTCGGGCAAAAACAAAAAAAATGAAAGTGATTGACTATATCCTAAAAGATGATGCCTTCCTCATCCATTTGCGCACTGCGTTAGATAAGTTAGCTGCACCACCAAAGAAGAACTTACTAACGAAAATCTTTAGTAAGTAAACTGCTAATCGCTAATATCAATTGGGTCATTATATCTTGTGATTTCTCTGTGCACTCTGTGGTTAGAAAAATCAGAGACTAT
>Ga0209591_10007868_pt1 | contig 11655 bp, 9 predicted proteins | sample MAT01_FD_187207 | JGI IMG/M metagenome (GOLD analysis project Ga0209591, IMG submission 187207) | Freshwater microbial communities from Lake Fryxell liftoff mats and glacier meltwater in Antarctica - MAT-01 (SPAdes) (version 2) | ecosystem: Environmental > Aquatic > Freshwater > Ice > Liftoff...
TTACAGTCTGTGGATGCTGGGGGCGCAGAGAGTGCGGCCTATGCCCATACGGGCGGCTTTATTTTTGAGCCAGCAGTCTTGGATTACATTCCTGCCCAAATAGTCGTGCAGTGCCATACAGATCTGATGACGATATTGGAACGAGCAGGCAGCACAGCATACGGTCATGTTACAGATGGCTATTGGAATCCACTGACCACATTCAGTGACTTTCAAGCCGCACAGAACACAGTCCTGACCAGCCTGATGGCAACCCATGCCGATAAGTCGATCGAGCAAGTGGGCCAGGCGTCTACGCTGCGTCATCCTTACGTCGAAGCCGGTGAGTTGCAACCGGGCATCTGGGTTGGGCCAAACAGCATTATTCACCCCAGTGCACGCTTGACGCCGCCGCTGTTTATTGGTGCTGGTAGTCGGATTGGGCGCGATGTCGAATTAGGGCCGGACACCGTGATTGGGGTTGGGGCAGTCATTGACGATGGCGTCACCGTTGAACAAAGTACGGTTTTGTCATACACCTATGTGGGCCAATTTTTGCACTTGGCCGAGCGGGTTGCCCATCAGTCCGAGTTGATTGATGTGAAAACGGGTGTCAACATCCAGATTACCGACCCGTGGCTCTTAAGCGCAGTCGATCCGACATTGTCGAGCAGTTTGTTGCGCAGCGTGGCCGAACGTGCCCTGGCGCTCTGTGCACTGATCGTGTCGGCACCATTTCTACTCTGCATCAGCATTGCCATCTGGCTAAGCACAGGTGGCCCAATCATGACGCGGGTGCAACGGGTAGGACGGATGCCAATGGCAAAAGGGCGGATGAACTTAGCCCAGCTACAGGTAATTGGACTCGACCATTTCCGTACACGCAATGCCGGAAACGCGCCGACCAAGCTTGGCAAGGAATTGGAACTTTGGGAATTGAATCGACTGCCGGAACTGTGGAATGTGGTGCGCGGGGATATCAGTCTAGTGGGTGTAAAGCCGCTCCCCGCCGACAGCACAGCAACGCTCCATGAAGCTTGGCAGCAACGCCGGTTCGATGCGCCCGTCGGCTTCACCGGGCTTTGGTATACGCAGGCCCAGCCGACCATTGACTTGGATGAACTTTGTGTGATCGATGCCTACCAAGCGACAACGCACACCTGGCGTGAAGATTTTCGCCAGCTCTTGCTAACGCCAGTGGCCTGGTATCGACGACTCCGCTATGCGCAAAATCAAACGCAGCACGCTGTACCGCAAAGACAAGCAGCAGTGCAAGGGCAAGTTGTTCACTTTGCGCACCAAGAGACTGAAAAAAAACAGATCGTCATGACAACTTTTACTGAGCAGGCGGCACAACTAGTATTTTCCAAATCAGAGTGACCGTACTCGTGCCGCAACCATTTGATTTTTAGAAATTACCTTGTTCATCGTAGGTGTAGCAATTTCTAAAAATTAAGCGGCCAAACAAATAGTCGCAACCTAGATGCTACTGCTCCCCGATTTTACCAAGATAGGAAGGGAAATTGTGAACTTACAATTAGATGTTTTTGATAATGTAACTGTGATTAAAATTTCGGGCCGCATTGATACGCACTCCGTCCAGCGCCTGCGCCAACAGCTTACTTTGGCGACCAGCGGATCCGATAAAAATATCGTTATCGACCTGGCGGGTGTGGATTTTATCGATTCCAGTGGTCTGGCAACCATCGTCCAGGCAATGAAACAGTGCCGGACAGGCCAGGGTGATTTACGGCTCTGCAAACCGACACAATCTGTGCGCATGGTTTTGGAATTGACACGGCTCGATAAGGCGATTGACATCTTTCCAACCCAGGAAAGTGCCTTGGCTTCCTTTGTCCATACCACGGCAGATGCACACGAACTGCATCTGGCCTGAGTGAATTTTGCTTATAAGACCATCGGTTGCGTACCGCGCAGAAGGGCGCTGAAGCGAAGCATCGTGTCAAGGGCATCTGCCCAGGATTGGGCAGCAAAGTCCAGAAAATCCGACTCCAATTTGCGATTCACCTAGCAGCCACCATACAATTAGCGCAGTATACTAATCTAAAGAGTTTATTCGATCCGCATACAAGAAACACGTTGGACAGCTTGCGCGGGAATCGTAAAACTAAGTGGCGTAAGGGAGTCTAGTATGGAGCAAGCAGAAACCTTTTGTCTTACACTGCCGGCGCGCTATCGATATCTAAAACTCATTAGCGATTGTATCGATACATTGCTCGAAGAGATACCGAATCGGCTGGAAAAGGAACAGATCGTCTATGGGGTTAAGCTTGCGGTCCATGAAATTGCCAACAATGTGATCGAACATGCCTATGGCAACGAACAGGGTGAGTTCAAGCTAACGTTGCAACTCGACACGCGCACCCATGATTTTATTGCCCAGCTACACGATACAGGCCGCGCCTTTGTCCCGGCCACCGTGATCGAACCGAACCTCGACGAAGCTCAAGAATCCGGCTATGGGCTCTTTCTGGCAGAACAGTTGATGGATGCAGTAACGTATCGGCGTCAGCCAGACGGTAATCACTGGCGATTAGTAAAGAATTTAGCCTAATGCACATCAAAACTATGGCGTTATTCCTGTTGCTTGGTTCGACGATCTTCAGCACATCGGCGGCTGTTTGGCAAGGCCAGCCAGCGAGCACTGCCCAGCAAATGGTGATGGCGCAAACGATCCCTGTAGCAACGCCTTGCTGGCCCACCGCTCTGCCCGCAGGCGCGATTACCGGCCAGCCAGATCCTGTATTCTGCTCGATTGTCAATTCCGGGCCAGATACAAGCAATACAGAGGAAAATCGCTGGGTTGATGGATTTCAACATGGGCTCTCCTTCGCCAATTTTGACGGGACAGCCTATCGCATCTTTAATAATTTGGATGTGTATCAAACCATCCACTGGCGGCATGCGGATCATTGGATGGTTGACATTGCCCCCGAGAGTGAAGAAAACGCCACCAGCAATAACGCCATTGGTGGGGCCATGTTACGGCCCGATCGCACCTTTCGCTTTCAAGGTGGCGACTTTACCGTTGACACAGATTTTGCCGCCGGGATTGCCGCCTACAACCCAGATGCCTGGGGAGAAATCATTATTTCCACCGGTGATCACCCCGTATACAATGCGCTTTCGACAGGCGAACCAACACGCCAGGATAAGCTCTACGGCTACGATCTCTTTCCCAATCACTGGACCCTCGGTTGCCGTTTTCAGGCCGACGGCACCACCATTTGCAGCTTGATGAATCCCAATACCCTTAGCGTCAACAACGGCGGGCGCAATTGGGAGATCTCCTTTTTTCAAATTGTTGGCGAGCACTCAGCGGGCGGCTTTAGTGATGGCACTATCTACCGCTTCTGTGGAACAGGCGACCCCGATATGGTCTGCCGCGATCGCTTTCGGCTGGCGCTGACGCGTACATCACTCACTATCTACGCCAATGGCATCAAGTTTTTTGAACAGACCGGCCTACCGCCTCTGCCCGACGAATTTATCGAAGCCGATCTGTATGTCTATCTAGCCTCGATTATCGTTGGTTCGTCGGCGGACACCGTACGCTTTCATTGGGATCAATTTGTGATCAACAGTGACGAAGCACCTTCGGCTGCGCCAGGCTTTACCTCGCTACTGCCACACCATGTCTATCTCCCCCTGGTTAACTGAGTAATATCAGGTAGCCTTTGCCGACCATCCGGACACGCCAGGAGCCCAGGCTGGTCTTGGCGCGCATCTCACGGTAAACTATTCTTCATCTAGTGGACTGTATAACTCAGCATTCTTGTAAATGACAGCAAGTAGTCAGTGAAAAAACGCGTTTTATTGTGTACAATATAGCTATATACACAGTAGCGTCTGCCAATCAATGGCGCGTCCATGGTTTGGCGGCTACACCAAACGTATTTGTTGTGAAAGATAGGAAGAGATAGCCATGCGCGATGTTCAACCACAAAAAAGTTATGCCACCTTCGGTCTTGCCCGTTCGGTGCGTCAGTTTAAACATGTCTGGGAAAGTCACCGCCAGATCGACGAGGGCATGCCAATGTTGCTCCAATTAGTACAGGAAAGCGAACAACGGATCCAGCGGCAATTGGGCAAGAAGGTTGAGCAACTGCAAATGCTCGAAATTGGACCGGGCCAGGGGCTGGAACGAGCACGCTATTTTGGGCGCAAAAATACCATTACCGGGATGGATCTCGATGTGATTCCGGTGGGTTTTGATATGAGCAGCTACTTACGCATGTTGCAAGAGAACGGCACAGGCCGCGTGGTCAAATCGATTGGCCGCCGCATGTTAATCGGACGCGCGAATGATGCAGCGTGGGCCAGCCTTTTGGGGGTTGAAACGTTCAATAACCCGCGCCTGATTCACGGCAACATTTGTGGCGAAACGCCAAATGTCGGCCAATTTGATGTCGTGATGAGTTGGTCAGTTTTTGAGCACCTACCCAATCCGCGACAGGCTGTTGAAAACGTACTGAAGCTCTTAAAACCGGGCGGCGTTTTCTATATTAGTCTACATCTTTATACCTCCAACAATGGTCATCACGACATTCGCGCCTTTACTGGTGATGAGGATAGCCTGCCCCTGTGGGGACATTTGCGTCCTTCCACAGAAGAGATGTTTTCGCCAAGCGCCTATCTGAACCAATGGCGATTGGGCCAATGGCGTCAATTATTTGCCGAGATGGCACCCGAGCATCAGGAAATTTTAGAAGCATTTGAATCCTACGAACGCTTCGAGCCTTACATGACGACCAAGTTGCGCGACGAGTTAGCCGAGTATGCGGACGAAGAACTCTATACCATCAACGCCGTCTACACAGGCCACAAACCCCTAGCATAAATCAGGAAAGCAGTTGCTTATTGGCATAGTAGCCAATAAGCAACTGCTTCGGTTTTTCCTTCAATTCGAGAGCTGACTTGCGCAAGTTATCGCCTTAGAACGAACGCAAAGCCGCCAGCAAGCGATCCGTTTGTTCTGGCCGACCAACGGAGATGCGGATGCAATTATCCAACCCCGGTTTATTATAATAACGCACCAAGATGCCTTGCTGCTCCAGCGAACCTTTCAAGGCGCGGGCATCGCGTTCTAGCACACGGCAAAGCACAAAATTCGCCTGGGTTGGATAAGTCTGCAAATAAGGAATGGTCTGCAAAGTAGCAACCAAGCGGTTACGCTCTTCCTTGATCTTCTCGACAACAGCCAGGATCTCATCCACATAGCGCAAGCTTGCCAAGCCAGCAACCGTGGCCGCAACCCCCACATTGTAGGGCTGCTTAAACTTCCACAACGCATCCATGAGCCAATCGGGACAAATTCCATAGCCCAAGCGCAGGCCAGCAATCCCAGCAGCTTTACTAAAGGTGCGCAAGACAACGAGATTTTCATTGTCCAGCATCCAATTGGCGCGACTGGCATGATCCGCAAACTCGACGTAGGCTTCATCTAAGACAACCAACAGGGGCAGCGCCAACAGTTGACGTAGTTCCGCGTCCGGCAGCCAGTTGCCCGACGGATTGTTGGGCGAAGTCAGGAAGAGGATTTTGGCCTGCGGATTGTCCCCGGCCAACCGTACGATTTCGTCAACGTTCAAACTGTAATCGGCGTTGCGCCACGCATCGATCACCTGGGCACCGGCCAGCCCAGCGTCAATACTATACATGCCAAAGGTGGGCGGGCAATTGATAATTGCATCACCCGGCTGCAAAAAGAGGCGACAGAGATAATCCAGCATCTCGTCGGCACCATGACTGGCCAGAATATTGGCCGCCGGCACGCCGACAAAGCTGCTCAAGGCAGCGCGCAGTTCGCTTTGCTGGGGATCGGGGTAGATGTGATAATAGGGATACTCGGCCAGTGCCTCGGAGACGACCGGCAATGGGCCATAGGGATTTTCGTTGGCGTCGAGCTTGACAATCTGCTCCGCCGGAATGCCCAGCCGTGCACTAAGCACTTCAAAAGGCTGGATGGGTATGTACTCTTCCAGATCAGCGATTTCCGGGCGGAGTAGTGATTGGGCAGAAAATTGGATAGCAGTCATGATATTGATTAGCGAAGATTAGCGAAAAAGCAGGATGATGATTGATAGTTTCCATTCTACGTCCAACAGTTCGATACGCCAAGTATGGTTTTGCATGTGTACCGTTCACTGCTATACTCATGGATAAACCATAGTGAATTAGCGGAGAGAAGATGAGCAAGGAAACGACTATGCTAGAAACCACTGTACCAGAGCAACCTTCGAGTGAACAGATCCGTGAATTTGTCATTGCCGGCCACAGCAATCTTGAAAAAGTCAAGACCCTGTTGGCTGAATTGCCGGGACTACTCAACGTTGCACAACCTTGGAGCGAAAGTGATCACGAGACGGCGCTCCAAGGGGCGGCACATGTGGGCAATGTCGCCATTGTCGAATATCTGCTTGCCCAAGGCGCGCCACTAGATATCTGCACAGCCGCAATGTTGGGGCGTCAAGCGGCGGTCGAACGTTTTGTCCAAAGCGATGCAAATGCGCTTCAGGCAACCGGCGGCCACGGTATCCCACTTCTGACCCATGCCAGCCTCAGTGGCAACGTGGCCCTCGTGCAGTGGCTGGTGCAACAGGGCGTGCAAAGCGGCATTTCTGCCGCTCTCCACAATGCCGTGAGCAGAGGCTATCCTGAGCTTGTTCGTTGGTTGCTCGAAAATAGTAGTCCAGATCTGGCCTGGAAAAACTTTCAAGGCAAAACAGCATTGACGGTTGCTACAGAAAATGGCGATGCGCTCAATGAGCAACTGCTGCGCGCGCATGGTGCAACCGAATAATTATACGCAAAATCTAACCGACCGAGCTACTTCCATCTGAATCCGATGCTATGCAACCAGCCGAATTTGCCCATCAGCTTCAAGAAAATATTGCCCGCGTAATCATTGGCAAACAGAATGCCGTTGAATTGATGCTGGTCGCCCTGCTCTGCGATGGCCACATCCTGCTCGAAGATGTACCCGGCATTGGCAAAACGACCCTCGCCAAAGCCTTGGCGCGCAGCATTGATTGCAGCTTCGCGCGCATTCAGTTTACGCCGGATCTACTGCCCAGCGATGTGACGGGGATTAACTACTACAATCAAAAAGTGCAAGAATTTCAATTTCGTCCAGGGCCGGTCTTTCATCAACTCTTGCTGGGTGACGAGATCAATCGCGCCACGCCGCGCACACAATCAAGTTTGCTTGAGGCCATGCAAGAGAAGCAAGTGACGCTGGATGGCGAAACGCTGGCGTTACCTTCGCCTTTTTTGGTAATTGCCACACAAAATCCAATTGAGTTGGAAGGCACCTTTCCCCTGCCCGAAGCCCAGCTAGATCGGTTTCTTTTGCAAATTCAATTGGGCTATCCAACCGAATCGGAAGAAGAAGAAATCCTGCTGCGTTATGAACGCCAAGATCCGCTGGCAGAATTGCAAGCAGTGACGACTGCGGCTACCATTTCAGCTCTGCAAGCACAGGTGCGCGCCGTGCATATCAATGCCGACGTGCGCCGTTATATTCTGGCAATCGTGCGCAATACGCGCGAACATGCTTCTGTACAACTAGGCGTTTCGCCGCGCGGCACGTTGGCCCTGTACCGCGCCAGCCAAGCAATAGCCGCGCTACGTGGTCGCGACTATGTGATCCCCAGCGATGTCAAGCAGTTGTGTGGAGCGGTCCTCACCCATCGCATCCACATTAGTGCACAGACACGGTTGCGCGGGCGCACGCCTGCACAAATTATTGCCGAAATTGTCGAAGCCGTCCCCGCGCCCGTTGCTTCCTAGCCGCAGCAATGAGCGCAAGCAATTGCTCGATCAGCACATCGCTCTTGGTTGCTTGTGCGCGCAGCAACCAACGGTTCACGGCGCTCAGCACACATGCCACAGCCTGTAATTTCATTGGGGAGCAGGGCACCATCCTCGCCTTTGTGACCCCACGTTATGGCAATGGGCCATTCCATTTGGTGGTCCCGCCGGTGATGCTTGCACAGCTAAAGGCACAACCACGGTTGCAGCTACGCGATAACACGATCACTGCCGGCCCTATCACCTTACACCTACACGAACTCCCCTGTTGGGACGCTGAGCTACCCAACTTACACCAGCTATCACTTGATGCCTTTGTGTTACTTGATAAACATTATCGCCATGTGGGCCAACCAGCGCTGGGGTTTGTCACAGGGGATCACAACGTCCCGGCCAAGACAACATTCCATGCTCCATCTGTACACTATAGTCTACGTGTACAAAGGGCAACTACAATGCTCTCACAATCACTACACGAATACAATTCCGATTTAATCACAATCGCGACAGAATTACTCGCGGGATTAGGGCCGGGGTTGACACCAGCCGGCGATGACTTTTTGGTGGGCTTGCTGGCCGCGCTATATACATTCGGTCCGCGCTCTACAAAACCACGCTGGGCAGCGTTACAAACTTATGCCAGCCAAATTGCCACCGTGGCGGCTCCCCGCACAACCAAACTGAGCGCAGCCTGGCTCGCCTGTGCCGGTGCAGGCGCATTTGGTGAAAGGTGGCATCATCTGATCTGCGCGCTGAATGGCGACAATCTGAGCGCGGTGATCGCTAGCGCCAATGGCATTCTCGCTACTGGGGCTACTTCTGGGGCTGATGCGTTGGGTGGGTTTTTGTTTGGCTGGCAGGCATTGTTGCAAGAAAATAGATAAAAAGAAGGTGACACGCATACAGGTGTCACCTTCTTTTTATCTATTGTTGCACGTAGCGCACGTAGAGTTCACGGGTGCGCTCATCAGCGGTCAGCTCGAAGGTAGCCGGTGGGCCAACGGGCGTGCTTTCCTGATCAATTAACTGGATATCCCAGCGTCCAGCTTGCGGCTCAACAAATACCACCGTCATATTGGCAAAGCGCGTATAGGGCCCAGGCTCATTACGCGTCTGGATCGGAACGCCGCCAATCGACACCTCATCAACGACCAAAGGTTCGTCATTGTGCCGCACCTGCAAGGTGTAGCCGGCCAAGCCATAGGTAGCTGGCGAGTAGACGTAGAGATAAATCCGCACAACATTGGCGGCGAGCGAATCTGTCGGGAATTTTTCGGCAGCTTCCAATGCAAAAACAAAATCAGGCGTGGCAGTTGGTTCCGGGGTTGGCGTTTCGGCGGGGGTTGCGGTCGGCTCAGGCGTTGGCGTTTCGGCAGGCGTATCAGTCGGTTCGGGGGTTGGTGTCGCAACAATAGGCGTATCGGTCGCTTGTGGCGGGGGCAACGTTGCCGTTGCGGGCACAGCGGCGGGTGCTTGCGTCGCCGGCACTTCCGCTTGCGGTGCGCCCGCCGCTGTGGTGGGTGTCCACGTGGGCACCGGCGTGCGCGTCGGTGCCTCTTGACCAAAACTACAACCGCTTAATAACAAGCCAAGCAAAGCGGAAGAGGCTGTCAAACGCACGGTAGCGTACACGCTTTGGCGAGCAAGCTTTTGCTGCCCGTGTGTGATAGCCAAGCTGCTCCAAAAGAGTTTCAAAAAATAATAACGGGATTTGTGCCACGACACAGCAGGACATGGGGGGGAAAGGGTCCAACGTTGCTCTAAGTCACCCATGATTGCACGGTCTCCTAATATCAATCATTTCTTCCAAATAATTATGTAATATTCTCTGCTTGTGCATCATTTGCGCCAGTATACCACAGGATTCGTAAAAATGACCTAGTGGGCAAACGGACAGATGGCATAGAGGATACGTGGACAATTAATTTGGAGGGGAGACTAGGAGACACGAGACAAGGAGACACGAGACTAGAGATCTTGTCTCCCTGTCTCGTGTCTCGTGTCTGATGTCTTGCTATCTATAGCTTGTGACTACTCGACTGTCACACTTTTTGCAAGATTACGCGGTTGATCAACATCGGCACCGCGGCGGACGGCCATTTCGTAGGCAAGAATTTGCAGAGGCATAACCGCCAGGATCGGCGTCAGCAGTTCGTGGATCTTGGGGATCGGCATGACTACGTCGGCTTTCTGGTGGATATACTCGTCGTCGGCATGGGCTACGGCTAGCACCAGTCCAGATCGCGCTTTGACCTGCTCGATCTGGCTGACCATTTTGTCATAGACGCTGTCGCGCGGTGCAATCACGACGGTTGGCATACGCGCATCGATCAAGGCAATCGGCCCATGTTTCATCTCGCCAGCCGGATAGCCTTCGGCGTGAATGTAGCTGATCTCCTTGAGTTTGAGTGCGCCCTCACGCGCAATCGCATAGTTGATCCCCCGCCCCAGGTAGAGGAAGTTATGAAATTCGTGGAAGCGGTCGGCCAGTTGTTTATAGAAATCGCTGTGCCAGGCTTCATCTAGCAAGGTACCGGCAAGCCCCGGCAAGGTCGCCACGGCGGTGATCAATTCAGTCCGTTCCGCTGCAGACAGAATGCCGCGCTCCTGGCCCAAGTAGACCGCCAGCAAGAAGAGATCAGTCACCGATGCCGTAAAGGCTTTGGTACTGGCAACCCCAATCTCCGGCCCTGCTTGCATATAGATGACCCCGTCACAGACGCGCGCGGCCTGGCTGCCAATGGCATTGACAATTGCTGCAGTAAAGGCACCACCCTTGTGTGCCTCTTCCAGCGCGGCCAGCGTATCTACCGTTTCACCACTCTGCGTAATCGCCAGCACTAGATGACTGGGCTGGATGATAGGCTGGCGATAGCGGAATTCACTGGCGTAATCGACTTCTACAGGCAAGCGCGCCAGCCGTTCGATCAAATATTTGCCCACCAAGCCCGCATAGTAGCTCGTGCCACAGGCGACAATTGTCACTTTGTCAATGGTCTGTAATTTGGCCGGGGTAAGGTTGAGTGTATCGAGCACGACGCGCTGATTGGCAAAATCTAGCCGACCCCGCAACGTGTCGGTCAGGCTACGGCCTTGCTCGAAGATCTCCTTTTGCATGTAGTGCGCAAATTCGCCCTTTTCCGCCGCTTGGGGATCCCACTCAATCGTGACTGCGGTCTTGTGCAGCGGTTGACCCTCTAGATCGAGATATTCAGCGCCGTTGCGGGTGATGATTGCCATTTGGCGCGTTTCGAGGAAGGCCACTTGCCGTGTGTGTTGCAGCAGCGCCGGAATGTCGCTGGCAATAAACGTTTCATCTTCCCCCAAACCAATGGCCACGCCTCCCGCATTACCCAAACGCGCCACAATCAAGCGATCGGGCCAATCTTCACTGAGCACGACAATCGCGCTTGGCCCCTTCAAGTCGGCCAGCGTCTTGCGCACCGCCGCCGTCAGATCGCCAGCACAGCCATTGTGATAGTAGCGATGAACGAGATGGACAATCACTTCGGTATCGGTGTCACTCTGGAAGACATAGCCTTGGGCCTGGAGCAGCCCGCGCAACTCGGCAAAATTTTCGACAATGCCATTCTGCACCACGGCAATGCGACCATCGGGGCTGCGATGAGGATGGGCATTGCGTTGGGTGGGCGGGCCATGGGTGGCCCAGCGTGTATGCCCGACAGCCACTACGCCCTCTGCCGGCTCCTGTGCGAGCCGCTGCGCCAGATTGCTCAACTTGCCGACTTCGCGCCGGATCTGGATCACACCATCTTGCCCCAACACAGCCATGCCTGCTGAATCATAGCCACGATATTCTAGCCGACGCAACCCATTGAGAAC
>Ga0209591_10007883_pt1 | contig 11645 bp, 11 predicted proteins | sample MAT01_FD_187207 | JGI IMG/M metagenome (GOLD analysis project Ga0209591, IMG submission 187207) | Freshwater microbial communities from Lake Fryxell liftoff mats and glacier meltwater in Antarctica - MAT-01 (SPAdes) (version 2) | ecosystem: Environmental > Aquatic > Freshwater > Ice > Liftoff...
CAAGCTGTACTTGCAGGTTTTAGCATCCCAGTTGGCGAATTATTAGCGTAAAAATAACTTGCCATAAATGCTCTTTTGTGAAACAATCTAGAATGTTGTAATGTCAAACCACCTACAGTTGGCATCAAAAATAAAAATCTCATGGACAGATTCAGAGTAGAAGTTATTTCTCAGACACCAAATCCTCAGCAAGTAATTTATGCTGCACTCCATCAAGACTATACTGAGAATTTTGTATTTGACGAACGGGATTCGTGGCCCTCAGAGGCAGAATGTGGCGAAGTAATTGTTAAGCGGCTCTTAGCGGGCGACCGGGGACATTACGGCCCCTTAGAACATCCCCAAATTATTTTTAATTGTGGCTATTTTCCTCACAGTGTCATGCAGCAGGCTAGGACTCATCGTGTAGGAGTATCATTTGATGTTCAATCTCTGCGGTACACAGGTAATCAATTTCTTGATGCCGCTGTCGGCAAAAAAGATATCGAAGATATTTTTTACCTGCGTCCAGTAGATTATTATACTGACCGCGAAGGCAAAAAATACTACTATTCTCCTGAACAAAGAGCAAAAGATTTAGAGTGGTGTCTAGAAGCTGCTAAACGTTACAAAATTGACTTCGATGGTGGTATGTCCGAGGAACACGCCAGAGGCAAATTACCCTTTGATTATCGCCAGCATTTTGTAGTCAGTTTCAATTTAAGATCTTTTCTACATTTTTCTGACTTGAGAAATAAGAAAAATGCTCAACTTGAAATTCAAAAACTCTGCGAGATGATGTGGCCTCATTTTGAAAGTTGGGCTCCGGGTATTGCGAAGTGGTACACAGCTACTCGTCTGGGAAAAGCAAGGCTAGCCCCGTAAGAGGATTGCCTTTTCTGGCTAATTGCGTAGGCCAGAAACCGGGTTTTTTAAGCAAATATTAGCTAAAAACCCTCAATATCTGTAAAAAACCCGGTTTCTTGAGCTTTGTGTGTAAAGAGTCGGGTATCTCAAAAAAGAGAATTTCACGTTAACGAAAATCCCACCAATAGCCAATAAAATGAAATTGAAAATTCTGCAACTCCATGAATCAGCCATAATTCCCCAATACGCTCATCAGTCTGATGCTGGACTAGACTTGTTTTCTATAGATGAATTAGAAATTAATCCCGGAGAAAGTAAGTTAATTCATACAGGTATATCCATAGAATTACCTGAAAAAACTGAGGCTCAAATTCGTCCCCGAAGTGGTTTAGCTCTCAATCACAAAATCACTGTGCTCAATGCACCAGGTACAATAGATGAAGGCTATCGAGGCGAAATCAAAGTGATTTTAATCAATCACGGTCAAAATTTATTTAAAGTGACAAGAGGCATGAAAATTGCTCAAATGGTAATAGCGCCAGTAATTCGTGTGGAAATTGAAGAAATTAAAATGTTAAGTTCGAGTTCTAGGGGAGATAATGGATTTGGCTCAACTGGACTCTGACAATAAATTTCTCGTTGCGATCAAGTTCTCATTCTAGATTTTAAATGAACAATACACCAGACAACTACGAACCACCTCACAGACCAAATTGGGACGAATACTTCTTGATGTTGGCAAAATTGGCAGCTACTCGATCGACTTGTCTGGCTTTTCCCGTCGGCGCGGTAATCACGAAAAACAGGCAAGTTTTAGCTACGGGTTACAACGGTTCGCCGTCAGGATCGGTACACTGTACGGCTCAAGGCTTCTGCTATCCCGGTTTGAGCAGTTGCGACGCTAGCAAAACTTTGCCGTCGCGGGCGGTTCACGCTGAAGCAAATGCGATCGCCGCTGCTGCAAAACATGGCATATCTACCGCTGGTGCTAGCATTTACGTCACCTTAGAACCCTGCATTTATTGTTTGAAATTAGTCATTTCTGCTGGGATTCGGGAAGTGTTTTATGAAACAGGTTTTAACAGCGGAGAAAAAGCTGAATTGAGAGATTCTTTTATCGCTGAAGGTCTTGTTGAGTTCAAACAAATTAAGCTATCTGATGTCACAGCAAAAAGATCTGCTTTATTTTTGTTGAATCCTACATCTGTAGCAAGAGATTCAGTGTAGGAGCAATTGATATTTATTTACCATTTGTAGGGACACGACACTGCCGTGTCCTGCATCCCGCTGTGAGATGGGCATTTTCTCAAGCTCGATCTTGTGTTCTGGAACGCTTCAGGATGCTGATGACTTCTCCTGCGTTGCGAGTTCGCGTCAACTTACTCCACAATCCTACTTCAGCTAGGCCAAAACTGTGCAAGCTGTGAATGATTCCCTTCACCCATTTGGGATCGCCGACCAAAATCATACGGTTGGCTGGCTTGCCGGAAATCGTTAAAGCGTCGGCAACAAGGTTAACAGGGTATTGATCGGTTTGTGCAGGTAATTTCTCTGACATAGGGTTTACCGTGTTTTTCTTTGATGTTCGTAACTACAAACATTATCTCACTTTATGTTTATAGTTACAAACATTTACGAGATTAAAATCCTCTGAGATGATTGGAGGCATGGGAAAAGCAGGAAAAGCACTTAGGCAAGTCTTGGGAACTTACGGCATCAGCCAAAATCGCCTCGCGGTGACGATGGGCATTAATCGTTCTACGGTTTACCAGTGGGTCAACGAAGTTAGCGATCCTCTAGCTGAAGCAGTAACGGAAATTGTCAAAGCTTTAGAAAATATTGATGAAGCTGCTGCGGAAGATTTTATCAATATGTATCTGGGGCGATTCGCTGAGAAAAATAATCTTCAAAACGAGGATAACAGTTAACAGGAAGTTAATTTTTAGGTACGTTGTTGCGCTTGGGCGCTCTCCTATAGAACCCATTTGAGATCTATTCCAGAGTGCTTGCCAGAACTAGGTTTCAGCAGAATCAGTAGAATCCTAGATTTAGGCTAGAATGGTTCCCCTGTAAGGATTTTACAAAAGATGTCAAATGGGTTCTATAGATAGGATCTAGGTGTAAGGGACGCAGAGCAGAGGGTGGGGTATTTGGTTCGATGGGGCAGCGGTAGCTGCCCTTTATGGTTCATTGTTTTGGCTAGGCTCAATGGAAAATTTTCCATTGGGGCGTGCGGTTGGAGTGGGACAGTTTACGACCGTCATCTGTCCGTGCGCCCTCGTAGCGCTCCTGCGGATTTGATGGACAGACCAGGGAGAGCGTTCGCGGCATGGGAGAATATGGATTTCGACGACCGGATTCAGAATGACCCCCAAAAATTTGTTATGCTTAATCCCAGTCTTGCAGATATAATTACTGATGATACTGGTGACGTTACGCTGGGTTGGTGGGTTAGTTTAGCTTAATCATGGAGTTATGCTAGTTCTTGACCGTTCAGTGTGACAGTCCTATTGCTGTAAAATTGCCATAGTTGTATATTTAGTTAAGATGATTGACACAACCCGATTAACGGAAAAGCAAAGACAAGTCATACGACTGCTTCAGCAAAACCCTAAACTTTTAAGCTTGCGTTCTTTTTGTGAAAAACATGAGCTTAATTTTAATTTTGTTAAAGGGTTTATCCTAAGTGATATTCTTAGGAATCATTTAGAAACAAACGATTTATCTAAAGACTATTTTGTTTTATCAAACAAAGGTAAAAAGATTGGTCAATATATTCCAGGTTATTCTTTAGCAAAGAAACTTAGCATAGAAAGTTTACTAAATGTTGCTCAATTACAGCACGAACTGGGTCAATCTTCTTATGGGATTAATTTTGGTGCTTTAAAAAAAGAAAAAGCTGTTGACATAAAAACAGAAGAGAATGAAAACCACCAAAAACTCTATGTTACTAATAATTCGATTATTGAGCAATTTCTTAAAAGACAAGAAACCTTTTCTGAGATTTTGGCAGATCATTTACAAATAAATCCCGATAATAAGTCAGAATTAGAATGGCTGGTTCAGGAAAAGCTTATAGAAAAAAAATCAATTGATGATTATGCTATTACTGTTAAGCCTGAACTCCAAAATGTTGTTATCAAGAAGGTTGTTACTATTCTAACCAATGAGCTACTCATATCTGGTCAATGGAAGGATATAGAGCTAAAGTCATATAATATTGACGATGAAGTTCCAAATATTCCCTACGGACGCTCAAGTATACTGACTCAGTGTATTCAGAGAGTACGAGAAATATTTCTTGACATGGGTTTTGATGAGATGTCAGGGCAGATTGTAGAGTCTTCTTTTTGGAATTTTGATGCTCTTTTCACTGCTCAAGATCATCCGGCTCGTGAAATTCAAGATACCTTTTACTTAGCTAAACCTCAAACTCTTCCTTTGCCTGATGATTCCGCTTTGGTTCAGAGTGTAAAAAGCATACATGAGAAAAGTCATGGTAGTAATTGGAATGACAAGGAAGCGAGTCGAGCCATACTCCGAACACATACTACGGCTTCAACTGCAAGAAATTTGTATAAACTAAAGGGTCAAGATGTTAAATATTTTTCAATTGATAAAGTTTTTAGAAATGAAAGTATTGATAAAACTCATCTAGCCGAATTTTATCAAGTCGAGGGAGTGGTAGTAGCACCAAATTTGAGTGTACGTACTCTCATAGGATATCTTTCAGATTTTTACACAAAGCTTGGTTTTACAAAGTTCAAATTTAAGCCTACATACAATCCCTATACTGAACCTTCTTTGGAAGTATATGCTTATCATCCTCCTAGCGACAGCTTCATTGAAGTTGCCAATTCAGGTGTTTTTAGACCAGAAATGCTTAAATCTTTGGGATATGAAGGAAAGTCCACAGTAGCATGGGGTTTGGGGCTAGAAAGAATTGCAATGTTACTTTATGGAGTTGATAAATTATCAGAGTTAGTTGGTCCTGGAATTAGCTTAAATCCACCTCAAAAATAGGAGTAAAAAAATGCCGATTGTTTCATTCGCTTTGGAATATCTTAAACAGTTAACTGATTCGACACCTGAACAACTAGAAAAATTAGCATTTGACTATGGACTAGAAGCAGAAATTACTGGTGATGAACTTGAACTTGAAGTAACCGCAGAGCGACCTGATTTGCTTTCTGCGGAAGGGTTTACACGAGCGATTAATACTTTTACAACAAGTAAAGCTAGACCTGTACCGAATCAATTAGAAGATTCAGGTTTGGTAATTACTGTAAATAAAAAAGTACAAAATCTTCGCCCTTATATAGGTGCATTAGTAGCTGAAAATATCAAACTTAGTTTAGCTAGTTTAGAAGCACTGATTCAGTTTCAGGACAAAGTTTGTCAAACTTTTGGTCGTCAAAGAAAAAAAATAGCTATTGGTGTTTATGATCTATCAAAAATCAAGGGCAATATCGAGTACACTGCTGAAGATAAAAATATTATTTCTTTTGTTCCATTAAATGGTGAGAAAAAATTAACAGGGCAACAAATTCTTACCCAACATCCAACAGGGATAAAGTATGCTGACGCACTTCCAGATGGAAAATATGTACCTGTGTTGTGTGATGATTCTGGTCAAATACTGTCTATGCCCCCTATTATTAATGCTCATGGGGTTGGTAATGTCACTCCAGAAGCGTCACGTCTTTTTGTGGATGTTACGGGAACATCTGAGCGGGCAGTTAAGGAAATGTTAAGCATCATTGCTCATAACTTTTTAGATATTAACGCTCAAATTAAAACAGTTACGATTAAATATCCTGAAGATTGTGTCGTGACTCCTAACTTAGAAGCGATTAAGATGACTTATTCACTTGATAATCTTAATAGAATTATTGGTGTAAATGTTTCTGAGGAGGAGTTGAGTAAACATTTAGTGAAAATGGATTTATGCGTCAAAGAGCAAAATACCATTCTTATTCCTTCTTATCGAACAGATATGATTGGGGAAGTTGATATTGCTGGCGATCTTCTAATTGCTATAGGTTTAGATAATCTCGATCCTGATTTAAGTACAATACAAAAGCAGGAAGGAAAATCTAATCCTATTAAAGATTTTGCTTTTAAAATTGGTGATTTATCTCAACGTATCGGATTGGTTGAAGTTAAAAGTTTAATTTTGATAGACCCAGACCAACTTTCTTTGTTTTCTGATAATTATGTGCAGACGGGTAATGCTAAAAGTCGAACATTTAGTTCTGCAAGAACCTCATTGCAACCTGGGATGATTGAAATTCTTTCCCGAAATATTACCGAGCCTAAACCTGTTAATATCTATGAAATTGGTGAAGTTCTTTACATAAAAGAAGATGGAAATGTATATGAGACTATTTCGTGGGGGTTTGCAAGTTTAGATTCTCAAGCATCTTTTACAACGGCGAAGTCTTATATGCAGACAATGCTGAAAGCTTTAGGAATAGATTATCAACTTACTGAATGTGATGAAAAACGATACATTCCCGGTCGTGCTGCGTATGTAATTGTTAACGGTTATCAAGCTGGACACTTCGGGGAAATAAATCCTGTAATTCTGAATTTGTTCTCCTTCCCAGAACCGATTTGTTCTGGGGAATTAGACTGCAAAATTTTAGTCATAAAAGACTAACTTAATAAACAACAAAGCAAATCAAAGGGGAGTCTTAACTCTTGTGTGTTTGCATTTGTATCTCTAGTAAATATCATTGCAATTACTATGAAAAATCGACGAGAAAAGACGCAAAAAAAAGAAATTGGTTATCCCGAAGAATTTCACTCAAATAGTGAATGGTGGCAAACATTGTATAATGATGACGTTTGGAACGAAATTTACGTTGGACATAAAAGATTTATTCTTGCTCAAGCTGAAGTTGAGCAAATTTTAAAACGTATAGGTAAAACGAATTCTACAATTAATCCTCAAACTTCTGTTCTTGACGTACCGTGTGGTCAAGGCAGGCATTCTTTTGTATTTGCTGATTTGGGGTATCAAGTAACAGGTATCGATTTTTCTAGTAAGCAAATTGCTTTAGCAAAAAATCATATTAAAGATTTAAAGACAGAGAACTGTCAGGTAAAAAGTTATAATTTAAGCTTTAAAGAAGGAAATATGCTGGACTTATCAACATATCAAATAAAGTATGATATTGTTACTTGTCTTTGGAATAGCTGGGGCTATTTTGAAGAAGTACAACAGAATTGGGAGGCACTTAAACAATTATTAAATGCGGTTAAGCCAGAAGGATATTTTGTACTGAATAACGTTCACAAAGCTGGAGTAGCATATAAAATTGTTAGAGAATCAGAAGGATCAAAAAACTATAGAACATCAAGAGAAGAAACGAACTCTGGAACTGCTTACAATTTATTTTGGGCTTCCCCAAATGCCAATAAGTATGTAGGTGAAGTAATTCTTCTAAAAAAGGATGGAACTTATTTTAGACAGATATATGAACAAAAAATCTTTGCCTTGGAAGACATTAGAGAGTTTATCAGACAAGAAGGATTCAAAGAAATTGATTTGTGGGGTAATTTAGATTCTGATGAAGAGTTTGAAGAAAATAACTGGTATTTTAGTTTAGCTGTTCAAAAAATACATTAATTGGAACTTGCTACTCGTCGTTACTTTTAGATAACCCCCCAAGGGCTTTAGTCAAGATATATTCCGCTTGAGTCCAAACCTGCTTTTTCCAAGCGTCTGAGTCTGGGTAGAAAGCGTTGCGAATATTTTCCTTAATCTTTTTTCCCTTCTTGTTCTGTAAGTCTCCATACAGATGAAGCCAGTTGTCTGCACGCAATGTATCTATAATTTCACTAAAAGAATAAGTGCCATACTCAAGAGCGATATTGATTAACTCTGTTATAGGCAAGATATTTGTTAATCCTGTTTGTATGTCTCCACAGATATCTAATTGTTTTAAACTATCAGACGTTATAGAGACAACTTCGCCAAATAATTCCTTTGCGTAGCGATAATTATCTGTTTCTTTGGCAGAACAAGAAATCAGTTCACAATCACCATACGAACCAAGTCCTGTGTGGAAATCCAAGAAAATTACTCTTTTTTTATTTTTACAAAACTTTTCAGCAATTTTCCTGACAGTTAAGTTAGACCAAGTTGGCTCTACACCTCCATAAAATATTCCATCTGGATATTTATACTGCCCTTTTGTCAAAACTTTTCGATAAGTAATACTACCATATTTCTCTTGAAAAGTTTCGATATCACGATTAATAATTTGCAATAAAGCCTCATCCCAACTTTTAGGGCATAAGGAATTTAGCAACTCTGAATATAATGGGTTTTCAGGATAAATCGAATTATGGTCTATAAAATTTCTGTTAAGATCTACGTTACCTTCTGTCACTCTTCTCAACCAAGAAAACCCATACGGGTTAATCGCATGCACTAGAATAACGGACACATCAGATGAAATTTTTTGATAATATTTTCTGTCAATCCAACCGATTTGGCAGGCTGAACCAAGAAATCCTTCGACTCCATGTACACCAGAAGTTATTAACAAGCACTTGGAAGATTTATTATCTCCAAATAAGGCAACATCCGTATAAAGATACTCATTTTCTAAGCCAAGATATGGATTTTTAAAATTTGTTACTTTAGCACCTGCATTTTGACAAGCGGACAAAAACTTAGCCCGTGCCTCAGAGTAAGTAAATGAAAAGAATGATAGAACATCTTGCATAAAATTGTCAATTTAAAGCCTCTATATACTTTGATTTATAAATGTTTTATCCCCGGAACTAAAAAGTCTAAATGATAACCTGTCTTTCCATCACCTAAACCAATATGTATGCCTTCAACCCCTTCGTTGATTTGTGAGTTAATGTTGTAATTAATTTTACTACTAATTTTCGTATTAACACCAATTCCTAACTCTGTAATACTTAAATTGTGTTCGTCACCTACAATTCTCGATACCTCATGCAATACATCTAGCCCGTCAAAAGTACATTTTATAACCTTATTCTCCCGAATTGTTAAAACAAAATTACTAGAAATATTACTCTTTTTTTGTTTAATTAAATTATTGACACCTGTAGGATCGACGCTAAAATTACTACTGGGATTTTTGGCAATTAAAATACCCTTGGCAGCAATTTCCCCTTCAATAATGAAGCAACTATCATTCCTACTACGATGATTCTCTAAACTATCTTCAAAATATTCTGCAACAGAACGAGATAAACCTATTTCTAATTTGGAATCAGTCACAGCACAAAGATCAATTTCCTTTTGCAGATAACAAAATAATTCAGTTTCTTCTCCGACAAAATGAAGATATTCACAGGTTTGGATAGTTTTTTTCCAGTGCATTCTTAGTCGTTCTGCGTCTGCAAAATCTGACTCTAACAAGAGAGTAATAGAGTAAATGCTAGCGGCAGGAGAAGAATCAAAAGCAATCTGTGGCAGAATTAAAACTTTAGATAGCTTTGCTAGCTTAGGCAAAAAATCAAAATGTTCTTGAGATGAACAAATACTGATAATAGCTGGAGGAATACTTTTTTGACAATCTTCTAAACTTAGGCATTTCAAACTTTCATTATTAAGCCAGTCTAAGACATTTTGATTGTCGCAAACAAAAATAGGATAATCGTTCCCAAAAACACTGCACCACATCTAAAAATCCTCATATATGGATAACGTCAGACTTTGCAAAAACACGATAAGCTGTTACGCATCTAAATTACATAAGTTAACGAGAAAAAAAACTGGGAAGGAGTCCAGATATAGGGAGACGAATGTACTCACCCAATTGTGAACCCCTATAATGTTTTATACAAGACAGCAAAATTTAATCTTCAGATGAGTCTCCCGCCCATTTAAAGTTTGAAGACGAATCATTAAGAGTTCTGGAAGTTGCTCGATCTTCAGATGAGTCTCCCGCCCATTTAAAGTTTGAAGACGAATCATTAAGAGTTCTGGAAGTTGCTCGATCTTCAGATGAGTCTCCCGCCCATTTAAAGTTTGAAGACGAATCATTAAGAGTTCTCATGTTTTCTGTTCGCATTTGAATTTCCTCAAGATTGATAAATATCTTAGCACAATGTTGCACACACCGACTGCTGCGTGATATAAACCGATCGCGCCGTCCCACTCTCCAAATCAAAATAGGTCGCAAACTGTTTGAGATTACCCGCCGCCATCCGGTACAGGTAATCCGCCGCCTCAGCCGCCACCCGGACATTCACGCTCTCGCTCTGCAAGTTCAGCACTACTATTACAGCACAAGATAAGTTTTCAGTCAAGTCTTCTGGTTTCAATAGTTCGGACAGTTTTTTGACGGCCCTGTAAGCCTTACGGAGGAAGCCCTGCCATTTTTAACGCATTTTTTGAAAATTAGCGCTGGACTTAAACGAAAGAAAAAATAGTCCACCATATAGCCAGTAAGGGTTTCGGACACTCGACTAGATCTAAAACTGTCCGAAGTATTGCTGGTTTCGGTTTCAAAAGGTTAGGAGCCTGAAGTATCGGAGATGGCAACCTAGCACATCCCAGCCCCCAAAAATTATAGAACCCATTTGACATCTTTTGTAAAATCCTTACAGGGGAACCATTCTAGCCTAAATCTAGGATTCTACTGATTCTGCTGAAACCTAGTTCTGGCAAGCACTCTGGAATAGATCTCAAATGGGTTCTATATGTAAAAGAGCGCCCAAGCGCAACAACATACTTTTATTTGTGAAAGTTGTGTCTAGAGATTTTATAGTTCTGTTTTTGGGGCGCTTTGCTGAGAAAGACTATCTTTGGGAGGATAACAAAACCTGACTCGCAGGCGTTTCCCTAGCCGTCAAGTCATATATTTTGGCTTTTGCATCAGAAAGTTTGCTCAATCAAACTCATTCACAACTTGTAAATAGTCGATCGCCGCATCTATCCTCGAAGAATACCTAAAAGCAAACTGATCGAACCAATCTCTCTCATCGGAATTCTTATCCAAATTTTTCAGCCAAACTTGAGCTTGCCTAACCTTCTGCCTGCGGGTTTGGACGTCTAACTCTGACTGCACAATCTTTTCTGGGGTTTGCGGTGCTAGTGCAGTCACTTCCTGAGCTTTATTTTCTGCTTTGTGCACAGACTTAAGCGGTTCCCGTGCAGCAACTTCCTGATGTTTATTTTGTGCTTCGCATTCAGCCTTAATTTCAGCTAAATCCTTGTCTAAAGCACCAGCATACAAATTTATATCTGTTGTTTTTAATGTTTGATTTGACGGCACTGCTGCTGGTTGCGAAAGCGGTTGTGCTTCCACCGACGGCTGACTTTGTACCTCGCGAACTTTTTGAGATGCTTGATATTCTGCCTTAAGTTCAGCTAACAGGCGATCGATCGATTCCATAACTTAAAACCCTCTAAAAAATGCTGCCCAGCAACCAGCCACAAAGATAATCGCGCGAAATTTCCCCGATTCTTCAATCAATTATTGCATTCAGCAATACTTCCGTCAGCGTCATGTCTTCAAGATCGTCCATCGTCACAGTATCAACGATATCAAATTTAGCCCCAGCGCTTTGCAGTTCGTCATCCAATATCTTGAGAAATTTAGTAGCTTCTGGCGCATTCCCTACTTGAATGAAAGAAATTGCCAACTCTTCATCTCGATCGAGCTTCCGCGAAGCCTCTATAATCGTTTTCATCACTTCTTTGCGATCGTCCGGTTCTCCGTCCGTCACCACTAATATTGTTTCCCCATTTTGCTTGGTCTTACCGGATGCTTTGCGCTGAAAATAACTGTTGAGAGCGTCTT
>Ga0209591_10007893_pt1 | contig 11636 bp, 10 predicted proteins | sample MAT01_FD_187207 | JGI IMG/M metagenome (GOLD analysis project Ga0209591, IMG submission 187207) | Freshwater microbial communities from Lake Fryxell liftoff mats and glacier meltwater in Antarctica - MAT-01 (SPAdes) (version 2) | ecosystem: Environmental > Aquatic > Freshwater > Ice > Liftoff...
GGCGGACATCGTTTGTGTAGACGCGGTTTCAACCGCCGTCTCAACCGCCGTCTGCTAAAATTATAACAACTTGTAAGGAGGTAATACCAATGCTGACGACCGAGCTAGATACGCTACTTAAGGAACAAGCACTCCAACGCCAAGATCCTGAAGATCGATACATCACGGATAGGGCTAACTGGGAACAATATGAAACACTGCTAAATCGGATAGGAGATGCTGCGGGATATCGAGTTACTTATTTAGATGGAGTTTTAGAAATTATGTCACCTTCTCGCCGCCATGAAAATGGTAAAACTCGCATTGGAAATCTGCTAGAAATTTATTTTGTAGAAGCTGACATCGAATATTTTCCTTTTGGATCTACAACTCTGCGACAAGAGGAAAAAAGTGGCGGTACGGAACCGGATGAAGCTTACTGTATTGGCACTGATCAAGAATTTCCCGATTTGGTAATTGAAGTAATTGTTACCAGTGGCAGCATCAATAAACTAGAACTGTATAGAAGGTTGAATGTGCGAGAGGTTTGGTTCTGGCGAAATGATAGATTTTCGATCTACCATTTGCGAGAAGAGATTCCGGTTGAATTTGTGTCAAACTGCGGTTATGAATTAATCACAAAAAGTGAATTACTGCCGGGAATTGATATAGAAGTTTTGACAGAATGTGTGAAAAATCCTCACCCGTTAGCAGCAGCGAAGGAATGGAGGCGAAATTGCCAACCTACTTAAGCACCAATTTTTCAATCTGTCCCACGTCCCAACAAAAAACCCGCGGCCCCCTTGACAAGTCATACTCGTTATGAGTACGCTATAGCAAGCAAAGGAATTTAACCCAAGTACCCAAGAACTCAAAATCATGCTGACGAACAAAGAAGGTCAAAGAGTACCCAAAGTCACCTTTCGCACTCGCAAAGACAACGAGTGGGTGGATGTCACCACCGATGATTTGTTTGCAGACAAAACCGTAGCAGTCTTTTCTCTGCCGGGAGCATTCACTCCGACTTGTTCGTCAACGCACCTGCCCGGTTACAACGAATTGGCAAAAGTTTTCAAAGCAAATGGCGTAGATGAAATCGTTTGTATTTCCGTCAACGATGCTTTTGTGATGAACGAGTGGGCAAAAGACCAAGAATCAGATAATGTGACCTTAATTCCCGACGGTAACGGCGAGTTTACTCAAGGCATGGGAATGCTGGTAGATAAAACAGATTTAGGTTTTGGCAAGCGGTCTTGGCGCTATTCGATGCTGGTCAAAGATGGCTTGGTGGAAAAAATGTTTATTGAACCGGAGGAACCGGGAGACCCTTTCAAAGTGTCGGATGCCGAGACGATGCTCAACTACATCAACTCCGCAGCAGCTAAGCCGAAGGTAGTTTCGGTGTTTACAAAAATGGGCTGTCCCTTCTGCGCGTCAGCTAAGGCATTGCTGACTGAAAAGGGCTTGGATTATGAGGAAATCGTCTTGGGCCGGGATATCACAACCCGATCGCTCCGGGCCGTGACTGGCGCTACAACCGTGCCACAAGTGTTTATCGACGGCAAGTTGATTGGTGGTTCCGAAGCTCTAGAGTCTTATTTGGCGGTTGTTTAGTTAGGGAAAATACTTGCCGATGCGTAGCGCACACCTTACTCGTTGTAGGGTGTGCGCTGCGAACCTGCAACCGTCTTTAGGAAGATATATCAGAGTTCGATCGCACTATTGATCCATTCTCGTGCTTCAATTATTTATGAAGTAATATTAAAAAAATCAGCAATGGGAGTGACCGATCGTGGATTTAAGTCTCGTAGCGTCAAATATCTTAAATCCACCAATATTAGCTTTTTTCATGGGAATGCTGGCGATTTTCCTAAAATCCGACTTAGAAATTCCAGCGCCCATCCCGAAACTGTTTTCGCTGTACCTGTTGTTTGCGATCGGATTTAAAGGCGGCGTCGAACTATCCAGAAGCGGTTTCAACCAGCAAGTCGCCGTGACAATCTTGGCAGCAATGTTGATGTCAGCGCTAGTACCAGTTTATACTTTCTTCATACTGAAGATCAAACTCGACTCTTATAATGCTGCGGCGATTGCAGCCACCTACGGTTCCATCAGCGCCGTCACCTTTATCACCGCAACTTCCTTCCTCAAAGAACAAGGAATCGACTTTGACGGTTACATGGTAGCAGCGCTAGCATTAATGGAATCCCCAGCAATTATAGTCGGTCTAATTCTCGTGAGTATATTCGGGGGGGAGGAAGGAAAACGCGATATAGTTTGGTCAGAAGTGTTGCAAGAAGCCTTCCTCAACAGTTCAGTATTTCTGCTAATTGGTAGCCTAATTATGGGCATACTAACAGGAGAACATGGTTGGGAAGTTATGAGTCCGTTTACTCAAGATTTGTTTTACGGCGTGCTGACTTTTTTCTTGCTAGACATGGGGTTAGTTGCGGCCAGCAGAATTAAAGATTTGCAAGAAACAGGAATATTTTTGATCGGCTTTGCAATCCTAATTCCGATACTCAATGCAGGAGTTGGTTTAGTGATCGCAAAACTCATCGGAATGCCGGAGGGAGATAGCCTATTGTTCGCCGTATTGTGTGCGAGTGCTTCTTACATCGCAGTACCAGCAGCAATGCGGATGACGGTTCCAGAAGCTAACCCAAGTCTTTACATTTCAACAGCCTTAGCAGTGACATTTCCATTTAATATCATTGTAGGGATTCCCATGTATCTATACGGAATCAATATGTTTTGGAGGTAAACTTATGGACGCAGTTAAAAGGATAGAAATCTTTGCGAATTCGGTGGAACTCCCAAAGATTTTAGACGGTTTAGATAAAGCTGGAGTCCCCGGTTATTCCGTGATTCGCGGTGTCGCGGGCAAAAGCACCAGGGGATATCGATCGCGTGATTTAGCAATGAGTATGCTGGATAATATTTATGTGCTGGTTTTCTGTGAGCCCGATCGAGTATCGGCAGTTGCAGAAAATATTAGACCAGTTCTAAATAAGTTTGGCGGGTCGTGTTTTATTTCGGATGCGGTGGAATTGCTAACGACTAAATGCGTCGGGTAGTCATGAGTCATTAGTCATGAGTCATTAGTCATTAATCATTAGTGACTTGATTCTTGAGTCCGCGGAGGCGGACATTGTTTGTGTAGTCGCGGTTTCAACCGCCGAGTTTCTGTTTGTATAGTCGCGGTTTCAACCGCCGAGTTTCTGTTTGTATAGTCGCGGTTTCAACCGCCGAGTTTCTGTTTGTATAGTCGCGGTTTTAACCGCCGAATTTTATCGATTAGTCATTAGAAACCCGGTTTCTCAAAGAAACCGGGTTTCTGAATACCTAGCCATTTAGCTTTGTATAAATCAGCCATTTCTTCCACATAAACGCCGATCGAGCTTTTGCATAAATTTTCATTATTACTTGAGCGTGATTAAAACAAGGTATTTTGAAAAAAATCTGTGCCTATTGTAGCAATTTTACAATTATCGACCATCAGACATCAGCCCTTAGCCTGCGGTGATTTCAGGATGAATTGGCCTGCGTCGCCGCCTAATTCAGAATTCTTAAGAGATAGAAAAGAATCAGTGGCAAAAACAGGCGAGCGTGGTAAATTTTAAGCCACAACAGGCGATCCTCTTCGTTGATGAGCCTCCCGTAGGGGCGGGCTTCGCTAACGCGCGATCGACTAGCGATATTTTCAATAGGAGTTTAAACATGGCTGCATTAAAAGTCGGTATCAACGGATTTGGTCGCATCGGACGGCTAGTCATGCGTGCCGGCATCAAAAACCCCAACATCGAATTTGTCGGAATTAACGACTTAGTTTCGCCAGAAAACCTGGCTTATCTTTTCAAATACGACTCCACCCACGGCATTTACGACGGCGAAGTTGAAAGCAAGCCAGACGGTATTATAGTTGACGGACATTTTATCCCCTGCACGTCGATTAGAAATCCGGCAGAATTGCCTTGGGGTAAAGCCGGTGCAGATTATGTTGTAGAATCTACCGGATTGTTTACAGATTTTGAAGGCGCATCAAAACACTTGACGGCGGGAGCAAAACGAGTAATACTTTCAGCACCGACAAAAGACCCAGAAAAAGTTCCAACTTTTCTAGTAGGCGTCAACCACCACAAATTTGACCCGACGAAAGATACTGTTGTTTCTAATGCTAGCTGCACTACTAATTGTTTAGCACCAATTGCCAAAGTTATTAACGATAACTTCGGTTTGGAAGAAGGTTTAATGACGACTGTTCACGCGATGACAGCTACTCAGCCAACTGTAGACGGGCCCAGCCAAAAAGATTGGCGGGGTGGACGCGGTGCGGCTCAAAATATTATTCCGTCTTCGACTGGTGCGGCGAAAGCTGTTACTTTGGTGTTGCCGGAATTGAAAGGAAAATTGACTGGTATGGCTTTGCGTGTGCCGACTCCTGATGTGTCTGTGGTTGACCTTACTTTCAAAACTAGCAAGGAAACTAGCTATAAAGAAATTTGCGAAGCTATGAAGAAAGCTGCTGAGGGTGAACTGAAAGGTATTCTCGGATATACTGAGGATGCGGTGGTTTCGACGGATTTTCAGGGCGATGCGCGATCGAGCATTTTCGATGCAGGTGCGGGAATTGAACTGAATTCTAAGTTTTTTAAGGTCGTTTCCTGGTATGACAACGAGTGGGGTTATTCTTGCCGGGTGATTGATTTGATGCTGTCGATGGCGGAGAAGGACGGAATTTTGGGTAAATAGTATTGTAGGGTGGTTCGGCGGGGCGATCGAACTAAATCGCAAATCTTGATTTTCCCGCGCCGAACCCAGCATCTCCCTATACCGCAATACGTTAAACTCTGGTTATTTGCGATCGCACTCCAATTATGTCTGAATTACCATCGCTGAATCACGAAACTATTTGGGCTATCCTCAACGAAGAAATCGACGATGCTGCTGTCAACCGCTTAGTTTGGCTGTATCTGGGCTACCGCTGCGATGCGGAGACTGGTAAATGGAACAGTGCTGATGTTGCTAGCGAGTGGCGCGAAGAGTACCCGGAACCGCCGGATTTTATCGATTCTAGGCCGGCGACGGTGAAATTGACGCGATCGACTCCTCCAGAAAACAAGCAGTTACTGAAGGAAAAATTGGGGTTTAAGGGCTATAAAATTGGGGAATTCGGGCCGAGACAGACTCGCAGGGCGACGATGGCTAATTGGTTGATGGGTTTTGTGGAAGCTGGGGCTTCATTCAGTTGACAGTTGACAGCTTGCCCTGAGCTTGTCGAAGGGTTGACAGTTGACAGCACTTGACAGGCGAAGGAAGAGGATTGGAGTAATGAATCGTCTTCTTTTAATTTCTCCCTAAAAGGGTTCCGGCTTTAAACCAATTCTTTCTGGTAAGAAAGTATCGAATATTAGGGATTGAAACATTGATCAAAGTCTTGCTCTGTTTCTATTTTTATCGGCCGTTAATTAACAAAAATTAAAGATTTTTAGCGTCAGAACAAAGTAAAGTCCGATCGCCCATTCCAACATGATCGCCCGCAACCCTGACATCGTGCTGTTGCGTGAAGTATTCTAGAGTCGGCACAAAACCATTGTGAGGAAAGCTTTATGAAAACAACCACCATATCTCGCCTAACCAGTATTTCCCTACCTGCGCTAATGCTAGCAGAAGTATCTCAGAAATTAGGTTAGAAATTTTGAAACTTTTTGAGATTTTAGATTTTGAATTATTCAATCTAAAATCTCAAATTCTGTCAAATCGTGTCCGTTGAATTGTCCCCCATCAAATTTTGTCGTCCGCTGGGGGCGGGTTTATAGATATTGTGGATGTGAATCAAAGATTGTTGGTAAAACCCGCCCCTACAAGTATTGTGGTTAATTTACCGGAAATGCTGTCAGCTATTTTGCCAGTTAGCCTTAGTCCTATTTAGGAATCTGCATTATTTTCCATTCTACTAAACTTGATCAAATCGGCTCAACATACTCAAGTATTAACAGTTTAATTAGCATTGGCCTTTGAGTCTGACTCAACGCATTTCCCCTGTTGATAGGGGTTGGGAGTCGGATTAGAAACTACCTTAGAAACGGCATCTTGTTCTTGAATCCATCCGATTTCTCCGGCTGGCAGTTTGGCACTTTCTACTTCAACTGTTGGCCGGGTGGCGGGGGAAGGCGAAGAACTTGCCACAGCGGGAGATGGACTGAGTGCGGGTTTTGAAACAGTAGAAAAATCTTTATTTGACTTGGGTTTGGGAGAGTTCGATCGCACTATTGCAGGAATCGAACAAACTTTCAATTCCAGCCAATTGCCTTGAGGCGTAAGCTGTTTGTTTATTACCTGCAAAACGCTGCCGACAGGGACTGTTCCTTTGACAGTCAACTCACCGAGTGCAACTCGCAAATCTAAGCGATCGCCCTCTTTCTCCAATTCCCCAGTTGCAGAACTTTTAATCTCTATAAACGAGCCTTTTTCTAAAGATTTGATCGGAGAAGGTAAAGATTCAAAAGTCTTCTCCGGTCTGCTTTTAGAGTTAATTAAAGCGCGTTTACCGAAAATCGACTCCCCGGCAGTATCGATCGCCCGACCCACCGGAGGGATGAAAAAATAAGCAAATACACCCCCCAAACCTAACAGAAATACAATTTTCAACAGCAACGAAAATAGACTTTTGCCTTTGTCCGGTAGCTGTACAAACTGTGTTTTCAGTTGAGAACTAGGATCACCAAGGCTGGTGCTATCCGTCAAATCGGTTGGCATATCCTCGCTGTCGGCAATTAGTTCGATCGGCACATCTAAAGGTGCGACAGACAATTCTGTCAAAGTATTGCTTTCTTCCCTCAAATGTGCTTGACAGTGAATCAAAGCAACAGTGACGTTATCGTGACCGTTTCTGGTATTAGCAATCTCGATCAGTCGATCGCGCGCCTGAGCAACACTAATGCTACCGTCAAGAATCGGCAAAATCTCCTCTTCCCAACATTGCTCAACCCGGTCTTTATCGCTCAAACCATCGGAGCACAGCAGCAAAACGCAGTCCTCATCCACCGGAAAACGCTGCACAGTCGGGTGCAGAGTATTGGAAGAAGTAATGCCCAAAGCTTGAATCAGAGCTCCGGCGGCCACTTGTTCCAAAGCATCCCGATAGAGAGAGTAGCCCAAACGCACCTCGCGGCAAGCCACATCGTCATCGAGAGTAACTTGATAGCAGCCAGTGCGGGTAATCCAGTAAGCCCGACTGTCTCCCACGTGGGCGACGTAGAGTTCGTGAATGTGGGCTAAAGCCATCACCAGGGTAGTTCCCATCCGCTGGCGGCCTTGGCGGTGTTCGGTGTCGTTGCGACCGGCTATCTTGTCGTTAGCAGCACAAGCGGCGCGTTCCAGCTTGGAAGTCAGGCTCACCGGGTCCCAATTAGCTTGATGCAGGGGCATTTGCAGCAACTTGTCCCGCAGCACAGTAATCGCCAATTCCGAAGCGACTTCGCCACCGTCTTGTCCACCGATACCGTCGCAGACGATCGCGCAAGCTTCCGATCCCGGGCTTCCGGCAAACACCGTACCCCCCGGCGGATAGCAAGCATCTTCGTTGTGAGCCCTCGCTCTACCGACATCCGTGCCCGTGGCAATCTCAACGTGACGATCGTAAAATCGGCCGCATTTTGCCAGAGCTTTATCCAACTGGCCCATCAGTTGTTCGCCGTGGCGGACTTGACCGGCAACCATTTGCTGGCAAAGTTGCCGCAAAAAATTGGCGATCGCCGGGTGAGCATCATCGATCCACTGCTGCCACAATTTGCCCAATTGTGACAAATTAGGCGGTTTGCGATCGGGCTGCAATTCCAGAAACCGGACTAATTGGCCTTCCACCAGCAGCAGTTCCGGGGTCAGCAGCGTCGAAGCCACGCCCTGAGCGATACATGGCTGCCAAAGTTGGGCAATTTGCCATAGCCAATTCAACTGTCGCATCGCCGCAGCTCCTTTCCAGGAGTCCGCCAATTCCGGCATTAAAGATTCCGTCACCTTTAAAATAGGTGCATTTTCCAGCAGCCAGATATCTCCCGATAGCTTGCTGCTCCGGGACGATACGAGTCCGTATACTTGAGGTACGTGCAACTGATAGGCAAACAATCTCAGATAAGGAGCGATCGAACTCGGAATCTCTTCGGGCATTTCCGGCAACTGTTCGGGTTGAGTATCGACCAGAAGTCGATCGCGCTTAACCAAATAGCGACCCGCGATCAGATCGCCCGGCTTACACGCTTTGATCCCTTCACCTACAGCCCACAAGTAGTGTTTTGGCACAGAGTTTTGCATAAGGGTTCCTGACGCCTTTGGGCGAGCGTGCTGATCTGAACTATTTTAGCGCTTGAACCTCGATGGGTTGATACGTGGCGATTATTTTACACCCCCGCTTGCTCAGCACGCGGGGATTCTTAAGACTTTACAGTGATCATCTCGTGATTTTTCAGGTTCCTAGGATCACCACGCTTGCACTTTTAGGTGCTGCGTGATTTCTCCAGACAATTTTTTGTGACTTTCCCCCAGTCCAGCGGTTGGTTTTAATATCTTGTACTGACAAAAACAGTCTACCATTTTGTTGGCGCCCGGATAAATCTGGCGATCGGCTTTCAAGGCTTGACCCTAGTCCGACGGAACCGAAGTCAAGAAGCTAGAGAGCCAGATATTTTCAGCATATTCCTGAGAGTGCCAATTTCCGCAGCAATCGTAGCCCTGAGCGCGAATTGAGATTTTAGACGAACTCTGATGCTACGATGCAGGTACGTAGAAATCACCTGAGCCGGCAGGTATAAATAAATATTAATTCTCGATTTTCTCGCGAAGGGTGCAGAGTATTCCGTGCCTCGCGCCCGAGTTTCGCAAGAGAAGTTGAATTTTACCTTAGCCAAAGACGGATACAAGCCCCCAGATTCATCTGTGGAATCAATCTAAAATCTACAATCTCAAATCTAAAATCGATCGGCCTCTGCAAGCTGTTGAGTTCCTAAACCATGCCCCTACATGAGTCAAGCGCCTTTCCCGAAAATTTGCCCGATCCGAAGCTGCTGCCGACCGTCGAGGTAGACGAAATGCTGACTAAGATTCAGCATTCTCACGGTTACTACTACAAAGTGATGAATATTGAAATTTGGGCGCTGGTGGAAACCTTGGATGGGCTGTTTCCGGGTGCTTGGGGTCAGTTTATGACCAACCGCCAAATTGCGGTAAAACAGTTTTTGGAGCGCGATCCCACTTGTGGGGCAACTCCCAAGAGTAGCCGGAAAGACGCAGAAACGATGGGGAGTGAGGAAGAATGATCTAGGAAGAAGCAAGTTCGGCAGCGGATGCAAGTAACGGATGTAACGGATTGAAGGAAGAAGGAAGATTTTCTTAATCTCCCCGTCTCCCCCTCTCCCCATCTCCCTCTCTCCCTTTCCCCTTAGAGGTGAATTTTGGCATCAACACGGGGAAGTCCCATGCTGTAGTTGACAGCGCGGCTGTTGAGGTTGTAGCTGATTTGGCCTTTCTGTAAGAACGATCGCACCAAGTGCTCCAATTCCGAACCAATGCGGCGGAGGTTGTATTCAGTCAAGTCTTCGCCCTCGTAAGCGTCTACGAGTTGGTCGAATTTGGCATATACCTGTTTGACTGACTCGTCGTTCCAGTTGAGTTCGTTGTCTGGGTCAATGTCGATCGTCAAAAGGTCGTTGCTGGGTACGAGTTCGTTGTCTTCGAGGATGGCGGTATAAATGCGAATATGGCGGGTTGTGGACTTGAGCTGCATGAGTTCTTATTTGTAAAGATTTTTTCCTGAATTAATTGTAATGGGTCAAAGACCGTTGCAGGAGAGTAGGTCGCCTGTTGTGCGATCGATCGGGATATCTCACTCCCCCTCCGACTTCAAGGCAAAGACTTGGAATCGGTAGTTTTGAGACTTACTTAATTCAACACTAAAAACGAAAGCTTCCGCAAGATATAATAGTTGAGAATTGGCCTAGGAGGAAAAGGTGGAAGGCAAGAGATTTATTCACTCCCTGCAACTGCAAAACTTCCTTTCCTATGGAAGTGAGGGGGAAAAAATTGAACTGCAACCCTTAAACGTGTTGATCGGTAGTAACGCATCGGGAAAGTCTAACTTAATTGAAGCGATCGGAGTGTTGAAGGCAACACCTACCGACTTAGTTGCTCCGATTCGTCAAGGGGGAGGCATCAGCGATTTTTTGTGGAAAGGCGAAAAAGGTATTCCCACAGCAAAAATAGAGGCTATTTTAGATTACCCAGAACGAACGATGCCACTGCGCTATCAGATTAGTTTTACCGCAGTCGGTCAGAGACTTGAGGTAGTAGACGAAGCTATAGAAGATATGGAACCGCGCCATAGTTCTGAAAGCGAGCCATTTTTTTATTACCGTTATAACAATCGGGGTCGTCCAGTTATCAACGTTACAGAGGACAACAAGCAGCAACCAAGAAACCTGCGGACTCTGCGGCGAGAAGATATCATTCCCGATCAATCTATCTTATCTCAAAGAAAAGATCCCGAACAATATCCAGAACTATCATATCTGGGCAATAAATTTTCCGAAATAGGTTTATATCGTAACTGGCAGACAGGGAGAGATTCAGTATCGAGAAAAGCTCAGCAAACTGATTTACCGGAACATCCACTTCTAGAAGATGGTGGCAACTTAGGACTGGTTTTAAACAACTTACAGTATCAATTAGGAAGCAGGCAGATTATTGAAAAATTACAACTGTTCTACGATGCAGCGGAAGAACTGAGTATCAAGATTTATGGCGGTACTGTCCAGATATTCATCCGCGAAACCGGATTGATTCAGCCAATTCCCGCAACTCGTTTATCAGACGGTACGCTGCGTTATTTATTCTTAATAGCTTTACTCTTAGATCCAACTCCACCGCCACTTATCTGTATTGAAGAACCGGAGATTGGCTTGCATCCCGACATTTTGCCTGCGATTGCTGAAATGCTGATCGAAGCCTCACAGCGCACACAACTGATTGTGACAACTCATTCGGATGCTTTGGTGTCGGCGCTGAGTCCTGAGTCTGTGTTAATATGCGATCGGGATAATCGAGGAAGTCACCTGAGCCGCCTCGATCCAGAACGGCTAAAAAAATGGCTTGAGAATTACAGTTTGGGAGACCTCTGGCGGATGGGAGAAATCGGGGGAAACCGATGGTAAAGGAGGTTCGCATTTACATCGAAGGTGGTGGCGATGGCAAGAATACAAAGCAATTGCTTCGACAAGGATTTAGCAGTTTTTTCAAAGAACTTGTGCAGGTTGCCCAAAGCAAGAAAATCAAGTGGCAGATCATTCTCTGCGGTTCTCGGAATCATGCTTTCAGGAATTTTAAGAATGCTTTGGCAGATTACCCAAATGCCTTTGTCATCCTTCTGGTTGACTCAGAAGCACCTGTGATAAATCAGTCGCCTTGGGAGCATTTGAAGTCGAGGGATAATTGGGATTCCCCTGGGGTTGATGACACTCATTGTTATCTGATGGTTCAAGCGATGGAAGCTTGGTTGATTGCTGATATTGATACTTTAAAAAGATTTTACGGGCAGGGATTTAAAGACAATGCGATTCCTAAAAATAGGAATGTAGAGATGATTGAAAAGGATTTGTTAGAACCAA
>Ga0209591_10007894_pt1 | contig 11630 bp, 8 predicted proteins | sample MAT01_FD_187207 | JGI IMG/M metagenome (GOLD analysis project Ga0209591, IMG submission 187207) | Freshwater microbial communities from Lake Fryxell liftoff mats and glacier meltwater in Antarctica - MAT-01 (SPAdes) (version 2) | ecosystem: Environmental > Aquatic > Freshwater > Ice > Liftoff...
TCGAATCCCAGATTTCCAAGTACTTGTCGCGAACCGAGGCGTCGAGATCGGCGCCCAACGCACGCGGCAGGTCGAGGGTATCGATCATCGAAGCGATGTCGCCGAGGTCCTTCGCGCGATGCACCGCCGAGAGACCGGAAGCGAGCTTCAGCTCGATGAAGCGATGGATCGGCAAGAGTCGCAGCGAGCCAACCGCCACACCTTCGCTTGGATTCGGGAAGCGAACCGGCTTGGGCTTCCCGTCGCCGGGATACTCACCTTCGAAGATAACATCGACGCCGATGCCGAACTCGGTGTCGCGCATGCCCTTGCTTCCCTTGAACTTCTCGACGTAGCCGAGGCCGAGGTTGCGCGCCTTGAAGGCCTCGAGACCCTCGCGGGTCATGAGCACATCGACGTCTTCGGTGACGCGCCGGTGGCCGTACGCGTTGAGGGCCATCGCGCCGACGATCGCATACGAGATGTGGTCGCGTTCGAGTGTGGCGACGAGCTTGGCCAGGGCTTTGTGAACAGGTGACTCGCCCATGAAGAACCTCCCCGACAGCTCGGCCCCTTCCCAGAAGCGGCGTTCGAGCTCGGCGGCTGGCAAATCCCATTTAGACGCGCGCTCGGGTTCGTGGCGAATGCCCCTGTCTTCCCTCGGCTCCGCCGGGGGCTCCGCCTTCGGTCCAGACAGGGGCCCACGAACCGGAGCGCTGGGGTCAGACATGCGCGTAGCCTAGCGACCATCCGTCTGGCGAACAAGGCTTGGGAACGATGCGAGTATCGTCAGGGCGTGATTCGGCCCGCGTGCAGCTCGCGCCGGGTCCCGCTCAGAGGCAGATAGGTGAAGGCGACGTAGGTCGCGGTTGCGTCGGCCTGGTAGTCGAAGTCGTGGCCCTCGGCGATGAGCACGTCGTCGTGGGTCGTGACGTCGAAGCGATGCAGCTCGTCGTTGGGGGTGCCGCACAGCTCGAAGAAGAGATTGCCGCCGACGCGTTGGGCGTTGCGTGCGCAGTGCGACGACCATTGGTGCAGCACAGTGCCATCGACGTCGAGCAACACGGTCTGGCCGGCGCCGAGCGCGAGTGTGATGCCGTCGTCCGAGACGTGCACGAGCTTGGTGTAGGTGATCATCGGGTCGGCGCGCACGAGCTTCCGATTGCGCCAGAGGGAGAGTGCGTTGTCGCTTTCGGACGACTGAAATAGCGCGGCGGCATACGCGCCGGACGAGGTTACGACTGTCGAGGCGGCGCCGAGGTCGGTCGGGACGGCGTCGACGAAGTTTGCGTAGTAGCGGGCGTCGCGGGTGGTGATGACGTGGTCGTGCATGACAGCGACGGGGGTGCGGCCGGCTATCGTGTGGACTGTGCCTGCGGCATCGAGGACGACAGTGCCATCGTCGCTGCTCGCGGCGATTATTGGGCCGGGCCCGATGAGCGGGTCGTGCCAATCGGTCGGGGTGGCGAGCACACTGCCGGCGTTGTCGAAGACGGTTCGCACGGTCGCCTTGCACGAGCCAGCGCCGAACGCTTCGCACACGGAGATGAGCACGATGCGGGAGCCGTCGCTGCTGACCCTGAAGGCGTCGCGGGTGCGTTGGCTTGAGCCGTAGAGCCAGTCGGGTTGCATGCCCGTGATGGCCTGTGGGGCGGTGCCGGCTGCGAGGTCGAGCGTGTAGATCTGCACGTCCTCCAAGCCCTCGGAGTAGACGAGAAGCTCACCGACCAGTAGCGGACGGTCGTAAGTGATGCTGGGGTCGCCGCCGAAGTCGATGGTCCTGGTCACCTCGAAAGCACCGCGACTTGGGAAGGCGCCAATCGCAGCGTCGCCGAAACCCAGGTCGGAGCGCACACTCGAGGCCACGACATAGGTGCCGCTCGACGAGATCCGGACGTTGCCGCTGAAGCCGTTGCCGTCGACATGCGAGGCGATGATGTCGTGGCTCGCGGACAAGAAGCGCAACGCGCGCGGCGATGCTTCGGACCAGAAGGCCAAGGCGCCGCAGCGGCCGAGCGCGAAGTCTCCCGTGTCGCTTTCGAGCAGCTCGAGCCGAGTGCCAGCGGTCGGGCAGGGCGCGACGACTGTCGTGTCGGGGACCGCATCGGACGCCTGCGCGGTATCAGCTGCGTCGCCTGCCTGGGCGCCCGAGGTTGCGTCGAGGCAGGCGCCCTGCGCGATGCAGGCGAGGGCGATGGCGAGAGGTCGTGAGGTCTTCATGGCCCGAGCATCGTACATGCCACGTATCAGCACCAATCAGAGCTTCTGACGGCACACATAAGCGGAAGTGATGAATTGGGCGGTGGCCTTCACCCCAAACGCGACGAGCGCGACCCCTCGCAGGATCGCGCCCGTGGCTTGCCAGCGACGGCAGCCGACGATACGGCTGCTCCGATCAGGAGATCTTAGTAGCGGTACGCGTCGCCCTTGAACGGGCCGTTGACTGGCACGTCGATGTAGGCCGCCTGATCCTTGCTGAGCGTGGTCAGCTTGACGCCGAACTTGCCGAGGTGGAGGTGCGCGACCTTCTCGTCGAGGTACTTCGGCAGGACGGTGATCGTCTTGCCGTACTTCTCGGCGTTTCCGTAGAGCTCGATCTGCGCGAGCGTCTGGTTGGTGAACGAGGCCGACATCACGAGGCTCGGGTGGCCGGTGGCGCAGCCGAGGTTCACGAGGCGACCTTCGGCCAGGATGATGATCGAGTGACCCTTACCGTCGGGGCCGTGCTTGGTGTGCTTGAACTTCCACTCGTGCACCTGCGCCTTGACCTCGATCTTCTCGACGTCGCCCTTGGCGGCCATCGCCTCGAGCCCGGCCATGTCGATCTCGTTATCGAAGTGGCCGATGTTGCAGACGATCGCGTTGTGGCGCATCTGCGACATGTGCTTGGCAGTGATGATGTCCTTGTTGCCCGTGGCGGTGACGTAGATGTCGAAGTCCTGGGCGATCGCGTCCTCGACTGTGATGACGTCGATGCCGCGCATGCACGCCTGGAGCGCGCAGATGGGGTCGATCTCGGTCACCGCGGTGCGGGCCGACTGGCCGCGCAGGGAGTCGACCGAGCCCTTGCCGACGTCGCCACAGCCGCAGATCAGCGCCTTCTTGCCGGCGATGAGCACGTCGGTTGCGCGCATGATCGCGTCGACCAGCGAGTGGCGGCAACCATAGAGGTTGTCGAACTTCGACTTGGTCACCGAGTCGTTTACGTTGATGCCGGGGAAGAGCAGCGTGCCTTCCTGCTGGCGCTTGTAGAGGCGGTGCACGCCGGTCGTCGTCTCCTCAGTGACGCCCTTGATGCCGGCCGCCATCTTCGTCCAGTACTTGTCGCCCTTGGCGCGGCGCACATCGACGACGAGCTGCAAGATGATGCGCTCCTCCTCGTTGCTGGCGGCGTCCACGTTTGGCAGGGTGCCAGCGACCTCGTGCTCGCGGCCGAGGTGGACGAGCAGCGTCGCGTCACCACCGTCGTCGAGGATCATGTTCGGTCCGCCGGTCGGCGAGCCCGGCCACTCGAGCGCCTGCATCGTGCACCACCAGTACTCGGCCAGCGTCTCGCCCTTCCAGGCGAAGACCGGCGAGCCGTCGTTGCCGTGAAGGCCGGCGACGACGCCGGCGGCGGCGTGGTCCTGGGTCGAGAAGATGTTGCACGAGACCCAGCGGACCTCGGCGCCCAAGGCGACGAGCGTCTCGATCAGCACCGCGGTCTGGATGGTCATGTGCAGCGAGCCCATGACGCGCGCGCCCTTGAGCGGCTGCGAGGCCTTGAACTCCTCGCGCAGCGACGCGAGACCGGGCATCTCGTACAGGGCGAACTCCATCTCCTTCCTGCCAAAGCGCACGGTGTCGGCGGACATGTCCTTCACCTTGTGGCGAAGGTCCGAGAAGAGGGGAAGCTTGGTGTCGAGGAAGGTCTGGGCGGTCATCGAAGGCTCCTTGTGGTGCATCCATTCGTAGATGCGAATGAACGGATAGAACGTCAGCGCCGGGCGCGCAAGCCCGCGGTCGCTTTCTTGTGCGGACCCGCCTTGGAGGCCGGCGTGGGGCGTGGCAGCGGGGTCATCGTGGCGACGAACAGCGGCGGACCCTGTGCGTCCGGGTCGGGCGGCAGATGCCGCAGCGTGCGGATCGCGAGGCCAGCTTCGGCCGCGAGCGTCGTGAGATCGGCGTCGGCGAATCCCTGGTGCAGGTGCCCGAACGTGCGCCAGGCGGTCGTTGCGTGCGGCTGCATGTCGACCACGATGAGCCGGCCATGTGGCGCCAGCAGGCGGCGGGCTTCGGCCATGACGGCCGCCGGCTCGGGCAGGTGATGGAGCACGAGGAACAGCAGTGCCACGTCGGCGACCTCGTCGGGCAGCGGCACCGATTCGAGCGAGGCCTCGAGGATCTCGACGTGGGGTGCCGTGTCCGCGGGATGCGCGAGGTCGGCCATGCGGACACGCGCGAGCGCTAGCATGCCCGGTTCGCGATCGACGCCGATAACGCGGCCGGCGGCGGGGTCGAGGGCGGCGGCGAGGTGGGCCAGGACGTCGCCGGTGCCGCAGCCGAGGTCGATGATGGTCGCGTCGGGTGGGACCAGCGCGGCCAGCGCGGGGGCCATGAAGCGGCGACCGAAGAGCTGGTCACGCAGGACGTCCCAGCCGGCCGCGACCCGCCCGAAGAAGGTGCCGGCGTCGGACTGGCGTTCGGCCAGGATGCGCGCCATGTGGTCGCGGTCGGCGGCGAGGTCGGACGCGAGCGCCGGGTCCTGGCCGACGATGCGCCAGAGCTCCTGTCGGGTCGGGTGCATTGCCGCGAGACGGAGGTAGGCGGCGGTGCCGACGGTGCGGCGGCCGAGCCAGTCAGCCTGGAGCAGCGACTTCAACTGGCGTGAGATGGTCGGCTGCGGAAGTGACAAAATCCGGGCGAGCTCTCCAACCGACAGCTCATCGACTTCCAGCAGCGCCAGGAGACGCACGCGTACCGGGTCGGCGAGCAGCTCGAGGTCCGCCGAGAGGCTGCTCACGTGCTCACCACTGGAGGCGCACGGTGAAGCTCCGGGGGGCGGGCTCCTCGCCTTCGATAAGATCAAGGCTGCGCTTGAGCGAGCCGAACATGGTCTTCATGCTGATCATGTTGGCGATGCGCCAGGTCGGGTCGTCGAAGGTCTCGGCGTCACGGAACTCGAGCACGGCGCGACCCGACGAGACGTCGGCGACGCACTTGCCGACGTCGCAGACCGAGGCGTGATAACTGCCGGCCATGCGCAACACGATGCCTGGACCGGTCATGCGGCCGGCCAGGACCAGCGCCTTCTCGGCGGTGCCGGTCGTTTCTTCGAAGACCGACTCGAACGCGAGCGTGTCACCGTCCAGGAGGTCGTCGATGATGATGCGCACGAGGCGCGTCTGCAGGTGCACCGGGTACCAGTGCTTCTTGCTCGGTTGGTCGGGAAGGTCACTCGGCGTCATCTTCAGGCGGTCGCGCACGCGGTCGGCGGCGCCTTTGCCGAAGCGGTGATCGACGTGCACCCCCCAGGCGCGGAAGGCATTGCCGCGCAGGCGACCCGGGATCGCGAGCGTTCGCTCGAGCGACCAGGGCTCGACGTGTGCCAGTTCTTCGAGGGTCCACCGCTTCACGGCCGGGCCAATACCACTACTCGACCAGCCGGGGAATGCTTGTCATTGGGCGCGGCGTCGTCGCTGGAACGATAGCAACGCGAGCCCTGCGAGCCCGAGCGCGAGACCGGCATGTGGGCCGCCGGCAGGATGGCGAAGCCTGGACTGAAGGCCGCCGGCGCAGCCGCTGTCGCTCTTGCCGGAGGTCGCGTCGGGATCGACCAGGTCCAGCGGGAAGACCTGGAAGGCGTTGGTCAACGTCGCGACCGTGTCGTCGGGGTTCACGACGATGACGCTGTAAACGCCATAGGTCAGGGCTGGCACATTGGCTGAGATGAGGCCGTCCCCCGTGACGACCTCGTCCGTGCAGTCGCTCGCGCCGACCTTCACCTGGGCTCCGGCCATGAAGCCGGTGCCGGTGATCGAGACCGCGGTCGGTCGCCCGGACAAGCCGTTGTCGGGTGAGACGTCGGTCACCGCGAAGGCGGGCGCGAGGGCTTCGCAGCGGCCGGAGGCGCAGCTCTCGCGGGCGTCGCAGGTGCCGCAGGTGCCGCCGCAGCCGTCGTCGCCGCACTGCCGATTCGAGCATGCGGGGGCGCACGGGGCTTCGCATTGGCCACCGATGCACGACAGGCCCACGTCGCAGTTGCCGCACGCGCCGCCGCAGCCATCGGGCCCGCAGTCCTTGCCGTCGCAGGCGGGTTCACAGGCGGCTCCACAGCGGCCCGCGCTGCAGCTGAGGCCGGATTCGCACGTGCCGCATGTGCCGCCGCAGTTGTCGGGCCCGCACTCCTTGCCGGTGCAGGCGGCGACGCACGCGTCCTGGCAGAAGTAGTCGTTGCCGCAGGTCTGGGTGGCACCGCAAGTGCCACAGGTGCCGCCGCAGCCGTTGTCGCCGCACTGCTTCGAGAGGCAATCGGGCTGGCAGCTCACGCACGCTCCGTCGACGCAGAACGTGCTGCCGGCGCAGGTGCCGCAGCTGCCACCGCAGCCGTCGTCGCCGCACGCGAGGTCATCGCAGACGGGCACGCACGGGGAGGCTGCGACGTCGGCGCGCAGGCGCAGGATGACGTCCCCGTCGATGGTGAAGCCACTCTGGGTGGAGGGCACATCCTCCATATAGGTCCACGCCATGGCCGGGCCAGCGCATGCGCCGAGGGGGGCCATGTGATGGATGACATTGGCATTTTTCACGATGCCGGAGTCGTGCACGGTGCCGACGTTCTGGCAGCCGCAGATGAGGCCTGCGACCTGGAAGCACTGGAGCGAGCTCCACTCGGACGAGAGTGACAGCGCGTCGTCGTCGAAGCGGATCATCAACCAGATGTTGCCGCCGGTGATCATCGGAGGACGGTTCTCCTCCTCGGTGAGGTCGAATTGGATCGAGAGGCCGACGTTGCCCTGCAACGGAAAGCCGAAGTCCTGGGTCGTCGGGTTGAAGAGCTCGGCCGTGGAGATCGAGAAGATCGGCGCCACGCCAGGGTCGGGCGTCTTCGAGTCGGAGTTGTAGACCTCGATCGTCGCGTTCGTGAAGAGCGTGCCGGACGCAAACGGAGGGGCCGCGAGGATGAGGTCGAAGCCGAGGATCTGGAGCGGGAACATCTCAGGCACGGGGCGATAGATCTGGCCGAAGGCCTCGCCGCGAACGAAGCCAGGCTGGGTGTAGAACTGGCCGCCGTCGACCTGGGCCGCGGCTGCGCTCAAGCCGTCGGGGAACTCGTCGTACTTGAAGACCCAGGGCTCTGCGTGGGCGACGACGGGCGCGAGCGCGAGGGTGACGAACGTCGCGAGGGAGGCGAGAGGGGCGAGTGATAGACGGCGCATGAAGGCCTCTTGGGAGATCATGGACGGAGCGCTTCCCGGGTGTCGTGCGTCAGCCACAGGAGTGCAATCCAGAGGCCGAGCCCGACCGCGGCGGTCGCAAATCCTAGCGGCCACGAGAGCCATTGCAGGTCGCTCGCGGGCAGGTGGTTGGCTATCGCAGTGCCCACCGCGAACACGGACCAGGCCGACAGCAGCAGGAGCGAACCGCGCGCGCGGGTGCGGAGCTTGGGTTGGCGCAGGTGGGTCGCGAGGCGCATGAGGACGACCAGGTAGACCGCGACGGTCGCGATCCCGAGGAGGGCGTCGATGGCGAGGCAGGCGGTGCGTTCGAGGCCTGCCGTACGCAGGACGAACGACGCGAGGTCGGCCAGCACGAGGCCCGTGCCGAGCGTGATGGCGAGGGTCGCGGGAGCGCGCAGTGTAGCGATGGGGCTGTGCCAGAGGAGGTAGAGCCCACGCGCGAAGACGACGCTCGAGGTGATGAGCGCGAGGTCGAACAGGAGGACCGCGGGGCCGAGGTCGCCAAGTGGGCTCGATGACCACATGAGCCCGAACGTGACCACGATGACGCGCGCCAGGAACGCCGCGAAGCACCAGCGCAGACCGCGGTCCATGCCGGTCCAGGCGACCGGTAGGACCACCACCGGGGCGAGGCGGCCGTCGTCAGAGGGCGAGTGATTGGCCTGGTCAATGTTCACGACGGGGGCGCTGGTGGCCGGGGTGCTGTCGGGCGGGGTGGGGTTTACCGGGGTGATTTCGGGCCGCGCGCTGGAGCGACTCTTCGGGACGAGCGGCTGGATAACGGAGGGCAGCGGCAGGGGGTCCATTGCAGAGATGCGCGCCGGGGACTCGATGCCGAGCTCGCGCAGGGTGCGTGCGAGCTGCTCGGCGTCTTCCGCTTTTTCGTCCGTAGGGGGCTTGCTCGCGTCCGCGTCGAGGTCACCGACGCGGGAGCTCTCGCCGCCGAGGGTGCCATCGAACAGGCGGCGGATGAGGGTGCGCGAGATCGTATCGGAGCGGGCGGTCTCGAAGACTGGGGCGAGCTCGTGCAGCGAGCCGCTTGCGGAGACGGCGGCCAGGGCGAGCACGCCCGTCAACGCCAGCGCGGGCAAAGTCAACGTGCCGGGATCGGGCTGGAACAGGACCGTACCGCCGAGCGCCACGAGCCCGAGCAATGACCACACGGCGACGTCCCAGCGCATGAGGCCCACCACGGCCATCACGACCGGCAATGCCAACGCCAGCCCGGGGCCGAGCCAGGGCGACGGCAGGAGCGTCGGCGCGATCGCCTGGAATGCGACCGGCACGGTGGCGAGGAGCGGCACCAGCGTCCACGCGAGGTGGCGCGCGATCTGGGGTTGGGCCTCACGCTCGGCCAGCGCGCGCGCGACGAGCAGGGTCATGCTCGCGCCGGCGACGAAGGTGATGCTGCGCACGATTTGCAGGAGCGCGTCCCAGGTCGCGTCGTCGAGCGATTCGGGCACGATGGCGAAAAAAGGGAGCAGCGCGGCGAGCGCCGACAGCGCGAAGAAGGTGCCTGCCCCAAGTGCCAAGCTGCGCATTCCGAACGCGCGCGCGAGCGGTACGAAGCGGCCCGCGAAGAGCACCGCGAGCACGGCGTAGGCGGTGCGCGTGAAGCCGGCGAGGTGGCCGAGCACGGCTGGGCTTGGATCGGGATCGACGATAGCGCGGACCGTCGCGGCGACGACCTCGACAAGCGCGACTGCGTAGAGCAGTCGGCCGAACGCGAGGCAGCCGTGCATGGCGTCGACCCGGGCACGTTCACGCGGTGTCGTTGCGCGGTCTGGCGTGGTCACGAGCGGGCGGGCTTCGGCAAAGCGGGGGTCTTCGCCTTCTGTGGGCGGCACATCACCTCGACCGAGGCGAAGATGGCCTTGCCGATGATGTGCAGGACCGGTGCATCGGGAGAGGCAGCGGCGAGGTCATTGTTGCCTGACTCCTCGAAGCTGCCGAAGATGCCCGAGCCGCCGAGCTCGACGCGCACATGAGGGGGGACCTTGACCTCGATGCTGCCGAAGATCGCGCGGCAATGCAGGGTCGTCACGCCTGGCGTAAACGTCGCCTCGCGCAGATCGATGACGACACTGCCAAAGATGGCGCGCACACGCATCGCACTCGGCTGGGAGCGGCGACCGCGGCGCACGACACTCGAGAAGAGGGCGCTGACCTTCGGGTCGGACAGATCGAATGAGGGGCGGGCGGCGTTGGACGCGGCGAAGACGGCGGGCACCGGGGCCGCGGCGGACGCGACGACGGTCGTGAGCGCGGGCAGGTCGCGGGTGAGTACTCGCAGCTCGTCGAGGGTGCGTGCCTTCATCGCGAGCTCGAGCCGCTCGTCGAGCATGTCGAGGTCGAAGGTGTCGTCGTCGGACGCGGCGGCGGCGTCCTGGAGGCGCGCGATGGTGGCTTCGCGCTCGGCGGCGAGACCGGGGACGACGGGGCGCGGGAGACGCGTGGGGTCTACCAGTGGCGCATTCGGTGGGGCATTGGGGTCCGACATCGGGCAGAACCTAGCAGGAACCGCGTGCGGGTGCATCGGTTGCGCGCGGCCGTCGCCGACTTGCCTGGCTGCCTTGTTCGAGGCGGTCGCGCGGGCTCACGTTGGGAGTGGTGGCTACGGGTCGAGGGGCGTGAGCAGAGGAAAGATGAGCTCGGGGCCGTCACTCCTGACGCTGTTGACCTGTTTCGAGACCGGATGAAGGGCGAGCTCGCCGGGGTAGGGCACGAGCAGTGACTGGAGCGTCGCTGCGTCGGTCTCGGGCGCGAGCCACAGGTCGCGACCGGTCGGCGTGAGGATGACCGGCATGCGGTCGTGCACGGCGGCGGTCGACGGCGCGGCATCGGTCGTGATGATGGTGAACGTGTGCCGTGTGTCGCCGCTGGTCTTGTCCTTCCACTTCGCCCAGAGGCCGGCGAATTGGAGTGGTGCCTCGTCGGTGGCGTGGATCCAATAGGGCTGGGGCCGCTTGTCGGAGGTGTTGGAGGTGTTCGCCTTCGGGCCGGGCGTGGCGTGGCGCCATTCGTACCAGCCGCTGGCGGGCACGAGCAGGCGTCGGGTCGCGAACGCGTCCTTGAAGGCAGGCTTGCTGGCGACGGTGTCGGAGCGGGCGTTGATCATGCGTGCGCCGATCTTCGGGTCGTCGGCCCAGAACGGCACGAGGCCCCAACGGAAGAGATCGAGGTGCAGGGCGCCGGACGCGTCGCGCAGGAGGACCGGGGCGGGATCCGTCGGCGCGATGTTGAAGTCCGGGCCCCATTCGTGGTCCTCGACCGGCCCGGCGCGCAGGAGCTTGGCGAGGGTCGAGAAGGTCGTCTTCAGGCCGAAACGTCCGCACATGCCGAGGGTGTCGCACGGGTTCGCGGATGGCGGCAACAGCGGGGGTCGCGCCCGAGCACCGGGCAAGGCCGCGGCATTGGTGCGCCACGCAGTCGGGAAAGACGTCGAGTGCCACCGCGAGCCGCCTTGGCCATCCGGCGGGACGCGGAGTGCCGCCGACATCGAGCGGCAACTGGGTCAGGGGTTCAGCCTCGCCGCCTGTGACCGCGATGCGCCAGACCTGTGAGCTGCCTGAGCGGGACGAGAGGAATCAGGTTCGCGGCGAGGATGGCAGTGACAAGGCGCATTGGCGGTCCTCCAAAAGGAGGCGCACCGTGCATGGGTTGGGGGCCCGTTTGAAGGTCACTTCGCCTTGGGCACCAGCTCCAGCATCAACGAGCGCCCGTTGGTGCGGTCATCGAAGTCGAGTGAGCGCGGCTCATAGCCCTCGAGGGTGACGACCGCGCGGCCCTGACCGCCAGGGGCCCAGGTCAGCACGGCCGGCGTGTAGCCGACGATACGGCCATCGACCGTGACCTTGGCGCCGGACGGTGTCGAGCTCACGCCGACGCGACGGAAGGCGGCCGCTGGCGGGGTGTCACGCCGGTCGGGAGACGTGTCCTGGCCGCCCACCGCCTGGGTCTCCGAAGGCTTGGATACGATTGGCTTGGCGACCTTGTCCGCTGGCATACCCTTGCGGGCAGCCTCGGGCCGCGCCTTCCAGCGCTCGTTGGCAGAGATGTTGCGCGCTTCTTCCTGGCGCTCCTGCGCCTCGAGGGCAGCCTTGCGCTCGAGCCACGACCCTGCCGGCTTCACCTCGGCGGCAATCTTGCTGCGCGCGGCCTTCGCGTCTGCGGCGGCCTTCGCGTCTGCGACTGTCTTCGCGTCTGCGACTG
>Ga0209591_10007896_pt1 | contig 11630 bp, 15 predicted proteins | sample MAT01_FD_187207 | JGI IMG/M metagenome (GOLD analysis project Ga0209591, IMG submission 187207) | Freshwater microbial communities from Lake Fryxell liftoff mats and glacier meltwater in Antarctica - MAT-01 (SPAdes) (version 2) | ecosystem: Environmental > Aquatic > Freshwater > Ice > Liftoff...
CGGGCACTCCCCCAGGGCGCGGATCATCGGCGAGGGCGCCGATGACAGCACGCGAGGGCGCGTGCGCTACCCGGCACGGATTAAATCAGCGCTTCCTTAGACGAAGACCGAAACGCTCCGCGGGGGGAGGATTGTCGGCGGCGGATGAAAGCTACGATTTCCTCCAAGTCGCGCAGCGCCTGCGCCGAGAGGATTACTTTCCAGCGTTCTTCACCCAAGAGACCACTCCCGCTCTCGCCTCCTCCAGAGTTACACCGCCTTCACGATCATACGACTCAAAGCCCTCGCGCACCCCGGCGATGAATTCGATCTCCTGTGCCACCTGATGCAGCGACACGTCTTCCGGCAAACGCTGGAGAAGGTCGGCAACGATCTGCTTGGTGCTCATTGGCCGGAAGGGTAGCCGGGAATCTCACTTCTTCAACGGTGGCGGCGGCGCCGGTTTCCCGCCGGGCTGGGCGGCGAGGAGCTGGTTGAGGAGGTCGCTTTTCGGCGGGACGAAGGTGATGCGGGCCTCGCCCTGGACGATCTGCTGCATTTCCAAAATCTCGAACATCGAGTCGATGATCTCGCGATCCTGCGAGATGAGCTGGAGCGCTTCGCCGACGATCCGCGGCCGCATGGCGGCGGCTTTCGCAAACTCGATCGCCGCCTGGCGCTCGGCGGTGCTGGTGATGATGCTGACCTGGTTGGCGCCGTCCTGCTTGATCGCGCTGGTCACCTGCCGGAGACGGTTCACCACTTTCTCCTCGATCTGCCGGATCATTCCAGCGTCGCGGAAATGCACTTTGCGGATATAGACGCTGCCGAGTTTGTAGCCCCATTCGTTGGACTTCGGCGAAACCTCGGTGCGCACCGTGATCGACATCGCATGCCGCGTTTCGAGCATGCTGGCGAGCGGCATATTGCTGAGGCAGCGGACGGTGGCACTGCTGACATTCGCGCTGAGCGAGCCGCGCGGGTCGGCATTTTTGAAAAGAAACGAGACGGGCTCGCTGATGTACATCTCGTACCAAATGCCGATACCCATCGGTGCGCCTTCCTCACTGTTCACGGCCTGGCTGCGGAGGTACATCTGGTCCAGCCGCAGGTCGAGGACGTGGCACTTGCCGAGCCAGTTCACGATCGGCCCGAGGATGCCGAGCTTCGACCAGAGGAAGTAAATGCCGGGCTCATCAAGCACCGCGAGCACCTTGCCAAAGAGCACATAAACATGGCAGCGGCCCTCCTCGACAATGGCATACACGCCGAACGCGCGGAGAAGGCCGAAGAGGATCGGCACAAGGATGAAAAGGCCGATGAAGGTGCCGGCGAAAGTGGTGAAAAAATTCATTGCGCGTCCTCCTTGATGACGTGGCTGGCTTCGCGGAAAAGCTTCAGCCTCACGTTTCGCCGATACGCCGCGAGCGCATCCGGTCCGCTCGCGCGCAACGCCGTGAGTTGCTCCGCGAGCGCCCGCAGGGGCTCCACTTCCGCCTGCGCGTTGAGCGTCTCGATTTCCACCGCGCGCTTCGATTGCACGATCTTCTGGTCGGCCGAAGCCTGCGCCAGCGAGATATCCGAACTCACCTGATTGTGCGCCGTATTGATCGCCGCCAGCGCGCTTTCCACCTCGTGGGGCGGATCGATCCCCGTAATCAGCGACGCATCAAACGTGATCCCGTAACGCGGCGCCGAACTCGCGCAATCCCGCTCCATGTGTTCATTGATCGCCGAGAGATTTTTGCGCAGATCATTGATCGAGATGCCGGCCACGCTGGCGATGGTGTTGTCCGCGGCATCGCCCAGCGGCGGCGGCGCGGTGTAGTTCGCGATGCGCTCGCGCAGGATGCTGATGAAGTAACCCATGACATGCACGATGGGGCGCTTCACTCCGAAGAGGTAGGCGTAGAGATTCCGCTCGGAGATGCGATAGCGGATCTGCCCGGTGAGGCCGGTGTCGAGCTGATCCTTCGTCACGGCGCTGAGCTTTGAACCGCCCATATTCGCCTGCGGATCCTCGGGGTCGAAAGCCATGTTTAGCGTCTGCGTGGAGATGTTCACCTTGAACACCTTCTCCCACGGCCATTTGAAATACGGACCGCCCGCCGGAATCACCCGCACCTGAGGGTAGCAATAGCGCTCGCGCTCCTCCGGCTTGAGCACCTCCGCGAGAGGATCGTCGAGCGTGGTCTGGGTGCCGAGCCGCTCGGCCCGCCCAAAGATCGTCTTCACCGCGCGCTCGTTTTGATCGACCGTATAAAGGCCGGCCACGAGGTAGCGCATGAGGAACCAGGCGATGAAACCGAAGAAAAGACCGAAGAGGATTTCCATAAGCAGGTGAGGTTGCGTGCCATGGCTTAGCGGGTCGTCCGATAAATGGAAGCCGGGAATGCGGATGTGGGCGGGGGCGGGGGTGCGAGCGAAAACGAAAGTCGCCGCGCAGATCGGAGCGACCCGGAACGGGAGCGAAGAGCCGAGTCCGCGAGACAGCGCCGGGGCATAGACGGGCGGCGCAAGCCTGACTCTTCGTGGGCGAGGCGGTCTGGTGGGTTTGCGCGTGCCATCACGCCCACCCTCCGCCCACGTTTCTGTCGGCGCTCGGTGGGTTTTTCGACGGCTGCGCGCGCGGCGCTTTGACGATCATCGCACGCTCAGACGTCGCAAATCCCCACCGCCTGCTTTAGCGACCCGAGCACGTCCGCCTTCGCCGGGATGAACTCCTGCGCGACATGCCCCTTGAAGCCCGTCTCCACGATCGCCCGCATGATCGGCGCGTAGTTTAGCTCCTGCGTTTCGTCGATCTCATGCCGCCCCGGCACGCCGCCGGTGTGGTAGTGCGCAAAGTATTCATGTCCCGCCTTGATGTGCGCGATCACGTCCCCCTCCATGATCTGCATGTGGTAGATGTCGTAGAGGAGTTTGAAATTCGGCGACCCGATCGCTTTGCACAGCGCGATGCCCCAGTCGCTCTTGTCGCACATGTAGTCGGGATGATTGACGCGGCTGTTCAGCAGTTCCATGCAGATCGTCACCCCGCGCTTTTCCGCCAGCGGCAGGATCTTTTTCAGACCTTCCGCGCAATTTTTCAGCCCCGTCTCGTCATCCATCTTGTCGCGGTTGCCGGAGAAGCAGATGAGGTTTTTGAAACCCGCATCCGCCGTGGCATGAATGAAAGGCTCGTAGGCTTGGACGAGCACGTCGTGATGCTCGGTGCGGTTGAAAGCCCGCTCAATCCCGCCGATGGATGTCCCATCCGGCATCTTGCCGGACGACCCGCTCACCATCGCGCAGATGAGCCCGTGCTTCTTCAGCGTCGGGAAATCTTTTGGCGTCAGCAGATCGATGGAGCTGATGCCCATTTCCTTGCCGGCCACGCACAGGTCATCGAGCGGGATTTTCGCGTAGCACCACTTGCACACCGAGTGGTTCACGCGGCCCTTTTTCCCCGCCACCTCATCGGCGGCGGAAAGGCGCTGGTGCAAGGTCGCCGCAGTGGCGGCCACGGCGGCGGTAGAGAGAAACGTGCGGCGGGAATGAAGGGAGGAAGACATGCCTGCAGCCTACGCGTCCCCCCCGCGAATTTTCAATTTCCATTTCGCATTCTCCAATTTCCAATCCCCCGCCGCGGCCCGCTACCGCTGGACTTGGAGGACGATGATGAGCTGCCCGTTGCCGTACTGCGGGCCGCGGATGAAAAGGGGACTGCCGGGCGCGAGCTTGGCTTCGGTTTCAAGGAGGGGGCGATTGTCTTGGAAAAGCTCAAGATTGAGCAGGTAGCCGCCGCGGGTTTCTTTCGACACGGCACGGCGCGCCTTCACGCTGAGCCAGAAACTTTGGCTGGGGACGAGCCAGCGCTCCGTGCGGTCGTCGATCTTCTCCGCAGCCGAGCCGACCAGGTCGAACTGGCTGTATCCAAAGACGCGCTTCAGCCGCGGGGCGAACTCGCGCAGCTCGGCGGGGGCGTCCTTCGGTGTCGGGGGATTCGTCGCCAGCACGACTGCACTCCAGATCTTGTCCACGGCGGCAGGAGCGGCGCGCAAAACAGGGACGGCGCTGGTGGTCGAAGTGGTGATCGCCGTGGGCGTGTCGGCGGCGAAAGCCAGGACCGCGAGGGCAAAGACGAGGAGGAGGGCGGCCAGGCGCATAGCGGCTATTTCAGCGCGTAGGTGGCGGGGATGTAAGGGAGCCCGTCGAGCCAGACGACGGTGACGTTGTCGGCGGGATTATAAACCGTAGTCGCAAAGATGGTCTCATCGCCGGGCCAAGTCTCGACGACCTGCGCGTAGTACTTCGACTTCTCACCCGGCGACACGGCGGCGGGGATGAGCGTCTTGAAAAGTCCGCCAGCGACGAGGAGGCAGGCGGCACCCGCCAAGGCCAGACGAGGCAGGGACCAAAACCAGCCGCGCACCTTCGCCGGCTCCGCGGTCCGCGGCGTTTCGGCGGCGATGCGCTGCAGGAGCTGGTGGTTGAAAAAGTCCGCGTTGGCGAGCGGCGGCGCGGGCCGCTCGCGGAGGAGGTCGCCCAGCTTCCGCGCCTCCGCCCGCTCGGCGGCGGCTTCGGGATGGGAAGCGAGCTCCTTTTCAAAAGCGGCGAGATCAGGGCCGGTAAGCTGGCCATCGACCCAGGCGGTGAAGCGTTCTTCAAATGGTTTCATAGACGTCTTTGAGCAGGGCTTGGAGTTTCTTGCGGGCGTAAAAAAGACGCGACATCACGGTGCCGATTGAGCAGTCCATGTGCTCGGCGATTTCGGAGTATTCGAGCCCGTCGATCTCGCGCATGACGATGGCGGCGCGGTGCTCGGGCGAGAGTTTGGCGATGGCTTCGTCGATCCGCTGGCGAACCTCCTTATCCGAAATCCTCTCCGCCGGCTGCATCTCGGGCCGCGGCGCGGTGGGTGCCCCGGGTTCGATCTGGCGCAGGCCGATCTGGTCGTCAAACTCGGTGCCGCTGGCGATGTGCTTCCGCCGCAGGGAGTCGATCGTGACATTCATCAGGATGCGGTAGAGCCAGGTGTAGAAGGACGACTGCCCCCGGAAGCGCCCGATGGATTTCCACGCCTTGACGAAGCCGTCCTGGGCGAGATCCCAGGCGTCCTGCTCGTTGCGTGTCATTTGGTAAATCATGGAAAAGGCGCGGCTGCGGTAGCGGGTGACGAGTTCGCTGAAGGCGGCCGTATCCCCAGCCTGTGAGCGGGCGACCAAATGGAGATCGTCCGGTCCTTCGGCGGCGGGTTCAGCCTGCTTCGGCAGGGGGTTGGACGGGGCGGACATGGTTTCATTCACCGCGAGGGGCGGGAAGATTTTGGTCGGTGAAACGCACCGCTATTCGCCATCGTAGCGCCGCCGCCATTCGGACCGGTATTCGCCCATCAGGAGGATGATCCCGTCGCGAATCTGGAAGAGCCGCTGGTTGAGGGTGGTGAAACGCTTCGGGCTCAGGCTCACGTCTTTGCGCAACTGCATGGCGGCTTCGAGGGCGGTCATCACGGCTTTGAGCGCGCGCTTGAGATAGGCGATGGTCATGCCGATTTCGTCCACATCGTCATCGCTCAAGGCGGCGGCGAGCTTGGCGCTGGCGATCGCCGCGTGGGTCGAGAGCTTGATCGCGGCGGGCAGATTCTGCGCGTCGCCGAGCTCCTCGAAAAGCTGGTCGATCCAAATCGTGAGCGCAAACGAGGCCTGGTAGAGCGGATGCACTTCGTAACCCTCCTCGTCAGCGGCCTCGCTGGCAGCTTCCTCGTCCTCGATTTCCTGCTCGATCTCTTCGTTGAAGAGCGACTCCACGTTCTCGACCCACCTCTCGCCGTCCTTGTCGAGCAGGTGATACCACCCCATTTCGCGGGCGATGATCTGGTCGCGGTTCGGGTCGTCGATGAAACGCTCGAGGAGCTCCATGTACTTCTCCGTCTTGCGGTCTTGCTGCTGGAGGAAACGCTCCCAGTCGTATTCGTCCCACACTTTTTCAGGCTCGTTGGAGTCGCCCATATACTGGTTAGTTATCCCGCCGGGTTAGCCGGGGCAAAGGGAATTTTCCGGGCGTCGCGGGGGACGTGACCAGCGCACCCGGCTGCATCGCAAAAAAGCTGCGCCGCGGGCAGCCGGATGTCGGGCGCTGTGGAACGTGGAGGAAAAAATGGGCGCACAAGCTGTCCATCGATTCCGTTTTCGGTCGATTAGTCTTTTGGCTGAGCAATCGGGGAACGCGCTATGAACGGCCTCAACATCAAAGTCGAGGGTCCTACTCATCAGCCCGAACAGATCTGGGCGGCGAAACTTGGGCGAAACGCTTCGGGCGATCCATGCGTATGCCTTCAGCGAGACATAACTGACTCCGCACGTTTCCAAGCAGGCATCATATTTACCGCGCGCGTATCTCTCTCCTGCAAAATTGATAGCGTCGCCGAGATAGAACTGAATTCTCGCCTGAGCATGCAACAGCAGCCGTAGTGTTTCACGATCAAATTTAGTTGGAATCAACAGTTGTGACTTGGGAGGCATGCCCCGGACGGCTAAGAGCATTCGCCCGTGCTTCCAACTCCAATTTCGGCCTCGGCACGCTGCTGCTCGCCGCCCGCCGCCGCCGGAGCGCGCAGGCATAACCCGCCCCGCACCCCGCCTCGCCGGTGAAAACTAGCGAGGCGTTTTGCCGCCGCCATCTGGGCTGCGTGCGTGCGCGTGGCGGTTTCCTTTTGCGCCGTCGGGCGCCGCTACGCGTTTCTCGCCAAGTAGAAGAATCGCTGCCACAGTCCGTGCATGAAACGCGAATTCAACGTCGTCATCGAGCGAGACTCCGAGGGTTACTACGTGGCCAGCGTGCCTGAACTGCACGGCTGCCACACCCAGGCGCGCTCGCTCGACAAACTGCTCAGCCGCATCAAGGAGGCGATTGAACTTTGCCTCGAAGTGGACGGCGCGGGCTGCACCGGGCCGGAGTTCGTGGGCGTCCAGCGAGTCGCGGTCGAGGTATGAGCCGGCTGCGGCGGGTCACGGGGCGGCAGGTTTTCCGCGCACTTCAGCGGGCGGGTTTTGTCCACCTTCGGACGAAGGGAAGTCATCACTTTCTCCGCCATCCCGATGGGCGCGCGACCGTCGTGCCCATGCACGCCGGAGAGACGCTGGGGCCGGGCTTGTTCACCCAAATCCTCAAGGACGCCGAAATCGAACGCGATGAATTTGAAAAGCTCCTGTGACAGCCGGCGGAAGAGGTGAGCGCGGATGCTCGCCCGGTCAGGGCAGCATCTCCGCGACGTGCAGCACGCGGTCGGGAAATGCCGCGGGGGCCACGCTTTCGCCGGATCTGCGGCGGAAGTGCTCGCCGTAGCGCCCGTCCTGCGGCTGGCGGTAGATGTCCACGCACGCGTCGGTGAGATTCACGATCCAGTATTCCTGAATTCCGCCGCGGGCATACGCGGCGAGCTTCGCGGTGTTGTCGAAGCGCAGCGTGGTGTCCGCGACTTCGATCGCCAGAAAAATGTCGCCGGGCCGCGGCAGGTTCTCGCTTTGGTCCACCTCCGGGCGCAGCAGCAGAATGTCCGGCTGCGGTTCGGAAAACTCGTCGAGGTCGAAAGCATTCTGGCAATCGACGAGGCAAAGGTCGCCGAGCAGCTTGACGAGACGGTTGTTGAGCCGGCGAACCGACTTGGCGTGGTGTCTTCCGATGGGGGCCATAACGATGATTTCTCCGTCGAGCAATTCGACGCGGTCGCTTTCCTCAAGGATGCCGGCATCAACCAGCTTGTGATATTCCCCGGCGGTGAAACGGCGGGTTTCCGCGTGTGCGATCATGGCGGGGAGGATGTCACGCGCCCGTGGGAATCGCAATACTCTGCTGCCGCCTCAACTGACCGCACGCGGCGGCGATGTCGTGGCCTTTTTCCCGGCGGAGGGTGGCGGGGATGCGCGCGGCGGCGAGCACGGCCATGAAGGCGTCCTGCCGCGCCTCGCTGGGGCGCTGCCAGTCGAGGCCTTCGACCTTGTTGTAGGGGATGCAGTTGACCTTCGCCTTCACCTGGCGCGCCACGCGGACGAGCGCGGCGGCGTCCTCGGGCCGGTCGTTCACGCCGCCGATGAGGATGTATTCAAAGGTGAGCCGCTGCTTTTTCCGCTCGGTGTAAAAGGCGCAGGCCTCGAGCAGCGTCGCGAGCGGGTATTTGCGGTTCACGGGCATGATCTGCGAGCGCACGTCATCGGTCGCGCCGTGGAGCGAAATGGCGAGCCGCACCTGGAGCGGCTGCTCGGCCAGTTCGCGGATCTGCGGCGCCAGACCGCTCGTGGAGATGGTGATGTGCCGCGCGCCAAGCCCGATGCCCCACGGCGCATTGATGATCGAGATCGCGCGCATCAGGTTCGCGAAGTTGGCCAGCGGCTCGCCCATGCCCATGAAGACGATGTTGTTGATCTTCTCGCTGCTCAGTTCCTCCACGCGGAGCACCTGCTCCACGATCTCGCCCGCGGACAGATTGCGGCTCCAGCCGTCCAGGCCGCTCGCGCAGAACTTGCAGCCGTAGGCACAGCCGACCTGCGTGGAAATGCAGATCGTCCGCCGGTCGCTGGCCTCGCCATAGAGCGCGGGGGATGCGGGGATGAGCACGCTCTCGATGAGCGCCCCGTCACCGAGCTGGAAGAGGTATTTCAGCGTCGTGTCCTTCGAGCCGAGCGTGCGCACCGGCTTCACGTCGTCGAAGGCAAACTCCGCCGCGAGCTGCCCGCGCAACGCCGCCGGGAGGTCGCTCATCGAGGCGAAGGATTTGGCGCGCTTCGCGTAAAGCCACTGCATGACCTGCTTCGCCCGGTAGCCCGGCTGCCCAAGCGCCGCCAGGCACCCTCCGAGTTCGTCGAGCGTGAGCGACTTGACGGAAGGGAGCGGCGGTGGAGCGGTCATTCGCCCGCACCTTCACGCAAAACCTCCGGCGCGCAATCCTACTCGTCCGCGAGCGGTGTGAGCTCGATGGGCATGCCCTCGTGGCGCAGCCAGTGTCCGTGCCAGATGTCGTGACCGTTGGGTTCCAGTCGCATGGTCATGCCGCTGTCGGAGAAAATCTCCAGCACCATTTTGCCGCAAGCGGTGGCGCGGACATCCCAGTACTGTTCGCAGCCTGCCGCGCCCTCGCCCACGCGCCCATCCGCGCGCAGCCGCATGGGCCGCCGGTCGTAACCCACGCGGTGGTAGTCGAGCCGGCGGTCGATGATCCGCGCCGCCGCCGCCCGCTCATCGGCGGACTTCTTTTCCGGCTGGAAACGCCGCGCGCCCGCCGGCGTGGGGTCCCAGCGCGCGGCCAGTTCGGCGCAAAAGGCGAAGCACTGCTCCTCGTGGAGAAATCCAGCCACGGGCCGGTTGCCCAGCCACGGGCTCCATTTGTCGAGATTGCGGTGCTGGAAGACGCGTTCGCCCGCGAAGTCGTGCTGGCACATCGTCGCTTCGAGCGCATGGATCCCGCGTGGGGGCATGGCGTATTCCTGCCCAATCTTCCGCCAGGCGAGGTGGAAGGTTTCTTTGTCGCCATGGATGTGGTCGTAGTAAAAGTCGCTGTATTCGTTCAGATGCATCGCCACATGCAGCGCCCGCCAGCAGCGCGCCTTGTCCACGAGGATCTGCCCGCTTTCAAACTCCGGCTCATCGCGATACGCCACGCCGGTCAGCGCCCAAATCGGGCGATCCTCCTCCAACCGTCCGAAATCCGGCCAGAAAACCGCGCCGGTTTCCCGATACTCCGGCGCGTCGAAAAGATCCGCCGGATCGCGCACGGCCACATTGTCCGCATCGAGCAGCAGGACCTCGGAAAACCGCGAGTGCAGCAGCGCAAAAGCCTTCATCTCCCAGCCCCAGAGCGCGCGGACTGGATATTTCCTCCTCACTTCCAAACCGTCCACCAGCTCGACCCCCAGCGGGACGAGCAGTGCGCGCATCGCTCCATCCATCTCTTCCTCGCCCAGATGCCAGACCTCGATCGGCAGCGCGCAGCCGAGATGCCGCAGCATCTTCACGCACACCCAGGCGCAGGGGAAATATTTCACGCCCCCGCCGCAGATCACGATCCCTCGTCCGGCGAAGCGCCCGGCCGGATACGGAAACTCCGCCGCCACGGCGGCCTCCAGCAGCGCGCGGTGTGGAGTCGGCTCCGGTTCCCGGGATGTCATCATTGGCTGCTCGTTGCCGCTCATCGGGCCGGGAGTTTTTTCTTCCGCGCGCCAGTCGCAAGAAGATTTGCAGGAAATCATCCGACTTTCACCGCCGGCCACCGCCCTCCCGCTCGCGAGCCCCCGCTATTTCACCGGCTCCACCTCGACGACGGCGATGGTGATATTGTCCATCCCGCCCGCCCTCATCGCCCCGGCGAAGAGCGCCGCCACCGCCGCTCGGGCCTCGCTTTCGGCCAGCATGATCTCCTGAATCTCCGGCGCGTGCAGCATGTCCGTGAGCCCGTCGCTGCAGATGAGAAAACGCGTGCGGGCTGTGATGCGGAGCGGATGGACGTGGGCCTCGATTTCATGGACCTCCTCGCGCCCTCCGATGGCTTGCGTGAGCGCATGGAGGAAGCCGGGACGTTTGCCTTCAGTGCGCTGGAGCAGCCCCTGATCGATGAGGTCCTCCGCCTCGGAATCGTCCCGCGTGACCTGCACCAGTTCCGCGCCCTCCTGCCGGTAGACCCGCGAGTCGCCGACATTGAAGGCGAACAGCCCGCGCCCCCCGCAGCCCAGCCCCGCGACCGTCGCGCCCATCGCCGCAAACTCCCGCTCTTTCCGCCCCCGTTCGCAAAGCTGGCGGTTCAGCCGGTGCAGGATTTCCGAAACCCCGTTTGGGGTGATCCGTTTGCACCCCACCAGTGCCTCCACCACCTCCCGGCTCGCCTCCGCCCCCGCAAGATGTCCGCCGATGCCATCCGACACCGCCACGATCCACGGGCTCGTTTCGATCTCGATCGGGGTCGGCGCGTCCCCGCCGCCCGCGGAGAGGATCGTCCCCGCGATGCATGCGTCCTCATTGACCCGCCGCACTTTTCCCGTGTGGCAGACCCACGCCCCGCGCACGGCGTAGTGGGTGAAATGCGAGAGGTCGGCGGAGAGTTCGGCTTTCGCCGCGACGGTGGGGCGGCTGGGAGCCGGCGGCGGGGGGCCGATCTTCACGCTTCTCCTAGGGGGGAGTGAGTGGCTGGAAGGCATGGGGTTCGGCGGCAGACTCTCGCGAGATCGCCATGTCTTTCAAGCCTTCCGTCGCGTGCGCCGGGTTTTCCCAAGCATTGCGCCGTCCCGCAAACGGCGATATTTCCCAACCCCACGATGGACAAAGATTTCACCCAAATCACCGACGACATCCTCGCCTCCTACACCACCGGCGGCGGGATGAACAACATCGACGGATCCAACCTCCCGTCGAAACGCACCCTCGCCACCATCTGCGAAGACCTGCTCCAGCTCCTCTTTCCCGGCTTTCACGACGCCGAGCCCATCCACTCCAAAGACCTCCGCCGCGTCACCGCCCACCGCCTTTTCAGCATCGCTGACCGGCTGAACGAAGAAGTCTGCAAAAGCCTCCGCCTCGGCGAGCCCGACTGCCCCAAAGCCCGCGCCGAGCAGATCGTCCACGATTTTCTCCACTGCATCCCCCACGTCCGCGCCCAACTCGCCACCGATGTCTCCGCCGCCTTC
>Ga0209591_10007897_pt1 | contig 11630 bp, 9 predicted proteins | sample MAT01_FD_187207 | JGI IMG/M metagenome (GOLD analysis project Ga0209591, IMG submission 187207) | Freshwater microbial communities from Lake Fryxell liftoff mats and glacier meltwater in Antarctica - MAT-01 (SPAdes) (version 2) | ecosystem: Environmental > Aquatic > Freshwater > Ice > Liftoff...
CGAGCTGGCGTCGTTTGATGCCCTTCGGCTGACGAGCGCGTTGACCACCAGCGCAAGCGCGGCAGACACCGGCGGCGTGCGCGCAGAGGAGGAGACGCTCGTCGATCGCGAGGCGCGGCAGTCCACCTGGTGGTATATGCTCATCGCCGCCACCTTGCTGCTCGTTGCGGAGAGTGTGCTGGCGCGACGGGCCGTCACGTTGGCGCCGGCTCCGGAGTAGGATATGACATCGTGCTGCCTGCCCGCATTCCGGATGCAATTCCGATGACCGCACCGCCCGCTTACGTCACCACCTCCCTCGCGCCACTGCTGCAGCGTGCGCGCCGCCGCTGGAGGCTGCGCCATGTGGCGGTTGGGATGGCGATCACGGTGACGGCGGTGGTGATCGTGCTGGCACTCGGCTCAGTCGCGTTGGAAGCGGCGCGCTTCACGCCCGCCGCAATCACAGCCATTCGCGTCGTGCTGGCTCTCGTGACAGGGGTTGCTGCAAGTCGCTGGATCGCGTGGCCGCTGGTGCGACGGCTGCCTGATGACAGACTGGCGCTGTATCTCGAGGAGCGAGTGCCGCAACTCGGCGGTGCCGTGTTGACGGCCGTCACGCTCAGGCCGCAATCGGATTCGGGCCATTCAGTGATGCTCGAGCGCGGACTGCTCAGCGTCGCAACGCGTTTACTTGGCGCGTCATCCACGGTGCCGCAGCTTGAGCGACCGACCACGATTCGTGCACTGTCCGTCGTTTTCGCAGCAACGATATTTGCCAGCCTGTTGTTTGTGTTTGGGCCGACGTTTTTTCGGATGGGTGCGCTGCGACTTCTGACGCCGTGGAGGAGCGCCCCTGCATCACCGGTCTACGCGATTGCGCTCGAACCAGCATCCATCGTCGTGCCCCGCGGCACCGACGTGCAGCTCTCGGCATTGCTGGCGGGATTCAGAAGCGAGGTGGCGGACCTGATGCTGCGACGCGGCACCAGCGCCACATGGGAGCGGATCCCGATGGGTGTCGGTGTGTCCGCGGGCGCATTCGTCGTTCGACTCTTCGACGTCGCCGAGGACGCGGAGTACTACGCCGAGTCGGGTGGTGTCCGATCGTCGATGGGTCGCATGACTGTCAAGGACCTGCCTGGAGTGGACCGCATCGGCGTCGAGCTACGCTTTCCGTCGTACATGAACCTGCCGCCTGAAGTCACCGATGATGGCGGCGACATTGTCGCGCCGGGCGGTGCCATCGCTCTGCTTCGTGTGCACACCACGCGCCCCGTGTCCGGTGGCACGCTGGTGTTCAATGATCGCGATACCGTGCAGCTGCAGCGGCTCGATGATTCCACCGCAACCGCGCGACTCACGGTGAAGCGTGATGGCTTCTATCGCGTCGAGCTGACATCGCCTGACGGCACGGTGGTCCGCGGGACGGTCGAGTACGCGGTGGATGCGCTCGAGGATGCGCCGCCGATGGTGCGGATCAGGCAACCAGGCCGCGATCTGCGACCAACCAGTGTGGATGAAGTGCTGATCGAGGCGGAGGCGTCGGACGACTACGGCATCGGTAAGCTCGAAGTGGTATACCGCGTTAACGGCGGCGCGGAGCAGGCGATCGTCCTCTCGGAAGGCTCGGGTGTCCGTCCGCGCGAGGTGATCGCGACGCATACGCTGTTTCTCGAGGAGATGTCGCTGGCGGCCGGCGACGTGGTGAGCTTCTACGCGCGCGTGGCGGACAACGACCAGCGACCGTCGCCGAAAGTCGGCGCCAGTGACATTCAGTTCCTCACGATCCGTCCATTCCGGCGCGAGTACAAACAGAATCAGCAGGGCGGCGGTGGAGGGGGCGGCGAGCAGGAGATGAATCCGGGATCACTCGTGCAGCGCCAGCGTGACATCGTCTCCGGCACGTTCAAGACCGAGCGGGATCGCGCGCGCATGCCTGCATCGGCGTTGCGCGGTGACATCAGCACGCTGCACCTGTCGCAGGGACGCCTGCGCGAGGAACTGATTGCGTTGCAGCGTCGTGTTTCGCGACCGGCAGCGCAGGCAGTGGACACCAGTTTCAGGATTCTGGCGGAAGTGCTCCCCAAGGCAGCCGAGGAGATGAAGGCGGCCGAGGAGCTGCTGGTGCAGGGGAAGACTGCCGATGCGCTCGCGCCGGAGCAGCGCGCGCTGCGCTGGCTGGAGAAGGCCGAGGCTGCGTTCCGCGAAGTGCAGGTCAACATGCAGCAGCAGGGCGGTGGTGGTGGCGGTGGTGGAAGTGCGAACGCATCGGATCTGGCCGACCTGCTGGAGCTCGAGACCGACAAGATGCGGAATCAGTATGACCAGGTGCAGCGCAGTCGTGAGCAGAGCGGAGCGCAGCAGACGGATGCAACTCTCGAACGACTGAAGCAGTTGGCGGCCCGTCAACAGCAGGAGCTGGCTCGGCAGCGTGCGCAGCCGTCTCGCGCCGGCGGTACATCCGGCGGAGGCGGGTCGCAGCGTCAGTTGGCGGACGAGACCGAGGCAGCCGCGCGGCAACTCGAGCGACTGGCGCGTGAACAGCAGCAACCCGGAATGGAATCCCCTGCACAGGAGATGCGTCGCGCCGCAGAGTCTATGCGGCGTTCGGCGGCATCGGGCGGAAGCGCCGCTGCTGCGCAGGCTGCGGCCGACCGGCTCGAGTCGGCGCGGCGTTCACTCGAGAATGCACGCGAACAGGCGACGGGCAAGGGATTGAGTGATGCGACGGCGCGTGCCCGGTCGCTGGCCGAAGAACAGCGCGCTGTGCAGCGTGATGTCGAGCAGCTCGCGAACGCAGGAGCCGCCGAGCGCATCGAGCGGCAGAATCGCCTTGACGAACGCAAGTCAGGCATGGAAGAGCGTGTGAAGGCGTTGACGAGCGATCTCGATCGGTTGGCACGCGAGAACCGGCAGACCAATCCGCGCGCGGCACGATCGGCACAGGACGCTGCGTCGTCGATTCGCGAGAATCGAACCGGCGACAAGATCCGGTTCTCTCGTGACCTGCTGCGCAGAACCGGTGCTGCAGATTATGCCCGGAATCTCGAACGGTCCATTCAGCAGGATCTCGACAGCCTGGCACAGCGCGTGAGTGGTGCAGAGGGCGCGGCGGTCGCTGGTCGTGATTCTGCGCAGCAAAGCGCGCGAGCGCTGGCACAGGCGCGGGACCTGGTGCGCGGACTGAGTTCGCTCGATGACCGGCTGCGGAAACGTCAGCAGAGTTCTGGTGGCCCTCAGGCCGGCGCCGGCCAGCGCCCGTCAGGTGCGGGGAAGGGCGCGGCCGGCTCTGGTCAGGGCGCGTCTGACGCGGGCCAGAGTGTGCGTGGCTCTGGCGAAGGTGCGACTGGTTCGGGGCAGGGTTCGGGTGGTGGGAGCGGTGGTGGCGAATCGTTCACTGGTGAGGAGGCGCGGCAGGTGTCTCGCGAGCTCCGGGCACGACGCGAGTCGGCGCAGCAGTTGCGGCGTTCGCTGCAAGGCACCGGTGTGAACACGGGGGCGCTGGATGGTGCGATCGCGCGCCTCGGTGCGCTCGATGGTGCATCGCTGCTCGGCAACAAGAATGCAGTGGACAAGCTGCGCGCCGGTGTCATCGAGGACCTGAAGGCCTTCGAATTTTCGCTGCGTCGGAAACTTGGCGCGCCGGAGTCGGCTGGGCCGGCACTTGGCGGCAACGCTCAGGTTCCGGCGAAGTACCGCGAGATGGTGAACGAATACTTCAAGTCGTTGTCGACGAAACCGTGAGCGCGTCGTGATGGATTGGGAGGTGATGCTGCGCGTGGTGAGAGACGAGCGCGTCACTACAGCGAGGTGCGCAATCTCCAGATCTCCGGAAACAGCACGACGTCCAGCATCCGGCGGAGATATGACACACCACCGGTACCGCCGGTGCCGCGCTTGAATCCGATCACGCGCTCCACGGTCGTCACATGGCGAAAACGCCAGAGTCGGAACGCATCTTCGAGATCGGTGAGCTCTTCGCCAAGCTGATACAGATCCCAGTACTGTTTGGGATCGCGATAGACCGTGAGCCACGCCTGTTCGACGCCGTCGTTCGCTTCGTAGGGCTGCGTCCAGTCACGCTCGGTGTGTGACGCTGGGACCGGCAGTCCGCGGCGCGCGAGCAGTCGCAGCGATTCGTCGTAGAGCGACGGGGCTTCGAACGCGGCCTGCACCGTGGCGAGTCGGCCGGCGTGATGCCGATGCGGCTTGAGCATCGATGCATTCTTGTTGCCGAGGGCAAATTCGATGCACCGGTACTGAAAACTCTGGAATCCGCTCGACTTGAGCAGATAGCCACGGATCGCGCTGTATTCTGGTGGTGTCATGGTGGCGAGCACGTCCCACGCGTGAACGAGCTGCTCCATGATCTTCGAGACACGGGCGAGGGTCTTGAAGGCCATGCTGAGGTCATCGTTCTGTACGCTTGAAGTGGCGGCGTTCAGTTCATGCAGCATCAGCTTCATCCACAGTTCGCTGGTCTGATGCTGGATGATGAAGAGCATCTCGTCATGCGCTGGTGACAGCAGATTCTGTGCGCCGAGAACCCTGTCGAGTTGCAGGTAGTCGCCGTAGCTCATGCTGTCGCTGAAGTCGAGTTCGGCTTCTTCGTCATGGACACTCTCTTCCGGCAGCGAGCTGGCCATGGCTGGCGCGTCGGGATCGGGCGGGAGCGAACCGGAGAAAGGGCAGGACATGGACAGAGGAGTTGGCGAGAGGCCGGACGCGCAGAGCCGGGTCGCGTGCGGGAGAGGCCGCAAAAATTGGCGGCCGTCTCCACACACGTTTGCGAGACTGGAATCTAGCGAGGCGTGCCACGTGATTCCCGCCCTCCCCGTTGCCTACCTCTTCATCGTCCGAACCACCGCCAGCACCTCCGGATCTGCCATGTTCTCAATCGCCGCCTTGTTGCCCTGGGCAGCGGACTTCTGAAACCACGCGACGGCAGCGGGGCGATCCTTCGTCACGACCAGTCCTTCCCAGAGCATCAACCCATAGTACAGCTGACCGTCCGCCCATCCGCTCTCTGCCGACAACCGACTCCACCGTACCGCTTCGGCGGGGTTCTTCGGAATACCGACATCGCTGAAGTAGTTCATCTTCGCCATCATCAGCTGCGCCCCGCCATGGCCTGCCTCGGCGGCGAGTCGCGCGTACCGGATTCCCGCCGGCTTGTCCACTGCAACGGCTTCACCGGAGTAGAGCATGTTCGCGTACAGGAACATGCCATATGTATCGCCGGTTTGGGCACTCGAGCGAATCAGGCGTGCGCCGGCCACGGTGTCCATCTGCTGTCCTGCGATGCCATTGAGTTTCGAGACACCGAGTTTGGCCATGGCACGGCCGTTTCCTGTCTGTACGGCGCGCTCGAGCAGTGCCCAGCCTTCCCGCAGATCCTTTCCGGTCCATTCGTGACCGTCGACCAACATGTTGCCAAGGTTGTACAAACAAATCGGATCGCCCTGTGCCGCACCCTGGCGCAGATACTTCACGGTCTTCACACCATCGACGGCAACGCCACCAACACCAACGAAGTAGACGATCGACCCGAGTGTCGATTGTGCCGACGCCTTACCGGCAGCAGCGGCCTGTTCGAGCATGCCGAGTGCGCGCGGTACCAGCGCGTTGTCGTTTGTCTCGTTCGCGGCTTCGAAGACCTTCAATCCCCATAACGCCTGCGCGTCAGGGTTCCCCGCAGTGGCGGCTACGAGCAGGAATGCCATCCCGCGTGTTCGGTCTGCGGGTCCGCCGACGCCGTTCACCAACAGGTCGCCTGCGTATGCGCTCGCTTCGATGTGTCGCTGCGTTGCCGCTGCCACGAATAATCGACGCGCCTCGGTTGGATTCGGCGTCACGCCGTACCCGATGTAATTCATACGCCCAAGCAGGTACTGCGATTCGGCGTTCCCGGCCGCCGCCTTCAGTGTGAGGCGCGTCGCGGATTGCGCGAGTGTTTCGCCAACAAAGACGCGAACGGTGCGCGTTGCCACGACAGACTGCGGTCCAGACGATGCGGCGCTCCCACCTCCGGACACCCGGCCACCGCTCGATCCGCTGCCGCTGCCGCTGCCATTGCCCGAAGACGACGACGGCGAGCCGGAACTACCCCATGCGGCCGCCGATCGAGCCAGACCGGCCTGGAAGGCCTGGTCAGCGTTGCGGCGGTCGATTGCGGCGGCACTCGCACGCGCATTCTCCATCAGCGCCTGACGTCGCGCCTCGTCACCCTGAAACGCCAACACAAGACGCGGGGCGCCGGCGCTGATGACAACCCAGGCTGCCCAGATGTACGCAGTGTGACATCCGGCTCGGCGGCGTCTTGTGCTTGCACGGCGGAATTCAGAAGTCATGGTGCTGCTCAAATTGGATCGAAGGGTGTCAACATGGCGTCCATGCCGTTGCGGCGGGCGCCTGCGATGAGCCGCTTGTTCCAATCCAACGCGCCGTCCTTTGTCCGATGCCAGCGGCAATCGACGGTGAGCGGCGGCGGAGGAGAATCCTTGGGCGCATACGAACTGGCGGCCGCATACGCCTTCTCGCGAAGCATGGCGGCGAATCCGTATGCAAGCTCAGACGAGCGAAGGGAATCGGCGGCGAATGCCTGGCTGTAGAACATCTTGTTTCGCTCCGCGAGGAAGGCGGAGCAGGAGGTGAATCCATCGGGACCGGTCGCGGTCGTTGCGGGTGCCGGTCGCGCGACGCTCGTGCTGTCGGTGAGCGCCGTTGCTGGCGCGACGAGAGCAGCGCCAAGCGTGATGAGGGTGCCGAGTAGAGCGCGTGTGGTGCTGGTGCGCATGCGGTTACCTGAAGGTGAGTGGTGGGAGTTGGCGATGGATGCGATCGTTAAGTGGGATGTCCGGCTGAGCGAGCGCAGAGGTACAGCTGTGCGGGTCTACGAGGTGAGTCGGATGTGGTGAATGAGAGGTAGGCACTGGCGAGGCGGAAAGCGCTGTGTCTCCCAGATGCAACCCAAAACTGTGTACAAACGTGGTGGCCTTCCATCACCTGTTCGGGTGAGTGTGCCGACTCTGGCGCTTTCGGCCGGTTGTTGACTGTCGGTGCGAGCCGTCTGGGGGGGAGGCTCACGTGGTGGCCGAGCGACTTTCGCGGACAACACCGATCACTCGCTTTTTGCGTGACCTTGCGCATGGCTGAAGGTCGAAGTGCGTGCGTTGTTGGTTCTTGTGCCAGAGTTACTCGTGAGACGTCGGGCGCGGAGGGACGGGGGAGCTCGACGCGGAAAAGCTGGACGCAGAACGGCTGGACGCAGAACGGCTGGACGCAGAACGGCTGGACGCAGAACGGCTGGACGCAGAACGGCCTGACGCAGAACGGCTGGACGCAGAACGGCTGGACGCAGAACGGCCTGACGCAGAACGGCGTACTTCACATCGGCATTGTTGCCGATCGTAGCTCTTTACTGCTTTGGTAAAGTGCCTTGGAGGTGAGGGACGAGGAGGTGTGCTTTTCCCAAAAAAATGAATGAAGGGTAAAAACCGATGCTGGCGGACCGGGACGACAGCCGCTGTTTTGCGTTTGCACTTCTGCGTCCAGCTGTTCTGCGTCAGCCGTTCTGCGTCATGCTTTTCCTCCGCCTGACTCTGACTCTCGCGCTTCACCGGCAGGCTGCATTGGAGCATCGCCTGACAGCCTGACATTGAGCAGAGTCATACTGAACGGCTGGACGCAGAACGGCTGGACGCAGAACGGATTGAGGCAGAACAGCTGGAGGCAGAACAGCTTCATCCAGGACAGGGCGAAAACTGATCGCGTCGTTCAGGAGGGCGTTGTGAGGGAGGGCGGCGTGCACTCCGTCTCATTGTTGGTCGCCTTCACATTTGGTCGCGTTGAACCCGCGGGTTGGCGGGAGGGCGAATTACGGCGACAGCAACCGCGCGATGGTCTTCTCGAGATCATCCTTTCGCAGCCCCTGGTCCACCGCGATGATTCGACCGGTGCTGTCGACGAGTACTGCGAGAGGGAAACGGTTCACTCCCAGCGCTTGCACCGCCGGTGACTCCGGACCGGCGCCCACGTAGCCGTGAAGCCACGGCATCTTCCATTGCCCTTCGCGGAACGTCTGCACCTTCGTGATCGATTCGTCGCTCGCGACGCTGAGAATGGTGAAGCCGCGATCCTTGAATCGTTCGAAGGTGCGGTGGAGATACGGCATTTCCCAGATGCACGGTGAGCACCAGGTGCCCCAGAAGTCCACCAGCGTCAGTCGGCCGCGAAAGACGTCGTTGGTCAACTCCGGACTGTTCCCCCCGATCGCTGTCATGCGAAAGCTGGGGAAGACGGCCCCGCGACGCAGCACCTTTCCGCTGCCCACCGAAGTGCGCAGCGTTGTGACGATGACGTGTGTTGGAAAGGCTGCGACTGCTTCGGCTACAACGGCGTCCACGGTCGTGTCCTCGGCGGCGTCCAGCGCAAACGCCACCGAAAAGAATGCATCGACTCTCTCATTGGTGCTGAGTGTTCGCGAGCGCGCCGCTGGCATCAGGTAGACTCGGACGAACTCTCGTACCGCGCCCTTGGACACGACTGAATCCGCAGGGCTGGCGCCAGAGTCAGGGGTCAACGCGAACATCGCATTGTTGGCCGCCGAGATGAACTCCCGGTCGGTGATCATCGGGCTGTCTGCCGGCACGATCGACGAGAATTGCTTCATCAGCGGTCGAAACTCCGGGTTCGGGAATGTTGATAATTGAGCGTACGTCACGGCCGCTTCTGTCCGCACACGCGAGTCGGTGGACTCCGCAATCAGCCGCTTCGCCCGATCCATCACGATTGTTCGAGCTCGTGGCGCGCTATCCGGTTGCCAGGTATCGAGCTCCGTCGAGTTCTGAGAGGCATCAACCCGTGCGAGGGCAATTGTCGTCGCCTCGCTCGCTGCGCTATCGCGGACGCCGACGTACGCAATACGTGGCGGTTCACCGGGCGCTGTGCGCACGGTGGTGTCGAGCGCGAAGAAAAGCGAATCTCGCTGCGAACGAATCACGCCGGCGTACGAGCGACCCGCATCGCCGTCCGGGGTGAGCGTCCACGCGGTTACGGGCATCCACGGGCCGCGCCCGCCGGATCCGACGCCGAGGATCTGAAACCGGGCGCTTTCGCCACGAAACTCGACCGCCCCGCGCAGCACGCCGTCAGCTCCCGCGACCAGCGTCACCGCCGAATCGGTGTTGAAATGGTTGAAGTCCCCAATGACGCGCGGATTCTGTACTGTTTTGCGTCTGATGAGCGCGCGGGGGCGCACGACGAGATTCGCCGCGCCCTCCCGGGGCATCCACGCACCGACCTGGATCGGCGCGTGCCCGGGTACCAGAATCGTCAGCGCAATGCGCGCCGTCGCCGCCGGTACGGCGGCGGTGAATCGCCCCGCGCCGATTGCCGTCAGCACGAGTGGTACGGAGTCGTTATCGGCGCGGATGGTCACGTCAGCGATCCGCGCCGCTGTGTCGGCGGATGTGAGCACCTGTATCGAGACGTTGTCCGGTGCAGTCGCGACTGGCGTGGTTCGGCAGCCAACCATTGCGAGGGCAGCGGCAGCGGCTGATAAGCAATCGAACCAGCGCGTGCCGAAGCGTGCCATCGTGTCTCCGTCCAATTACGAGGTCTGTTGGCGATCATGGAGTCGAAACGCGCCGAAAACCGATCTGTCGACGAAACACCTCAGGAAGCTTGCAATCCGGCGCGCGGCTGTCAACGAACCTGGGGAACCGCCGGATTACGAATGAATGGGTTCTGCTGTGTACTGGTGCTCCCTGCACGCCGTCGTGACGATTGCCGCGCATTATTCCGATGTGTATCTTCGGTGTCAATCGGGCCCGTCTCTGGAACGATGATTGCTGCCACATCGGTCGGTCACCCACACCGCTGACTCCGGGCATCCCCTCTCCGCCCCTACCCGTAACAGGAACCACTGATGCGTACTCGGACGCTGGGCGCTCTACTCGCTGCAGGCCTCGCCGGGATCGCGCCTGCGCGCGCTCTCTCGCAGCAGATGGGCAGCACCTGTGCGATGCCCGTGGATTCGACGATCGTCACCGCGCCGTCCATCGCACTCGACACCGACCTGAACGCACACTACCTCGTCGGCGACAGTATCCGAATCGGCGTTTCGTTGAACAACGCCCCTCCCGGCGCGCGGGCGACCTTTGCCACCGCGGGCATCGAGCGCGCCGTGATCGACGCTGGCAACGTGTTGCGGTGGCGGCCGACGCGCGGCATGGAGGGGGCCAACTATTTCACCCTTTCGGCCAGCATCGGCGCCGCCACACTCGCCTGTCGACAGGTGCGTGTACTGGTCGATCGTGCGCAGCGCGCTCCCATCCTTCGCATCTCGTCGAAGCAGGTGCAGGCCGGTGCGACGCTGGAGTTTCTGATCGGCGCGGTGGACCCGGATGGCGATTCTCTCAGCTACTCGGTCTCGGAGATGACGGCCGGTGTCACGACGCCGACCATCGACTCCACGGGTCGGTTCCGGTGGCGTACGCCGGTCTCGGTGAGCAGCGTTGGCAGGCCGTACGTGTTCAAGGTCGAAGTCTCTGACGGACTCGATATCTCGACCGCGATCTTCGCCGTTGCGGTGAGCGGTCAGAACGTGCGACCGGAGTGTCCGGTCACGGCGGCGTCGGTCACGGCGACCGAGGGATCGTCGGTGGTGGTGCCGATGAACGCCTCGGATCAGAACGGCGATGCGCTGCGCTATCGGGCGGAGCGTGACCTGATCAACGGACGTGTCGATTCCGCTGGCTATCGCTGGGACGTTCCGTGGCAGACGGTGGACAATGGCACCGGCGAACGCGTCGTGAGTTTCCAGTGGCGCGCCATCGATGCCCACGAGGCGCAGTCGGATGTCTGCTCAACCGCGATCACCGTCCGCGCGCGCATGGAGCCCGACCGCCTGCGCGCGGAGCAGGCGGCGCACGCGCGCTTCCTTTCCGACGCAATTGCCACCTCGCAACAGCTGGATTCGCGCCTGAAGGGGATTCGCGACAGGATCAACGCCAGCGATCGCGCGCGGCATCGGCGAAGCATCGTCGCGCTGGCGACCGCACTCCTGGCTGGCGGTTTTCAGCTGGCGGGTGCCGAGGACACTCGACGCCTCGCCGGAGGCATCAATACGCTGACCTCCGTCTTCTTCGCCGGATTCAGCACCCTCGCTCCGGGCACCGACGCATTGAAGAGCGATGCGCGTCGGTACGAAGATCAGATCGCCAAGTACGCGCCGATGATCTCGTCCTTCCGCGTGAACTACGGCGAAACGGTGTCCGAGGCTGCCATCCGCGCATCGCAGTATCGTGCCGACCGGCAGGGGCTCGAGGCGGAGCAGGCGAGGGCGTCGGTGTTGATGACGCGGTAGGTGGCAAGGAAGTCCCAGCGATCGCGGCCGAACGAGCGCCGCGCTGAGGATCCTGTTTGCGGCTCAGGCAGCCAGGCCGGGTGCTTCAGCGAAGAGCGACGGCAGCTCGAGTTCCAGCGAGGCATCGGCAGAGTGGTTTACGCAAGTGCTGCGCACGATGGACGTGGCCATGACGCGACAGCAACACCCAGCCGCCGAAAGTTTCGTACCGAAAATGCGCAAAATAGAGCAAAACTGTGCTCACGGATGTCTGGTCTCAGGCAGGCCGTGCCCACCGTCA
>Ga0209591_10007899_pt1 | contig 11627 bp, 10 predicted proteins | sample MAT01_FD_187207 | JGI IMG/M metagenome (GOLD analysis project Ga0209591, IMG submission 187207) | Freshwater microbial communities from Lake Fryxell liftoff mats and glacier meltwater in Antarctica - MAT-01 (SPAdes) (version 2) | ecosystem: Environmental > Aquatic > Freshwater > Ice > Liftoff...
GGGTTCTCGACCGGAACTGGCCGAGGTTGTTGGGCGGCCGAGCCAAACTCCGGCGACGGCGCCGAACGAGCCGGCGATCAAGCCGATGCGGCTTGCGATCCGCCCGGCCCGCCGCTCGGACGCCGGTCCGGTGGTTGACCTCGTCGATGCGATCGAATCCTGGTCGGCGGACGACCGCCGTCGGACGGGCGAGCGCGTGACGGAATTGCTCGTCCGCCGCAATCGCGGCGATTGGCAATGCTTCGTGACTTCCGGTAAAAGCGGTCCGCTCGGCGTCGTGAGCGTTCGACCCATCGACTCCGTTCAAGGAGCTTTCGCCGTCGATCTTTTCGCCGTCGCGCCGAGCCGTCGCCGAAGTGGGATCGGACGCCGATTGCTGCGGGCCGCGGAGGAGGCCGTCGGCCAGGCCGGTGGTCGATTTCTGATCGTCGAGGTCTCCTCCGGTCCAAACGCTGGTCCCGTTCGGCAGTTCCTCCAGAAACTCGAATACCGGTTGACCGGCGAAGTCTCCGAATACTTCCGCGACGGCTACTCGCGGCTCACGTACCTCAAGCCCGTCACCCAGGCGATCCCGATCCCGACGGAACCAGCTCCGATTGCGGCGATAACGCCCCGTTAATTGCCCGAGTTCCATTGCAATTCTCAGACGGCTTCGCCACAATTCCGCAGGCCGAAAAAATCGGCCGCTGAGACTCGATTCGGAAAGGTCGGAATGGTCCTCGCCCTGTCTCGGGAATATCCCTGCAAACTCGGCGCCCCCGTTTTGGACCGCGTGGATCCGAGAATTTTCCGACTCACCTACTTCGCTCAGTGCATGGACTGCAATTTCTGCAGCGATGCCTGCTGCCAGTACGGGGCCGACATCGAAATGCCCCGCGTGGAGGCACTCGACAAGTACCGCGCGGAATTGGAAGAGTACCTCGGCGTGCCGCGCTCCGAATGGTTCCGCGAGGATCCGGAAGACTACGGCATCTACGAAGCCCCCGAATATCCCGGCGGTCTCTACACGCGGACCCAGGTGACCGAGTTGCCCGCGGGCCGCTCGCCCCATAATTCGGAAGCTTGCGTTTTCCTCGACCCCCAGGGCCGCGGCTGCAGAATTCACCGCTTCGCCATCGAACGCAAGATCGACGTGCACGAAATCAAGCCGATGGTCTGCATCCTGTTCCCGGCATCTTTCAACGACGGCGTCCTCGAACCCGCTTACGAGTTCGAGTTCGACGACGAACTCATCTGCCAGGGGCCGGGCGAAACGCTCTACCGCAGCGCCCGGGCGGATATCGCCTACTACTTCGGTAGCGAACTCGTCGCCGAACTGGACCGATTGGAACTCGAAGTGGCAGCGGAAATCGCTCCTACAGGGTCGTCGATATCGCTGCCCGTTTGCGCGGTCTGACGCGAAACCGACGAGGACCGCTTGACACGCCGACGCTGGACGCGAAAATCAATAACATCTGCTTACCCGCCGCGGTTCGGTCCCGGCCTTCCCCGAGGTCAGTATGTCCACCCCCCGCAAGCAGCGCCTCGTCGTCGACGAAGTCGGCGACGTGACCCTCGTGAATTTCGTCGATAAAAAAATCCTCGACGAACAGAACATCCAGATGATCGGCGACGACCTCTTCCGCTTGGTCGACGAACTCGGCCGCAAGAAGGTGTTGCTCAACTTCTCGAACGTCGAGTTCATGTCCTCCGCCGCGCTCGGCAAGCTCATCCGCTTGCACCAGCGGTTGCACTCGCTCGGAGGCAAGTTGATCCTCTGCGGCATCTCGAAGGCGATCCTCGAAATCTTCGAGATCACGAAACTCGACAAAATGCTCACGATCGTGAAGGAAGAAAACACGGCCCTCAACTCGTTCTGACCCCGAGGCCGTTCGCATCCGAACGCGAACGGCCCTCGGTAGTGCTTTCCCGCGGTAGGCTGGTCATGAACGAGAACCCGATCGCCGCCGAACTGACCATTCCCAGCGACCTCAGCGAGGCTCGCCGCGTCCAAGACGAGATCGAAGAGGCGCTCACGGCTGGCCGGTATACCGACCGCGACATTTTTTCCATCAAGCTCGCCATCGAAGAAGCCCTCGTCAACGCCATCAAGCACGGCAACCAGATGGACCCGGACAAGCGGGTGTTCGTCTCCTACTCCGTTTCCTCCGAGCGGTTCGACATCAAGATCGTGGACGAGGGTTCCGGCTTCAATCCCGCAGACGTACCCGACCCGACTGCTCCGGAAAACCTCGAACGCCCCTGCGGTCGCGGCCTCCTGCTCATTCGCAACTTCATGAACGACGTCAGCTACCACGGCAAGGGCAACATCGTCACGATGTTCAAGGTCCGCGCCGTCGCCACCGAGTAGCGGATTCGCTCCCCCTCGCTCGAACCATCCGTAAGACATCCTTGGAGGCGAGCCCGCCCCGCGCCGAGACCCGCCATGTCCACGCCGATGATGCAGCAGTTCCACGACGCGAAGGCGCGCTTTCCCGGAATGCTCGTCCTCTTCCGCAACGGCGATTTTTACGAACTCTTCAAAGACGACGCCGAGTTCGGCGCGAAAATCCTCGGGCTCACGCTGACCAAGCGGGACAAGGAAATCCCGATGGCGGGGTTTCCTTACCACAAACTCGAACACTACCTCGGCGTGCTGTTGAAGGCCGGCCACCGCGTTGCCGTCTGCGAACAGATGGAGGAATCGGGCCCCGGCAAGAAGCTCATCCGCCGCGAGGTGAACCGCGTCGTCACGCCCGGAACCGTAACCGATGAAGGCTTACTAGACCCACACCGACCGAATCATCTCGCGGCAGTCTCGGCCGGCCCGGACGATCTGTTCGGCCTCGCCTGGATCGACCTTTCTTCGGGTTCTTTCCACGCGGCGGACGTGACCCGAGCTGCCCTCCGAGACGAACTCGCCCGCCTCGGACCCGCGGAGTGCCTCTACCCCGAGTCGGGGGCCGACGCCGTGCGCACGGCCGTCGCAGCAGCGTACCCGCAGTCGTCCACCGTCCGGCCCGCGTGGACGTTCGACTCCCGCACCGCGGGCGAAGCACTCCTCGAAGTCTTCGGCGTGACGACGCTCGCGGGGTTCGGTTTCGAAGATGACCAGCCGTGCCTCGCGGCGGCGGGCGCGATCGTGCTCTACCTCCGCGAGACCCTCAACGCGAGCCTCGACCACGTCCGCACGCTTTCTCCGCACCGCACGGACGACGTTCTCGTACTCGACGAGGTGACTCGACGCAGTTTGGAACTGACGCGGACGCTCCGCGAGAACCAGCGAGAAGGCTCGCTCGTGGCCGTATTGGACCGAACAGTGACGCCAATGGGAGCCCGCTACTTTCACGAAGCGCTGCTGGCCCCACTCGTGAACCGGACCGCGATCGTCGCCCGCCACGACGCGGTCGAAGAACTCGCCGGGGGACACACCGTTCGCGGCCGAGTGCGCGAACTGCTCGACGGGGTCGCGGACTTGCAGCGGCTCGCGGGGCGTGCTTCCACTGGTCGGGCCACGCCCAAGGATCTCGCCGCCATCGCGAGAACTCTCGCGCTGCTTCCGAACCTCAAAATCACGCTCGCGGAGCGGTCGGCATCTCTCTTGAAAGAGTGGGGATCGGCCATCGAGCCCCTCGCCGAATTGCAAGCCGAACTCGTTCGGGCCCTCGTCGATGATCCGCCGTATTCCGCCAAGGAGGGCGGCCTCATTCGCGAAGGGTATCAGGCAACCCTCGACGAACTCCGCAAGCTCGCCCGCGACGGCAAGGACTGGATCGCCCGCTATCAAGCTGAAGAATCGACGCGGACCGGCATCGCGAGCCTGAAAGTCGGTTTCACGGACGTGATGGGTTACTACATCGAGATCACGAACGCGAACGAAACCCGCGTGCCGCCGGAGTACGTCCACGAACGCACGCTCAAAGGCGCGAAGCGGTTCAGCACGCCGCGGCTCAAGGAGTACGAGGAGAAGGTCGTCACCGCCCAAGAGCGGGCGGACGCGCTCGAACTCGAACTCTTCCAATACCTCCGCGAGTTCGTGGCGGGCCACACGGCCAAACTCCTGCAAACCGCGGACGCGCTCGCCGCGGTCGATTTCCTCGCGGGGCTCGCCGAACTGGCAGTGGCCCGCAACTACGTCCGCCCGAAGATGGTGGACGAACCGGTCCTCATCGTGGTCGACGGCCGGCATCCCGTGCTCGACCACACGTTGCCTGCGGGGACGTTCGTGCCGAACGACGTTCGCTTCGTCCCCACCGAAGGAACCTTCTGGCTCATCACCGGGCCGAACATGTCCGGCAAGAGTACGTTCATTCGCCAGGTCGCCCTTTTGACCTTGCTCGCGCACGTCGGCAGTTTCGTCCCTGCAAAATCGGCCACGGTCGGCATGACGGACCGCATCTTCACCCGCGTCGGCGCCAGCGACGAACTCGGACGGGGCCAATCGACCTTCATGGTCGAAATGACCGAAGCTGCAAACATCCTCAACAACGCGACGAAAAGCAGCTTGGTGATTTTGGATGAAATCGGCCGCGGAACGAGCACGTACGATGGACTCTCACTGGCGTGGGCCATCACCGAACATCTGCACGATGTCGTCGGCTGCCGGACCCTCTTCGCCACGCACTACCACGAACTCACGGGCCTCGCCGAAAAGCTGCCCAGACTGCGGAACCAGACCGTTCAAGTCGAAGAACTCGAAACCGACGTGATCTTCCTGCACAAAATCGCTCCCGGAAACGCGGGCAAGAGCTACGGCATCCACGTCGCTCGCCTCGCGGGAGTGCCCGAGGCGGTGCTTCGCCGCGCGGAAGACGTTCTGATTCACCTGGAAACGCACGGCCCGATCAAGCCGGTCTTTACCACGCCGAAGCCCGCAAAGAACGGTTCTCGCAAACGCACGCCGATGACCGAGATTGCGCCGCCCGAAGGCGTGAGACGGAAAGAACATGTCATCGGACCATCCCTCTTCGGCGAATCCGAAACGACCGGCGAATAGCCGTGGTAAGGTGAATCGGATGTGTGTGGGGCACGTTTTTAACGTGCCCAATCTGCCTGGGCACGTTAAAAAGCGTGCCCGACCAATCGATCGGAGACCGCAGGCTCATGGTCCGCTACGAAGGGCACGCCCACCGCGTCGGGTGCGTCGCATTCAGCCCGGACGGGTCGCTCCTCGCCTCGGGCGGAGACGACCGCACCGTCCGCGTCTGGGATCGCGGCGGAGCCTGCGTGCGCGTGTTCCCGGGCCATACGGGCGAAGTGAGCACCATCGCATTTCACTCCGGCGGCTCGCTCCTCGCCTCGGGCGGAGTCGAGACGTACCCGGATACCAACATCATCCGCTTCTGGGATCTGCGGGACGCCGAGGACCACGATTCCCTGCAAGCTCGCCTCTGGGATCTGGTGATGGGCAGCGCTCGGCCCGTCGTGCGGTGGGGGCGACCCGGGTCGTCGTTGCACGGCCTCGCGTTCTTGCCGGACGGTTCGAGCTTCTTGTGCGGATCCCGGTTCCTCAAGCCGACCGGCGATGCGGGCGGCCAAGCGGCGTTCCTGAAGTTTCAACTCGGCGACGACGACGTGCAAATTCGCCCGACTTGGCTCGACCGTCGGTGGAACGTCCGAGCCCTGGCAGCATCGGCCGACGGGCAAGTTGTCGCAGTCGCGAGCGAGCAGTTCGTGCGAATTGGCCCCGTGGATGCACTCACGATCCCGCCCGCGTACACGGCCCGCGGCCGGGTCGCATCCCTCGGCCTGAGCCCCGAGGGGGCCACGCTCGCGGGAACCTGGGATCACCGAGTCACCGTCTGGACCACGGCCGACGGCGGCGTGGTGCGCGAGTTCGACGGCCACGACGGCGAGGTTCGGGTCGTCGCGTACAACCCCGATGGCTCCGCCCTCGCCACTGCCGGGCTCGACGGCTCGGTGCTCGTTTGGGAGCCCGATTCCGGCCGCATCCGCGCCCGCTACGACTGGGGCCTCGGGCCAGTTCATGCGCTCGCGTTTGCGCCGGATGGGCTCACCCTCGCCGTTGCCGGCAATGGCGGGTTGGCGGTTGTGGATTTCGATTGAGATCGCCGATCAGATCGCCGATCACTGCGCGCCTACGGGTTTGATCGACGATGCGCAAACAACTGCGATCCGATACTTTACGTTGGAACTAATTCGAATGGATCCGTTTTCGGACGCGAAGCGACAAGTCGCTGGGGACGAGCGTTGACGCAACTCGTTGGAAATCAGAGAATTCCCCCATTCGCAAACAGGGGATTTCCATGAACGTCGCCTTGCCCAAAATCGCCGAGCCGTGCCCGATCCTCGGCGTTAAGTGGATCCCGCTCAAGTTCTTCAAAGACCCCCGCGGCTGGCTGACCGAACTCTTCCGCAACGACCTGATCGACCCCGATTTCCACCCCGTCATGGCTTACGTTTCCATGACGCAACCCGGCGTGGCCCGCGGGCCGCACGAGCACGTCGATCAGGCCGATTACTTCTGCTTCTTCGGCCCTTCGACGTTTCGCGTTTATCTCTGGGACAACCGCAAAGACTCGCCGACCTTCGGAGTCAAAGAGGTCCGCGAGGCGGGGGAGTCCGCCCCCTACGCGCTGATCGTCCCTGCGGGCGTGGTCCACGCCTACAAGAACGTCGGCGGCAAAGATGGCCTCGTCTTCAACGCCGCAAACCGCCTCTACGCGGGGTGGTTGAAGCAGGACGCGGTGGACGAAATCCGGCACGAAAAGGATCCGAACACGCCGTACGTGTTGGATTGAGATGGACTCGATTTGCAGATAGTCTAACTGCGAGTGAACGGTCGTTCCGGCGGTCTTAGCTCTTTTTGTAGGAGTCGTTCCGTGTCCACAACTGCAAAATTCTGCGAAGTTCTGGAAGCTGCGGACGGACTATCCATCGACGAACAGGAAGCTCTGATCTCAATCCTGCAACGCCCCGTCGTTCAAGCCGGTCGTCAGCGTCTCGTCGAGGATGTTAAGGAAAGTCGTCGGGCGTTCGAAGCCGGCGAGTGCTGCACCGCAACGCCGGAAGAATTGATGCGCGAGATTCTGTCGTGAAACGAACGCTCCAGTACTCCCCTCCATTTATTCGAGCGGCGAAGCACCTCGCGTAACGGAACGCCGACGCAGCGACCGATTTGCGAATCGCACTCGATGAACTGGCGGACGATGCTTTTCAGACATCCCTCCGAACGCACAAACTCAAAGGCGAATTGGCAGGTTCGTGGGCTTGCAGTGCAGGATACGATTTGAGGATCGTCTTTGAATTCGTCGAACGCGAAGGCTCCGAAGCAATCCTGCTCCATTCGGTCGGTACGCACGATGAAGTTTATTGAGCGAACGCAATTCCTCGAAGTGTATCGCTGCCTTCGAGATTTCAACTCCGCCCCTCTCGCTCGAACTGCCACAGCGCCAGAACCCAAAACAACCAGCCCAGGAATGCGACGAGGACAGTTGCACCGAGCACGCTTACCGCGGCGTACTTCTCGCTGCGGAAGTCGAACATCAGAAGCACGATCAAGGGGAAGATCGCGAGGGCCGCAGCCGCGGGGAGGAACCAGAGGACGGCCCGCGTGATTGCGGTGCAGCGGATCGAGAGCCAGAGGCCGTAACTCGCCGAGAAGGGGATCGCGACCGCGACGAAGAGTAGGCAAGCGAACCCCGCGAGCGGCACTTCGCCGAGCATCATGCCGAAGGCAACAGTGGCCGAACTCGGCAGGCCCCACCACCAGCCTTTCGCGATGTTGACCTTCCACTTCGGCAGGAGGATCGCTCGGCGCTCGACGGGAATGGTGAGCAGCGATTCGAGCGTTTGGCGGGCGCGTTCGCGGACCACGGAGCCAGCCGCGCCGGAGCCGATCGCGAGGATGTAAGTGAAGAACCCTCCGATGCCGCCGGTGAGGAGCAATCGGCTGGCGATTCGCGCGCCGTTCCCGCTTCCTCCGTCGAACGCCAAGCTCACGAGTGCGATCAAAAATAGGAACGCGATGACGAACGCGGCGGCGAAGCCGATGGCGAAAAACAGCCCGCGGATCGAATCGTCGTCCGCGGTCCGCTTCAGGCCGGTGGTGTAGCGTTCCTTCCAGAGGAACGGGTCGTTCTCGTCGATCCGCGGCCGCTGGCGGATGTAATCGGGTACGTGGGGCCGCGGCGGCAACCGTTCGCGCCGCTTCGGCGGCGGCTTCTCGCGGCTACGCGCCGCGGGAAGTGGTTTGGCCAGGACCAATTCGACGGATGAGTCGTTGAGTTCGACGACGCGCAATTCCTCCGGCAACAGGAAAATGGGTTCCGCGAGGATCGGTTTGCGGATCGCCTTGGGTCGCCAGTCGTCGCGATAGCGGGGACTGCGCTCGAGCGGACGGGCCCGCATCTTGCGGACCCACTTGATCGCGAGGAAGACGGCGAACGCGGCGACTCCGAGTTCGATTGCGGAATACCCGAGCCCGAGAATCAGCGAGCCGAGGAGCGAACCATCGCCGATTTCGTTGAGGTAGAACAAGATCGCAAACGGCGAGATGTGAGGGAGTCCGGCCCCGAGAAAAACGAGCAGCGTTACGATCCCGTAGGAGCGGAACATCGCCCCGCGGAAAGTCTCGGTGGCGCACGCCGCGGCAACGCTGATGGCGGTGACCATGACCACGGTGGCGAGCGTGACGATGTAGCTGACGAGCAGGAGGGTGAGGCTGATGCCCCCGAAAAGCATGGCGAGGGCGAGGATCGGCAGGCCGGCGAGCATGACGCCGACGACGAACGCGAGGCGGCCGAGGAACTTGCCGACGAGGATTTCGCGGCTCGTGAGGTCGCTCATGAGCAGGTAAATGAAGGTCTTCTTTTCCTTCTCTTCCGAAATGCTTCCCGCGGCGTAGGCGGGCGTGAGCAGGACGAGCACGGCCATCTGGGCGACGAGGAACGTCAGCGCGAACTGGTTGGCGAACCGCGATGATTGCTCGATGGTGAGTTGTTGGGAACCGCCGAAGAAAACGTCTTCGATGGGAACGTGGCGGAACCAGATCAGCGCGAACGCGGTGAGGACGAAGAGGAGCGACGCGGCGAGGATGAAGCGGGCCCGGGCGTCTTGACCGCGGCGAGCGAGGCGGACGAGTTCCCAGCGGAAGAGGGGGCCGACCCAACCTCCCCGCGGCCGCTTGGGCTTCGGGGGTGTTGGGTTTTTCGCGGGCGGATCGCGGGGCGGTTCCTCCACGGGTCAGCGCTTCTCGCGGTCTTGGAGGCCGAGGGCGTGCCCGCCGAGGCCGAAGGGCCGGAGGGTGCCTTTGCCCCAGCGGTCGTAAGCGGAAACGGCCGCGGCGGAACTATCGCCGGAAATCGCGGCGTTGTGCCGGGCGATGGCCATGCGGCCCCAGGCGTGACCGGCTTTGAAATCCTTGATGTCGTTGGGTACGTCCACGAGCGAGTCTTCCGCGGGCTTGTCCGCGTTGCTCACCGGCAAGCGCAAGTGGAGGGCTTCTGCTTTCGCCAGCACTTTCGCTTCCGGCTTCTCCGTTTTGTTCGCGAAGGCATCGACCTTATCCACGAGGTTCGCCCGGCCCGCTTGAGCGGAGAGGCGAAGGAGGGTAAAGTCGCTCACCTTCCCGGCGTCTTTGCGAGTCACGTCGGGCGACGCGAGCACTTCCGCAGCAGCGGTCACGATCGGTCCTGGCTCGCTCGACCACTCCGCGAGGAGGGCGAGGTTGCGGAGCCGCGTCTCCGGCGAATTGCCGACCTTCTTCGCCTGTTCGAGAGCCTCCTGCGGTTTCTCCGCGATGTCGAACGCGGCCTGGGCGGTCGGCGAGGACTTCGCGATTGGCGCTACCGCGGCGACCGCGCCGACATCTTTCGTTTCCTTCGACGTTTCGACCGCGATGTAAACCATCGCATCGCCGATCTCGCCCGCGGAGAAGCCCTGGCCCAAGACCGAGTCGGAGAGAACCTCCAGTTGGCCCCGCTTGGCGAGTTGGCGGGCGACCTTGCGGACGGCGAGGTATCGCGCGTCCGCGGGGCACTGCTTCTCCGGCTTGTTCATGGCGGTGAACGTCGAGCGGAGTTCTTCCTGGACGTTGTACGTCTTGCCTTCCACGGCCCCGCGAATGCGCGTCTGCTGGGGCGACCAGCGAATGCGAGTCAGAGCGAGAATTTCTTGGTCCGACCCGCCGAGTTGTACGACGGCCGCGGCGAGTTCGCCGAAGAGGAAATCGCGGGCGACGTTGGCCGGGGCCGCGGCAAGTTCTTGACGGGCTCGCTCGAAGTGGGCGACGGCTTCTTTCAGCTTGTCCGGTTCGTTCTGCCGGGCCGCGTACTCCCCGGCGGCGATGGACAATGCGGCGCGGAACAGCGGGGCTTCCGCGGGGGGCAACGGAGGATCGGTGCCTTCTTGCAGTTCCTTCAACCCGTCGGCCATCAACTGGCCCTGCTTGCCTTCCTGCGAGGTGCGCATCGTGTAGACGACGCCGTAGGCGATGGCCCCGATCATGACGAGCGGCACGAGCACGACCGCGGCGTAGTGCCACTTCGGGCGGGGCTCGTACTCCTGCCGGACGACGCCGCTTTGGACGAGCGACGAGCCGGAGACGCCGCGGGCGTCTTGCGATGCGACCACGCCTTCGAGGTGCTCCACGCGGGCCATGCTCGGCTTGCCGCTGGAGTCACGCCAGTCGCCGGGCTTGAGCTTCTTCAGTTCGGGCACGCGCTGCCGAGCCCGGCACTCGGGGCAGAGCACGTTCTTGCCCTGCATCGACCACGGCACGTCCCACTTGTTGTCGCAGGAACCGCAGGTGAGGGCGATGACGCGGTCGTCTTCGGGGACCGCCTCGCCCGGTTCGGAGAACGCGGCCGCGGCCATCGCCTCGGCATCGACCTTCGTCGCTTTGGGCAGTTTCTTCCGAGGAACTTCGACTTTCGGTTTGGCGACCACCACGAACGGCTTGCGGCACTCCGCATTTTGGCAGATGGCCTTCTTGCCTTCGGCCTCGTCCTTGAGGCGGTACGTCTTATGACAGTGCGGGCAAACGGTTTCGATCGGCATGGCACGCCCGGCAGAGAAGGGTGGTTCGCTCAACCCATTATGCCGGGCGAGGCGGGGGGTGGCAATCATCGAGTCCCAGACCCGCGTTGACAGGCCATTCGAGCTTCGTTATTCGGGCGTCGAGACGAATCACTAACTCGGGTCCAAAGGCAGGACGCCATGCGCCTCGTCAAACAATCGGCTTCGATACTCGGCCTCGCCGTGGTGCTCGCAATCGGGACCGGCTGCGCGGCGCTGGACCGCTTTTCGGACGACGGCGAGCACATGACCGAATACCCGCGGGAAGCTCGGCCTCAAACGACGGAACCGGAGAAGGATGCGACGAAACCGGGGATTTACGAAAAGAAGTGAGTCGAGTTACTTCTTGCCCTGATTCGCGTCGAGCCACTTCCGCAGGTCGCGGTCGCAGCGGGCGAGGCCGTAGCGCGTGAGTATCGCGCTTGCGCCGAACGCCATCGCGAAGCCGAGGCCCCACGTCCACGATACGCCGGTACTGAGCGGCGTGTACGAGAGCCCCGTCGGGATCAAGTCGGCGACCAAATTCAGCTTCAATCTCACCGCGGCGATCAACGCCAGCGGCAAGCCGAGCGTAAATAGCGATGCGATTCCGCTGCTCTGGTAGCCGCTGG
>Ga0209591_10007902_pt1 | contig 11624 bp, 8 predicted proteins | sample MAT01_FD_187207 | JGI IMG/M metagenome (GOLD analysis project Ga0209591, IMG submission 187207) | Freshwater microbial communities from Lake Fryxell liftoff mats and glacier meltwater in Antarctica - MAT-01 (SPAdes) (version 2) | ecosystem: Environmental > Aquatic > Freshwater > Ice > Liftoff...
AAGAAGAAGAGCGCAAAGTGCGCTCTTCTTCTTGAGTAAAGGCGTGTGCGCCGCTTTTATTTGGCGCATAATTACCAAACAACCCGACTCGGTTTTGATGGTGGAACTGTTGGTTGTTGAGGCTGTGGATATGTTGGCACAACAATCACCGCATCCCTGTTTGAGTTGGGAACTGGCAAATTATTAGAATTTGCGTTGTTAGGCAATGGCAACATATAAGACTGACATACGGGTGGAAAAGCCTCATTTGTCCGCAATAATTGCTCCTGACATCGGATTTTCAAAGCTTGATCGTAAGCAGCAACTGATTCTTGAAATCGATTCAGCCGATCCAAAGTTCTGGCGCGTTCGACCCATAGCTGAGCGATGTCATTAGTTTCATTAGTTGATTGACTATTTGGCTGAGTCCACCCTTGTGATGGGTTGATGGGCAATGGTGGAGCGATCGCAACATCTGGGACGGATAATAATTTCACAGCCTGATCATAAGCAGTCAAAGCCTCGCGATCTCGTCCCATTTTTTTTAAGCAGTTCCCCAATAATTGCCAAGCCAATGCATTGCTAGGGCTAAGATCGATCGCCTTATTAACCATTGACATTGAGCGATCATATTGCCCTTGATCAAACAAAGATTGAGCTTGAGAAAGATAGATTTGAGTTTGAGCTTTTTTGTCTACATCAGAACTAACTCTTACAGATTGAGAGTTCTGAGCATTTAACGACAAAATATTTGTCATAAGTAATGTAGAAAAACCTAACGAAAATGCGATCGTGGTTGTCAATAGCGATCGCATATAAGACTTAGAAGTATCAATCTCTGACATATAACACTCTAAATTAAGATAAAAAACAACAAAAATTCGATGGCTGATCTATGGCTGATTTAATCAAAACATTAAGCAGGTGGAACAACACATTTTGATAAAAGCTTTGCACGTTCTTGCAAAAAACTTGGCAATGGTCGCTTAGATGCAAAGGGATTTGGAACTTTTTCATCTATACCAACCGCATCAAGGGAAGCAGCACGCAGATCTGGCATAAATTGCATCACAGTCTCCATCGGGATCGCCCAACTTAAGTTCGTCATCTCTTCACGGATGGGATCGCATGGTTTATCCCCGTTTGCATATCGATACGATGGTTTACCCCATAAAGGATTAGCATGAACGCCGTTGACTGCAATCACTCTCCCATAGGCATCCATCACAGCGCCTCCACTCATGCCCTTCTCAACTTCACTGCTATAACCAAAAGCATACCCATATTGCATCGGCTGTGGTGTCGCAAAAGTATACTGACCCTCTGCAAATTTCCAAGTTTGCGATCGCGATGGAAATCCAGTTGAGAAAACCCAATCACCAATCGCTAGATCGCTAGATCGTCCTAATCGAGCCGCCGAATATATCGCAGGGCTTTGAAATGATAATAAGACCAAATCTATCGGTTCAAAATTTATAGATTTAACGATACTTGCTGGATATGACTTGCCATCAAAAGTAACAACTTTGATGTTGCTATCAGCTTGTAAAACATGCTTATTCGTAATTACAAAATAAGTAGAGCCACGTTTTTCAATCAAAATTCCTGATGCAGCATTCTTTTCTGAAATTATCCGAACAGTTACTTCCCGCGCACGCTGTTCAATCTTCTCAGGCGATCGCGGTAGATATTGCTGTTCTACAGGCTGCTCAATAACAGAAGTGGATGGTGTGATCGAAAATAGAGGGCAATACATGCCGATCATATAAATGATTCCCAATGCTGGGAGAAAACACATAAGCCACATCAGTTTTTAGATAATTTAGTTAATACACTAAATAATTACAAGAGCATCACAACGCTCCTGTAATTATTTAGTGTTATTTACATTACAAAATAATGCCAAAAAGATTGATCACCACAGAGCAGGCTTACTAGGAGAAGCTGGAACAGCCTTAATAACTTTGCTAGGAGCGCTAGAAGGACTAGACAATCTCACAGCACCTTTTGCACAGCTATCATAAGCTTCTTGATCCTTTCCAGCAGAAATCAAACAGCGAGTATTAATGTAAGGACGTTCTTCAGTTTCACTTAGTGCTGATCCAGCTTGTAGACGCACATCAATAAGCTGGGCTAGAGTCGTGCGTGGATTCACACCTGGACGAGTAGTAATCAGCAGACCTTCAGACTTAAGATCTCGACTGCAATCCCCTCCCTCTTGTCTGGTCACACAAATAACATTCTGTCCGTTGATTTTACCAATGGTCATAAAGTCAATTTCGCGTTGCTCATTGTAGTACTGGAAGCGAGCAGAGATTTCTTCACAACGCTTTTGAGCCGAAAACCCCGCACTCTCAAATGCGTTAGAAACGTAACGAATAACTGGTACAGATGTACCATCTGATGAAATTGCCAATGTTGCTGGTACGCCTTGGTCGCTACCACACGCAAAGCGAGGTTTCCCTTCGGCGTTGCTTGGTTGGGCTGCCAAAAAAATTGGCAAGATGGCAATCCCCATGCTGATAAATTTAAAACAAGCTTTCATGAAATATAACCTTAACAAAGAAAAACGGTTATCGTAACTCTCATAATATACCCTAAAATTCATTGTAAAAATCATTAGGATATCGCAATAAATATTGTCTCTAGTATTTTTGACATTGGTTCTGATAATTAAGAACATAAAGCTATAAGCTAGACTCTATGAGGTCTTTTATCCGTTGCTAACGATGAGTCTGTAACGACTTACGGACGAGCAGTTTATGGCTTCATCACTAATTACCTGTCCAATGCCGACTTGTCGATTCAGCCTGACTTTGAGGCTAGTGTATCTCTGCCACAAAGCACAGCTTTGCCATGAGCTTATCGCCTGTGGGGCGATCGCTAATATTGGTAGTTATCACAAGTTCTTGCAAGCCCTTAAATAATTGAGCGACGTTAAAAGTCCTCGCCCCATCCTTCCAATTCTTTTCGTCAGCACTCCAGTCTTGCAACCAAGCTAAGGGAGGCAATTTGTCAAGATATGCTGACACCTTTAGCTCGTAAGTTCCGTCGGCTGTTTCTCTAGGATTAACTTCAACCTCAAATTCAGTTTGCTGATTGTTGAATTTTACTTCCCGTACTTTAATAAAATCTTTTGCCGTGTCGTCAGGCATAAATTTTTTGGTTGAAGGAGAAAATTTATTTGCTTCGACTTCGGATTTAATATCCCTTGCAAAAGTTGCCACAGTATTCGGCAAAGCCGCTTGTTGATTTATTTTATAGATGTATTTGGAAGGCTTACCTGTTGGTTTTAATTTCAAAAGTTGGATCTTGTCTTTTTCTTGGTCGCTAGGTTCAATCCAAGCGCCATTGTAGTTGATACTGCTGACAAGTCCTTCAGATTCTGAAGATGGAGAATCCTTGAGACTTAGCATCAGAGGAGATGCTACTAGCTTTTTATCAAAGATGATAAATTTACCATCTTTGATAATTTCTTTGTCAGATGCTTCGAGCCTTTCATAAAAATAATTTACATTGGCATATTTCCCAAGCATGACGATATAGAAAGGACGATAAAATTTTGGATCACTTTTTTGTTGTGGTGAACTAGTGTTCCAAGCAAAGCTTTCATTGTTTAGACCAACATCATATACAGAGCCATTAAACTCACTCCGCAAAGCTAAAATACCAATTGCAAAATCTGAATTAAAATACTTTTGCTTGAGTAGCTCAAAAATATTCAGCATACTTTGCTTGTTTTCGGTCAAGTCAGTGACGATTAGAGTCAAGCCATCATTTGTTGCTTTATCAGTGTTGAGGATATCTGTGATTTGACTATTCTCAAAAAAAGGATAGCCGACTTCACTTGCAGTATCTTTAGGATAAAATGCCGTGGTTTGAGCTTGCTGAAAATTTTCAGATGACAATAAATTTTTGTTGTTATCCCCAAAACGATAGAATTTAGTTTGCGAATTCTGCCATTTTTCGTTTATTGCTGTACTTAATGTCCTTAAGGTGCGGATATAACGACTACCACCAAGGGATACAAATCCATTCATTGATGGAGTCCCATCAATATAAATCTGAGCCTGAATCTTTTTAGATTGCGCCACCAAAACCTGTGGTGTTATGGCAAATTTACAATCTACCAGTAAATTAATTGGTTTAAATATTACTGCGGCGGCAAATACTGCCGCGATCGATACTAAAAAAATAGAAACGATCGCTATCCCCCCATTAAGACTTCGATTTTTCTTACTCTTTAGATTATTTTTCATGTGCGATCGCTAGACAAGATCGATGGTAATCATATACTATTTTTTTGGGGTTGAAATAACTAAATAAGATTTAGTTATTTAGCGATTTATATGTAAAACTATTACCCAAAAGGTATAGTATTTAAATAGATAGCCTAGACAAATATTTTTTGTCTAACTCTTACAGGTACTGTTGAAATTGTGTTAAAGATTTTTGGAACACTCATAGTCTCGTTAATTATTTGGGCGGGCTTTTTATTGTTATTTCAAAATGGGGTAATACCCATCGATAAGGTTGGAAATGCTGCGGTTGGTGCATGGCTTTCCAAGAGTTTTATTCCTGGCTCTCTAATTGTAATTTTCGTCACATTAGTTGCGGCTGGGATATGGTTTTGGATTTCTTTAAAATCCAGTGACAAATCCGATTGTCATGAGTTTGTTAAATATTGGTGGGGTATATTAATGATCCCTTTAGCTACGATCGCCTTAGTGACTTTTCTAAATCTCAAAGAAACGTCCAATGTAACTGTATATGTGATGCTTAGCTACGTCATCCATGTAATCTTGATTTATTGGGTTGGCACGAGTATTAGCTCAGCAGGGATGGCAAAGTATATTTTGCCTGGCTCACGCGGGATTCGTAGACTTGTTTCTTCTGTAGGCATCCCTCTTTAGTTTTTGATTTAATATTTGAGTCACTGAATTTATGGCTTTGTATCTGATTGCAATTGGTGGATCTGGGGCGCGGTGCGTTGAGTCGCTTGTGCATCTTGCTTCTGCGGGTTTGATGAGCGATGAAAAGATTAAAATCCTTTTCGTAGATCCCGATCAATCGAATGGCAATTACATTCGTACCTGTCAACAGATTGATGCATATAATAAGTGTCGCAAATTAGTTTGGAAGGCTGGCGAACCTTGCCAATGGATGCGTACAGAAATCATCAACCTTGGCATATCGACAGTTGGTGCTGGTAATAACAGCCTTGCTAATTTCTTTAATTACAATGCCATGTCTGATAACGACCCCGTTGCTACTGATTTGTTTGATGTGCTTTACACCAAGGAAGAGCAACAAATAAACTTGTCAGAAGGATTTCGTGGTCGTCCTGCCATTGGCTCGGCATTTATGAGTCAGTTAAATTTTCAAGCTCTGCGGGATAGTCGATATGCAGGTAATTACGCCGATTACTTGCAGCCTTGGGCAAAGTTATTGGAAGAAATTGATAACGCGATCGATAATAGCCAGATCAAAATTCTTCTTTGTGGCTCAGTATTTGGCGGGACAGGCGCATCAGGATTACCAGTGATTGCCCGTTTATTGGATGATTTTTATAAAGGTAAAGCTAAAGGTAGTGTTGGCGGAGACTCGTTAACTCAGCGAAACAACCTAACGCTAGGGAGTCTACTGATATTGCCATACTTTGGCTTTGCGGCTGGCGGAGCCGCAAATATTCCCCAAGATGGGGTCTATGCAAGAGCGCCAGAATTTGCCTTGAATACAGCCGCCGCGATGCAGTATTACAAGAGTCAAATGCAAAATGTTTGTGATGTATTTTATTGCATCGGCGATCAAAATCGTGTTGAAGTCCAGTTTAGTGCTGGTGGAGAAGGTCAAGAAAATAAAGCTCACATTGTCGAGCTTTATGCAGCCTTGGCAGTTAGAGACTTTCTGTATCTAGACCACAAACCAGATAATGGACAAAAAATTGTTTTCGCAGAACGGAGAATTGAGGATGAAATTGGCTGGGTTGATCTGCCATCTGAGCCTCCAAATATAAATTATGCCCCCATTAAAGAAGGTTTTGACCAGCCAGACGAACCAGTGGTACGCCATGCTTTGAGGGCTGCTGTTAGATTTGCCTTTGCATGGTACAACACGATTATTCCAGAAATTGAAGAGTATTGCCTAGGTAATCAGTCAGGAGGATGGAAAAAAGTAGCAGAAGTCTGGCTTAGTCCATTCTTTAATATGCCTAAAATACCCCAGAGAGGCAACCTTTCTAATGTTACAAACCCTTCGGTTGACACTAGCGATGCAGCCGTTATTACCAAGTGGTGTGAGAACTTTGCTGGCTGGTTAGATAACTTACATGAGTCTGAGGCAGAAAATATAAAATTGTTTTTTATGGATCGGGTTACATCACCAGAGGAAATATATTTCGGTCGTTTAGTACAAGATGATCCTCGTTCAGGATCTGAGCAAGATAGAGACACGGTAGACTCGATCAAATTGAAGCTAGATGCCAGAGAAACAGATGGTATTGATCCCGATCAAATCGAAGCAAGGGGATATGTGGGGCTAGCAAAGTATATGTATATAATTTGCGGACTGTAAAAAATCAAGATGTTTTGAATCAGGAATTTGCAAAAACTTTAGATTAGCTAGTTAGAGAGAAAGAAGAAAATGACTCAGGCAAATGACAAATCGATCTTGATGCTTCCTAGATTAAGGGAAAATAGGGTAAGACGTGGCGTGGCTGGTAAATGGAACCGTCAATCTCCTGATGCCTTTGATGATGTGGCGCGTAGCATTGATGTGATCGTGGCAGGTGATGTGGCGAACGTCAACTCGATTCCGAACATGTGGGCGCACCCATTGTCACTTGAGTCAATTTTGCCAAGTACTGATTACAACGATCGCATTCGGATGCCATTGATTAATCAATGGCGAGGTATGTTAACTGCGATCGCTCTTGCTCCAGATTTTGAAGAATTTGGGAAACTGACCGCTCAAGTGATCGATATTGCTGATGCGCGTTACAAAAACAATAATTTTATTCAGTCACTTTTAAGGTTAGTACCTAGCTCTGAGAAATGCCTTTTTGAACTACCAAGAAACGTTAATCCTTGGCTAAAAGGATATGTATTTCGCTGGAATAATAAGCCCATTGGCATAACTTCGCCTAGCACGATCGTCTGTCCATCAGAAGATGGCGATTGGACTGGGATACCTTGGTTTGTAGACGGACAAATCGAGTCTCCAGAAGAGTATTTATCTCCAGATCAAAAATCTCGTCTTTCGCGTTGGCTAGTTAATCTACGCAAAAAACTAGCAGACCGAGGTATGGGGATCTGTGAGTCAATATCTTCTCTTATCAATAGTTTCATTGATAATTTAGGGGGCGATCGCGAAAAAGGAATTGACCCAGCCACTGACTTAGTTTCAGATGAGTTATATTTCGGAATTGAGCTTAGTCTAGGTATTTACACGGCGATTAATCAACCGCTACTAGATCCTGTCATAGCAGTAGATCCATTTTTGCCTGAACTATATTTTCTAACCCGCCCCGACGCTTTTCCTAATGCCAATTTACCCGATAGCGTCAAAAATCTTTCTTTTGGTGGATCGCCAATTTCTTTAATTTTACCGATTAAGTCAGATTTCTTTAGTCGTGCTAATGCTTCGAGTTTACTAAGCACGTTAAAAGTAGAGCGTTTGCGTGCAGGTACTGCACTTCATTTGAGTATCATTATTGATGGTCATAATTGTGAGAAAGAGTATGAATTAAAGAATGAGAATGCGATCACGGGCTTACCAATCGCTGAAATCTGGCCAAACTTTGTGCATCCTAGATGGAAGGTATATTACGGATACTTCTCTCTTGATGTCGACGATACAAGGCTAAGTTTTGAGTTTCCCAATATCGCGAATCCTGTCGAGAATATACATAGGTACGGACGCTCCACATTATCTAGGTTTACAAGTTTACCAAGTCACATAACCTGTTTGTGTGATGGCGAAATTGTTGGTAACGTTCCTTTGCAGATGCCTAAACCTATTCAGGATAGTGGAATTGAATGGACTGTTGGTCTAGATTTTGGGACATCTTTCACCAATGCTTACAAAAAGCAAGGCGATGTCGATGAGAAAATTTCTTTTGAAAACTTGCATTATCAGATTTCCGCAAGCGATGAAGATGAAAGACTAACTGTATTAACCGAAAACTTTATTCCGCCTACTAAACAGATACTGCCGATCGCCAGTATTTTGACATTGAAGGATGGACGAAACCCAGTTCGCCATAATAGCGATCGCGATGCAGAAATACTTTTTGATGCGAGAATTTATGCGCTTCAAGCTGCTCGAAAAGTTGAAGATGGAAAAGACTTCTTGATTAGTAATCTCAAATGGGATGACACTAGAAATCAAGAGCCAATGCGTCTATTTATTGAGCAATTGGCTTTGCAAATTTCAGCTCAAGCTGTGAGAAATGGGGTTACAAAAATTCAGTGGGCGCTTTCCTATCCGACAGCTTTTTCTCGTAGGGATAAAAATAGTTACGTTAATATCTGGAATACCTGTTCCGAAAAATTATGTCAATTCACGGGCTTGGTCTATGGGGAATTAGCTGTTAAAGGTTCTAAGTATTTCCGCTCAGAGAGCTTAGCTGTTGCTCATTATTTTGCTTCCAAAAGGAAGAGTTTACTAAATGCGGCTTGTGTAGACATTGGTGGCGGTACTTCTGATATTTCGATTTGGGAGGAGCAAGACAACAAAATCATCCCCGTTTATCAATGTTCAGTTCAGCTAGCAGGAAAAGATCTATTTAGTAATATCGTCAAAAGAAAACCTGAGTTTTTAACTGATATTAAGCTTGCAAACAACGATGCTTTTTTGAAATTACAGTCTTATGAGTCGTTGTTTTCCAGCGCAATTGACGCTTTGGCGAAGGAAAATAGTGAGGGTTGGCTTAAGAATCAACGTCGTAAGTTGCAAGATGACGAGCAACTATATGCTTACCTGCAAATTTTGGCGATCGGTATTGGCGGGTTGAATTATTACGTGGGCTTAGTACTGCAAGTCCTCCACAAAAATGGTCGTTACCAAGCTGGTGAACCTGTCAATGTTTATTTTGGCGGCAATGGATGTCGCTTACTTAACTGGTTGTCGGATACAGGAAAGTTTGAAGGCGACGAAATTGGCGATCTGTTCCAAGAGATGGTAATCAAGGGATCAAAGTTCAAGTCAGGATCTGAGACGAATTCTGTGAGTGATAAGCCCAAAGAAGAAGCAGCTTGCGGCTTAGTGGTTGGGAAGAAGCAATTGGGCGACCCCACAAATACAGAAGATGAACTTATTGCTGGAGAACCTTGTAAAATTGGATCGCATGTATTTGAATGGGACTCTTTTATTACATTTGATCCAGAAATTGTTGAAAGCATCAATACGTTTCAAGTTGTTAGAAATGCCGAAGAATTGGTCAACCTACCTCAATTTCTGTATTGGTTTCATAAGTATCTGAGGGCAAAACGAGACATTACGATTCCCGCTATCAAAGGATACAGTTTGGGAGATCCCAAGAAAACTGATGAAGAGAACCTAGCAAATACTATTCAAGATAACCAAAAATTTTGGAGCCAAGTTGTCAAAAAGTTGAGAGATTCTCTAGTTTTAGAAGATGGTGCTACTACCGATAGTATTCGCTTGGAGCCTCCATTTATTCTTGCACTCAAGGCTTTGATTGAAGTTTTGGCAGATAGATGGTCAAACTAATGAAAAGCGATCGCAACTCCAACAAGTCAATAATCCTAATTTTAATTGCTCAATTGTTCTTATTGAGCGGTTGTGTTTCGGGTGTGCCTGATAGCACACCTCCTCCTATTTCACTGCCTTTGAGCGCTGCTGATACAAAATGTTCAGAAGCTTTACAAAAAGGACTATCCAAGTATAAAGAAAAGCCAGATCAATACGAACCAGCCCAAACCACATTTCTATCAATTTTACCAAAGATCAAAGAGATGTCTGGAGACTTAAAGCTATTAGTAAGTCCAAACTCTAAAGAATGCAAACTCGACGAAAATTCCAAGCTTAAAGGCGTGATCGTTCAGGCAAAAAATCTTAGTGATTTTTTAATACTTATAGATAAGATAGACAAGGAAAATCCCAAGCCAGATAGGATAAAGGAAGAATCTATTAAACAAAAGGTGGCTAACACTAGAATAATTCCGAACTATACCAATAATGAATCGGAGACAATACTATCGCGTCAATTTCTTCAATATACGGAAGATGAAATGAGAGAAATAACTAACCAAGTGGAACTTTTGGTGCTTCCGAATAATACCGATGACGTAAAAAAACAGATCAGATATCTTACTGAGAAATTGACAGCCGCCGAAAAAGAAAATTCATCACTTCGGCAAGATTTAAGTAATCAAAAGAATTTATTCATATTAGCCTTACTAATATTATTACCCACCGCAGGTGTTGGAGGGTATTTCTTGGCTAAGCGATCGACCCTTACTACGAAAAGGAAAACTCCTGCAAGCAATCCACGTCCTGCGGATAAAATAGCCTCACAAGATATAAATTCGGGCAGAACAGGTCGTAAAGGATTGGGAAGTGATGCAGCTAAACCATCATCTACCGCTCAGTCACATTCCGATGCACAGAATGAAAGTCGCGCTCCAAATTTTAAATTAAGAGACAAACCTAAAGTCGAAATTGATGGGCTAGATCATGAATTTGAGAGCATAGAACCATCCTCAACCAATCAACCGTATAGACGTTACACTTCTGTAAATCAAAATCCTAGTACTTCGCGTACCGACGCTAATCCTCAAAGAGCTTACGTCAACCAAGCCTTAACTTATGACTTAGCAGTTGATTATTACAATCATGGGAATTATGAGGCTCTTAAATCATGTAGCCAAGGTTATTACTCGGCTACTGCCGATAGTATGATGCGAAATCGTCAATTTTGGGAAAACCCGTTAGAGCTGATCGAAGCGCACAACGGATTGTTCTGGATAGTCCAAACTAATGAGCCGTACTTTTTATTGTTGCCGAACCCCTCAAAACGGATTACAGAAACACGCCTTCCGGGTCTGGAGTATTTTTTTGAAACTAACTTTAAAAATGAAAACTACCAATCTTGTGTAGTTGTCTCTCCTGCTTACATGAGTCATGAGAACGGGAAGTGGACAATGCAGCAAAAAGGACAAATAAGTTTTACAAATTAAGAAATTAAGTGCGTGCAAAACATGCGCTTAATTTCTTAATTCGCGATCGCATTTTAAATTTGTTCGATGGTCAGTGATTGTTTAGTGTCTTTATTTTTTCGTTGCCAAGAAATTTTAATTTTTTAAAGCCCTACAGAAATAGCATTCCAAAACCACAAAATATACGTGGCAAAAAATTCGTGACACTACTAGAGTATGGATTTTAGAATGTGGACTTTAGACTGTGGATTTTAGGTTGAGAATGGGGCATCACTAATTGTCGCATGTCTTAAATATAGCTGTCGTAAGTATTTAAGCAGAAGAAAACTTAAAATTCAGAAAGATGTAGCGTGCGCTACATCTTTCTGAATGCTATACTCGGACTCCAGCTTTCGGTTTTAGTGAGGATCAGTCACTGAAAGTAATGGGGAAAGTTTGGTGTAAATCCAACGCTGTCCCGCAACT
>Ga0209591_10007904_pt1 | contig 11621 bp, 12 predicted proteins | sample MAT01_FD_187207 | JGI IMG/M metagenome (GOLD analysis project Ga0209591, IMG submission 187207) | Freshwater microbial communities from Lake Fryxell liftoff mats and glacier meltwater in Antarctica - MAT-01 (SPAdes) (version 2) | ecosystem: Environmental > Aquatic > Freshwater > Ice > Liftoff...
CAAACAGACGCGTTGTATGCAACCTGTAGCACCGCACAGTCTGGCGGGGGGAAAGTTCCCGTAATGAAAACGTTCCAATTCTGTTCCGTCCACATGTAGGTCAATGCGGCAAGGTTGAACGCCATAGCGGCGCTGCCACCTTTTAAGCCACCGCCGATGATACCTTACGTGCCATAAGTGGGGATGGCATAGTAGCCAAGCCCGGTCCAGCTGCCAATAGTAATCTGTCCATTCTCTGGCAGCCCTACGCGGTAACCATTGTTGATGTACCAGTTTTCAATGTCGGTTTTGTCACCGGCCGAATAGTTGATCAAGTTCGGTTTGACGTTAGTCAGCCAGTTGGCAGTTTTACCGTCGTAGATTTTCTGGCCGAGGCTCACCGCTTTGTCGATAATCGAGGTCGATGCAACTCCAAGCGACGCCTGGAATTCACGAATCACTTGTGCTTCCAGAGCAACGCCGTGCTGAGCAAGTGCCGTGTCGTTTGCCTGCTGCTGATTGTAGTTGTTATCGAGCGCAGAAGTTGCCCAGGTGATGGCACCAATGTCGGTGAAAGCCGTGTCGAACCAGCCAATCAGGCCGCACTGGTGGTGCATGACCGAGCTACAATTGCTCAAGCGGTTGGTAATGTCAGCCATGCGGGAAAGCATGGAGTCCATCGTCCGCCACATTTGAGCCATGGTCTCGCCAACCATAGGTTCGCCAGAGCGTGAAGCGAAAGATGCTTCTAGCGCCTTAATTTTCTTGCCGTGAATAGCAGTAGCGCTCGGCGACAAGTTGCCCCAAGAGTTGCAGAGCAAATAAGGCTTTTCTGCCCAAGCTCTCTGCCAAACGTACTGGTTGGCAAAGCCGCTGGCATAAAGGGTGAACGATGTCGAAGAGCACCGAATTCCAGGTGCCAACGCCTTGAACCGAGCTCGTGGCAATAAGCGTGCCATCAAGACGCAACTCGCCCTGGCGGCTGCCGTTGAAGGTCAGCGTCAGGCGCTTGCCAGCCAGATCATGGCTGTTGAAAGTAGTATCGATGGTATCATAAACGATGTGCATCGTGGCCTTGTAGGCCTGCGGAATGCTCGTCCATGTGGTAACTGTCGACCCGGACTTTTTGAACGGGTGGTTGGCCTGCCGAAGAGGAGTTGCGGCGTTATTCTGAATGATGTTGCGCCCGCCCAGGACATCGTCCATGGCGGCGGCGTGGTTGTTTGTCTTGATCCAAGTAACCAGGTTTGCCGTCATGATGGCCAGATCCGCGCGAATATTCGTGCGGTTCATGTCCTTGACGTAGTCGGCATTGACCGTAGCACCAGTCTTGGCACGCGTTATAAACGTCGACGCGTTGTAACCCATGGCCGTGGCCAGGTTAATCTTGGTCTTGGTTGTGTATGTTTTCTGCGAAGCATCGAAAACAAAGTTGGTGCCGCCGATGTTACAGAGCACCCAGCAGTGGCTGAATTCAACGCCATCGGTGCCGGAGATATTAACCACCGAAGTCGGCACGCCGGAGTTCGCCAAATAGTTGTTTGCGGCCCAAATATTTGTCGGGTCGGTGCCAAGCCAGGCACCAGCCTGAGCTGCGGTCATGCGCAGAGTGCCAAATTGATAATCGGCGGTGTAACCAGCCTGACGCAGAAGCTGGATCATCAAATCTGCCTGGTCAAAACTGTTGCCAAAACCGTCAATAGTGGCTCCCAGTCCACCTTTCTGGCTTCCATAGCTGGGTAGGTTTTCTATATTATTGTAGACCCATTCGTAAATAAGGTCGACGTTGCCCTTGAGAGCGCGAGACAATTCCACAATAGAAGCTGGCCCCCCGACAGTGTTACCGGCAAAGCCAGATGCAATCGATTTTACTGAAGGAGTCGATGCTGAAAGTTCAACATAGATGTTATCGGGAAGCGGCTTCTTTCAATTTGCCGGCGGGTAGAATCGACATCAACACCTTGTTGAGGCGCAGTGGCAAGCCATCCGCCTGGCTGAAATTTTTGAGGCGGCACCGCGCGCGGTGCTAGGTCCACGGAAGGAGATTCCGTATCTTTAGCTGCAATTTGAGCCATGTGACTTTTGTCTGCGCTGAATTCCTTGACCAGATCTACTGGACCAGGAGTGACTTTGTCACCGCAGTCGGCACAGTCGCTGCCCTTTTTTTCATCGAACAAATTGCGCTGCTCTGTTTGCCCGGTGTTTTTGTCAGGCTTCGATAAATTTTCCTCTTCGGGAAAATTGTCAGCGGAATCATCATCTATATCAGGCATTGTGTTTACCGTTATTTTTCTTTGCTGAATGTTATACTTGAATTGAAACTAAGTTAGTGATGGCTAACAAGCACCTGAGCAAGTGGCGACCACAGAAGTTCGATTTCCGGCTGCATCATAATAGAAAGTTACCAGAGTTGCGTTTGCGAATAAAATCGTTTTTAGTCTGCCTAAATTGTCCCACGTGTAAATTGCGCTATCTGCTGGCATAGCGAATCTCCTCTATCTAATTATCAACTATGCACCAAAGGTGGTGCCCTCAAGTTGTGCAGTTTCTTGGAAGGCAACCCTAGTTATTGAGGGTCTTTGCGTCGTACTTTCTTGCAAACATGATGGTTTGTAGGGTTTGTACCTCTATTATGATACAGCGTGATGACATTGAGTCGGTTGGGCAAATGGCTATATATCCATGCTCGCTAACACATAGCTTAGCTAACTCTATTAGAATTTTTCGCCCGGTTTTGGTTTAGCCGGCAGTTTGGTATCAGACTTATCGGGGCTGATGATAATCGCGCCCGGCAAAGGCACCTGAGTCGAAGTGCTGCTTTGGGCAGGATTGAGGTCAGGATAGTGACCAATAGTGACCGAGACTTCTTTGATGGTGGTGCCGCGTAAGAGTGTAAATTTAACAGTGTCATTGACCTTGCGAGAGCGCACAGTTTCTTGCACGTCTTTAGGTGAGTGAATGACTTTATTGCCTTCCAACTTTTGAATAATATCGCCTGGTTCAATACCGGCTTGTTGAGCCGGCGAATTTTCATAGACTTTGCTTATGAACACGCCTCTGGTGTTGAGAGGCAGGTTAAGGCTTTTGGCGTGCATTTCATTTAATTCGCTCATGCCAATGCCGAGCCAGGGTCGGCTAATCGAGCGGTGGTTAATCAAGTCGTCTGCAACGCTGCGCGCTAAGTCAATAGGAGTAGAAAAACCAATATTCTGCGCGTCGGCTTGCATAGCGGTATTGACACCAATGGCTTCGCCGCGCAAATTGAGTAGCGGACCGCCGGAGTTGCCCGGATTGATGGCGGCATCGGTTTGAATAAAGTTGGCGTTGCCCGTATTAGGATTAGCAATGGTGCGGCCAACAGCCGAAATTATTCCCAGAGTAACAGTGTGATCAAAACCGAGCGGTGAGCCAATAGCAATGGCAAATTCGCCCGGACGTAGCTTATCGGAGCTGCCCATTTTTAGTGCAGGTAAATCACTAGCTGAAATTTTCAGTACTGCCAGATCAGAAAAGCTATCGGCACCAACCACATCAGCGTGGAATGAACGCTTGTCTGTCAGACTGACTCTAATGTCGCTGGCCCCTTTGACCAGGTGAGCATTGGTCATAATATAACCGTCAGGACGAATGACAAAACCAGAGCCGGTGGCGCTGGCTCGCTTTACTTTTGGTGCATAGCGAGGCACCGGATTCGATGGCGAAACTTCGCGACCGTTATAGAAAAAGCGAAAATTGCCGTTGCCGAAATTTGGCAAATCGAAAAGATCCAAATTGGGCATGCCGTTGGCACCTGACTCATCTTTGCGGCGAATTTCAATATTCACCACAGATGGTGCTGCTTCTTCAGCAATGTCGGCAATGGTGTCTGCGGTAAATGGGCCACCATGATTAACAGCCAGAGCTGGAGCGTCTTTCAGCGCTAACAACCGATTGCTATTGATACTACCTTTATTTGATTTGGAATTAGCAACTAAGCTGGCCGAAGGATATTGCACCGCAGTCACTGGGCTCACCGGCCCCATACTGTTCATTTCGCTTATGGCCCAAACAAAGCCCCCGAGAGGTAAAAGGGCCGCCAGAGTGATACCTGCGCCCCACATAAACTTTGACATTATTTGCGGCCCATTCCCAACTGTTGTGCGTTTTGATAAACCTTGCCTTCAGTCAAAATCGAAGGGGCGATAATCACTTCGACTTCTTTCATTTCAGTCAAATTAGAGGCACCAAGAGTGGCCATGCTGGTTTTCAATGCTCCAGTCAAATTTTGGGTGCCGTCGTCAGTCAGGGCAGGTCCATGTAAAATGCGCTCGAGCGAAACTGTGGTTCCAACTTTAATGCGGGTGCCGCGTGGCAGTACCGGGCTTGGTGTGGCCATTCCCCAGTGAAAACCGTGACCTGGCGCTTCGGTAGCTCGGGCAAAAGGCGAGCCGATCATGACCGCATCGGCTCCACATGCCAGGGCTTTGCAAATGTCTCCGCCGGTGACCATGCCTCCGTCGGCAATCATTGCTGGTCTTGCTGGTCTGGCTGATTTATCAGCGTTTGCCCTCTTTTCCATAAAAGTAGCTCTAGCGGCGGCACAGTCAGCAATGGCAGTCGCCATCGGCACGCCGATTCCCAGCACAGAGCGTGATGTGCAGGCCGCACCAGGGCCGATACCGACCAATATTCCGGCTACTCCTGTTTCAAGTAATTCTAAAGCGGTTTTGTAAGTGACGCAGTTGCCAACCACCACCGGTGCACCAAGTTCGCTGACAAATTTAGCCAAATTGAGGCTAGGCATACCATTTGCCGAGCGGTGTTCAATGCCTGTTACTGTTGACTGCACGAAAATAATGTCACAACCTGCGGCTACAGCCACGGGGCCATATTTTTCAGCAAAATTAGGGGTTATAGAAACTGCAGTGATAGCGCCGCTCTTTTTAATATCTTCGATGCGCTTTTGAATCAAACTGTCTTGGATGGGAGCCTTGTAAAGCTCCTGCATTACTTCCACAAAAGAGTCTTTATCGCATTTGGCGATTTTTTCGTAAATTTCTTCAAGATTTTCGTAACGAGTTTGAATGCCCTGCAGATTAAGTACACCCAGTGAGCCCAGCTTGCCTAAAGTGGCAGCCACTTTGACGTCGACCACCGAGTCCATGCCGGAAGCAATAATCGGGGTCTCGAACTTAAATTGGCCAAGTTCATAAGAAATGTCGCATAGCTCGGGGTCGAGAGTATAGTCACCGGGCACCAGGGCAATTTCGTCAAATCCGTAAGCCCGTCGGCTGGCTTTGCCGAGGCCAATCATCATTGGTGAATCTGTTTGAACTTTAGGTTTGGATGAATTACCGGAAATCATGGATATACCTTTGCTATGGGCTCTTATAGACCAAATAGACCGATATCTTAGCATTGTCAGGCAATTTAGCTTTTCACTGAGGGCCTATAATACGTTCAGTTAACTTGGGTATGTCTTGATGTCTCAAATTTTGAAACCCCTCAATGTGCTCGGCATGAACAGCGGCACCTCGATGGATGGCATTGATGCGGCGGTTTTTGCCATCGCTCCTCAGGGTTCCGGCGGGTCCGATTCTAAGAGTTGCGGCGGCAATTTACACCTGCCGGCTTTGAAAATGGAATTGCTGCATAGCGAATCTGTGGAATTTGAATCATCTTTTAAACATCAGATGGCCCGTATGGTAGCTGAAGGGCAAACTGATTTGCGCCAGATATGTCTGCTTAATGCCGCGCTTGGTGAAATTTTTGCCCAGGCGGCTTTGCAGACGATTAAATCTAGTCGGCGTAAAGGTATTGAAATTGACTTGATTGGTTCTCACGGACAGACCATCTGGCACGCACCTGATCTCAGCCAATTCTGGGGAATGAGCACAGCCGGCACGTTGCAGTTAGGCGATCCGTCAGTCATCGCCGCCCGCACAGGTGTCACCACTGTTGGTGACTTCCGCACCGCCGATGTTGCCCTTGGTGGCCAGGGAGCACCGCTTACTTCTTTTGCTGATCAAGTAATTTTCGGTAACAGCAGGAGCGCACTGGGTGTGCTCAACCTTGGTGGCATAGCCAATGTAACGGTGATCGATGAGCATGGTCAGGCGGTAATGGCTTTTGACACCGGGCCGGCTAATGTATTAATTGATGAGGCCATGCGCGCTTTATATCAGCGTGAGTTTGATCAAGGTGGGCAAGTGGCGGCGTCTGGCACAGTCAAAGAAAAGCTTCTGCAAAAACTTTTGGCAATGCCATACTTGCATTTGAGCCCGCCTAAAACCACAGGACGAGAGCTTTTTGGTCGCACTATGGCCCTTGAACTGGTGGAAAAGTGGCAGGCACATGATGTCAGCCCCAGCGATATAGTTGCCACTTTGACCGCTTTCACTGCTGCTTCAATTGTGCAGGCCTACAAAGATTTGATCGCTCCGCAAGTGAAATTCAATATTCTGGTGCTGGCTGGTGGTGGTGCCGACAATCACACGCTGATCAAACATCTTAAAGAAATGTGGCCTGAACCTTTGACTATTCAGCAACATGAAGATTTCGGCGTCGCCCCAAAATTTAAAGAAGCGCTGCTTTTTGCTTTGCTGGCCTACACTACCAATTTTGGTATTCCAAATAATGTGCCGGCCTGTACAGGCGCTTCGCGTCGGGTTTGCCTCGGTAAGCTCGCTCGCGTCTGAGACTTTGAGCAACAGTTTCACAGTCGTGTCATGTTTGTCGGTTTAACTTGAGCTGTTCTTGTTAAGAACGCGAATTTTGCCTCACCGCAAAATTATCTGTTCGCCTTACTAATTTTCTTTTGCCTCAAGGGTGCTTAACATGCGCATTTTGTGTCAGTTTACTCTGGCTTTTTTGACCCTTGCCATGGCCTGTGCACTCTCTAGCGCTGCACCAGCAGCAGCTCAAGATGCTTATGGCAATGTCAGGGTGGCCAGAGTTTTATTTAGTACCAGCAATGGTACCATTGCTACGCAGGCCACCGAAGCCGGTGCCGTTGCCGGCGTCAATACTGGTGCGACAGTCAGGGTTAATAACCTGGCTAATTTAGAAGCTTTACTCAATATCGTCGCCAACGGCATGCAAATTCTTGGTATCGCCTGGGGTGGCCCCACCATGATTATGGGCTTCATGCAGATGGCGGCTGGGTCGCAAGAGTCGTCGAAAAAAGTATTGGGTGGAGTAGCCGGTGTGGTGGGCGGTCTGGCCGCGCCAGCATGCATCAACTGGCTGGTTGCTTCAGCGCAAGAATCGGCACTTTTTTCATAGCACCTATCCTCTAGCCTGCGAAAAATTGACTTGCCGTCAGTTGTCCATAGCCTCTGTCTGCGCAAATAGAAATCAGAAAGGTCTTCCAACAGCCTTGCTCCAGACGCCATGGCTTCGGCGTGTGAACGTGGCGCCCGTAAATCGTCGATTAAATCGCTAATGCCATAACGTCTGCGAGTAATCTCATTTTCCGATAATTCCGCTGGCCCATCATCTAAGTGCTTTTGACAAGAATTCTGAAGCGCTCGGGAGTAGTCAGACGCTACAGGTAAGGGGATGCCTTTAGCCACCATGCCGGCGAGAAAGGGTTTAGCTGCCTGGCCGTCCATTTTAAGGAAATATTTGAAAGTTGCAGGGTCATGAACAAATGCTTCCACAGGCCAGTCTTTATATAGGAAAGATTCACGCCAAGCGGCTTCCAGCGAAGCGTAAATTACTACCAGGTTAAGGCCTGAGTGCGGGGTCGCTTCACCGCGTACTACTGAACCGCTCAGAAAAAACGCCTTGCAGGCAGAAATTTTTTGCTGGCGAATCTCTTCGGCGGCTTGTGCCGGCGGCAGTCTGTCTTTTCTCATAGCTGGGCCTGTAAGTAACGACTTTATTTTAGGCCATGTCACACTCGTGTCACCTTTGAGCGTTTAACTCTAGTAGATGCTCTCGTTGAGAACTGCCGAAACCTCTCCCCAGGCAGAGCACTTCATTTACTAAATTTTCTTGCAGGTATTTACTATGTCACAAGAAGGCTGGGGTTGGGGAGGCAGAGACGGCGGTGATTCGCAGTCTTACTCTTTTGATAGTAGTTCGTTCTATGGCTCCATTGACATGAACAATTTTGATAGCTTTAGTAATTTCGACACTACTGCCAGTAGTCAATTACCAGACCTTAATTTCTTTGACAGCACCTTCAGTAACTCCTTTAGTAATTCATTTAATGATTCATTCAGTAGCACTTTCGATAATTCAATACGCGATCTTAGCCTTGCGGGCACAGTCAATTACGAGTTTAAACCTGAGTTCGGCAGTGATAATGACTTCATAAATTTTGTTTCGCTGGAAAATCAGCCATGGAACCGCACAGAGGAAGAGCTTTTCGACTTTAGCAACAACGACATTTTGCCCGATGATTTTTCCTATAATCTTCAAGATCAATCCAAATTTAATGCAAGCGAGCTCGATTCGGGCAGGCAGGTTTATGAAGGTGATGCCGAAGAGTCGGCAGAAACCAACGCTGTAGCGGGTGAGACCACTAGAAGTACCGTAACAGTTGACGGCAAGGAGCGCGAATATTTCGTGCATACTCCTCCAAACATGGATCCTGACAAGCCACTGCCGGTAGTGCTCGTCTACCATGGCGTCGGCTCTAATGATGTGCAAGTGGACGCCGAGACCAGCAAAGGCGCTGAAAACATGGAGCGCGTCAGTGGCTTTAGCGAGAAAGCCGATCAAGAGGGATTCATCGTTGTCTACATGCAAGGCAACCCTGATAGAAATATGTCATGGAATAACAAAGAGCTTGCCTTCAGTCGTGCCGACGATATCACCTACACAAATAAAGTTCTTGATGATATCGGCATGACTCAAAATGTTGATCCTGCGAAAGTTTTCATCGCTGGATTCTCTGAAGGAGGCAGCTTTGTCAATCGTGCCGTCAATGATCCGTCATTGAGAGAAGTTTTTGCAGCGGGCGGAACAGTCGCCGATTGGATGACCGGCAAAGAAAGAACAGAACCGACTGGTGACAAAGATCCGATTTCAATGATTTCCATTCATTCAGTAGATGACTCGACAGTTCCCTATGACGGAGCCTGGAACTGGTTCCCAGCCAATCAATTTGCTGCCATGAAATCTCAAGATCGGGCCCAGGAGTTTTATCGAGTTCGCAACGGCATCACGGCGCCACCTGAAGTGTCGACTATTCACAACGACGATACTCCAGTTGGAACTGTATACAATTCGGTCAATCCAGTCACTGGTGAACAGGTAAAACACATCGCCATAGACAACGATCTTGGCCACGTATGGCCTGGTGCCGCCGACAATAATCAATCCGTCAATGCTACCGATGAACTGTGGAAATTCTTCCAGCAGCATCCTAAAGCTAAAGCTAATCCTAATCCAAATCCAAATTCAAATCCAAATCCAGATTCAGATTCAGGCTCACCTGAGCCTGGGTCTGAAGAAAATGGTTATGACCCTTAAATCAGTTAATTACTCTATATAGGTTACCTTTTATGTCAAATCAAAATTTGAATTTCGAGGAAATCTTTCCCGGGCAAGAATTTAGCGGTCAGTTTACTCGCACTAATCTTCAAGCATTCATTCAATCCCGGAGCCCTGACGACGGCAAAGTCGACGTCACAGTCGACATCAATATAGAGGGTGTTTCTCTAGCGATAAAAGACTGGATTATGGATCCGGACCAGCCTGTTCCACCATCGTTGACCTATCAGTCTAATGATTGGAGTTTTGCACCGCCATCGTGGTTGGCGGGCATGAAAGTGGCAAATTTGCCCCAGAGCTATTGAGTGATACCGCTATAGAGAAGGAGGAGATTTATGAAACTAGGGCAAAATGTTAGCTAGCCAACAAAAACACAGTTGACCTTTGCCCGCTTATTGATTACATTGAGCAAACGTTTCCAAGAGATAAGTTGCTCGGCGAAACAAATTCTATTTGTCTTTATTACTAGTTTCTCTCGCCCCAAGAGGTGTTTTAACATGCGTATTTCCAAATTTACTATGTGCTTTGCTTCCCTCGCTGTAATTGCCGGTGTTTCATTCGCCACACCAGCTTTAGCCCAAGATGCCTTCGGCAGCAACGGCGGAGAGAATGCTACAACTTCCATGGGTGCTACCGGTATCGACGGCTCGAACCGCACTAGCTTCACAACTGGCTCACAGACCCAAGAAGTACAGTCTGGTGCTTCACCAACACTTCAAGGTGCTACCAACGGTACAATTTCCCCTCAGGGTGCTGAAGCCACTGTTGTTCAAGGTGTGAACACCGCTGGTACAGTACGTGTCAACAACTTGGCCAACTTAGAAGCATTGCTCAACATCATCGCTAACGGTATGGAAATCCTGGGAATTGCCTGGGGCGGACCTACCATGATCATGGGCTTCATGCACATGGCTGCTGGTTCACACGACGCTATGAAGAAAGTGTTATTCGGAGCTGCTGGTGTTACCGGCGGTCTGGCAACTCCCGGTTGCATCAACTGGCTCGTAGCTTCTGCTCGCGACGCTGCTCTGTTCAACTAAGCTAGCGCTCAATAGTCTTAAAGAGAGGAGACCGGGTCTCCTCTCTTTTGTTTTGGGCATTTTTTATAAGAAGGCACTATTTCTTCTACAATATCTCTGTCTTTCTTTGAGGAGAATGTTCTTGCTTTTCCCCCGCCGATTTATGCATGTTCTGGCCGCTCTATATAGCGTCTTACTGGTGACCGGTTGTTCTCCCACCAACGACACCAGTTCTCCTCTGGCCGGCTCCGGTGACGAAACACCAGCCAATTTGCCCTTTAACAAGATTATCGAGAGGCCCTTCCCAGCTGCCCGCCTTGATTGCTTCTACAAAACCAAAATCGATCGGGGCGGTAAGAAAGAATTTCTCGATGATCGCCTGATCTCGAATGGCAAAGGCTTTGTTGCTTACAGCGTCGATCCGAAGTTTGTCGACAATGGCTACTATCTATTCAACTTTTATGGTCGCAGTTCGTTTTTCGTCAATTTGATGGACCGTACATATAAGGTTGCCCTGCAAAGTCCGGCGGACGACATATTGCTTGCCTACCAGGACGGTAGTGATAGCCGCTTGCCCCCTGGTTACCGCAGCGCCCTGCCCGGTAAAAAAATAGGCGTTTACGGTTGCCGTGGCTTTTCTTACAAGAAGGGAGATACCACCAGGGAGGAATGGTTCGACACCAATACCCTGGCCCTGGTTAAGCAGACCATTGTTCGTCCGGACGAACAAATTGAAAGAGTAATGCAAAGGCACAATACCAATTGCGAAACTGCACTGCTGCGGCTTCCTGGCGGTTTTACCCTGATCAAATAGCCGTCAAGTGCAAAAATAAACACACAATTAATAATTGAAGTACTTGACTCGAAAGCATGTAGGGCTTATTCTGAAAGCCTCGAACTTTATCGAGCGCCAGACCAGTCCACTTTACTAATTACTCACATATTTTTTGCGCGTTGCGCGGAGGTTCTACTATGAAATCCTTCTCTAAATTCTCCATGTGCTTTGCTTCCCTCGCTGTAATTGCCGGTGTTTCATTCGCATCACCAGCTTTAGCCCAAGATGCCTTCGGCAGCAACGGCGGAGAGAATGCTACAACTTCCATGGGTGCTACCGGTATCGACGGCTCGAACCGCACTAGC
>Ga0209591_10007906_pt1 | contig 11618 bp, 10 predicted proteins | sample MAT01_FD_187207 | JGI IMG/M metagenome (GOLD analysis project Ga0209591, IMG submission 187207) | Freshwater microbial communities from Lake Fryxell liftoff mats and glacier meltwater in Antarctica - MAT-01 (SPAdes) (version 2) | ecosystem: Environmental > Aquatic > Freshwater > Ice > Liftoff...
AAATCGGCAATCCTAAAATATTTTCTTTTCTTACTTAATTGTTTATAAATTTTGCTGACAGCAACTCTTTGCAATGCCTTATCTAGCGCCTTTTGGTAAATTTTAACTCTCCCTTCAGCTTCGTCTGCTCCGACGAAGTCTCTACGGCTTACGTCACCAGAATGAAATAAACTTGCTAATAAATAAAGAGACAGTGGCTCTCCGGCAAGTTCAGATTTGATATCACTAGGACAACCTGACTGGTTAGGATCTTCTGGATCTCCTTCCAAGAATATTCTAAACTTTTCTCCAGCATCTTGATCGGAAATAGCTCTAGACCAATTATCTATCCATTGAGATTGAAGTCCAGAATTCATTAACTGTAATTGACCGCTGATTAGACAATCATATCCTCCAAAGATTTCCTCAGCTTCCTGAGAAGCTAAAGACCTACTTGTAATTAGAAACTGATTCTGTGTACTCCTTTGAAACTCAATAATCCGCTTTATCAACACCTCCACGTCTTCGGGGGGGAGAGTAATTTCATCAAAGCCATCCAGCATAACTAGAAATTTTTGCTTTGAGTCCGTAAACCAGTCTTCTTTGGAGTAAAAAAATGGATAGGCTTGCAAGCAAGTTTCAAGAGTCTCAACTAATTTATTGCTTATTCTTGAAAGATCTTGGAATTGAATAAATATAGGAATGAAGTCAAAAGATTTTTCCCTATAAATCTCGCTGGCAACCATTCTGCACAAGGCGGTCTTACCCTGACCTGAGTCTCCTTGAATAAAAATTATCTGTTTTCTATTATTTGAGCGCAATAAATTTTTTACCCAGCTGTGAGAGTCAATAGGCTCATTATTCGATGAATTCTCTTGATGAATTTCTTGAATTTTCAATTGAACATATAATTGTCGCAAGGATATTTTTTGATTATTAGGTCCTGATAACGTCTTTTCATCGAGTGGCTCCTCAATAATTTGATTTAAATAATTTAAATACTTCTCAGTCTTTCCATTTGTTTCGATCAAGATTGTCCAGCGATTATCTTGCTGATGAAACTCTTCTTGGTGTGCACATAATTCAGGAAAGTGTTCTAGAATCACCCTTGTAGGAATGCCACCGCCTCCAAGGTCAGAGGAGCGATCGCGCGTAAACTTGACTATCCCACAGACTTTTCTTGTCCGCTGATTCAATATCGGTGATCCACTCATCCCTGGACGCACTTGCCCCAGAGCAAACTTAACTAGTGGTGATTCATCGCCTGTTAATCCTTCGCAGTTAGGGGTTACTGGGCAACCATTAGGAAAATCTCTGTCAGGATAACCAAATAAATACAGCGGATCGCGGGATTCGATTATTTCATCCAAATACACACAAGGTGGCATTGTGCTTGTAGACACAGTTATCCGCAGCAGGGCTAGATCATAAGGTTTGGGGAGCGATCGCTCCACCACAGCCTGTGTCCAATTCTCCTGATTCTGCCAAAATATCTGGATAGGTTTTCCATTAGCTCCCTGCACAACATGGGCACATGTGAGAATCAACCCCGGAGCCACAAAGAAACCTGTACCCCAACCCATTTGCCCTGGAACGGTGAGTTTCACTGTACATTGTCGCAGCAAGTCTTCTAGTTGGCTCATGGCTTACTCTTTAGATGTCTCTTCCCATTCCAATGTGATTTCCAGGTTGGCTCTGCCAGAGCCTTTGACGATCACCGCTGTCAACTGTCCAGATTCAATCGCTAGTTCCATGCCAAATTTCACGGTGGCTTTCTTAGGTCTTACCTTTTGAATTGGAGTGGCAATCATCTGAACTACACCCTCGATCGCATCGGCAACAGGTTGAAACTGCTTCACATCAAACCCAACATCCTCTCGCCCAGTTTGCGTTATCTCAAATTTTACCGTTGCACCGTTAGGAAGTTGAACTGGAATAGTTTCATTATGCATCTCTTCAAAGTTCATAGATATTTTTCCATTTTTTGATTAAGAAATTGGCTTGGATAAAACTTTTTTGGAATCGGTTTTAAATAAGCAATAAAAGTTTTTTTCCGAACAATTTAATGGAATTACGAGGACATAAGTTATAGAAGAAGTTTGACTTTTTTTGGTAAGCCATCGTCTCGTAGCTGCAAAATTTCTACCCGGACTTTTTGACCTTCTGACATTTCGTTGGCTTTTTTATGCTCTTTTTGAGTAAGTTTTATTTTCCCTAGTAGTTCATAGGTCACATTGTTCCCCCTAACAGCGGTAATAGTTGATTCAAGTTCTTGTCCGACCGTGAAAGTATTTTCTTGTTTAACTGCCTGAAGCTCCATTTCTCGCTCTGAGATAACGGCAGTGGGTCGCTCAATCTCCCCCGTAGGCACTCCTTTGTCGTAGTACTGCACCAGCCGAGCCGCCCAGCTCAAAATGTGCAGCATTCTAGGGGCATTGCCTTGATAGCTCTCTAAAAACTGACTGCACACCGCATCTAGGCTTTGGTAGTAGCCCAGAGTACGCTTGCTATGGCCGATTGCATTGCCATGACGAGACAGTGTCTTCAAATAGTCGAAAAACTTCTTGCCAGCGTCTGACTCATCCTGGCGATCGCGCAAATAGCTAATCGCCTTGCGCAGCTCATTCACATCGGTGCCTTCAATCACTAGCTGCCGGGCGATCGCATCAGCAATCTGCCACTGGGTCTCGGTGAGTTCTTCAGTTGCCAGCATTAGTACATTCCCTCCTGTGCAATGCGGTCAGTGGGCCAGCGCAAAATCTCCGCCAGCTCTTCTAGCTGGGGTAGCTCCACCAGTTGGCTCACCTTCGCCGCCTGGGTCACCTGCTGGATAAACAGCGTTACCGCTCCGCCCGTCAGGGTTTCAGACTTCGGTGGGTCGTAGCTGGCGTAGCGATCGCGCACGTTTTGCGTCACTTCCAGTGTGGGCACCGACACCTGCACTGTACCCATGCCCACTGGCTTGCCGCCTCCTAGCTTGAGCGCCATGGGGTAATCTGGGTCTTGCCCCAGGGCAACCAGCAGCGTCCCCAACTGCGCCTCGCTCAGGTTTCTAAAGTGTAGCTGGGTTTTAAACACATATTCTGTGCCCGCCTGCTGCACCGGAATGCCGCGATCGCCCTTATCCACTGCCTTCACCGCATGGTGATAGAACTTGCGCCCTGCCGCAAACCCTCGGTCAAAGTAGGCATTTCGCTCCTCGGGTCGAGGACGATAGAGCGAGGGCATAAACCCCGTCACTGACTTGGCTGAGGTGCAAGTAGCGTCGGTAAAGTGAACCAGCCCCTGCCAGTCGAGTGCCCCAAATACTTGGCTAGCAGGACATAGGCTATCTTTGCTACGGCAGGGCAAGCGCTCTTTGGGCATTTTCTCTCGATAGCGATTGGTGATGACTGCTAGGGTGCTGTTGGTAATGGCCTCATAAATCGCACGCACACAGCCCTTCAGCGAACTGCCCTGAATCAGCAACTGTCGCTGCCTGCCCTGCACCATGGTTTTAATCAGCGGTACTCGACTATCGACATCACTACCTAAGGCTGTCACTCCGGTCGAGACATGCAGGGCTGTCAGCACCTTGAGGGTCAAAAATAAGGTGCCGTGATACGTCTCGGGCTGGTAGCGATGGTGTCCCACTGGGGGGCGCAAAAATGGCTTTTGCCGAGGAAATGATACCAGGGCATAGGGCTTATATGGCCCTTCATCGGGTTGGGGCGATCGCCGAATATGTCTGCTGGGTGGATTTGCCGTCATGTTATAAAGCCCTCAACGCCACAAATTGCACAATGCCAGTTTGCTTATCAATAAAGTATCGCTGCCCGATATCGAGCCGTTCAGGATAGGTAATCCCCTGCGGAAACCGGGTCTCGGTAGCAGGGTAAAACTGAGCATTTAGGTTGCGAATCTGCCAGGTTTGGGGCTGGTGCTGAGGATTCACTAGTGCTCTTAGGTCTGTATCAGGAACTGAGGTGATAGAGAGTAGCAGCACCGTATAGGTGTCGTGTCGCCGTTTCCAGCGCAGCTCGCGATCGCGGTTAAACGCCTGTCCCTCCGGACATTCAAGGGCGGCAGTACTAGGCAACCCTGCCCCAAGAGAAATGGTGTGGGGCCAGCGCAGGCAGTGCCATGCAGGCTCTGCCACGTAACGCTTGATTAGAGTTGCCAGCGTGGTGATGTCTAGCGGGGTGGCATTGTCGCCGACAAAGGGGAAATCAGTGGTGTTTTGCTCTCGGGCCTGGGTCATGCGGCTACCTCCTGCAGCCGTTTGCGCCAGGCCGCTACCGCCGCCCGAAACAAGTCATCAACCTGGCCGTCAGACCAACTGAGCCGTACTCCCAACCCGTAGTCCATCTCCTCAAGAGTAAATTCTGCCTGAGAAGCATCAAGCGGTTGCACATCTTGTTTAGGAAATCCGTAGTTTTGGCGCTCTGCCTCAGGCAAAAATGCTCCAGCTCCCTTAAGGGCAATGGCCTCCCACGGGGTCTTGTTGCCTAGGGTGTAGATCTGCCCACCCTCCAGCACGCAACCCGGATACTCTACTCTGGCCTCGTTGAACTTGACCGCGACGAGGCCCATGCCCCGTGACTTGGCAAAACCCAGGCCAAACCAGCCCTCTCGCAGATCACGCAACACCAGCCCCAGCAGCCCGAGCTGTTCTAGGGTGAAATTTTTGAGGTGGATTTTGGTGCGAAACGCTCCTTCAGTGCAGACCTGATAGTTAAAGGGGCCAACCGCCACCGAGCCAAAGACGCGATCAATAGCCACCCCGTTGCGCTCTTCGAGCCTGGGTTTGGGCTGCTCTGGGTCTGGGTAGGCGTCTTCTATACGCAGGCGGGATGCGATCGCCACACTGCCAAACAACTGGTCGGTAAACGATGACCATCGATAAATGGTTTGCGTATCTTTCTCTTTTTGAGGCGTTTCTAGATACTTGTAACTCTTTTGATTCAGCGGATCTGTTGCCCACAAAGGCATAGGCAGATCATCTTGGGGATCTAGATTCGGTAGGTTCGGAGGAAAGCGATCGCTGCCAATGGTGCGCACAATACGCTCGGCATGGGCGCGCAACGCCCCCTTAAGAGAGCTACCTGGCAGGTAAATCGAGCGCCCCCCAGCGTGATAAGTTTCCACAAATTCCATATCGGGCTTGGTGGGGTCGGCTCCCTCTTTGCCAGACTTAATCAGCACTGGCCCGCGGGGGGAAATCGTCAGGTCGATGGTGCAGTGGTTTACAAAGCGTTTATGCATGGGCTTTTTCCGCTGAGACAGCCTGGGTGAGCTTGTGAATGAGCGCTGTAGACCACTCCCGCTTAAGGGTCTGCATCTCCTGCGCCGTTTTGTTGTAAGCCTGGAGCTGATTATTAACCAGGTGCTCTAAGTAATTAACTAGTGCTTCAGAAGTACCAGGATTTACCCAAATCATTTCATCGAGTTCTAACCTGACTACACCTAGTCCCCTCGACTTGCCACCCCCTAAGGGGATCTGCTGAGCTTCAAACTGTTGCAGTCCCACCATCAACAGGCCCAATTCCCAATCGTCAGCATTCTCGACCACGGCTTTGAACTCAAATGGCGTACCGGCGGGTACTACCTGAAAGTCGTAGAGCTTGCCGTCGGAGGCGGTTTCGGTGTCGCGGTCAATGGCGACCCCGTCGCGCTCTTGGTACTGGCCAAACCAGGCGTCGGCCTCTACGGTTAAGTCTCGTATTTGAACCTTGCTAGAAATCCAAGGCGAACCAAACACCAGGGAAGCTAAGTCAGTTTCAGCCAAAATTGCCTTTGTTAAAAGCTCGTCTCTCTTTCCAGCCTGTTTGCCAGATTCATTATCTTTGGGATACAGCTCCTTTAGTTGTTTCTCGATCTCTACTTTGATGCCATTTTTGCCGTTTAGCCGTTCATTCGTAATCGACCACTCCGCTTCAATAGTGGGGTTGGCAGCTAGGGTTTCATCAATGCCCCTCAAGAATGCTTCTAGGCGCGATCGCAACGCTCCCTTAAAACTCGAACCAGGAATCAGGGGCCGCCCCAGCGCATCTTTGACCACCGGCAAATCAGAGCCTATGGGTTCTGTCGAGCGCCCCTGGCTAATGCGCAGGGCGGTAACGGTCGTGAGGGTGGCAGTAATGTCTAAACGGTTTTTAAAAATATGGAACATGGCGACTTAGCCCTCCCGCGTTGAATTTAGGTATTTGAGGTAGCGGGCACCGTAGCCCAAATACCGACGGATCAGCTCTATCCACACCCGCTTTTTTTCGTTGGGTTCGGCGGCGGCGGTGGCGATTTCACCCGCTGTCGTTTTTAAATCACCGTCGATGGCTTGAATAATGCCTTCGGCCAAAGATTTGCCACCCCGCCCCCATTTGCGCTCACGACCCACTTGATAGCGAAGAAAATTTTTAACCACTTCAGGACTTTCCGTGGTGTCAGCGACCCTAACCAGGTTGCGGAACTGAGACTCCTCCAGTTTGTCACGACCATCTTTGGGATATTCACAGGTATCTAGGGCTGACTGAATTGAAATGACAAGATCATCTTCAACCAAGCGAATACCCCGCTGAATTTCCAATTCACTTTTAGAACTAATCGTTTTACTCATACCGAAGCCTCCCGCATAACCTGATGAAACTCGTCACAGACTCGAATTTGGCCAAAGCCCTCGTTGGCGCGATCGCCCACACCCCAGCGTTCTAGTTTAGCCAGAGGCTCGTACCAGTGATCGCCCTCTGATTTTGGGGTGCTGTACAAGAATACACCTCCGATTTTGGTCACCAATTCTACATCTTTGGGTAACCCCCAAGCCGCATTCCAGCCTGAGCGGTAGTCATGGCTGCTGTAGGCCATTTCGAGCTTGATATTGCTCGGAGAGATGCCGACGCACTGCCCCAGCATGGTCTCAGACAACACCATCGTGCGCCGCCAGTTTTCTGTGAAAATCGCATCGGACTGAAGACCGATTGTAAAAAATAGGCGTTCCTTGAGAAAGTTGGGGTCAGCAATACCGAAGGCATTCCACTGCGCCCAACGTTCTTGCAGCTTGGTGTTAAACGCCTCAATGCGCTGAGGCAGTGGATCTGTATTGACCTCGCCAAGGTTGGCCTCAATGCTCACCTGGCCCAGCCCGCGAGAAGCCGAACCGCCGAGCCGCGTGCGATCGCCGTTGGCCTGAATGAACGCCAACAACTGCTCAGCCACAGTATCGTCATTCACTACGATCGTGCTGCGGTAGACCGAGGGCACCGGCGTCTCCTTCCCCTGCGACTCATTTAGCACCTCCAGGCTGTAGAGCATCTCATCTTGGGCAGTGGCCCGCTGGCGATTAATGCCCACCCGCGTCAGCAGGCGCTTATTAGTAGAGTGAGTGACGTAGGTATTGCTAGCTTTGCTATAAAAGCCGCCGAAGGGTTCGACGCGATCGCCTGTTACATCATTGGGCTCATAAAACAGGCCGTGCTCTCTGGCGCAGTAGCTGTCGATTAGCGAGTCAAATACCCCAGCTTTGCGGGGCTTAAAGCCGCTGTCGGTTTTAGAACTCAGTGCCGTAGCTGGTAAAACCGAGATCGCCTCAAATCTAAGTGCGTAGGCATCGTCTCCTAGCTTGGCGATCGCCGGGTAGCCATTGCAAAACACCGTCGATTGTTCATCAACAAACAGCGTGTAAAAATCATCCCCTGCTGCGGGAGACTGCTGGGTTTGACGCAAAATCTGGCCTGCGATCGCACCGCGAATCACCGTACCGGGGATGTAGTCCATCGCCTCGCTGACGGAGCCGCCGGGCTTGCGCTGACCAATCGCCAGCGGTGCCTGGGCCGTAATGGTGAGGGTAATCTGCTTCATGCGGCCTCCTCCGCTGTCTCGCTAGGCTGAGCCTCGGCTTGTTCTAAAGCTTTTTGACCCAGAAAATCCCAGACTGCTGGGTCGATATCAGGGTGATCAAAGGCAGTTGACTGCCAGTGGAGCCAGCCCAGCCCGGTAGATTTGCCACCCCCTAGGGCGTGGATGTGGCGCAACCCGGCCAGAATAAGGGCTTTGGCACAATCGGGTCGATTTTGAACCAGAGCTGGATTTAGGGTTAGTAAACCTGAAAACTCTAGGGCGGCATTGGCGGGAGAGGTTTCTAAGAAATAGAGCTTTTTCTCTTCGGCGGTGCGGCGACGGCGGTTAATGCTGACACCAGGGCGCAGCACTTCGGGAATATCTGTTGGTGGGGTTGTGCAGAGCAGATCGCTGAATTGCAGACGAGCAGGTAGAGCAGGGTTGCCAAACAGTTGGCAGATCAGGCAGTGATGCTGGGGGCGACTATCCGCAAAGGTTAGGCCACTAGCATAGTCTTCGATTTGAAATGCAGAATCACTCAAACCTACTTGGGGGCACATAATTTGCGCCACTGGAGATGCACAAGTAGGCCAACCCAAGGCCCGCGTCAGTTTTTCGCACTCGTGGCGCAGCCGCCCCTTAAGCTGCGACGCTGGAATTACTAGGTGGCCATCAGCAGTTTTGAGAATAGGTTTGTCGGACAGAGAGCCAGAGGAACCGCCCGCACCTACGCAGAGAGCCGTGTCGATGACTGCTGTGAGGGCAATGCTGTTAGGTTGACCTCTCTGGGCAAGCTGCTGATTAACAGTGCTGAGCTGAATCATCGTGCTGCCTCCCCAGTATTAGCGGATTGCGGTATCTCTGCCAGTGAACCTGGTTCGAGCGCATCTTCTTCGGGCAGCAGAATGAAGGGATATAACTCCACCATCTCACGCCAAAGAGTCGCGTAGATCGTTCTGTTCTCTGTGCAAATGGGGGGAAGCCAGGGGGCTAGGTTGCCGTTGTTGGTCGCTGCCTCGCACCAGGCTGCTTCAAAGTCTTCAATTAGGGGGCGCTGATCAGCTTGGCTCAGCCGTACCCGAAAGTAACGGTAGTTCAAAATGGCGGTGCGGCGACCCCGCTCTAGCAAACTGCGGATTTGGTAGAGTTGCGATCGCGGAAATTTTGCCCGCTTCACTGCTCTTACGGTTTCAATTAGCCCACCAAGTTCGTGCAGGGTATAGGGTGCAGCGTACAACTTGAGCCACTGTTCTCTCTGCGGCGACTCTCGATCTTGAAACCGCACCGTCAGCCCCTCCTGGCGGAATGCTTCAATATTGGATGAGATCATGGTAACGGCCTTGAGGGTGAGAAAATCTACGGTGCCGCCAGAGTAGCCTTTGTCTTTGAGCGTTTTTGCCTTTTTCTTTGCAGACTTCAGCAGTTGCGAGACCAGTTTGTCGGCGTAGTAGATAGGGGTATTTTCGCTGGTGATTAACACCCCGCTAGAGATGCTCAATTGACTCTTTGAGGGCAGCGCTGTGCTGGGGCGATAGCGGTGACAGGCAGCGGAGTCTTTTGTGGCTCCGGGGGCTAGGTCGTAGCGCCCAGTTTGCGCCAAGATTTCTTCAAACTTGTCGCCAATGGCCTTAGCAACCTCTAGGGCGGCGTTGGCGGGGACAATCAAAAGCACATCGTCGCCGCCGATAGTAATGATTTCAAAAGGATGAATCCATACCGGGCTTTTGTTGTCGCGAGAGGACTTGGCGTCGGGGCTGTAGTAGTGGGGATGTAAATGAGCTAATGCCCAGTAAACCGACTGCTCGGTTGCCTCAAAAACATCTTGACTAAATTGCTGGTAATGCTCGGGGGTTTTGATCTGGTCGCGGATGTAAGCGCCCATGTTGTTACCATCGGCGTAGATATAGGCCGCAAAGCCATCGCTGGCCGCACCAATTTCAGTAAGCGATCGCGCCTCTCGCCGATAAATATCCTTGATTCGCCCAGTCTGTTCAATCAGCTCAGCACCTGGATCGTACTTTTTAATGAGTTGCTGATCCCGAAGGTATTGCTCAAACTTAGATACCCAGCTATTCAGGTTGCCTTCGTCTAAGCTGGGATTCCAATACTGGTCAAATTTGTACTTCGAGTACCATCGCTGTCGTTCGGTTTCCTCTCGCTTGGTCAATTGACCAATACGCCGTTTGCGGGCGGTTGGCTCAGAAAATCTGGGTGTATCCGGCAAATCACTAGCATCAACTTCAACCACTGCCGATCGCCTGTCGCTGTCATCCCGCAGCACGTAGGGATGGGTCTCAAACATGGGCGGGTAGCGGCGGCTAGGCCGTGACGAGCCGGGGTTGTCGTACCCACTGCGGCGCTGGTTAAACTGGTTTGCCAGCTTGCCCACCAGTTCGCTAAAGCCTTTGCGCTGGCGAAAGGCCGCTTCAACTGCTGGGGCATCAGCATCGTGGTTGAAACCGAAGTAAGCCTGCACCGCAATGTTGTCCCGGTTTGCCTGCACTGTATCTAGCCAGGGGGTAGTGCCAATGGGGTCTTTCAGCAAGCCCAGATAAATCTCTAGTGGGTAAAAGCTATCTCCCACAGCGCAGGCGTTGGCTGTCAGCGTTTCAACAGCGTAGCGCTTTTCGATCGCATCGGCCAAGTCATTCACCAGCTCTGTCGGGCAAAAGGCGAGAATGTTGCCCCCAGTAGAGTAGACGATCATCTCAGGGGTGAGGGCACCCACCAGGCGAGGAAAGTGTGCCTGCAACCATACATCTTGCACTTGTTGGCAGTAGCTGGTCGCCTGCTGGCACTGAGAAAATCGAGGTGATGCCTGTGCGCCAAAGAAGGCGGGCAAGTCTACCAGGTTAATGCGATCGAGCAGAGCCGATGCGCCGCGAATCTCTTGCAGGTCGGTAGATTCAAACACATACTGCTTAATTTTGGTTGCCCCACCGTAGACCAGTCCAATTTTTTGGTTCCATAGAGCGGGGTACGCTTGGGCAAATGTCTCTAGGTCAGGGGTAGTTTTTAGGGTGTCGAAAGGGGCATGTAGCGTAGCAGCGGCAGCTTGGAGATGGTCAAAGATAGTTTTTGGATCGAGGGTGGTGTTCCAGGTGAGGCATTGTGCGATCGCCGCCGCGACCTGTTGACGCAAATCTTCCATACCGAGTCAAAACCCTCTCGCTTGTGCCTGTTACGACCTCAGGGCCGTCTAGCTCTCTTGAGATTAACCTCAACCTACGAGAAAATCCAGATAGCTTTAGTTTCTTTTTACGTCGTCACCGCCCCCGATTACGCAAAGTATTGAGAAATTGTTTATTTTTCTTGGCAAATAGCTATAGATTGAGTAATATCTTCTTAAGAGCTTCTCGTCCTGAGGGGGTCTACCGATCCTTGAAAACCGCATAGTTTCGTTGACCCCCTCAGATGCCTTTCCGTGTAAGGGTTTCAGCCCTGTCTGAAGGTGGGTTGTTGACATCAATTCTCAATTACTTGACCCTTTAGCCAACCCCCTCAGATTTGGGGTATTGAAAACCTTGCCCCGTAAAGGTTCTAGATCGAGGGGGTTCAAATCTCATTACCCCGCAAGGGGACGGAAACCCTCGTCACATCCGCCTGAAATGATTTCAGAAACAAAATGTTCAAATCTCATTACCCCGCAAGGGGACGGAAACCTAACCAGCCAACTCCTAAAATAGACAGAACTACAAAAGTTCAAATCTCATTACCCCGCAAGGGGACGGAAACCTATTGGTTGGCGTCTGTTTCTTCTTTTTTATCTGGTTCAAATCTCATTACCCCGCAAGGGGACGGAAACGAGGGAACGATGAGCGTTTTCCAGA
>Ga0209591_10007912_pt1 | contig 11613 bp, 11 predicted proteins | sample MAT01_FD_187207 | JGI IMG/M metagenome (GOLD analysis project Ga0209591, IMG submission 187207) | Freshwater microbial communities from Lake Fryxell liftoff mats and glacier meltwater in Antarctica - MAT-01 (SPAdes) (version 2) | ecosystem: Environmental > Aquatic > Freshwater > Ice > Liftoff...
CCTCAGCGGGCGAGGTACTCGAGCTTGCCGTCGATGTGGCGGACCTCGGCGCGGTGGCGGAGGCGGAGGTGCTCGAGGTGGGCGTAGGTCTCGCTCTCGGCCATCGAGCCCCAGGACCGGGGCGCGAACAGCTGGTGCGAGAGGTCCTCGACGTTGGCCCAGCCGCCGCCGGAGAGCTGGTGGATCTGCTCGAGGCGCTCGTCGTGGTGGACCTTCATCTCGCCGACGCGGCCGCTGAGGTCGGTGAAGGGATGGCCGTGGGCGGGCAGGACGGTGCGCACGCCGTCGAGGCCGGCGAGCCGATCGAGGGACTCGATGAACAGGGCGAGGGAATCACCCTCGATCAACCCCGACACATGGGGGGTGATGGTCGGCAGCACCTGGTCGCCGACGAGGAGCACGCCGTTCGTCGGATCGAACAGGCACAGGTGGTCGTCGGTGTGACCGGGGGTGAACAGCCCCACCCACTCGCGGCCGGCGAGGGTGATGACGTCGCGGTCGGCCACCCGGTGGGTCGGCCGGGGCGGCTGGAAGAACGGCGAGCCGTTGCGAAGCGACCGCAGGAACTCCTCGCGCCGCTCGGGCGGCGGGCCCGGGGGCGTGCCGCCCCACGGCGTGGTGCGCAGCGGCAGGGGGAGGTCGTCGACGTCGGCGTCGTGGGCGACCGCCTCGAGCTCGTCGTCGTCGATGTCCTGGGGGTCCCACCACATGCGGAAGTGCTCCGACGTCACGACGCGGGCGCCGGCCTCCGCAGCCAGCATGCCGGCGCCGCCGAAGTGGTCCGGGTGCGAGTGGGTGACGATGACCGTGTGGACCCGCGCGAGGGGGATGCCGGCCGCGGCCATGCGCTGCAGCAGCACCTTCCAGTTGGCTTCGCCGGGCAGGCCTGGATCGACCAGCGCGAAGCCGTCACCGTCCTCGAGGGCATAGGTGTTCACGTGGCCGAGGCCGGTGAAGTCGATGGGCAGCTGGAGCCGCAGGATGCCGGGCGCGACCTCGAGGATCTCCTCGGAGGCGTCTTCCTTCTCCTGCTTGTGGTGGTGCCGGTGCCCCTCGCCGCCCGGTGGGGTCGGCGTGTCCGGCGTTGCCGTGGTCACACCCGAGAGCCTACGTGACCGCCTGGTCAAGTCCTCTCGTGCCGGTGGCGACGAACCGGATCCCGCCCCGGCGGGTTCGGTGCGGTGCGGGGGGGGTAAGGGGGCGACGGGTACGAGGCCACCATCCCCGCGGGGCAGGTGGCGTCCGAGAACCGGACGCCACGACGACGACGTGCGGCTCGCGCCGTCGTGAGCCCGTGGAAGCCAGTGGGAGACGAGGGTGCGGTGCGGCTCAGGTCTCGGGGGTCGTGAACAGCGCCTCGCGGTAGTAGCGGAGCTCGGCGACGCTCTCGCGGATGTCGTCGAGGGCGCGGTGGCCCTCGGCCTTGCGGGGCTGGCCCTTGAGCGCCGCCGGGTTCCAGCGCTTGCCCAGCTCCTTGATGGTCGACACGTCGACGCTGCGGTAGTGGAGAAACTCCTCGATGTCGGGCAGGTACGCCGCGAGGAACCGCCGGTCGGTACCGATCGAGTTCCCGCACAACGGGACGGTGCGCTCGGCGGGGATGTGCTCCTTGAGGAACGCCAGCGTCTGTGCGCCGGCGTCGGCCAGGGTGGTGGTCGAGTCGGCGATCGCGGTGAGCAGCCCGCTCTTGGTGTGCATCTCGACGACGATCTCCTTCATCGCCGCCAGCACCTCGGGCGGCTGGTGGATCACGAGATCGGGGCCCTCGGCGATGAGCTCGAGGTCGTCGTCGGTGATGAGGGTGGCGATCTCGACGATCACGTCGTTCGTGTGATCGAGACCGGTCATCTCGAGGTCCATCCAGGCGAGCATCCGGCGAGGCTACCCGGCGCCCCCGACCGCGGGCCGACCCCAACCCCGACCGCGGGCCGATCCGACCTCCGATTGCGGCCCGAGCCCAACCCCGACCTCGGGCCGATCCGACCTCCGACTGCGGGCCGACCCCAACCCCGACCCCCGGCGGTCGTCGTCCGCCGCTGCGCCGGCGCGAGCGTGGCGGTGGCGCACCGCTACGCTCCCCGGGTGCTCGAGGTCCCGCTGGTCCGCATCGATCCCGATCTCCCCGTCCCGGCCTACGCCCGGCCCGGCGACGCGGGGGTCGACCTCCGGGCGCGCGAGGACACCGTGCTCGCCGCCGCCGGTGGGCGGGCGCTCGTGCCCACCGGCGTGGCCGTCGCCATCCCGCTCGGCTACGCGGGGTTCATCCAGCCTCGCAGCGGTCTGGCCCTCGAGCACGGCATCACCTGTCTCAACACGCCGGGCCTCATCGACAGCGGGTACCGCGGCGAGCTCAAGGTCCTCCTGGTGAACACCGACCCGTCCGCCGACTTCGAGATCCGCCGCGGCGAGCGCATCGCCCAGCTCGTGCTGCAGCGGGTCGAGCACGCCGACTTCGTGGTCGTCGACGAACTGCCGGCGTCCGATCGAGGCGACGGCGGCTTCGGCTCCAGCGGTCGCCACTGACCGAACCGCTCCCGGGCGGACCGAACCGCTCCCGGGGGACGGAACCGGGATCGGGTTGGCGACATCGCTCCCGGGCGGACCGGTTGGTCGCCGAATCTTGCCGGTTGGTCGCCGCGATCTCGCGCGGCCAGATGGGCCGGATCGTGGATGCCATCTGGCAAGAACCGTGCTCGGTATCCCGGCCGGCCGGAGGTTCTGGGACCTGGTCGGTCAGAAGCGCTTGACCAGGTGGACGTGGCGGGCGGCCTCGTCCACCTCGTGCTCGTCCACGGTGTCGCGGACGATCTCATCGAAGCGGCTGAGCGCGCCGACGTCGAACCAGTGCTGCGCGGTGCCGGCGGTGGTGACCGCATCGATCACCAGGGCGTGGGGCTCGACGGTGAACTCCAGCGTGATGTCTCCGATGTCACCTTCGGGTCGCAGCAGCAAGATGACGGTCTCGTCGACGGCGATGCGCAGGTCCTCGATCTCGGTGAAGCTCAGGCCGAGGCGCAGCGCCAGGCTCGACGCGGCGATCCGGGCGATCCGGCCGTAGTCGGGCTCCGCCGGCAGGACGAGGCGGATCACATCGGGGCCGCCACCGACGTCGTCGCTCGCTCCGGGCGCCGGCGCCCCCTCGGTCGATCGGTTGGCTCCCCTCGCGGTCTCGACCGGTCCGGACGGTCGGGCCGACTCGGCGGTGGGCGCGGCCGCGGCGGTCGGAGCGGTCGGAGCAGGCTCGGGAGCAGGCTCGGGCGACGGCGCATCGGATCCCGGTGTCGGTTCGCTGCGAGCCGCGTCGTCCACGGGCCAAGCATCGCGCGTCGGCAGCGGACCGGGGGCGCTCGCCACCCGGAGGGTCACCCGGGCTCGGGGTGCTCGGTGATCCGCTCGCGGACCACCGAGCCCGGCGCCTTGTCGTCGCGCCGTCCGAGGTAGACGGGATGGCGGAGGCGGCCCTCGTGGGACCACTCGGTGAAGGCGACCTCGACCACGACCTCGGGCTCGATCCACACCGCGTCGGCCCGCTCGCCGCGGGTCGGTGGGGGATCGAACGGGCACGCCGCCACGGTGCGGGTGGCGACGTGCTCGCCGAACCACCGCAGGTCGGCCTGGGTGAGCCCGGATCCGACGCGACCGGCGTAGCGCAGCCGGTCCCCCTCGTAGAACCCGACCAGCAGCGCGCCGATGGTGCCGGCCCGGTTGCCGCCGTCACGGCCCCGGCGCCACCCGCCGACGACGAGCTCCTGCTGCTGGCGGACCTTGATCTTGCGCCAGGTGGGCGACCGCTTCCCGGCGAGGTAGGTGCTGCCGAGGCGCTTGGCCATCACGCCCTCGAGCCCCTGCTTGCTCACGGCTTCGAGCAGCGCGGCGCCCTCGCCGATGTGCGTGGCCGGAACCTGCCAATGCGGCCCGGGCTCGATGAGGGTCTCGAGCAGCCGGCGGCGGTCCTCGTAACCGAGCCCGGTGGCATCGGTGCCGTCGAACGCGAGGAGGTCGAAGATGGCCCAGGTGACGGGGGCGGACGCCGCGAGCGTGGCGATCTCGGCGGGGCGGGTGAGGTGCATGCGGGCCTGGAGGGCGCCGAAGTCGGGCCGCCCGGACGCGTCGAGGCGCACGACCTCGCCGTCGAGCACCGCGGCGTGGCCCTCGAGCTGGTCGACGATCCCCGCCAGCTCCGGGTACCGCAGGGTGATGTCGTTGCCGTTCGAGCTGTGCAGGCACAGCGCGCCGTCGGCGATCGAGCCGAGGGCCCGGACCCCGTCCCACTTGACCTCGAAGGCCCAATCGCGCTCGTTCGCCGGCATCTCACCCAGCACGGCGCGCATGGGATCGGGGATGCGAGGGGGCGTCGACGCCATGCTCCCAGCGTACGGGTCGGACCGACACCAGCCCGCGGTGCTGTCGTCGCCGGCGAGCGGCGCACGGGCGGCGTCGAGCCGGACGTCGGTCAGCGGGCCGAGGAGCTTGACGGGGTGGCGTCGCCCGACGGGTCGACGGACGCCTCGCCGGCCGTGGTGCTCGACGCCAGGGCGGTGGCGTCGGCGCGGCCCTCTCTCTTGGGATGCTCGATGAGCGTGAAGGCGCGGGTGGCGATCTCGAGCACCAGGCCGGCGCCCAGGCCGATGCCCACCGCCGTCCGCACCAGCGACGAGACGGGCAGGTCGATGGCGAAGTAGTCGTGGAGGAAGGGTACGACGAGCACAAGGCCGAAGGCGGCGACCATCGCGGCCACCAGCAGCGCCTTCCACCACTCCCAGGGTCGGGCCAGGATCGACAGCACCACGATCGCGACGCAGAAGAGGGTGAGCGTCGCCGAGGTGCGGGCCTGCATGAGCGCCTCGTCGGTGGGGAGCGTGCCCTCGAGCTGGCGGGTGGCGATGACGTAGGTGGTGAAGGTCGCGAGGAACGCGACGATGCCGGCGGGCAGCGCGAAGCGCAGGACCCGGGGGAGGAACCCCGGTCGGGCCCGGGTGCTGTTGGGGGCGAGGGCGAGGAAGAAGGCGGGAACGCCGATGGTGAGGCTCGAGATCAGCGTGAAGTGGCGGGGGAAGAACGGGAACGCCAGCCCGAAGATGCCGACGGTGATCGACAGCATCATGGCGTAGAAGGTCTTGGTGAGGAACAGGTTGGCGACCCGTTCGACGTTGGCGATGACCCGCCGGCCCTCGGCCACGACCGAGGGGAACACCGCGAACGAGTCGTCGAGGATCACGAACCGGGCGACCGAACGGGCCGCGGCGCTGCCCGAACCCATGGCGATGCCGATCTCGGCGTCCTTGAGCGCCAGCGTGTCGTTGACCCCGTCGCCGGTCATGGCGACCTCGTGGCCCTTGGACTGGAGCGCGTGCACCATCGCCCGCTTCTGCTGCGGGGTGACCCGTCCGAACACCGAGTTGGACTCGAGGATCTCGGCCAGCGCGGCGATGTCGTCGTTCGGCGGAAGCGTGCGGGCATCGATCGGGTGGTCGGCTCCCGGGACCCCGACCTTGGTGGCGACGGCGCCGACGGTGATGGGGCTGTCGCCGGAGATGACCTTGACCTTCACGCCCTGGTCGAGGAAGTAGCCAATGGTGTCGGGGGCGTCGTGGCGGACCTTCTCGGCCAGCACGACGAGAGCCCGGGGAACGAGCGTCGCGGGGAGGGCCTCGGCGGCCAACCCGTCGGGGCTGGACGCGAGCATGATCACCCGCTGGCCCTGGGTGGCGTGGCTCGTGATGCGCTCGTTCACCGCGTCGACGACGCCGGGGTCGGCGCTCGTCAGCAGGATGTCGGGGGCGCCGAGGTACCACGTGCCCTGGGTGGCGAAGTCGGCGGCCGCCCACTTGCGGGCCGACGAGAACGGCACGGTGGTGGTGGCCGGCCAGTTGGGGTCCTCGTCGTAGTGGGCGCCGATGGCGGCGAGGCTCGGGTTGGGATTCGGGTCCGACACGACGAGGGCGGCGAGCACCTCGCCGATGAAGGCGTCGTCGTCGTCGGGGTCGATGGTGTCGATGGTGTCGAGGGCGAGCGTGCCCTCGGTGAGGGTGCCGGTCTTGTCGAGGCAGATGACGTCGACCCGGGCCAGACCCTCGATGGCCGCCAGCTCCTGGGTGAGCACGTTCTTGCGCCCCAGGCGGATGACGCCGAGGGCGAACGCCATGCTCGTGAGCAGCACGAGGCCCTCGGGCACCATGGCCACCAGGCCGGCGACCGACCCCTGGACGGCGTCGGTGATGCGCTCGCTCGTCGTGAGGTCGACCGCCTCCTTGTTCTGGAAGCGGATCTGGGCGGTGACCAACAGCACCGAGGTGGGGATCATCAGCCAGGTGACGATCTTGAGGATCCGGTTCACGCCGTCGCGCAGCTCGGACTTCACCAGGGTGAAGCGACTGGCGTCCTCGCGGATCTTGTAGGCGTAGGAGTCGGCGCCCACCTTGGTGGCACGGATCACGCCGCTGCCCGCGGCGACGAAGCTGCCCGATAGGACCTCGTCGCCGATCTCCTTCACCACGGGGTCGACCTCGCCGGTGAGCAGCGACTCGTCGACCTCGAAGCTCCGACCCTCCACGACCACGGCGTCGACGCTGATCTGGTCCCCGGGGGCGAGCTCGAGGATGTCGTCGAGCACCACGTCGTCGGTGGGGATCTCGACGGTCGTGCCATCGCGACGGGCGCGCGCCCGGGGCGCGCTGAGCAGCGTCAGCTTGTCGAGGGTCTGCTTGGCCCGGGTCTCCTGGATGATGCCGATGGCGGCGTTCAACACGAGGACGATGCCGAACAGGGCGTCCTTGTACTCCCGCACCGCGAGGATCGCGACGAGCAGCACGCCGAGCAGGGCGTTGAAGCGGGTGAAGATGTTGGCCCGGATGATCTGGCCGTAGGTCCGGCTGGTGGGGTTCGGGACGTTGTTGGTGCGACCCTGGGCGACGCGCTCCGCGACCTCGGCGGTGGTGAGGCCGGCCGAGCCCGTGGAGGTGCCGATGCCGGTGGCGTCGCGCTCGGGCGGCGGGTGGTCCTGGTCGGCGACGGTCATGGCGCGGCGCTCAACGCTCGCCGACGGGGACGATCACGACCGGACGGGACGAGTGGCGCACGATGCCGTGCGAGACGGAGCCGAGCAGCAGCGTGCGCAGCGCGCCGTGGCCGTGCGAGCCGACCACGATGGTGGCGGCGTCGATGCGGTCGGCCTCGGCGATGATGGTCTCGATCGTCGGTCCCATGATCAGGAGGGGCACGATCTCGAGTCCGTCGGTGGCGAAGCGGGCCGCCAGCTCGCGGAGCTGGTGGTGCTCGTCGGTGAGCTCGTGGGCGCGCTCGTCGCGGGTGTGGACGGCGACCGGACCCTCGTCGTAGCCGGCCAGGGCCGGCTCCCCGGCGGCGACGTGCACCAGGTGCAGGCGGTTGCCCGACTGCCGCGCGATCCGGACGGCCTCGGCCACCACGGCGTCGCTGGCGTCGGAGAAATCGACGCACCCGAGGACCTCAGGCATGTCCGACCGATCCGCGCGTGTCCGGCCGCCGTCCGGTGGTTCCCCGCCCAGAGCGGGCACGGCCGGCACCCGAAGACGGTCGGGCGTCCGCCGGCTCGATCCTCATGGCCGGCCACCGTAGTGGACGGCCCGGGGGGGGCGTCCGGACCGGCGGTCAGGTTCGTGGCGGCGTCGAGCCCCGACGCCGTTGCACAGCGGCCACGTGGGGTTTGGCAGGATGGTGCCGTGAGCAGCGGCGGCGGGGGGCCCGAACCCCAGCAGAACGACATCGACGATCCCCCTCAACCCGGGGTGACCGTCGGTTCGTCGCGCCGGCCCGGCCAGTTCTCGATCACCGAGGTGTTCGCCCGCGCCGGGTCCACGTTCCGCGCCGCGCCGGGCTTGATCTTCGGCCTGGCGCTGCTCGTGTTCGGGCCGATCGCGTTCCTCGATGCTGCGGTCGCCGAGTTCGGCCACCACGTCGTCGACGGTGACAACATCGGCGCCGCGGCGGCAACGCTGGCCGAGCTCGGCGACCTGATGGTCGACCTGTTCGGGTTCGCGTTCTTCGGCGGCATGCTCGATCACCTGGTCGGTCGCATCCACCACGGTCACGAGGCGCACCGACCGCACGAGCTCGCCCGTCAGATCTCCTACGGCCGTCTCATCTCGGCATCGATCCTGTTCAACCTCGTCGTGCTGTTCGGCGTCACGTTCCTGATCCTGCCGGGTCTCGTGCTCTTCACGATGTTCGCCTTCGTCGGGCCGCTGATCAACATCGAGCGCGTCGGGGTCGCCGACGCGTTCCGGCGCAGCTACCGCATCAGCCGGCACTACCTGCTCGGCATCGCCGTCACCGTCACCGTCCCGTTCGTCATCGAGCAGTTCGCCGACGAGTGGGTCGAGAGCCTGTCGATCGCGCACGGGTTCTGGGGCGAGTTCGGCACCGGGCTGGTGATGAGCCTCGTCGCCACCTCGGTCGTGGTCATGTTCGAGGTCTGCACCGCCTATCACCTGCTCGAGCTCGAGAGCGAGCGCAAGGGCACCCCCGGTCCGTCGCACCACGCGGCGCACTGACAGCCTCGGGCTGGGGCATCTGCCGATACCCTCCCGGTCGTCGGCACACGAGGGAGCGACGTTGATGGGGAGATACGACGACAAGGTCGTGCTGGTGACGGGTTCGTCGAGCGGGATCGGCGAAGCCGCCGCCCACCGCTTCGCCGAGGCCGGCGCCACCGTGGTCGTGAACTCGGCGACGTCGGTCAGTGCCGGTGAGGCGGTCGCGGCTGCGCTCCCGCGCGCGTCGTACTTCCAGGCCGACGTGAGCGATCCCGAAGCGGCGGCGGCCCTCATCGACCACACCGTGTCCACCCACGGGCACCTCGACGTGCTGGTGAACAACGCCGGCACCACGAAGGTCATCCCGCACCATGATCTCGACGCAGTCACCGACGAGGTGTTCCGGCGGATCATCGACGTCAACCTCTTCGGCACCTGGCAGCTCACCCAGCTCGCCCTGCCCCACCTGAAGGCGACCGGCAACGGGTCGGTGGTCAACGTCACCTCCATCGCCGGGGTACGGGCCACGGGCAGCTCCATCCCCTACGCCGTCTCGAAGGCGGCGCTCAACCACCTCACCGTGCTGCTCGCCAACGTGGTGGGGCCCGAGGTGCGGATGAACGCCGTGGCCCCCGGGCTGGTCCGCACGCCGTGGACCGAGGACTGGGGCCCGTTGCACGAGATCGTGGGTGACCGCGCGCCACTCGGTCGCTCGGCCGAGGCCGACGACATCGCCGAGGTGATCGTCGACATCGCCGCGGCCGCCTACCTGACCGGCCAGGTCATCGTGGTCGACGGCGGCCTCACCCTCGCCTGAGGCTCCGAGCGAGGCCTCCGACTGGGAGCGCCGTTCGAGGACCCGCCGCTCGGATGGAGTGTCGCGGGGGTCGGGCCGTAGACTGGTGAGCGTGCCGACGTGGGAGATCGTGATCATCGCCCTGGTGACGCTGGTCGCGATGGAGCCCGTCACGTACCTGGTCCACCGCCACGTGATGCACGGGTTCGGTCAGGGCTGGCACATCAGCCACCACCGCCGGCGGCGCGGCCGGGTCGAGCGGAACGACCTCTACCCGGTGGTCTTCGCCGGGCTGACGGTCCTCGTCATGCTGCTGGGGGTCGTCGTCGAGTCGCTGGCGATCCTGCTGCCGATCGGCATCGGGATCATGCTCTACGGGCTCGGCTACCTGTTCGTGCACGAGGTCTACATCCACCGTCGGCTGCGCCGCTTCGAGTCCCGCCTGCCGGGCTTCGAGCACCTCGCCGACGCCCACGCCCTCCATCACCGCTTCGGCGGTGAACCCTTCGGGTTCCTGGCCCCGGTGGTGCCCCGCTCGATCCGGGTTCGCGAGGCCGAGGCCGATGCCCGCGGTCTCACCCGCCCCCGGCAGGCCCTGCTCGACAACGAGCCCGTCACCGGCACCCAGCGCGGGACCATGGCGCCCCGTGTCTCGTCCGCCTCGTCGTTCGCCCCCATCGTCCACGCCGCCACCGAGGTCGACGAGCGCCGCTGAGCCAGCGACCGATCCGGGAACCTGCAGCCGTCGCGGGTCAACGGGTGGTCGACGCCGGAGCCCTCTCCGGGACCGGTGGCCCCGGCCAGTAGCGTTACCCGGATGCAAACGACCGATTCGCCGTGGAGGCGGCTGGCGCGCCGCGAGCGGCTGTGGTGGCTCCTCCCGGTGGCGTCGACCGTCTTCGTGGTGGTCAAGCTCTGGGACCTGCCCGAGCTCGATCGCTTGGACCTCAACATCTACTTCGACGCCGTGAAGGGGTGGAAGCCGGACTCGATCTACGACTTCCGGTACCCGGCCGTGGGGTTGGGCTTCACCTACCCGCCGTTGGCCGGCCTGGTGCTCCGGCCGCTCACCGCGCTTCCCTACGAGACCGCCGATCGGTTGTGGACCGCCGCCACCGCGCTGGCGTCGCTGGCGTTCCTGGTACTCGCCGCCCGGCGGCTCCCGGTGCGGCCGCAGTGGGCGCCGACCGTCCCGATCGTCGTCGCGGTCTGCATGCTCTCCACCCCCGTCTGGCTCTCGATCCGCCTGGGCCAGGTCAACGCCTTCCTGGCCCTCGCGGTGCTGGCCGACGTCGTGCTGGTCCGCCGCCGGTGGGCAGGGGTGCTGATCGGCCTGAGCGGGGCCATCAAGCTCACCCCGATGTACGGCGTGCTCGTCTTCGTGGCCGGCCGGCGCTGGCGGTCCCTGGCGATCTCGGTGGCCAGCTTCGCGGTGGCCACCCTCGTGGCCTGGGCCTGGTTCCCGAGCGACTCGGTGCGCTACTGGACCGTCGAGCTCTTCGCCACCGATCGGGTCGGCGACCTCGACAGCGGCTACAGCAACAGCCTCCGCCGCCTCGTCGCCCTGCTCCCCGGCTCCGACGGCCTCCTCTCGGCCGTCTGGCTGGCGCTGGCGCTGGCCATCACCGTCATCGTGGTGCTCCGGGCCCGCCAGGCGCTCGATCGCGCCAACCCGCTAGCGGCCGTCACCGTGGTGATGTGCGGCGGCCTCGTCGTGGCGCCGATCACCTGGTCGCACCACCTCTACTTCATGCTGCCCGCCGTGCTCCTGCTCATCGGATCGGGCGCGTCGATGGCCCGCAACCTCTGCGCCGCCGGCCTCACCTTCATCCTCCTCGAGACCACCAACCCCGGCCAGGACCCCACCACCACCGCCTGGCGCGCCGTCGCCCTGGTCCTGCTCGTCCTCTTCCTTCCGATCGACCAGGGCACCCCGACGGCCGACGACGAGGTCGTGGCGGACTCCGACACCGAAACTGACGCCCGCGCCGTGCCGGCCTGACCGCAGGAGCCTGCGTCGGCGTCGAGTCGCTTCGGTGACCCTGTCGGGTCCATAAGGCCATCGAGGCCCCGGTGGACGTGACCCTCTTCGATTGGTGCACCGGCACCGGGAAGCGGGTCTCCTTGGTCGGGCCGAGCGACACCGTCACGCACGCCAGGCCGTTCAGCGGCGCCGCCGATTTGTACACGCCGTCCACCGGGTTGAAGAAGTCGCGCGGGTCGGCCGGGCCGGGGAGGAAGCCGCGGTCGCTGGCGCGCACCGTCGCCGACCGCGTCGGCGGGTCCTTGTCGGCGTCCGCCGAC
>Ga0209591_10007917_pt1 | contig 11611 bp, 5 predicted proteins | sample MAT01_FD_187207 | JGI IMG/M metagenome (GOLD analysis project Ga0209591, IMG submission 187207) | Freshwater microbial communities from Lake Fryxell liftoff mats and glacier meltwater in Antarctica - MAT-01 (SPAdes) (version 2) | ecosystem: Environmental > Aquatic > Freshwater > Ice > Liftoff...
ACTGGATATTTGTCTTGAGATGTATGAGACGTATTCGATGCGGTCTGCGCTGGAGCTAGCGCGGGCGGTTGCGCCGCTGAAGGTGATGTTTATCGAGGAGCCGGTGTGGCGGGAATCGAACCCGGCGCTGGGGGCGATTGCGGCGCAGAGCCCGGTACCGCTGGCTGGAGGTGAGGGTTTGCTGAACCGTTGGCAATTTCGGGATCTGCTGGAGGCCAAGGGGGCCATGATCATTCAGCCCGATATTGTGCACTGCGGGGGGATCACGGAGATTCGCAAGATTGCGGCGCTGGGTGAGCTGTATGGCGTCGAGATTGCGCCGCATATGTGGTACGGGCCGATTGGGCATATGGCGAGTGTGCAGTCGATGGCGGGGGTTCGGAGTTATCTGATGAATGAATGGGATGGCGCAAATATGCGGAAAATGCATGAGTTGACGGGTGGGACGCTACCGCTAGTGGAGAAGGGGGCGGTACGGTTGCCGGACAGGCCCGGGCTGGGGCTCAATATCGATTTTGCGGACTGGAAGAAGCGCTTCCCCTACAATTGATAGCAGTGCTCTCTGTCGACGAACAACTGTTTTATTTGCGAAAAGGCTTTGCGGAAATTATTCGCGAAGAGGATTTGCGTGAGCGCTTGTTGCTCGCGCAGAAGGAAGGGAGGCCCCTGCGCGTTAAAGCCGGCTTTGACCCGACTGCTCCCGATCTGCATCTTGGCCATACGGTTTTGATCCGGAAGATGAAGCACTTTCAGGATCTTGGTCATACGGTGATTTTCCTGATTGGCGATATGACCGGGTTGATTGGTGACCCGACCGGACGCAATGCGATGCGGCCTCCAATGACTCGTGAAGAATTGGCGCGGAATGCCGAGACGTATAGAGAGCAGATATTCAAGCTGCTGGACCCCGAGAAGACCGAGCTGCGATTTAACAGCGAGTGGCTGGAGCCGCTGCGCTACGAGCAGATTGTTCGTTTGGCTTCGCACTACACGGTGGCGCGGCTGCTGGAGCGTGATGATTTCTCGAAGCGTTACAAAGAGGGGATTCCGATCTCTGTTCATGAACTGCTCTATCCGCTGGCGCAGGCTTATGATTCTGTGGCGCTGAAGTGTGATGTCGAGCTGGGTGGTACGGATCAAAAGTTCAACTTGCTGGTGGGCCGTGAGATCCAGAAAGATTATGGACTGTTGCCGCAGATTGTGGCGACTGTACCGATTCTTGAGGGCCTGGATGGCGTTGAGAAAATGTCGAAGTCGAAGGGCAATTATGTCGGGATCACCGAGCCGCCTACCGATATGTTTCGCAAGCTCATGAATATGCCGGACGCGCTGGTGCCTCGCTACTTTGAACTGTTGACCGACTTGCCGATGCACGAGATTGCCGCACTCGATCCGCTGACTTCGAAGAAGGATCTGGCTTACCGGATCGTCAAGGATTTTCATGGCGAGGACGCGGCGGCGCGTGTGGTCGAGAACTGGGGTAGCGTGCCGCTGCCTGAGAATCACGCTGAGGCTAGTGACGCGCGGATCAATCGCATTCTGGTTGCGGCGGGTCTTGCGCAGAGCGTTGGCGATGCGGATCGTCTGATCAAAAGCGGGGCCGTCAAGGCTGGAAACTCTGTCACCTTAGAATCTGTTACGAACCCGGCCGAGCGTATGGAGCCCGGTGAATTTGTCGTCCGTGTCGGGAAGCGTTATCGCTGGATCCGTCTGACGGTAGCGAGTTAAGGAAAATCTTATGGCGATCATCCGACGCAATATCGACTGGAAATTGAAGGGCCGCACACTGCGGCTGGGGCAACGCACGTTTATCATCGCGCCGCTTGCGCTGTCGACAGAGAGTGGGGGGCCGAAGGCGAATGACCCCGATCGCATGTTTGCGAAAGCGATTGAGCTGGATGAGCTTGGAGCGGATGTGATTGACCTGGGCGCGGAACCAACGCGGCCTGGCGATAAGCGATTGAGCGTCGAGGAAGAACTGGGGCGGCTTATCCCTGTTCTCAAACGCATCAAGAACAAGCTGAATGTACCGATCTGCGTGAGTACTTACAAGGCAGCGGTAGCTGAGGAAGTTTTGAAGATGGGCGTTGAGATTATCAACGACCCGAGCGGGTTGACCTGGGAGCCAATTCTCGCCAAGACAATCATGAATCACGATGCCGGGTTGATTTTGAATCACATGCGGGGCAGACCCGATTCCTGGGTTAGACTGCCTCCAGCCAAGGATGTAGTTGATGTGATTGCGAAGGACCTTGATGCGGCAGTGCACCGCGCGCTGCGGGCGGGGATTGAGAAGTTTCGACTGGTGATTGATCCGGGTCTCGGATTTGGCAAGCGAAAGGAACAGAATTACCAGATTCTGGGGCGGCTTGGGATCCTGGGCGGGATTGGTGTACCGGTGATGGTGGGGCCGACCAAGAAGTTGCTGGTGCCTACGGCGAATGATCGCGAGCTTGAGTTTGCCGGGGCGGCTGGTGTTACAGCGGCAATTCTGAACGGGGCTTATCTGGTACGGGTGCATGACCTTGAGGCGATCAAGCCGGTGATTGCCGTGGCTGACGCCATATTAAATCAGTGGCGAACCGACAACTAGACTGATAGACTTTCATGGCTCGTTGCTACTGCGACCCTGGAGAGTCTTGATGTTGATCCGCCTTGTTGCGATTTCATTGCTTTGTTCTGCGCCCGTCCTTGCGCAGGAAGTCCGGGCCAGTATATCTGGCCTGATTACCGATAAATCTTCGGCGCCGATTGTTGGGGCTGATGTGCTGATTACCAGTAACGCGACGAATTCTACGGTGCGGGCACAATCGAGTTCAACTGGAAATTACGTGCTGCCTTTTCTGGCTCCCGGACGCTACACGATGAATGTGCAGCTAAAGGGCTTTAAGAAGTTTGTTCGCGAGAATATCGTATTGCAGGCGCAGGACCGCGCTCGTGTAGATATTGAACTTGAGGTTGGCGATCTGTCGCAAAGCATCACGGTGTCGGATGCGGTGTCGTTGCTGGAGACGGATTCGGCTTCGCGGTCGCAGGTGATCGCGAATGAGCTGCTGCAGAATGTGCCGACGCAGGGGCGGAATCCGTTTCAGATTGCGTGGTCTGCGGCTGGGGTGATCAAGACCGGGGACTGGCGGTATTTGCGTTCGTTTGATATCGGTGGCACTACGGGGATCTCGATCAATGGCGGCAAGAATCGTGAGAACGAAGTGCTGCTGGACGGGATCTCAAACGTGCGCGGGGACCGCACGGTGATTCATGTGCCGACGATGGAGACGGTGCAGGAATTCAAGGTGCTCACGAACACTTACGACTCGCAGTATGGACGCACGGGCGGTGGCATTATCTCGATTGTTACCAAGTCTGGAGGCAATCAGTTTCACGGGAATGCGTTTGAGTATTTTCAGGCTGAAGAGTTGAATGCCAACCAGAGTGAACTCAATCGGACGGGCGTCAAGAAGCCACCGATGAATATCAACACTTATGGGTTGCAGGCGAGCGGGCCGGTTTGGATTCCGAAGATTTATGATGGGCGCAATAAACTGTTTTGGCTGGTGTCGTATGAGGCGATGCGGCAGAGGTCGGCCGATCCTGGGTCGTTGACGGTTCCGCTTGCGCCGTGGCGCGGCGGAGATTTCTCGACCTTGCAAAATGCTCAGGGGGCGCAGGTTACAGTTTACGATCCGCTGACGACGCAGCCAGACGGGAGCCGGCAGGCCTTTGCGGGGAACCGGATTCCGGCCAATCGCATTCATCCGGTTGCGGCAGCGGCGCTGCGTTATTACATTGCGCCGACGTCGCCTGGAGATGGGCCGGCTCGTGTAAATAACTACATTTATCCTTCGCGATGGGTGGCGAATCTGGACCAGTGGACTGGCCGCATGGACTATGTGATTAATTCGCGGAATAATCTTTTCTTCCGTTATGGGCAGAATCCGTTTCAGGAGTTTCGCGGGTTGGTTTGGCCGGAGCGGAGTGTTGCTGAGTCTTCGGGAAATACACCTTTGAACCGGAATGGACGTAACTGGACGGCGGATTGGACTTCGACAGTTTCACCAACTACCACCTTCAATCTTCGAGCCGGGCTGGCCCGTTGGGAAGAGGCCGGCGGTAATGGCTATGGGACTGGGTTTGATCCCCGGCAGTTGGGATTCGCCGATGCGCTGGTGGGCCAGTTTTCGGTATTGCAGTTTCCTGGCTTTGGGCTTGGGACTTATGCGCAGATCGGCAATGGACGGCCGATTGCTCCCGGGACCAATGATGCTTACACGCTGCAGCCGAATCTGAATCATGTGGCAGGCAAGCACTTTCTGAAGTTTGGAGCGGAGATTCGCGAGTTTCGCGATAACCGTGCCAATCCGGGCAATGCCAGCGGTTTTTATAACTTTGGCAAGAACTGGACGCAGGCACGGGCGAATACTCCGGATGCGGTTTCGGGAAATGAGCTGGCTACGTTCTTGCTTGGTGCGCCTACTAATGCGAGTGTCGATCGCGGGATTGATACGGCTTTTACGAATCGCTATTACGCGATCTTTGTGCAGGATGACTGGAAGCTGAGCCAGCGGCTTACGCTCAATCTTGGGCTGCGCTGGGATTATGAGTCGCCGCTGATGGAACGCTACGACCGCATGCTTCGTGGGTTCAACTTCGATGCGGCTAGCGCGATTACGGCTCCGGGCTTGAACCTGAAAGGTGGAGTACAGTTTGCTGCGCAGGGAGGCAATCCTCGCAACGCCTTCAATCGCGATCGCAATAACATTCAGCCTCGGGTGGGCTTGGCCTTTAAGCTGGCGCCGAAGTGGATTTTGCGTGGCGGCTATGGGCTTTACTATCTAGGGCAGAACGAGTCTGGGGCGACACAGGGCTTTAGCCGCGCGACCAGCGCTATTACTACGACTGACGGCAATTTGACTCCTGCGGTGAACCTTACTAATGCGTTCTCCAATCTGCCTGGCGGGCGTTTGCTTGCACCAATCGGGAATTCACTTGGGGCGGCGAGCTTTCTTGGAGAGGGTATCAATATCAATTACCTGGACCGGAAGTTGCCTGCATCGCACCAGTATTCGGTTGACGTGCAGCATGAGCTACCGGGGAACATGCTGGCCGAGGTTGGCTATGTCGGGAATTTGTCGCGCAGCCTTCCTGTGAATACGAATATCAACGTGATTCCGGGTGCCGAGATGGGGCGCCGGCTGCCGAGTGGGGTACTGGATACGGGTTATTACACGGCTCAGGTGGCCAATCCGTTGCGTGGACTGATTCCAAATAATGCATCGAAAAATGGGGCGACGATTGCACGTCAGGAATTGTTGCTTCCCTTCCCGCAGTATGGGGGCTTCAACTACAACAACCTGTCGATTGGAAGCCAGCGTTATGACGGCCTGCAGGCGAAGTTGACCAAGCGCTATTCCAGGGGCGTGGTCTTTAATGCCAGCTATTCGTTTATCAAGGTGAGAGAGCAGGTGTCGCTGTTGAGGCCGCAGGATTACAACTATTCGGACCCGACTTCGACGCAGCTTGAGAGGCGCTCGGCCGGGCAGATCGACATTCCGCATAAATTTGCGATCGCCGGGGTTTGGGATCTTCCAGTTGGCCGTGGGCAGCACTTTGCCGGGAATGTGAACCGGCTGGCTGATCTTGTGATCGGGGGCTGGCAGATCAATTGCAACATTGCCTATCAAAGTGGATGGACAGCGGACTTCCCCAATGCCAAGCCGGCCAAGGAGGGTTCTGCGAAATTGGAATCACCCAATTTGTTCACGCAATACTTTGATACTTCGCTTTGGAATGATTCGACGGGACGACGGGTGCCTGCGCTTACGAACTTTGAATTGCGCGACTTCCCGACGCGGTTTAACGACGTGCGCGTTCCTGGGTATCGCAATGTCGACGCTTCGCTGGCCAAGTATTTTCCGATCACGGAGAAGGTTCGGTTGCAATTCCGCTTTGAGATGGTGAATGCGTTTAACCGGCCGTGGTTCTCGAATTTTGCTTCTGGCGCGCTTGATGTTACCAGTGCACGCTTTGGTCAGATGGAGCCGACTCAACGAAACCTGCCACGATTTATCAAGCTTGCACTCAATCTGTCCTGGTAGCTGTGATAATCTCAACGCGCATGACACGTCGAGGACTTCTACCTACTCTTGCCGCTCCTTTGGTTGCGGCCGCACAGACAGTGAATCGGGATTATTCGGGCAAGACACCGATCCGGTATCCGGAGCCGGATGTGGTTTCGCTCGATCCGCGCTTTGACAAAGTGAAGATTGGCAACACTACAATTCAAAGGTTGGCTAGTGGATTCTTGTGGGCTGAGGGGCCGGCATGGCACGGCGGTGGCAAGTATCTGGTGTGGAGCGATATCCCGAACGACAAGCAGTACCGCTGGATTGAAGACGATGGCCATGTGAGTGTCATCCATCAGCCCGCTGGATATTCGAACGGGAATACTTTCGATTACCAAGGGCGGCAGATCTCTTGCGAGCATGGCAACCGGCGGGTGTTGCGTTATGAACTGGACGGGACGACCAGCGTGCTTGCCGACAAGTTTGAGGGTAAGCCGTTTAATGCGCCGAACGATGCCGTGGTGCACCCGGATGGTGGCATCTGGTTTACCGACCCCGGTTACGGGAGCCTGGGGAACTATGAGGGGCACGTGGGCGAGTTGTTGCTTAAGGAAGCGGTGTACCGGATTGATCCCACGACAAAGAAGATCGAGAAGGTGACCGATGAGATCTTCAAGCCCAACGGCTTGTGCTTTTCGCCGGATTACAAGAAGCTGTACATCGCCGACACCGGGGCATCACACTATCCGAAGGCTCCGCGAAATATTAAGGTTTGGGATGTTGCGGATTCGAAGTCGCTCAAGAGTGGCAAGGAATTCTGCTCGATGGGGGGCGGCCTCGCCGACGGGATTCGTGCCGATATTAACGGGAACATTTATGCTGCGGCTGGTTGGGTAGGTGCGGGTTATGACGGGGTGCAGATTTTTGCTCCAGACGGGAAGAAGATCGGCCAGATTCATTTGCCGGAGATTTGCGCCAACGTTTGTTTTGGCGGTACGCGGCGGAATCGTTTGTTTATGTGCGGGAGCCAGTCGATGTACGCGGTTTATCTCGAAACCCGCGGCGCACATATTTGCTGAGCTTTACTTAATCTTTACGCTATTGACACCCATCCTTGACAGATATATGCTTTTGCTAATTTGCCTTCGTTAGCGGGGGCAATGCTCATCGTGTAGAGCAATCTAAAGGGGGTTTACCCAATGCAGCAAAGTTCGCTGCGCAACATGCTGTTGCGCGCTCTAATGGCCGTTTCGCTACTTAGCTTTAGCGCTTATGGCCAGCAGTCGTCCGGTTCGATTCGTGGCGTCGTTAAGGACGCACAGGGATCACTTGTACCCGGCGCGAAAGTCACTCTTGTCGATGTCGCCCAAGGCGACAATCGAAATTTAACCACCAACAATGAGGGCGTTTTCTTCTTCAATCCGTTGAAGCCTTCGCTTTATAAGATTCAAGTAGAAGCCAATGGCTTCAAGAAGTATGAGCGAAGCGAGATTCGCGTTTCGGCCAATGATCGTCTAGATCTGCCGGACATCATGCTTTCGCTGGGTGCGATTACCGATTCGATTACGGTTGAGGCTTCAGGTGTCATCCTACAGACTCGCGGCGCTGAAAAGGGCGGTGTATTGACGGGGAATCAGGTAATTAACCTGGCGCTCAACGGTCGTTCGTTTCTAGATCTCACGCGCACGGTACCGGGTGTTGTCCCGACTGGTGGCATTGGTGGATCGGTAAACGGAAACCGGAACAATCAGAATAATCTGATGGTGGACGGGATCACGAACATCGATACAGGTTCGAACGGCGGACAGTTGGCAACGATGAACATCGACCAGATTGCCGAGTTCAAGATGCTGACCAACTCGCAGCCAGCAGAATACGGGCGCTCTTCGGGGGCGGCGATTTCGGTGGTTACGAAGTCGGGCACGCGCGACCTACATGGAACTGGATACATCTTTCACCGCCATGAAGGTTTGAATGCGAATAACTGGCGCAACAACGTGGAAGGCCGCCAACGACAGCTCTTCCGCGACAAGACGGGTGGCTTCAATATTGGTGGGCCCGCCTATATTCCGAAACTGAATCCGAATCGTGACAAACTCTTTTTCTTTGTCGGTATCGAATGGCAGAGCCGTTTGCAGCCGAATGAATTGCGCAGTGTAACCGTGCCGACAGCGGGGCAGCGCAACGGGAACTTTGCTGGCACCACCTTAGGCGATGGCCGCCCGGTGTTCATCCGCGACCCGCTGAGCAGTGCACCTTGCGATCAGACCGCAGGCGGCGGCGGTTGCTTTGCCAACAATATAATTCCGGCCAGCCGCATCAACGCGGACGGACAGAAAATTCTAAATTTCTATCCCACCCCGAACGTGCCGATTGACCCTCAGTTTAACTATCAGACACAGGTTTCGGGCAAGCTGCCGCGTCGCGAAAATATCTATCGCGGCGACTACAACATTAACGATAAGTGGCGTTTCTACTCACGATTCATCAAGACGAAGTCTGAGGAAGACCGGCCTTACGGTCAATGGAATGCGGACTACAATATTCCGTTTGCGCCGATGAATTTCGGCAATCCGGGATGGAGCTGGGTGAACAACCTTACGACTACGATCAATCCGACGCTGACGAATGAGTTCATCTTTGGGTCGTCGAAGAACGTGCTGAATATCGACCCGGTAGACAAGACCTTTGATCGTGCGAAGCTGGGCCTGAGTTACCAGATGCCCTTCGGCGGTGACACACTTGGCCTGGTTCAGAACTGGCGCTTTGGCGGAGTTCCGAATGCACCCTTTACCGGCTTTAACGGCACTCCCTTCCGCAACTTCAATCACACGTTCGACATCACCGACAACGTGACGAAGGTGTTGGGAGCGCACACTATGAAGTTCGGCATCTACCTGCATAAGAGCCTCAAGGATCAGACGGCGTTCACCTCGGTTAACGGCGACGTCTGGTTTGACAACAATACACAGAATCCTGGCAACACTAACTGGGCGTTTTCAAACGCACTGCTTGGAAACTTTGACCGGCTGGCGCAGTCGGACAAGGTGCTCAACGGGCAGTACCGGTCTTGGAATATCGAGTGGTTTGCCCAGGACAACTGGCGTGTGAATAAGAAACTTACGCTGGATTACGGCATCCGTTTCTACATCATCCAGCCGCAGTATGACGCTGCCCGGCAGACCTCTTCCTTCAATCCTGCGATTTACGACAATGCGAGCAGAGCACAGCTAATTCAGCCAGTGCGAATTGGCGGAGTAAACATGGGCATGAACCCGATCACCGGTCAGACGGTACCGAATGCGTTGGTTGGATCGATCATCAACAACGGCAAGGGCTTTGTAAACGGTCTTTATGCTAACGGGATGGGGTTGTCGAATTCGAATAGCTATCCGCGAGGTCTGATCGATAGCAGAGGTGTTCATTACGCGCCTCGTCTGGGCGTTGCCTACCAGGCAAATGACAAGACGGTAGTTCGCGCTGGATTTGGCATTTTCTATGATCGCTTCCAGGGCAACCCTGTATTCGACATGCTGCCGAACCCGCCTTCGACCACTCGCCCAACGTACTTCTTTGGAAACCTGGGCACGTTACAGAGCCTCGCTGGTTCGTTTTTCCCGAACAACGTTCGTGGATTCGACAAGCTTGGAGATGTTCCGACAACATACCAGTGGAACGTCACAGTGCAGCGTCAGTTGATGAAGTCGACTTCGCTTGAAGTCAGCTATGTGGCTAACAAAGCAACCCACTTGTTGTCCACCTATGACTTCAATGCGATGCCGTTTGGATCGGCTTGGCAGCGGCAGAACCAGAATCCGCAAACGGCCAATTTAAACGCCACCAGCTTTGATGGGCGAACGGCGTTGCCGGTGAACTTGTACCGGCCCCACCTAGGCTATGGCGAAGGCGTCTTGACCACCTTTGGTGGCTGGTCCAACTACAACTCGCTGCAAGTGAGCCTCAACAAGAACAGCGGCAAGGGCCTTCAGTATGGCGTGGCTTATACCTATGCCAAGGCACTTGGCATGTCTTCAGGTGACGGCGACCGACTGCACCCCACCAACTACCGAATGGCAAACTACAGCTATCTCGATTTCGATGTAGCGCAGATGATGGTCGCCAACTTCATCTATGACATTCCTTCGCTTGCCAAGACGATGAACGGCCTAAACAATGGGGCCGGAAAAATGATCTTTGGCGGATGGCAGGTCTCGGGCCTGATTTCGATGATTGGAGGCCAGCCTGGCAACATCGGCGTAGGTATCCAGGGTATCGGCGGCGAACTCAATCGTGTCTACACCGGCTCAGAATCCGTCGGCCCACGTGTGGTGGTGAGAGGCAATCCGATCCTTCCGATCGGTGAGCGCACCGACCTCCGGTATATTGATCACTCGGTTCTTGCTCCGCCCTCGATCGGGAGCCAAGGCCTTGAGTCGGCACAGCGAATCGTACGCCGTCCGGGAGTCAACAACTGGGATATGTCGTTGTTCAAGAATATCCGCATCAGCGAGGACAGCCCACGCTTCCTGCAATTGCGGCTTGAAATGTTCAACGCACCGAATCATACGCAGTTTTCAGACTTCAATCGTGGCGCGACTTTTAACGCAACGACTGGAGCGATTACAAACCTGCCGACTGGTCTGGGCGGAGGCGGAGGCCGCTTCGGTTTCGGAGCAGTCACTGGGGCACGTGCACCACGTCAGCTACAGCTTGCGGCGAAGTTCTACTTCTAAGCAGACGAGATGAAAAGGGCCAGCCGCGCGGCTGGCCCTTTTTCTATTTGCGGATGCGGTGATCGGTGAAGGTGAGGTATGGGGCAGGAGTGGACTTGGGCATGTGACAGCTTGCGCAATCAGGAGTGCGCGGGCAGGCGGCCTTTGCCTTGGCGGAATGGCAGCCGGCGCAGGTCTTGTCGTAGGTGACGCTGGCGGCGACACTCTGGTGCGGGTCGTGGCAAGTTGTGCAGGTGAATTTGCCGGCGCTCTTCAGGTAGCACTTGCTGACGAGGAAGCCCACTGGGGCAAAGCGGACACTCAGCGGATCTTCGACTTCAGGCATGAGCGAGGCGTACTCGCGCGCCGGGGAACGGTGGCAGGTGGCGCAAGCGGCGACGCTAGTGTCGCGACGGATGGTGTTGGCGGCAGGGTGCTCGGCTTGCGCCCCGTGGCAGTTCTCGCAGTGGACGCCGGGGCGGTCGCCGGTCTTGTGGCAGGCAAAGCAGCGCTGCGCGTTGGTGGGGGATTGGATGATGCCTGAGGCCTGATCGAGATCTGCGGCGGGCTGGAGGGAGTGGCCCGGGGTGAGGCTGAGTTTGCCGGTGGCGGCATACCAACTGAGGCGGTGTTCTACCCATCTATCGCCGTCTTGAAAGACGGGCGTGCGGGCGTAGTGGCCGGCACCGAAGAGCCAGGTAAGGGCGATGACTCGTTCGGCTGCACCCTCGCGGATGGTGACGCCCTGGGTGTCGTAAGTGTAGGTGGTACCGCCGCGCTCGCGCAGAGTTTTACCGGCAAAGCCTTCACCATCGTAGGCCTTAAGCGTGAGGGCGT
>Ga0209591_10007918_pt1 | contig 11611 bp, 8 predicted proteins | sample MAT01_FD_187207 | JGI IMG/M metagenome (GOLD analysis project Ga0209591, IMG submission 187207) | Freshwater microbial communities from Lake Fryxell liftoff mats and glacier meltwater in Antarctica - MAT-01 (SPAdes) (version 2) | ecosystem: Environmental > Aquatic > Freshwater > Ice > Liftoff...
CAGGGGCAATTATAATTTGCGTTTTTGTAACGAACTTTTTTAAATCATTATTTTTCATCCAACTCAGAAGAGCTGTTAAAGCCATATTTGCTGTAATATTACTTACTTCTATTTCATAAGGATCCCATTGTAAAACTGTAAATTCTTTGATCGATAAATTTGGATTCAAATAAGTTTTAACACCAAGCCAGTAAAGGCTTTCAATTGTTCTTAATGAAGTGGTTCCAACCGCAATTATGCCATCTTTTAGCTTCATTAAAATATGTATGATTGCTTCCTCAGAAACATCAATATACTCTGCATGCATTTCGTGCCCATCCATGGTTGCAGATTTAACTGGCTTAAATGTTCCTGCCCCTACGTGTAAGGTTACATATGCTGTATCAATATTTTTTTTAGTGAGTTCTTTAAAAACGTTTTCAGTAAAGTGTAACCCTGCAGTAGGAGCTGCAACAGACCCATCATATTTTGCATAAATGGTTTGGTACCTTTCTTTATCTGAATCTTCTGAAGCTCTGTTTAAATAGGGTGGCAAAGGAATTACTCCAGCAATATGTAACAACTCTGCAAAACATATTGTATCATCATTCCAACTTATTTCAATTATAAAAGCCTCCGTTTGCTGCTCAATTTTTTTTGCTTCAATTAAAATTAGTTGACCATTATTATTAGTTGTAAAGCTTATTTTTTCTTCCTTCCATTTCTTAGCGCCTCCCACCAAACACTTCCACCAAACTTTTCCTTTTTGCAACATTGCCGTTGTAATATCCGGATACTGATCATCTGGTTCTAGGCAAAATATTTCTATTGTTCCACCAGTTGATTTTTTAAATAGTAATCGGGCCTCTACTACTTTAGTATTGTTAAAAATCAATAAGCTATTTGCAGGTAATTGATCTGCAAGATTGCTGTAGGTATGTTCAGCTATATTTCCCTCTTTGTAAACCAATAGCTTACTCATGTCTCGTTCAGGCAAAGGGTATTTTGCAATTCTACCGTCTGGTAAATCGTACGAAAAATCGCTTATTGATAAGGTTGATGGATGCTTCATGGTTGATATTATTGATTTTTGACGGTTATCCACAGCATTTCACAGGTTATACAGTACACTTTTTGTTTTTTTCTTGGAAACTTGTACTGCAATTGAGTCATAGACTATTGATAATCTGTGGATAAATACTACTACTCCAAATAGGTGATAAAAGTGGGAAAAAGTGTTAATTTGTGTCAACAAGTGGTAATCTTGAATTTATTTATACACTTATGAACGGATTTCACGGAGAATACGAAGCAACGGTAGACGTAAAAGGGCGTTTTCTACTTCCAGGTGGACTGAAAAAACAGTTACCTGAAGGAGAAGGTCGCTTTATACTTAGCCGTGGCTTCGAAAAATGTCTCACACTATATCCGCTTAAAAGCTGGGAATTAATAATTGCCAAAATTAGCCAGTTAAATGATTTCGACCCAAAAGTACGTGAATTCAGGCGTCAGTTTTTAGGAGGTGCTACAGAAATTGAACTAGATAGTGCAGGAAGAATGTTGCTGCCATCCTCATTAAAAGAATTTGCAGGATTATCTAAAGACATCGTTTTGGCAGCCGCATTAGATCGATTCGAAATTTGGGATTCAAACAAGTATAAACAGCTCTTTGAAAATTTTTCACCAGAAGCCTTCAGTACCCTCGCTAAAGAGGTAATGACAGACAAAAAGGAGAATCAATAAAATGGATACCATAAGCGATTATCATATCCCTGTTCTTTTTAAAGAAACTTTAGATGGTTTAAATATTCAACCAAATGGAGTGTATGTTGATTGCACTTTCGGTGGAGGTGGACATAGTGCTGGAATATTAAAAATGCTCAACCAAAATGGGAAGCTAATAGTATTTGATCAGGATGTAGATGCACAACAAAATGTTCCCGACGATAAAAGAATACTATTTGTTCCTCAAAACTTTCGCCATTTGCAACGCTTTTTACGATTGCATGGAATTGCTGGCGTAGATGGAATTTTGGCTGATTTAGGTGTGAGCAGTCACCAGTTCGATGAAGGTGATCGTGGGTTTTCTATTCGCTTTGCTGGCCCAATGGATATGAGAATGGATCAACGCCAAGAAACTACTGCTGCAACAATTGTTAAAACATATACCGAACAACAATTACATAAAATATTTGAACAATATGGAGAAATTACTAATTCTAAAACACTTGCAAAACATATTGTTAACCAACGAAAACATTTGCCATTTACAACAATAGAACAGTTTAAAGCTTTAATTAGTCCGGTAGTAAAAGGCAATCCAAATAAATATTTAGCACAGGTTTTTCAGGCATTGCGAATGGAAGTAAATGATGAAATGGGTGCATTGAAAGACTTGTTACAACAGATAGCTTCACTGTTAAAGCCTTCTGGAAGAGCTGCTATTATTACGTTTCACTCGATTGAAGATAGAATGGTGAAGAATTTTTTTAGACAGGGAAGTTTTGATGAAGTGCTAGATAATCCCTTTGAATCAGTTGCCAAAAACAACATATTCAAATTAATAAACAAGAAACCACTTATTGCAAATGAAGAAGAGTTGAAGAGAAACGCAAGAAGTAGAAGTGCAAAGTTGAGAATAGCAGAACGAGTATAAATCATATTAAAATATATGTCCGTTAACGAAAATAAAAAAATTACAAAAAATCCGCTTAAAGGATTATTTAATTATGAATGGATAGTAAAGAATATTTCTTTCTTTCTTTTCCTCTCTCTCTTGGCGGTAATATACATAGCAAATGGTCATATGTCTGATAGAACTATTCGTCAGATAAATACAATCAATTACGAATTAAAAGAATTGCAGTATTTATATAAAACGCTTAAAAGCGAAGTAATGTACAAAACCGAAGAAGCACAAATTGTAAAAGCAGCAGAACCATTAGGATTAAAAGTGAGCAAGGATATGCCTCAGCGAATTGAAAATAGATAATAAAAAATGGAAGTAAAACGCGATATATTATGGAGAGTTTACCTCAGTTATATACTGGTGGTAATAGCTTGTATCGCCATTTTTGGAAAGGCTATTTACATTCAACAATTTGAAGGAGCTAAATGGCGTAGCATGAGTGATAGCTTGCACCAGCGAATTGATGAAATTGAAGCGGAACGCGGAACGATTTATAGTGAAGATGGACAAATGCTTAGCACTAGTATTCCTCAGTTCGATATTTATATAGATTTTAGAGTGGCTGCTTTGAGAGAAAAAAATGGGGCAAGATTTAGAGAAAATATAGACTCATTAAGTTTTTGCCTAGCTAATTTATTTAAAGATCAAACTGCTGCTGAGTACAAAACCATTTTACAACAAGGCTATAAAAATGTAGAAGGATATTTTTTATTAAAAAAGAAAATCTCCTTTAGAGAATATGACGAATTAAGAAGATTTCCTCTTTTTAAGATGGGTAGGTATAAAAGCGGATTAATTGCAAATGAAAAAACAATTCGTTTGAATCCCTATAAAATGCTTGCTTTCAGAACTATTGGCTTGGCAAGAGATTCTAATAAAGTTGGACTAGAAATGACTTACGATAGTTTGTTGCGAGGCAGAAACGGAAAACAAACAGTAAGATCAATTGCTGGCGGAGTAGCCGTTCCAGTTGATGACACCTATATAGTTGAGCCTGAAACAGGTAAAGATATTGTTAGCACTATAGATGTTTTTATTCAAGACATTACCGAAACAGCTTTAATGAAAATGATGATTAAAAATGAAGCTGATCATGGATGTGCAATTGTTATGGAAACAAAGACAGGAAAAATAAAAGCTATTGCAAATCTTGGAAAAAGAAGTGAAGGAATTTATTGGGAAAATTATAATTATGCAATTAGCCCTAGTGAGCCAGGTTCTACTTTTAAACTAGCAACCTTAATGGCTTTGTTGGAGCACAAAAAAGTAACACTTAATCAACTAGTTACTTTAGAAAATGGGGCATGGCGTATAGCCGGTCAAACTGTGTATGATTCTGAGGTTCATAAAGAAAATGAAGTAACTGTAAAACATGCTTTTGAATTGAGTTCAAATGTTGCAATGGCAAAAATGGCGGTTGCCAATTATTCAGGTAATCCTCAATTATTCTTAAAGTATTTACGAAAAATAAGAATGGATACAGTAACTGGTATTGATCTAGTAGGTGAAGGCAAACCAGTTATTTATAAGCCAGGAGGAAAATTTTGGGGTCCAACAACATTGCCATGGATGGCTTTTGGTTACAACCTTTCAATTAGTCCTCTGCAAACCGCAATGTTGTATAATTCTATTGCAAATAATGGAACAATGTTAAAACCTTACTTAGTAAGTAGTATAAAAGAAGAAGGAATATTATTGAAAGAATTTCTACCCAAAGTGCTTGAGCAAAAAGTATGTAGTGATGCCACACTTGTTCAGGTAAAAGCTTGTTTAGAAGGCGTTTGTACAGAAGGTACGGCAAGAGAATTATTTAAGGATGCTTCTTATAAAGTTGCCGGAAAAACTGGAACAGCTTTGGTAGCAGATGGTAATAAAGGATATGCTAGTAAAATTTATCAATCCTCTTTCGCTGGTTATTTTCCTGCAGATAATCCACAATATACCTGTGTAGTTGTTATAAAAAATAAAGCGTTCGCTCCAGTTTTTTATGGTGCGGCAGTTGCTGGTCCGGTTTTTAAAGAAATAGCAGATCGTTTATATAGTACCTATTTGAGGGGTTCTAAAACTAATATGGTGAATACTAAAAAAATGGATAGTATCTCCTATCAATATAATGGCTACAAATCTGATATCACCTTTTTAACACAGCAATTAAAAATAAATTATAAAGATTCAACAGGAAGAGCCGATCAGTGGAGTACCATGCAAAATTTAAATGCATCAATTGTACTTCAGAAAAAAATAGTTGATGAAAAATTAATGCCAGTATTAAAAGGACTTGGACTAAAAGATGCTGTTTATCTCTGTGAAGGAATGGGATTACAAGTTAATATAAAAGGTAAAGGAAGAGTAGCCGAGCAATCTATTTTACCCGGGCAATTTATAGCTAAAGGACAACAAGTTTTTTTATCGCTGAATTGATATTAATATGATGATGAAAACAATACAAGAGCTGACAAAAAACCTAACTATCAAGAAATCCATAGGAGATTTACTTGTAGTGGTATCAGCTATTGAAATTGATTCTCGAAAAATTATCGAAGGATCTTTGTTTATCGCTATCACTGGCGTTCAGTCGGATGGTCATTTGTTTATAACAAAAGCAATTAACTTAGGGGCTAAAGCAATTATTTGTGAAAAATTACCAGCTGATATAATTGAAGGCATCACATATATAGTTGTAGGTAATACACAAGAAGCAGCTGCTTTAATGGCTATTGTTTTTTATAATAATCCATCAACTAAATTAAAATTAGTAGGAGTTACTGGAACAAACGGTAAAACTACTATTGCTACCGTATTATTTAAATTATTCCGTCATTTAGGATATCGATGTGGATTGATTAGTACTGTACAAAATCAAATTGATGACAAAATTATTCCAGCTACACATACAACTCCCGATGCTATTAGTTTGAATGCATTGTTGCAATTAATGGTAAATGAAGGTTGTTCTCATGTTTTTATGGAATGTAGTAGTCACGCTATTCATCAACACCGCATTACTGGGTTAACATTTACTGGCGCATTATTTAGTAATATAACGCATGATCATTTAGATTATCATAAAACATTTGATGAATATATACGCGTAAAGAAAAGTTTTTTTGATTATTTGCCTGCCTCTGCATTCGCTATTTCAAATGCAGATGACAAAAGAGGTGAAATAATGTTGCAAAATTCTAAAGCCTCAAAATATCTATATAGTTTAAAAACCTTAGCTGCTTTTAAAGGGAAAATTTTAGAAAACTTGTTAACTGGATTGGTAATGACAGTTAATGATAAAGAAGTTCACTTTAGATTAATTGGAGAATTTAATGCTTATAATTTATTGGCTGTTTATGGAGCTGCTATTTGTTTAGGCGAAGAAAGCGATACTGTATTAACTGCTTTAAGCTTACTAAGTGGGGCTGAAGGAAGATTTGATTATAGCATCAATAAAAACAAAGTAATTGGTATTATTGATTATGCTCATACACCTGATGCTTTAGAAAATGTACTGGCAACTATTAAAAAATTACGAAAGGGACATGAGCAAATAATAACGGTAGTTGGTTGCGGAGGTGATAGAGATAAAACCAAACGTCCTTTAATGGCACAAGCTGCATGCGACTTAAGTGATCGTGTAATTCTTACAAGTGATAATCCAAGAACCGAAGATCCTGAACTAATATTAAAGGATATGGAAAATGGTTTGTCGAGTTCAGCTAAAAGAAAATATATAACTGTTATTGATAGAAGAGAAGCAATTTACTCAGCTGTTGAATTTGCGAAACCAGAAGACATTGTGTTAATAGCAGGTAAAGGGCATGAGAAATATCAAGAGATTAATGGAGTGAAGCATCCTTTTGATGATAAATTGATTTTACAACAAGCTTTTGAAAAAAAATAATTTATGTTATATCAATTATTTAATTGGCTAAAACAACATTTCGATGTTCCTGGAGCAGGTCTATTTCAATTCCTCACTTTCAGAATTGCTATGGCAATTTTATTGTCGTTGGTAATTGCAACAGTTTATGGGAAAAGAATTATTGTTTTCTTGCAAAAAAAGCAAATTGGCGAGTCGGTTCGAGAATTAGGATTGCAAGGCGAACAACAGAAAAAAGGAACTCCAACAATGGGTGGTATCATTATTTTATTAAGCATTCTAATACCTACTTTATTATTTGCAAATCTCGATAAAGTATATATCCGTTTAATGATATTATGTACAGTTTGGTTGGGTGTAATTGGCTTTATTGATGACCTATTAAAAATAAGGGCTAGAAGAGTAGCATTAAAAAGTGGACAATCTTATAAAAAGAAAGACAGCGATGGATTAGCAGGGTTCTCAAAAATTATTGGTCAAGTTGGGTTAGGAATAATTATTGGTGCAACTCTTTATTTTAGTAACGCAGTAACAGTTGAGAGGGAAATAATAGGCTCTGAACGAAAAATTAATTTGTTGCAAAAAGGAGAACGTTTTGCAAAAGATACTAATATAATTGTTCGTCAGATGGATGGAATTGAAAGAAGTTTTGTAAAAGTAAAAACTCCTATAACAACTATTCCTTTCATAAAAAACCATGAGTTTAATTATAGCAAGCTAATTAGTTGGATTGGTGAAGGAGCTGAAAAATATACATGGATAGTTTATATATTAATTGTTACACTTATTATTACTGCTGTTAGTAATGGTGCCAATTTAACCGACGGACTTGATGGATTGGCGGCTGGTGTTAGTGCCATTATTGGCGCAGGTTTACTAGTGTTTATTTATGTAAGTGGTAACTACAAGTTCGCAGATTATCTCAATATTATGTATATCCCCAATTTAGGTGAACTATCCATTTTTGCCGGAGCATTTGTGGGAGCATGTATTGGGTTTCTTTGGTACAATGCTTATCCTGCACAAGTATTTATGGGTGATACTGGAAGCCTTGCACTAGGAGGTATTATTGCTTCTCTTGCAATTATAGTTCGTAAAGAATGGCTAATCCCTATTTTTTGTAGTGTTTTTTTAGTAGAGAACCTAAGTGTAATGCTTCAAGTAGGATATTTTAAATACACCAAGAAAAAATACGGTGAAGGGAAAAGAATATTTCTAATGAGTCCACTGCATCACCATTATCAAAAAAAAGGATTTCATGAAAGTAAGATAGCAGTTCGTTTCTGGATTGTAACTGTATTATGTGTAATAATGTCGATTATCACATTAAAAATTAGATAAGTAATAATGAGTTTAAAATTAATCATATTAGGTGGCGGTGAAAGTGGTGTAGGTGCTGCTTTATTGGCTAAGCAGCATGGATATGATGTATTCTTAAGCGATGGTGGTAAACTAAAAGAAATTTATAAAAAAGAGTTACAAAATAGTGGAATAGAATTTGAAGAGGGAATGCATTCTGTTGAAAAAATATTAGCAGCAGATGAAGTTGTAAAGAGTCCGGGCATTCCAGAAAAAAATGAATTGGTTAAATCAATTCGCTCAAAAGGAGTTGCAGTAATCAGTGAAATTGAGTTGGCGTATAGGTTTAAAGGCAATAGTAAAATAATTGCAATTACAGGTAGTAATGGCAAAAGCACAACAACAGCTCTAATTCATCATATTCTTGAAACAGCAGGATTGAGCTGTGCATTGGTTGGAAATATTGGGTATTCATTTGCTAAACAAATTGCAGAAGATCCAAAAGATTGGTATGTAGTTGAAATCAGTTCTTTTCAATTAGATGATATAAAAACATTTAAACCAGATATTGCTATTCTTCTAAATATTACAGAAGATCATTTAGACCGTTACGAATACAAATTCGAAAATTATATTAATAGCAAGTTTAGAATAATTGAAAATCAAACCAATACCGATTATTTCATTTATTGCGATGATGATGAAATAATCAAACAAAAACTCCCATTACTAACCATTCATACTAACCCACTACCATTCTCTATGAAACACGAAGTAAAAAAAGGCGGCTACATCAAGGGCGACCAGATGATGCTAAGAATCCAAGAAGAAAGAGTCAGCATGAGTATCTATGACTTTGCTCTTAAAGGAAAGCACAATCAGTACAACACCATGGCTGCAGGTATTGCTGCTGCAACCATTGGAATCCGAAAGGAAAAGATTAGAGAAGCAGTAAACAATTTTCATAACCTAGAGCACCGAATGGAATTTGTTGCCATGGTTAGAGGAATTGAATTTATTAACGACAGTAAAGCAACCAATGTGAATAGTACATGGTATGCTTTAGAAAGTATGAATAAGCCTACCGTGCTTATTTTGGGTGGTACTGATAAAGGGAATGACTATTCTTTAATTGCTGAATTGGTAAAAGAAAAAGTAAAAGCAATTATTTGTATGGGAGTTGATAATAAAAAAATTATCGACACATTTAAAGACCTTGTTCCAGTTATCATTGAAACCGATAATGCAAAAAAAGCTGTAAATGCTGCTTTTCGTTCTGCTACCAAAGATGAAATAGTTTTATTAAGTCCTGCTTGTGCAAGCTTTGATTTGTTCAAAAACTATGAAGACAGAGGCAAACAGTTTAAAGACGCGGTAAAAGAATTGTAAACAGAAAAAAATGCCTGAAATAAACGACACGCTTTTTTCACAAATCCCTTCGGTAGAAGGCATGAGGAGTCAACTTATTGGCCGTACTCGTGGAGATAAATATATTTGGGGTATAGTAGTTGTATTGTCGTTGGTATCTATTTTGGTAGTATATAGTGCAACTGGGTCTCTTGCCTATAAAATGTATAAAGGAAATGCCAATATCTACTTGTTTAAGCAACTTTCTTTTACATTGATTGGGATGTTGGTAATTTATTTTTTACATAGAGTAAATTATTCTTTCTTTTCTAAAGTGGCTACTATACTATTTATAATTTCAATTCCACTATTACTCTATACACTTTTTTTTGGCACTAGAATAAATGAAGGAAGTAGATGGATTACGTTGCCGATTATTAAAATGACTGTACAAACTAGTGATTTTGCAAAGCTTGCTTTGTTTATGTATATCTCTAAAATGCTTAGTAAAAAGCAAGAAGTTATAAAAGATTTTAAGAAAGGGTTTATACCTGTAGTAACACCAGTTATAATAATATGCGCTTTAATAATGCCTGCTAATTTATCGAACGCTTTATTAACAGGGGCAACTTCGTTGTTATTGATGTTTATAGGAAGGATTAGTTTTAAGCATATTTTGCTAACCATCATAATTGCAATGATTCCAATATCATTTATAATTTCCATTGCAATGCTAACGTATGATGGAAAAACTAAAGAAGATATTACAAAACCAATTGTTGTTGAAAAAATAAAGTCGATGGGCCGATTTGGAACTTGGGTAAAAAGGGTTCAAGATTTTATGTATGCCGGCGATAAAGAAACTCCTTATCAAGTTCAGCAGGCAAAAATTGCGATTGCAAATGGTAGTATATTAATTGGCTTGGGGCCTGGTAATAGTCAGCAAAGAAATTTTTTACCGCAGGCTTATAATGATTTTATCTATTCTATTATTATAGAAGAATACGGGTTATTGGGCGGAGCGTTTATGATTTTTATTTACTTGGTGTTTTTATTCAGGTGCATCATCATTTTTAGGAAATGTCCTTATGCATTTGGCGCTTTTTTGGCACTAGGGCTGAGTTTTACATTAGTTATACAAGCAGTAGCAAATATGGCAGTGAATGTAAACCTAGTTCCGGTAACAGGGGTTACGCTTCCTTTAGTAAGCATGGGAGGAAGTTCATTTTTATTTACATGTGCTGCAATCGGAATTGTATTAAGTGTTGCAAGAAATGTGGAACAGTTGGAAGGGAGAGATGAAAAAATTGCAGTTGTTGCACAAGAAACAAAAAAATAAATTGACAAAAAAATTTATCATAGCAGGTGGTGGTACAGGCGGACATATTTTTCCGGCAATAGCAATTGCTAATGCCATAAAGGAAATGATACCAACAGCAGAGTTTTTATTTATTGGAGCAAAAGGTAAAATGGAAATGGAAAAAGTTCCCAAAGCTGGATATCAAATAGTTGGTTTGGATATTGCTGGTTTCAATCGCTCTACATTATTAAAAAACATTACTTTACCCTTTAAATTAGTACAAAGTTTTTTGCAAGTAATCCAAATATTTAACAAATTTAAGCCAGATGCAGTAATAGGTGTTGGTGGATATTCATCTTTTCCTGTTTTACGGTATGCTCAAAGTAATGGTATCAAAACATTTATTCATGAAAGCAATTCATTTGCAGGTAAAGCCAATATAATGCTTGCTAAAAAAGCTACCAAAATATTTGTGGCTACCAGAGGAATGGATATATTTTTTCCCGCTGATAGAATTATAATATCCGGAAATCCAATTAGAGAATCTATTGCTGCTAATAACATTGATCATAATAAAGCAATTTCATTTTTTGGATTAGATACCAACAAAAAAACAGTTTTAATTGTTGGTGGAAGTTTAGGGGCTAAAAGTATTAACGAAACTATTTTGGCAAACCTGGATCTGTTTGATGAGCATCATCTTCAATTGATTTGGCAAACCGGAAAAATTGATGCCGATAAGTATAAGAATGCTGCAGTCAATAAGCAATATGTATGGGTAAATGATTTTATACAGGAGATGGAATATGGATATACTGCTGCAGATTTAGTAATTAGTAGGGCAGGCGCGATGGCTGTTTCTGAATTATGTATTGTTGCCAAGCCAGCAATTTTAGTGCCTTTTCCTTTAGCTGCTGAAGATCATCAAACAGCAAATGCTATGCAATTAGTAACGGAAAAAGCTGCTGAGATTGTTGCTGATAAAGACGTGAAGGAGTTATTAATAAAAAAAGTAATCTCATTAATTAAAAATGATGATGAGTTAAAAATGCTTTCCGAAAATATTAAAAAGCTAGGAAAATTTTCCGCAGATAAATTAATTGCAAGTGAAATTTTGAAAATGATT
>Ga0209591_10007921_pt1 | contig 11606 bp, 6 predicted proteins | sample MAT01_FD_187207 | JGI IMG/M metagenome (GOLD analysis project Ga0209591, IMG submission 187207) | Freshwater microbial communities from Lake Fryxell liftoff mats and glacier meltwater in Antarctica - MAT-01 (SPAdes) (version 2) | ecosystem: Environmental > Aquatic > Freshwater > Ice > Liftoff...
CCAGTACAGCAAATCTAAATGCTCAGGAACTAGATGAGTTAGATAAGCGAGAAATCTGGATTCAAGACCAGCGTGGCTCCATTAGTCTAGCTACCAAAATAGCCCTGGCAGAAGGTATCGAACAAGGTATCGAACAAGGCATCGAACAAGGTATCGAGCAAGGGATTGAACAAGGCATCGAACAAGGCATCGAACAAGGCATCGAACAAGGTATCAGACAAGGTATCGAACAAGGTATCGAACAAGGTATCGAACAAGGAAAGCAGCAGTTACAGCAATTAGTTGTGTCGCTGTTGGAGTCCCGTGTCGGCCCGCTGTCGCCGTCGAGCCAAACTCGCATCAGTCAGTTATCCACTGAGCAATTAGAAAATTTAGGGAAGGCGGTTTTCGAGTTGGCTAGTGTGTCAGATTTGACGGCTAGGTTGCAGACATATTCTTGACGAAAGTAAAAAGAGGGTTGGTCTCTGGCCCGCCCTTCGTCTCCTCCAAAAGCGAAGTAGTGAAATGGGCGATCGAGCTCCAAACCCATACCAACCGCCCGATCGAGCTAATGGCCCACTCGTCGTATCCGCACCCGTATTTGAGAAATGCTGAAACCCTGCTGGACAATTTTCGATTTTAGCTCTTAGAGTTGAGTGTTACCCTCTTAACTAGAAACATCTAAAGTCGAAAATCTATGAGCAAATTTGTGTTTGTGACCGGCGGCGTGGTTTCTAGCATCGGCAAGGGAATTGTCGCTGCTTCCCTTGGCCGCTTATTGAAGTCCCGAGACTACTCTGTCTCGATTTTGAAGCTAGACCCCTATATTAACGTTGACCCCGGCACTCTCAGCCCGTTTCAGCACGGAGAAGTCTTCGTCACCGAAGACGGTGCGGAAACAGACCTGGATTTGGGGCATTACGAGCGTTTTACCGATACTTCGATGTCTCGCCTCAATAGCGTCACCACGGGTGCCATTTATCAAGCCGTGATTAATAAAGAACGCCGCGGCGAGTATCAGGGGAGCACGGTGCAGGTGATTCCCCACATCACTAACGAGATTAAAGAGCGAATTTTCCGTGTAGCAAAAAATACTAATCCAGATGTGGTGATTACGGAAATCGGCGGAACCGTGGGAGATATTGAATCTTTGCCGTTTTTGGAGGCAATTCGCCAGTTTCGTAAGGATGTCGGGCGGCAAAATGTTGTGTATATGCACGTGACGCTGATACCTTGGATTCCGTCGGCTGGGGAGATGAAAACTAAACCGACTCAGCACTCGGTGAAGGAGTTGCGCTCGATCGGCATTCAACCAGATATTCTAGTCTGTAGGTGCGATCGGTCTTTACCTTTGGGCCTCAAACAAAAATTGTCAGAATTCTGCAACGTACCCGAAGAATGCGTCATCACGGCTCAAGATGCCAAAAGTATCTACGAAGTGCCGTTGATGATGGAACAGGAAGGTTTAGCGGAACAAACCATCAATTTGCTGAAACTCGAACCGCGCCAACCCGATTTGACTCAGTGGCAAACCTTAGTCAAGCGGCTTTACAGTCCTAACCACAAAGTTGATATTGCTTTGGTTGGCAAATACGTGCGGTTGAACGATGCTTATCTTTCGGTGGTGGAAGCTTTGCGGCACGCAGCAATCTCGATCGGCTGCGACCTAAATTTGCACTGGATTAACTCAGAAGATTTAGAATCGGGAAACCTCGATAACTATCTCAAAGATATGAACGGCATTGTTGTGCCGGGAGGTTTTGGAATTCGGGGAGTTGATGGCAAAATTGCGGCAATCGAATATGCCAAACACCATAAAATACCCTTTTTGGGATTGTGTTTGGGGATGCAGTGTGCTGTGATTGAATGGGCGCGCAACACCGCCCAAATGAAGGATGCCAACAGCGCTGAATTTGACCCAGATACCGCAAATCCAGTCATTAATTTATTGCCAGAACAGCAAGATGTAGTCGATTTGGGCGGTACAATGCGACTGGGTTTGTATCCGTGCCGCGTCAACCCAGACACGCTAGCTTTCAAACTTTATCAGAAAGAAGTGATTTACGAGCGGCATCGCCACCGCTACGAATTCAACAACGCCTACCGCAATCTTTTCTTAGAATCAGGTTATGTAGTCTCCGGGACATCTCCCGACGGCCGATTAGTAGAAATGATCGAATTGCCCAACCATCCCTTTTTCATAGCCAGTCAATTTCACCCCGAATTCCAATCTCGACCTAGCGCCCCCCACCCCTTGTTTCAGGGGTTTATCCAGGCGGCGAGCACCCAGGGAAAGCAGGATTTTGTAGAAGCTGAGCCTCGCGACTTGGTAGCGGGGAAGGTTGCAGGAAGTTAATCTCCTATCCTGTGCGATCGATTAGTTCTGATATATTAGAATTCTGTGGGGGCGGATGAGAGTAGACAATATTCAAATAGGGCAGATAGTCGATCGTACTCTCACCCGCCCAGCCCAACAATCGGATTTAATTGGGGTGGCACTTACCAGACACGATATCGGGCAGCATTCTCAACGAGTGAAAAAACTCACCTCCTGGCCCTAGCATAGGGGTTGGGGGGCTAGTACCCGAAGGGAGAAGACAGAAGGTAAAAATACTAAGAATTTTTACTTAACTTTTTAGCTGAGATTTCAATGGTGATACCAGTTTCAAAAAAGAATGCAACTGTAGGAAAGATCCAAACCCATGCAGAATCTGTCATTCCCCATCTAAAATCTAAAATCTAAAATGGTATGAGTTGTCAAACTATCCTAAAATACCAGGAAGCGCAGGTTTGAGGAGGTTTTTGTGGCGTATTGGAGCAAATTTACTTATGAGAAAAGTACATACATAATTGATCTTGACACTATTAGTGCTTTTTCTAGCGAACTGGATAACAAGCGTATCACATTTTGGCTGCCTAATAGCAGTCAGCCGATTATTCTCAATCCCCAAGGCAATCATGAGGCTTACAAGCAAATTCTCGAATACATCAAAAAAACGATCGATCGCAATTCTAAAGGTTCGTGGATTAAAATTAAGTATGACCGCAAGGAATTTGCGATCGATCTGAGTCGAATTAGCTCTTTTGCTTGCGAACAGAACGGTCGGCTAATCAGCTTTTGTCTGCCTGACAGTGCTACTAATATTATTCTCATGCGCGAAGGCAACTCAGACGATTATCTAAAAATTCAGGAATACATTAAAAATATGACTGGGCACTCTCTGCCATGAAGAAGTCATTAGTCATTGGTCATTAGTCATTAGTCATTGGTCATTAGTCATTAGAGCGACTTGCCAAGCTAATTTTGCTGCGCCTACCATGCCTGCTTGATTGCCTAATTCAGCAACTAATAACTGCAAACCTTCGCGAGAACTGGGGAGTACCCGCCGCTCAATTTCGGCTCGAACTGCTGGCAAGAAAAACTCTGCACCGGCACTAATTCCGCCACCGATAATAATAGCTTCCGGCGTTAAAACATAAATTAAACTTGCCAAACCTATGCCGAGATAACGACCATAATTTTGCCAATATTCTATAGCTTTGGCATCTCCAGACTTAGCTAAATTTGCTAATTCTAAAGGTTCTAAATTTGTTTCGCGGCGAATTGCTTGCACTGAAACGTACTGTTCTAAGGAACCACGATTGCCGCTGTTGCACTCTGGGCCATCGGGATTGATGGCAATTAATCCTAGTTCTCCTGCCGCACCTTGATGACCTGAAAATAGTTTGCCATCTAGGATAATTGCACCGCCGACACCAGTGCCTAATGTGAGTAAAATTAGGTTGTTAAAGTGGCGGCCAGCACCTAACCAAGCTTCTCCCAATCCGGCACAGTTGGCATCATTTGCTAATATTGTCGGTAGTCCGGTTTTGGCTTCCAACCAGTCAGCTAGGGGGACGTTGTGCCAGTTTTTGAGGTTAATTGCGACTCTGGCTATTCTGCCGGCTGCGTCTGCGGGGCCTGGTGTGCCAATGCCGATCGCCCCTACAGCATTTTCGACTGGATTGAGTTGTAAAATAGCATCGGTGATGGCGGCTAACACGGCTTCCGGCGTTGCGGGTTGAGGAGTTGGTACTGTTAAGGATTGATGACAAATGCCGTCTGCGCTAAATCTGCCGAGTTTGATTGCAGTGCCGCCTAAGTCGATGCCGATTACTTGTGCCATGACGATTTGAGTGTAAAAATTACCGACGGAAGCTGCGCTTAATTGCTAAGAATATCATGCCGATCGCCACTGGGAAGATTCCGATCGCCACACTCAACCAAAACGCGGGATAGGGCGGCATAGCATTTGCGGGTGTTGTGGGATTTGAGACTTGGGTGGAGACGATGCTGGCGGCGACTCCGCTGGTGGCTAGTCCGATACCGACAATGGCGATCGTAGCATTTAACGCGCGATCGCTCTTAGTCTGCTCTATGTCTATAATTCCCTTGATGGTTTCAATGGCATTTTCCAACAATCTTAACCCGGCAGTGAGACTTGCGCGATCGGACTTAACTTGTGCCACATACTTCTCGCTGGCAAAGTCGCTAAAACTTTTCAGAAATAGCAAAGCATCGGGATTGCTCTTTCGGTCAGTGGCGATTTTTTCAACTCGTTTTTTATAATTTTTTAAGTTCGTTTTGATTGTATTTTCTTGTTCTTCCAACCTACTGATATAATTCGCATAAATTGCGAAAATTGTCAAGCTTCTAACCAGATTTTTCTGCAAATGTTTCAAGTCAAGATTAGTAGAAGTTACCTGTTGTGGTAGTTTATCGACAATGTTTTGAATGGAGACAGCAGCTTTTTTGAGATCCGATTTTAGTTGGCGACTTTGCTGGTAAGCCCAAATCACTTTATTGCGAAATCTAAACAGTTGGATGAAATCGGGATAAAGCAATGTCATAATTTCCACAGCAGCAGAGATTGAACCATCGACGGTGTGAGGAAACAAGCAAATTAACAAATGCCGATTTGTGCTGATATCCTCTCTGTCAGACGGAGGTTGCCACAATTCGTAAAAATTAGCGCCGAGGAATTCCCCTTTGTTTTGCAAATTGCTTTCCCATTTGGGATTCTCGAATAACTTGAATTCTCGGTAGCAATTTTGAGCAGTGGCTAAGGCATCTTGGTCATTAGCGGTGAGTTGTCCCCAGATTAGCCAACTTTGACCGATTGTAGCATTTGATCCGTGAGTGCGATCGCAAATTTCTTTCCTGATAGCTTCCAAGCAACGGATATCCTGCGGTAAAAGTTGCTTTTCCGGCGGTTGTGCGTTTCCCGAAGAATCAATTTGCAAGGCGTAGGTGTCGCCCAACTTTACCGGATAATAATAACCATCGACAGCGCTTTCAAAATCTGCAAATAGCTTGTCGCCCAGCAAATCTATATAATTAGCATTTGTTTCTGCTATCTTGAGTTTTGCTAGTAACTCCGGTGTCAAATTGTCGCCGTAAACTTTTTGCCAAAAATGTTGGCGATTTTGGTTGACTTCGCTGTCAGTTTGCCCCAAACCGTCGGCTAAGTCGTAGAGAAATAAATCGACGGTGGGATAAATTAGCAAATTTTCTTGAGTCATGGACTAAAACGCCTAACTAGATAAACCGTTAACAAGTATGTCATTGCAAGCGAAACGAAGTGAAGCGAAGCAATCGCAGAGGTGACACTCGCTTGACATTCCATTAATAATACCAGTCATGAAAAATATTGCTACTACGGAAATTTGAGAATCTCATCTGTAGGGAAACGGCATTGCCGTGTCCGGCCGGGAGTTATGCCAATGACAGATAATTTCTATATAATTAATAATCGTAGCAAGACTTTCTCAAAGTACATAACATAGATAGAGGACACGGCAGTGCCGTGTCCCTACAGTGATTCATCGTTATATGGGTGTACTTCATCAACGTGGAATCTGCTCTAGTCAATGCTACAATAAAGGCAATACAAAACTTTGAGCGGCTTGTATGGAATCACTAGCCGAGAAAATTTTAGCAATCAATTCAGTCAGTTTATTAGACGAAACCTTTTGCTCGATTTGTTCGATAATCTCAGGCAAACTTTGCAAATTCGATATACTGCTAGAAGTATTATCAATTTCCGCATTCATCGTCTTTTCCTTTTCCAATGCAGAATTCGGGCGAACCATTTTTCCTTTATTGCGTATGCCACTGTGAGTGGTTTGCCAAGTACGAGTTTCTTGATAAGACTTTTGCAGAGGCGGATGAAGTTTTGCAAGTTTTCGGATATCTTTAGTTGTGAAAGTTGCACCGGTTTTATTGAACTCTGATTGAACGGCGGCGGGCAGCGGTTCAGTTTGCTGAATTATCGCCACAATAAAAGCTTTGAAAATCTCGTCTTTGTTATCTTGCATCATAATAATCCGGTTAGTGTAAAGGCAGCCCAGTAATAGGGATGCTGATAGGGTTTGTGTTCCATTGTAGCTAATCCTCGCTGATTCGCTTCCAAAGTATCTAGCAGGATATCTTCAACTTCAGAAAGTTCGCGGCTATTTTCGGAAAGTTTGTCAATTTCTCCTTGAAACCAAGCGCCTAAATCTTCGCGGGTGGCATCTCGCAGCCATTTTTGAGTCGCAGCTAAAGCTTCCGGTTTCGAGAGGCCAGTTTCTTGCCACTGTTGGTAAAAGTAAATTATAAATAAGGCACTGGCGGCGGATTGCACGGGCCACAATGTACTGATGACGGAAGCTGCACCCGCACGCATAAAACCGCTGACTAATCCTACATATTCTGAGGTGATATTTTGGTTGGCTGTCACGGCTGTTTCGCACGCAGAAAGGCAGATTAGTTCATAGTTGCTGAGGTTGAGGTGGATGATTTCTGCGACTGTCAGGCGTTCTAGTTTACTTAAATATAAAGTAGATTCGAGAGGATTGGCAAATTCATAGCTGCCGTGCCCTGTGAAGTGAAAAATACTGTGTTGCTGTTGCAAGATTTTTTTGACTTCATTAAAAGTGACGCTGCTTTCTCCGAGTCTGGTGGGGTTGGAAAACATTTGGCAAATCATTTCTGATTCGATGTAGGCGGCGGGTAGGGCAGGAAACCTGATTTCTTCCATGTAGGTACTGTCGGGATTTTCTATGCTGAGGAGAGAGTGGGTTTGTTCTGTATTTTCAAAAAATCGATGTTTCAAATTAAGCCCAACTTGAGCGCTAGGCAAATAGGAAATTGTGAATTCTCCGGCAAACAAGGCATGAATGGGGAAGCGGTGCAAGTCGCGGTGAGGAATCAGAATTAAGTCGGTAATGCCGTTTAAATTTAATTGCTCTTCGATGAGGGGAATCTGCAACATTTCCTGGAGTTTGGCAAATTTACTTGGCATTTCGACGTGCCAAGGATGGTTTTGTTGATCGGCTGCTTCCTTAGATTTATCTTGGTAATCGGCATATTGTTGATTCCAATCTTTCACCCAGGCTTCAAATTTTTCGGGGAAAGCGCTAAAACAGTTTTCTGGCGACAGCAAGCCATCGGATTTGATGATGAATGTTGTCAATGCTGCATCGCTGAGATGCCAGTAAATCGCGCAGGTGGTGGGATTGAGAAGTTGCTGAATTTGGGCGTGGGTGGCTGTCTCTGCTATGGTTTCTTGGTAAGGGGGAATTGGCAAGGCATCCAGCAGCCAAGACAGGCAGACATTTTTATCTAATTCTGCGGTGTCTAATGCTTTGAGTATTTCCCCAGACTGCATGAAAATATTTACTGTTAATTGCTGAAAGCTCACTAATTTGTCGGTGAGTTGTTGTTTGTTGAGTTGGGAATAGTTTTTCTGTTGCAGCAAGCGATGCACTAAATCCGTGGCATCTCGCCGTAATTTATGGGCTGCTTCGGTTTTTTGTGCACGTAGCAATGCTTTGATTAAGTCTTGTAAAAGCTCTAGATGTAATTTAGGGAAGGCATCTTTAGTTAGAGTTTGGAGGGCGAGATAGTAACTGTTGATGGTTTCGGATAACAAGTTGGGAAAGAGGCGGGGATTGCTTTGCCATCGGCTATAGTGAGCTCTGCCAATTGCCAGATGCAATGTGCCCCATCCTTCCGGTGCTTTGTCTTTATCAACATACTTTAACCCTTCTTGATAACTTGTCAATTTTCCTTGATAGCCGCGCTGATTTAAGGCAGGATTTTGGATTGCTATGGCAGAGATGAAGGGAGATCGGTTATTTTGGGTTTCTACTCTGCCAGCAGCCTCACCTCGACCGATCCAAGGTGACGATTCGTCCTGTTTAATAGTAATAGCAGTATCATAAGATGCGATCGCCTCTTCAAATCGTCCTAAATTATTCTGCGCTAGGCCTCGACCGTTGAAAGCTTGGTGGAAGTCTGATTTGAGAGCAATTGCCTGATTGAAAGATGCGATCGCATCAACAAATTCTCCTAAATTACCCTGCGCGCTGCCTCGACTGAAGAAACTGTCGCGGTCGTCTGGTTTGAGAGCAATCACCTGGTTATAAGATGCGATCGCCTCCATAAACTCTCCTAAATCAGCCTGCGCATTGCCTCGGTTGAAGAAAGTGTCGTGGTAGTCTGGTTTGAGAGCGATTGCCTGGTTGTAAGATGCGATAGCCTCGACAATTTCTCCTAGATTACCCTGCGCTAAGCCTCGGTTGTTGAAAGCTTGGTAGAAGTCTGGTTTTAAATCAATTGCCTGGTTAAAAGAATCGATAGCATCTTCAAATTTTCCTAATCTATAATGCACTAAACCTCGGTTGTAAAAAGCTTCGTGGTAGTCTGGCTTGAGAGAAATTGCTTGATTGTAAGATGCGATCGTCTCTTCAATTTGTCCTAATTTGTCCTGCGCGTTGCCTCGGTTGTAAAAAGCTTCGTGGTAGTCTGGTCTGAGAGCAATTGCCTGATTGTAAGATGCAATAGCCTCGATAAATTCTCCTAGATTACCCTGCGCTAAGCCTCGGCTGTGAAAAGCATTGTGAAAGTCTGGTTTGATAGCAATGGCCTGGTTGTAAGATCCAATAGCCTCGATAAATTCTCCTAAATTATGCTGCGCTAAGCCTCGCACGTAGAAAGCTTCGTGGTAGTCTGGTCTGAGAGCAATTGCCTGATTGTAAGATGCAATAGCCTCGATAAATTCTCCTAGATTACCCTGCGCTAAGCCTCGGCTGTGAAAAGCATTGTGAAAGTCTGGTTTGATAGCAATGGCCTGGTTGTAAGATCCAATAGCCTCGATAAATTCTCCTAAATTATGCTGCGCTAAGCCTCGCACGTAGAAAGCTTCGTGGAAGTCGGGTTTAAAAACAATTGCCTCGTTGTAAGATGCGATAGCCTCTTCAATTTCTCCTAACTTAGCCTGCGCGTTGCCTCGGTTGAAGAAAGCTTGGTGGTAGTCTGGTTTGAGAGCAATTGCCTGATTATAAGATGCAATAGCCTCGACAAATTTTCCTGAATTACCCTGCGCGTTGCCTCGGTTAAAAAAAGCTTCATGATCGTCTGGTTTGAGAGCGATTGCCTGGTTGTAAGATGCGATAGCCTCGACAATTTCTCCTAGATTACCCTGCGCTAAGCCTCGGTTGTTGAAAGCTTGGTGGAAGTCTGGTTTCAGAGTAATTGCCTGGTTATAAGATGCGATCGCACCTCTAAAATCTCCTAAATTATACTGCGCGATGCCTCGGTTATTAAAAGCTTTGTCGAAGTCTGGTTTGAGAGCAATTGCCTGGTTGTAAGATACGATCGCACCTTTAAAATCTCCTGAATTACCCTGATCTTTACCTCGATCGCCCCAAGCTTCAGCCTCAGCATCTACATCCTCTGCACCCTCTCCACCTCCACGATTCCCATTCCCAGAACCACCCAAACCATCCCCAACAAACACCGCCTCAATCACATTCCCATACCCACCATCATCCTCAACCACCGGCAGCGGAAATCGCGTCAAAATCTCCCGCCCAATATCCCCCGCCACCTCCGACAATTCCCCGCTACCAATTCTCCCCAACAATTCCAGCCTGCGCGCCAATTCCTGAAGCGAAGCCACCGCATCCGCAGCAGCCGTGTCATCATGTTCGCCCTCAAACAATCCAGTCCCAAACCGTCGCAACCAAGCCGCCAATTCACCATCTCTCAGGCGTTTTGCGATTAAGAATCCCGCTACATCCCCTCGACTCCAGCCGGCATTCACCCCTTCCAGGATTTCCATGAATTTCGATTCGTATTCCGCGTCTGTGAGGGTGGGGCGGGGCGCAGGTGGTGGTGGTGGTGGGGGTGTGGTTCCCAATATGCGCTGGATTAGTCGTTTGAGGAATTGCCAAATTTTGTTTAGCATTTGTGGGGTTGGGATGGGTGGTATTTTCTATTTTAGTCTGTTTTGCTGGCCACTCGTGAATATCGAAGAAACCGGGTTTTTTCCTAATCTATCGATGATTGCGAATATTTTTCGTAAAAACCCGGTTTCTGGCCACTCGTGTGTAAGTCCTCTGAATGTCATTGCGAGCTCTTAGCGAAGCAATCGCAGAGTTTAGGATTGTGACGATAGAGCACGCAAGGACACAATGTGAGTAGACGCAATGACTGGGGTTTCTCGGTGTGTCTACGAGTTTTTGCGATTGCTTCGCTAAGACGCTCGCAATGACAATTAGAGAGTAGATGCAATGACTGGGTTTGTTGGTATTTCTAGAATTTTTTGCGATTGCTTCGCTAAGACGCTCGCAATGACAATTAGAGAGTAGACGCAATCACAATATCCGTAGGGAAACGGCAGTGCCGTTTCCGGAATTTCTACTTTAAAAGTGGATAATACAGTTCTCCGGTTGAGTTGATATAACCCGCCCGATCGCCTGCGAGGTTTCCCGTGCCCATAAATACGTCTACTCTACCGGCACCTTTGATTGCACCGCCTGTATCTTGGTCTAAAACATACCGATTTACTGCGTTTTGTTCGAGTTTTCCCTGTGCGTTTGGATAGGGCAGTTTCGTGCTAATTAATGCTAGCGCGCCCGGTGGCATTAGGGATTTGTCGGTGGCGATCGACCTTTCGGCAGTTACAGGCACTCCAATGCTGCCAGTAGCAGGTGATCCGTTAGTATCTCGGAAGAACACAAAGCTTTGATTCTTCGGCAAATACTTGTCCATATCTGCGGGAAAATTGGTAAAATATTCCGTTAGTTTGGGCAATGTTAGCTGTTCTAAAGTAAACTTGCCATCCTTAACTAATTCTCGCCCGACTCCTGTATAACTCTGACTGGTTTTCCCCGCAAAACCGACTGTCATTACGCCGCCGTCTGTTAGCTGCAACTTCGCGGAACCTTGGACGTGGACGAGAAATGCTTGGAAGCGATCGCGCAACCAGACCAATTCCAACCCCCGCAACAATCCTTTACTTCCCTGCAAAGCATCCGCACCTTCCAAATCCAATCTAGTCGGGTGAGGTTTCGACCAAGAACCGAGGCTTGACGGCACTCTGTACAGGGGGTAACGGTATTCGGAATTAGGCGTGCGAGATGCCTGGTAAGTCGGCTCGAAATAACCCGTAAATGCAACTGTTCCTTTGCTGTCTTTGCCGATCGACTTATAAAACACAAATTCCCGCTTGACAGATTCCTGGAGTTGTGCTGGAGTTGTAGAACTGACAACTAATTGCCGGAATCGAGCGAGCGATCGCCTAACTCGATCGCGCGTA
>Ga0209591_10007925_pt1 | contig 11602 bp, 12 predicted proteins | sample MAT01_FD_187207 | JGI IMG/M metagenome (GOLD analysis project Ga0209591, IMG submission 187207) | Freshwater microbial communities from Lake Fryxell liftoff mats and glacier meltwater in Antarctica - MAT-01 (SPAdes) (version 2) | ecosystem: Environmental > Aquatic > Freshwater > Ice > Liftoff...
TCTTTGGCACCGTAAGGCACATACAAGGCCACCGCGTAATAGGTGACAAAGTTTTGCTCCATACCGGCCAGACCCGACAGCACGAAGGGTTTGGGGCTGATACTGACGAACGTCGACTCGCTAAATTTAACCCCACCGAACTCCCGATCCGCCGCCCGCGCGAAGTCAGCTAGCACCATAGAAAACGCGATCGCTGCTGCCCATCGCAAGCAAGCAATAGGAAGGCTCATAGGTTTTGGTAGTTGGGGCCAGCGCCGCCTTCCGGCGTGACCCAGGTAATGATTTCGTAGGGATCTTTGATATCGCAGGTCTTGCAATGCACGCAGTTAGCCGCGTTAATTTGCAAGCGCAGGCCCGCGCTGTCGTTGATCATTTCATACACCCCGACCGGACAAAAGCGCTGGCACGGGTTATCGAACTCTTCCTTGCATGTCGTCACGCAGATGTTGGTGTCGAGCACCTTCAAATGAACCGGCTGGTCCTCGTCGTGCTCGGTTGTCGCAAAGTAAACCGACGCTAGCCGGTCGCGCGGTGCGAGCGAGCGCTCCACGTAATCGCGCTTGGGCGTTTCATACGCGTTGAGCTTGCGCAGCGCGCTGTGATCGGCGTGATTGGCCAACGTCCACGGCGAATGCCCCGCGGTAACCGTCTCCCAACCCGCGTTCAGCAAGCCACCCACCAAGCCGCGAGAAAATCCTGGTCGAATATTGCGCACGCGCTTTAACTCAGTGACGACTTTGGACGCACGCAAACGCGCATCAAAACCCGCGCTGTTCAGCGATTCACTTAAGTGCTCAGCGGCTAACATGCCCGAGCGCATCGCCTGATGGGTGCCCTTGATTTTCGGCACATTGAGCAAGCCCGCCGCGTCACCAATCAACAGCGCGCCGGGCATTTCAACCTTTGGCAAGCTCTGAAAACCGCCCTCCACCAGCGCGCGCGAGCCAGCTGAGAGAATCGTCCCGCCGTCAAACATCGGCTTGATCGATGGGTGATGTTTCAACTGCTGAAACGCCTCGAACGGTGAAAACCGTGCGTCGATGTAATCAAGCCCACAGACGAACCCGACCGCTACGCGATCTTGATCCAGGTGATAGAGAAAACTTCCACCGTAGGTCATCGAATCAAGCGGCCAGCCCAGCGTGTGCTGGATCAAACCAGTCTCGCCCTTGCCGGGAGCCAGCTGCCATAGTTCCTTAAAGCCAATGCCGTAGGTTTGCGGACTCACACCCTTATCCAGCGCATATTTTTTAATCAGGCGCTTTGATAAATGACCGCGACAGCCTTCACTGAGCACGGTCACCTTCGCCAAAATATCGATGCCCTGCGTGTAAGCATCTTTGTGGCTACCGTCTTTCGCCACGCCCATATCGCCGATGCGCACGCCCGCGACCGCATCATTGCCATCGAAAACAAGCTCAGACGCCGCAAACCCAGGATAAATTTCCACGCCCAACGCCTCAGCCTTCGGCGCCAACCAGGCGCACATCGCACCTAAAGAGACAATGTAGTTGCCCTCGTTGTGCATTTGCGGTGGCGTTGGAAATTTCCGCGCGCGTGTCTTGCTGAGCCATAAAAACTCATCGCGCTTCGCCGCAACACAAATCGGCGGAGGGCTTGAGCGCCAGTCGGGCAGCAGCTCGTTCAACGGACCCGGCTCAATCACCGCACCCGATAAAATGTGCGCGCCAACCGTTGACGCCTTCTCAATCACACACACGCTTATGTCAGCCTTGAGCTGCTTCAAACGGATCGCACAGCTCAAGCCCGCAGGACCGGCGCCGACAATCACCACGTCATACTGCATTTGGTCGCGATCACTCATTCTTGCGTTGCCCAGCCTAAAAAACGGATGCGCGAAGTGTAGCCTTCGCAACTAGCCGCTACACTCAAACCCATGCCAGAAATCAACAGCCAACCTTTCAGCTTTGTCCTGCCAGCGAAGAACGAAGAGCGCGGCTTGAGCTTGAGTCTGCCCAAATTGCGCGCAGCTTTTCCGGATGCCGAGATCATCGTCGTCGACGATGGCTCGACTGATTCCACTGGAGAAATCGCCCTATCCTTCGGCGCACGCGTCGTGCGACACCCCATCAGCATGGGCAATGGCGCCGCAATAAAATCCGGCGCCCGCGCAGCCAGCCACCCCATCATCGTCTTCATGGACGCCGACGGACAGCACGATCCAGCCGATGCACGGAAACTCGTTGCACAGCTATCGCAAGGATTCGACATGGCAGTTGGCGCTCGCAATAGCGAAGGACAGGCAAGCTTTGGTCGATGGGCCGCAAATGCCCTGTACAACTGGCTAGCCAGCCAAATCTCGAACTATCCAGTCGAAGATCTCACCTCAGGTTTTCGAGCCGTACGCGCCGACAAGTTCCGTCAGTTTCTGCCGTTGCTGCCTAACGGATTCTCGTACCCAACCACTTCGACGATGGCCTTCCTACGCTCCGGCTATCCGGTTGCCTACCTTCCCATCACCGTCGCCAAACGCCTCGGTAAAAGCCATATCCGGCCACTTCAAGACGGCCTCCGATTTCTCCTAATCATCTTTAAAGTAGCGACGCTATTCTCACCGATGAAGCTATTCGTACCGGTGGCCGCATTATTCGCCACCCTAGGATTAGCAAACTACGCGCATACTTTTTTCACCGATGGCCGTTTCACCAATATGAGCACCCTGATGTTGAGCGCCTCAGTGATCGTATTTCTAATCGGCTTGATATCGGAACAAATTACTGGGTTGTTGTACTCGACAATCTCAAGACGGCAGTAGCTCTAGGGATAGTGGTGGGTGAAACTTGGGTGCGCGCAGACGTTGGGCGATTCGACCGACGTGGAGTGTGTCATCACAACGGTTTGCGACGTGCTGGCCGGGAGTTTTCGCTCGTGTTAACCGACCTCAGATAGCGCGCATTGGACGCGCTGGCTGGCCGACGCATAAGTGCCCCGCGGGCAATTGGCCCGTGACCACGCCGCCGGCCGCGACGACGCATCCCGAGCCGATGTCACCCGTTTCGAGGACGAGCACGCCCACGCCAAGCCACGCTTCCCGCCCGATCCGGCAGCCTCGCTTGGTCGGAGGGTATAACCGCACAAGCGGGTTACCGTGCGACCGCCCCGGATCTACATGGGTAATCAGCACACAACGGGCGGATACCGTCGCCCGTGCCTCGATGTCCAAAGACCCTGCAAGGTCCAGCAAGCAGTCAGCGCCAATGTACGCACCATCGCCAATCCGGAGGTTCGAGAACCCAAGCTCGTGGTTAATGAACCGACATGGATGCACGCGGACCCCGCGCCCGACTTGGGCACCAAGGCAACGCAGCCACCAGGCTCGCCAGCGCGGATGCGGAATCAGCGACAGCAGCGAGGTTGCTGCGACGTACCACGTCATCTTGAGGATTTTCATGTCCTGTTCCTTACGCGCATGGCCAACAGGCCGGCGACACCCATGATTACCGCGACCGCATCTATCGCCAGCAGCCATGCCCGGGTGAGCAGCGCGAGCATAGGAGCTTCAGCGGGAGCTAGCGATGGAAGATAAGCGCTAAACGCGACGAAGGCAGCTTCGCGAATGCCTAGCCCGCCCGGGAGCACGGAAAGCATCCCGGCGACGAAGGATGCACCCGAGACAGCCGTCCACGTCGCCACATCATTAATGCGATATCCGAGGCCTCCACCGAAGAGCGCGGCCCATGCTATGGCCGTAAGGAGCAAAGACACTGCGCTGGAGGCTCCGGTCAGCAAGCCAACTCCTGGGCGGGCCCATGGCGCGAGCACCCGCCATCCACGCGCGCGATGCAACCGCTGGAGCAACTCAGCGAACACACCCGCGGCGACGCAAAGAACGGCGCCAACCAAGCCCGCCGTAAGTGCGCCCGTTTGGCCATGCAGCGAGGCCGCGAGTGCCAGCGCCAGCTGCGAACAAAGCAGGATGGCCGCCATTGCGATGTTCGCGCCGACAACTTGGGACAGCCGCGAGTGCTGACCCATCAACGCCTGCTGCGCCACGACACCCCAGATCTTGCCCGGCACGTATTTCGCGGCTTGGGAGAACAGAAAGATCGATACGACCCGGTGGAAGCCTTGCGAGCCGATCAACCAGACGAAGGTGCAACCCATTGCAAAGACATGGGCGACACCGATGGCGACGGAAGCCAGTATCCACGGCCAGGACGCCGCGGTCGGCCAAAGCAGTCGGCCCTGTCGCTGAACGTCGAGGTACACATCAACGAAAAAGGCCATCGCTGCAGCGGTTAGTGCGGCCAAGAGCCCGCGCACAAGCCAGCGGCGACGCGCCGCCGTCGTCATCCGTGAGGCTTCCGAAGAATGAAGACGAACCCTGGAAGCAGAGGAAGCATCAAGTGCTCCAGCCACGCGGGCATCTTCGCCGCCAATCGCGCCGCGAGCCCCGCTTCCCCTACCGCGATTCCGGCCCGCGCGCGCGCGGGAAACGCCGATTCCAGCTCGAAGCCAGCATCACGAAGCAGCGCGCGCAGCCGCCACGCATCCAGCGACCAAGCATCGAGGCCGCGGATGCGCGAAACCCCCATTGCCGACAAGAACCGAATGACCGGCGCTCGCGGCAGCCAATGCACGAAGGGCAGATGGACATGCGGCTCGATGGGCCACAGCAGGTTTGGTCCGGCGAAATAGCACGTACCGCCAGGTTTGAGGACTCGATGCAGTTCTCCGACGAGGGCAGCGGGATCGGGGACGTGTTCGTAGACCTGATTGCACAAGGCGACATCGATCGATGCATCAGGCACAAGGCTGGACAGATCGTCGACACTGCCGACGTCGAAGCGCAAATTCGCGTTGACTGCTTGAAGCCTAGGCCAGCGACTCCAAGGTTCCGGATCGACGCCTTGGATCGCGCCAACATGCGGCGCCAGCGACGACGCGATCAGGCCGCTCCCGCAGCCAAGATCAAGCCATTGCCCTTCCACGATGCAGTCTCCAGACTCTGCCCGCAGCGTGCCAAGGATCGCGAGCGCCTTTACATCGCGGCCAGTGGCCCCCCATCGTGGATCCGTTCCGCCGTCGTACTCAGACATCTCGCGCCCCATGCAAGCCCAACGCGGGCCACAGCCGTTGCGCTACGCGATCGAGATCGAACCGCGCCGCCAGTGTTACGGGCAAGGGCGCTGGAGACGGCCCGAGGCTGGCCTGCATGGCCTGCACGAAACTGTCTGCATCGATGTTGACTGCCAACCAGCCGCCGCCTTCGGCCAACAGCACGGGCAAGTCGCCCACCGGCATCGCTACTATCGGCAAGCCATACGCAAGCGCATCTGAGAACACCACGGGGATGCTTTCGATCCTTGATGGAAGGAGCAGGCGGTCTGCCGCGGCGAGAGCCGCCGAGGCCTGCTGCCGGTCGAGGTAACCATCGAGTCGCACCGGCCGCCCGGCCGCCCGCAACCGCGCGATGGCGGCCTCCACGACTGGCGCGAGCGGTCCGCCGCCGGCGACGTGCACTTCGCGGATGCGCTCCCAGTCCGATGGCGACAGGCGTTCGAGGGCATCGACGAGCAGATCAACGCCCTTGTTGGGATGCCAACGCCCTAGAAAAAGGTAGCGATAGGGAGCTTGGCTTGCAATCGGCACCGCACGCACGCCGTTTAAGCGCCGACAGCTCGGCATAAAATCGAACCGCCGGCCGCAGAGGCTTTCGGCATCTGCAGCAAGCTGCAGGCCATCGGCAAAAGCCAGGGACGCCTCCCGGCATACCGAGCCAAGTAGGCCGCGGACCATCGGATAGCGTCCCAACGACCAGATGTCGCTGCCCAGCGCCCAGACCGAGTAAGGGATGCTATAGCGACGAGCCAAGTTGCGCGCTGCCCATCCCGAGGGCAGCGCCCACAGCCCGAGAACGTGGCCGATGCGGCCATCTGAGTTGGCTTCGAGTACCTGCCGACGGAGCGAGGCTAGGGTCCGGACAATCAAAGGCCACTGCCACGGACGCGAAGGCGATAGCAGCGACAGCGGGCGTTCGCCGGCACTGAAACGCCAAGTGAGCTGGGTCTCTGCTGGATCCGGCCCCTCGAAGCATCCAGGCCCTACGACCCGCACGGGCCCATGGCGCGCCATCGTTGACACGAAATCGGCAACGAATGCACCCGCTGCCTCGCTCCCATCCGCCGACATGGGGTAGGACGTACTCACGACCAGCAGCGTATCGCGCTTCACGGCTTTCGCAACTCGACGCGCAGCCCAATCGAAAGAGCCGGCCATACCGGCCATAGGCGGCCGACCAACCAAGCTGAAGCGTTAATGCACGGAATCACGAGCGCGAGTACGGGAGCCGCGATAACTTGGCGCCACGTTGGCGCGTCCTGAAGCGGCGCCGCCAAGGCGAGGCAGGCAAGGGCTCCTGCGGCCTCGATTCCGCTCGTCGACGGCTCAACGTTGATGCAGTCCAGCCCAGCCGCAAGAGCGCTGCGCCGCCAGCCGTGTTGACTCCATCGCTGGTAGTCGTGAGGCGCATCATGCACCGGATAAGCGAACGGCATAGATAGGTAGGCGACGCCCTTGGGACGAAGCACGCGGGCGACCTCGCGCAGTACAGCATCCGGCGAACGCACGTGCTCCAACACTTCAAAGCACGTTACGACGTCCACCACCCCATCTGCGATCGGCAGTGCCGCACCATCGGCGAAGACATCCGGACACGCACCGTAAAGATCCCGGCCAGTCGCAGGATAATCCAGCGCGACATATCTGACGCCGTTCGGCAAGTGCTGTGCGATCCAGCGATCCGCGGAGCCGATATCCAACACAACACCCGAGGCAGAGGCGAGTCCTGCAGGCACATGCTGTCGCGGCACCAGCCATTGTGGATGCAGCGGCGTCCTCGCCACCCACTTCGCCAAAGACTGAAGCCGCAGGTGACGCAGGGGTGTCGCCCAACTAGAGGCCCGTCGGATGGACTTCGGTTCACCCATCGTGCACTCGCTCGCCAGTGCTCACCAACAGCCCGCTCATACTGGTGAAAAGGCCTCTGCGTCCGGCCGCAACGCGCGGATTTTTGGCAGCGTTTTGCAGAGGCCGACCGACAGCTTCGATGCGAGCAGGCCGTGCGATCAAGAAATTCATCTATACATCGCTTTCGAGAGGGCTGCTGATGATAGCGCGCGCTCCAGCCCTTGCCAGAGCTCACTTCAAAAAAGGGAAATGCAAAGCCCGGTTTCGCGCAGGGTACGCTGCGGACTACGCTTGGAGACGTTCGTGTTGCCTTCCTGCCCCGCGCGCAACCTCCCGCGGAGGGCCTATTGCTGCGGCTTCCTCTGCAGCGCGGGCTTCGCCCAAGACCTGTATTCTCAATCGTGCTGCCGCCACACCCTGCAATCGAATGCTCTTTAACTCACTGACTTTCGCCGTTTTTTTTGCGGTGGTACTGCTTGCATACCGATTGGCGGCAGGCTGGAACACTCAAAAGAACATCTTGCTGGTCGCCAGCTATGTCTTCTACGGTTCCTGGAACCCACCTTTTGCGCTACTGCTGGCGTTCTCGACCTCGCTGGACTGGTGGCTCGGGCGCGCCTTGGGGCGGGCGGGAGATCCGGTGCGGCGCAAGGCGCTGTTGGTCTTGAGCTTGATATCCAACTTAAGCTTGCTTGGGTATTTCAAATACGGCGAATTCTTGCTGACCAGCTTCAGCAACTCGGTTGCGCTGCTCGGGGTCCACTACGCGCCACCTGATCTTGGGATCGTGCTACCCGTCGGAATCTCTTTTTATACCTTCCAATCAATGTCTTACACAATTGACGTGTATAGGCGGGAAATCAAATCCACGTGGTCATTCCGCGATTTTGCGCTATTCGTCAGCTTCTTTCCGCAGCTGGTCGCAGGCCCGATCGTGCGGGCCCGCGAGTTCCTCCCGCAGCTTGAAGTGCAGCGCCGAGCCAGCCCTGACCAGTTGGGCTGGGGCCTGTGCTTGCTGCTGATCGGCTTGTTCTGGAAAGTCGTGCTCGCAGATACAGTGTTTGCGCCAGTGGTTGATGCGGTTTACGCGGATCCATCGAACGCCTCGGCGATCGACGCGTGGGCCGCGGTCTTCGCGTTCTCTGGGCAGATTTTCTACGACTTTGCCGGCTATTCCCTGTGTGCCATCGGCGCTGCGCTGTGTTTTGGTTTTTCGCTGCCGGACAACTTTCGCTACCCCTATGCGGCGCTCGGCTTTTCTGATTTTTGGCGGCGCTGGCACATTTCGCTGTCCACTTGGCTGCGTGACTATCTATACGTCCCACTGGGTGGCAATCGGTTTGGCGCTTGGCTGACGTACCGAAATCTGCTGCTGACCATGCTGATCGGCGGGTTGTGGCACGGTGCGTCGTGGATGTTTGTGCTGTGGGGCGGTTTGCACGGCTTCTATTTGGCGATGGAGAGGTTTATTCGTAGCCGAGTGACTCAGGCCGGCGCGAGTCCCACGAAAAGCACGGGGGTGACAATCTTGGGCATGCTTGCGACCTTTCTTGTCGTCTCGTTGACCTGGATCCCTTTTCGCGCCACCGATGGAGCAAACGCCATGTCGCTGATGGGCGCGCTTTTTGGTAACGCTCAGGGGTCAGTGCTCGAAATCGAACCACTGGCGCTATGCCTGCTGGCGATCAGCGCTTCAGTCGCTACACAGATTACCGCCAGAAACGGTTCGCCAGAAGTCACATTCGCTGCCCTTGGGCCCCTGGCTAGGGTAACCGGACTGACCCTGATGCTGCTGGCCATCTATTTTTGCTCTGGAGGCGACAATCGTGCATTCATCTACTTCCAGTTCTGATCAGCGCCGGCCCAGCGCGCGCTGGCTGCCGCTGCTGGCTTTCCCCTTACTGCTCACCATTCTGGCCGCTGCGGGGCTCGAGTACGCGTTGGCCCGACGTGGCTTCGAAGCCACGGTGCTCGATACACCGGATCTGTGGCTGAAAGAACGAGCCCGCGCCACCCGCCTCGGTCGCGATGGCATCGTGCTCATCGGTAGCTCGCGGATTCAGCTGGCGATCGACCTGCCCTTGCTGAGCAGACTGACCAAGCGCCAGGTGTCGCAGCTGGCCATAGACAGCGCCTCATTTGTTCCGATTCTGCGAGGTCTAGCGGAAGACGAGACGTTTGTGGGCACTGTCGTTGTCGACTACCACGATGTCTTGGTCGACACCTATGACCGTGAAGGTCCAGCCTCAGTGTATCAAAAGGGATACGAGCTAAGAAAACGCGGCAGTAATTGGACGTCGGCTGCTTCGGAAGCCTGGCTGCGCAGGCAGATTCAATGGCGGCTGCGCGCGTATGCGGACGGCACAACGCCATGGACCAGCCTGATTCGGCGCGTTGCCAGTAGACAAGCCACGCCGCAGTACATGGTGACCTATGCCGATCGCTCGCGCGCGGCAGACTACTCGCGCGTTGAGATGCCCAGGTTTTACTTTGAACGGACTGCGTTCAGTCTCAATTACGCCAAGTTGGCAATGCCAGAGGGCGTTGAACCCGCTGTTGTGGAACAACAACTTTTCGAATTGGTGGATAAGCTTAAAACAAGAGGCACCGACCACTTTCGCCAAGGCACGCTCGCCATCCGGAACTGGAGCGACTTGATCAGATCGCGCGGCGGCCGGGTCGTGTTTGTCGTGTTGCCGACAAGCGACCTCAACACGTTGATTGAACAACGCCTGTACCCGCGCGCGCAGTTCTGGGATCCATTCGCTAAATCCGTCGGCGCGGATAGCCTGCACTACCAGGACCATCCTGAAACCCGGGGATTCACCTGTCCCGACGGCTCGCATCTGGACCGCCGCGATCGCGCGGCCTACACTTGGGCTATTGCAACGCTTGTCTTTGCGAGGTCCGCTCCCACTTCATCCCCCTAGGACGGCACCTAGATCGCAGAGATGGGCCACGCTGCACAAAATTTTGTCTGCATCAGGTTTAAGGAAATGAGGTTTGCCTACCGCCCGTTCGCAAGCCAAATCGACGATGGCACACTCTTTGCGTTTAGAGTGCAAGCAAAAGCTTAACAGCTTTCTCGACGGGCCTCATTAGGAAACCCTTCCTTTTCAAGAGCAACGTACTTTTAGGAGCCATCCAATGAAAATGATTCAAAAAGGTTTTACCCTCATCGAACTGATGATCGTCATCGCAATCTTGGGCATCTTGCTCGCTATCGCTATCCCTGCTTACAGTGACTACACGATCCGCGCCCGGGTTGCTGATGGTATGAATTTGGCGACTTCTGCGAAAGTCGGTGTGTCAGAGTTTCGTTTGGCTAGCCTCGCCGGGGCCTTCCCAAGCAATAACACTCAAGCAGGTCTCACTTTGGCCACTGCGATCAGCTCGTCTAACGTGACCTCCGTCACAGTAGGTGCGCTTGGCGTAATTACGGTCCTCTACCGAGCTCCGACTGAAATTGCTAACTCGACATTGGTTCTGAATCCACTTGGTGCCGCTGGTGCGGGTGCAGTCACATGGTCCTGCAGATCCGCTGCTAGCACCGTGGCTCCACGCTATCGCCCCGCAACCTGTCGCCCATAATTTTTTGACGGGCTTTGACGCCGTCATGTTCAAATCAGCCCCGAGAGATATTTTCGGGGCTTTTTGTGGGTTCTTCTCATTTTTCTTATTGGGCTAATTCGAGCGTATTGGTCCGGACTCGTTGGGCCGTTTATCCTCGACAATGTGCCTAACTTGCGAGGAGTTGCCCGGTATTTGGCGGGCCAAGTCGGATGGCAATATGGCTATATAGACGGCACAACGCCTTGGCTCAGCCTGATTCGGCGCGTTGCCCAAAAGACAAGCGACGCCGCAGTAGCTAGTGATGCCGATCGCTCCATCGCGGTAGACTACTCGCGCCACGAGATGCCCGCGGTTTTACTTTCAACCCACGGCGCAGCCTCGAACACACGCGGGACCGAACGCTTTCGCCAAGGGACGCTCGCCATCCAGAAATGGACTGACGCGATCCGTTCGCACGGCCGCCGCGTGGTCTTGGTTGTGTTGCATACAAGCAACCTCACCACATTGATTGAGCGACGCCTGCATCCGCGCGAGCAGTTCTGGGATCCATTCTCTAAATCCGTCGCCGCAGACAGCCTGCACCACCAATGCTGAAACCCAGGGATTCTCCTGTGATGACGGCTCGCATCTGGACCGCCGCGATCGCGCGGCCTACACTCGGGCCATCACAACTCTGGCCTTTCTGAGGTCTATTCTCCCTCATCGCCCTAGGGCGGCATGCGAGGGCCAGGGATGATCGCTGCAAAGGTTCTACTCTCAAAAAAGCTCCTTGATCCTTCGATAGGCTTCTTGCCTGGATCGCTGGGATCGAGCACGATTCACCAAAGTTCTGTTTGCGTGCGCTTTAAGAAATTGAAGTGGCACAGCACCCCGCTTCAAATCCTACTCGACGATGGCACACTCTGTGCTTCGATTCTCGGGCAACATTGAACAGCTTTCTCGATAGGCCCCACGAGAAAGCCCTTCCTTTTCAGGGGCAACGCAATTTTAGGAGCCATCCAATGAAAATGATTCAAAAAGGTTTTACCCTCATCGAACTGATGATCGTCATCGCGATCCTGGGCATTTTGCTTGCTATCGCTATCCCTGCCTACAGAGA
>Ga0209591_10007926_pt1 | contig 11601 bp, 9 predicted proteins | sample MAT01_FD_187207 | JGI IMG/M metagenome (GOLD analysis project Ga0209591, IMG submission 187207) | Freshwater microbial communities from Lake Fryxell liftoff mats and glacier meltwater in Antarctica - MAT-01 (SPAdes) (version 2) | ecosystem: Environmental > Aquatic > Freshwater > Ice > Liftoff...
TAAGTCCCAGCGCAACGCATCGTGCGGCGGCCATCCCGCGGCCTCGCCCGCAGCCCAGCTAAGTGCGTCGCCGACCTGTGCGCGCACTTCCCAACCGACCGCTGCGTAGTCGGCGGTGGTAGTGGGGGATAACAGGTTGTGCAAGTCAAGTAGTGTCAGGGACACCGTCGGCCACTCACCCTGCAAGGAACGCGCAACGCCTACCATCAAGCTGCCATCGCCTGCACCCAGCTCTAATACCCGCAGCGGCCGCTTGCTAAGGCGCGGGGTTGGCAATGACCGCAGTGCGCGTAGCACGATGCCACGCGAGCCCATCACCCGATGCACCAACTGTAAATCGCGCCGCGAGGCTTGCGCTTCTGGGGCATTCGCAGGCAATCCATCCAGCACCTCGGCGACCACGATTCTGGCGAAACTCACGTGCGCCTCCAAGCCCAGAGCTTTGCCATCAGTCCACCTGCAACAAAGCGCCATGGCAGCTAAAGCCCGCACCAAATGAGGACAGCCACCACCAGCCACCCGGCGCGTCGTCAGTCAACGCCGCCTGCAACACGAAGTAGACAAAGGCGCTGGAGAGGTTGCCGTACTCGCGCAGCATCGCGGCACTGTAGCGCAAGTCGGCGCTTTGCAGCCCAAAGCGCCGCTCTACCGCTTGCAGCACGTCACGCCCTCCCGCGTGCAGGATCCATGTCTGCACGTCGTCGGCCTGCAAACCGGCGCGGTCCAGCACCGTGTGCAGCACGCGCAGGCCGAAGTCTGCCGCCAGCGTCGGCACGCCACGCGTCAGCACGTTACGCAACATGCCGTGCCGCGACTCAAACTTGAGCGCGTCGCGCTGTGACGTCTCCAACAAAGAACTACTATCCCGCCACGCAATCCGACGGCCGAGCGCAGCGGGCGTGCGAGATAGCACAACCGCGCCGGCACCATCGCCAAACAGACACGCGCTGATGATTACCCCGGCGTCGTTGTCCAGGTACATCGCAGCGCTGCTCACTTCCACGCAGACCGATAACACATGCTCTGCGGCGCCCGACGCCAACAGCGCGCGTCCCAGCTGCATATTGGGTAATGCCGCGGCACAGCCCTGCCCCACCAAGTCAAACGCCTGCACGTCGCTGCGCAGACCTAACCGCTCGACCACATAGCCCGACAGCCCCGGACATAAATAGCCAGTGCAGGTGCTTACCACCACGGCGTCGATGTCTTTGGCGGCGATCCCCGCTGCCGCCAACGCACGCTTAGCGGCACCAGCTGCCAGCGCCGGGGCGTGCGCCAGAAAACGCCGCGCTAAAGTGTCCGGGTCGATCTGGAAAACTTCATCCAATGTCGCTACCGCCAAACGCCGCGCGTCGATGCCGTTGTCGCGCTGGAGTACGGTACGCGCGACGAGGTGCGCCCGAGCGTCCAGTCGGCTGAACCACTCGGATCTCTCGAACGCGATCAAGCATTCGGCTTTGGTGTAGCGCATCTCAGGCGTGGCGGTACCGACGCCACGCAAGAACATGTCACCGACCGCTGTATTGGTCGTCATACCGACCGCCGCATGGCTGATAGACGATGGACGGCAATTGATTGGTTCATAGTCCTAGCTTGCATCCCTCGCAGGAATAGCGTCCGTGCGGTAGCGAACATGGGTTTCTCAGACGCGCGCCCCGCTTGGTACGATCTCGTATAGCGTGGAGCGCAACCACGGCACGATTTAGAGCGAACACGGAGCGTGCATGTCCTAAATATGAAGATCGACTATACACGGGCAGTTTCAGGGCTTTTTGCCCTGAACCGCCCGTGTATAGGCGTCTCTTCTCCTGGGCTATGCAAATAGTCTGTATGGCAGTCGTCTTGCCCCGCTATTCAGTTGGGTCGGCAGTCTCGCGTTACACCAGCGTCGGCGCAGGGATGTTCGAGGAAAAAGCGCATCAGCAACTGCGGCGCCTAGTCTGACTTAAAACTAAACTTAATCCGAGCTTCCCTAGCACTGACGACGGCGCTACGTGTGTGCACCAAAAGTGTTGCCATCGGCATCATGGCCGCGCCCGGCGCTTTTGGCGTGTCCATGGATGGCATTGGTTAATGCTATTCGGTTTCGCTGCATCCAACACGTCACTCAGACTCAACAGCGTCACTGGCGGCAAGGCCGCTAAACGCTTCATGTTCGGCCTCCACTCAACGCCCGGTCGTCGTCATCAGCGCTTTGCGATCAGCGAGTTGCCGACCGATTTTTTTCACGCTCAGCCCTGCTTCGTTTACCCTGCGATGTCGCTGGGCATATTCTTCCTTGGCGTCATCATCGATATATTCGCTCAGCACTTTTACGCCTGCACCGTATCGCGACGCATCTGGCGTGCTGCTCGCAATCCGTCTGATCAAATATTTGTCAAGAGCAGCGCTAGACGGCAGCTTCATCGACGTGTTCCGCTTCTTCATCCAAAACCAAACGCGACAAAAGATAAGAACTCTCGTCGTCAATTTGAACTTGGACACTCAACAGGCTCCCGATCGTTACCGCCACGGCTTGACGTTGGTGGCGTGGCAAACTATTGTCGAGCAATGACCGATCGGCCGCCGAGCATTTCTTTACCTCAACGTGATGCGCTGTTGCGACCCCACCGAGTCGCCCGGCATTTGTGGCAGGTGCTTGATCGTTATGGTGCCGCGCCAGCTACCACCCTCACCACCGCCAGCGCGTGCATTGACGGTTGCGCCATTCTTAAGCTTGGGAAACTCACCGCCAATTTCGGTTTGCATCATCTCTGTGGAGGCGAGCGTGGTGCGTATCAACCCCTTCGGCGCGACTTTAAGTGTGACTTTTGGTGTCACCTTTGCCTTGCTTTCGGGCAGCACGCCATGTACTGCCGCGGTTTTCTTGGATGTTCTCGTTCTACTGCGGTGTGTCAGTGGCATACACAATCTCCATTTATTGAAAATAGAACGGTTTTTTAAATAAGTAGCAAACCGCGGGTCGCGAGTCATGGATGCTCTTAACATGGCTGGTGGAGCGGCCATTTATGCGGACTAGCGTTTTCTTCACTTGCGCTAGTTCACGAACAGCGCAATAAGAATGACGATCGGTATCGGAATTCCCAACAGCAAAAGTAAAATGGATCGCATTTCAGTTCCTCTTCAAAAAAGTCAGTGGTTAAGCGGTCACAAGATCGCGTTGACGACCGCCGATGGTGGCCGCGAATGACGCCGCAAAGGCGCCGATTAACAAGCCGATAAATATCCATATCGACAACTTCATCGCCGCCTTGCGCGCGGCATCAGCGAGTTGTCGTGCTTCCGCCTCCCGTGCATTCATCAGTGCGATGACATTGAACACACGCGTTTCCGCTGCGGCTGGCAACACACCGGTTTTGGCCGTGATTAACTGCGCGAGGTAGATTCGGTCCGCTGCGGGCATTTCGATGAGTCCGCTGGTGAGAATACGCAACGCCTCCGCACGGGTTGCAGCATCAACTGCAGGACGATCTTGCTGATCCACGCGGAACATGCTGTCGAGCAAGTAGAGCGTTGCGCCCTGTGCGTTGCTTTGTGTGCCGGTCTGCGTGGTTTGCGATCCGTCGCGACTCATGCCGCTTGCCATCACAGCCCCGCCAGCCGCTACCGCCGTGATTGCGCTATTGCCTGCCCTAGCCACACTGTTGACAACCGATGCCGCTGCCGAAGCGAGAACGGATGCGGTCACCACCAAGCCGAGCGCCCAGACCAGAAAGCCGTGCGCCGTATCGCGAAAAAACACTTCATCGCGATGCGTACCGACCCATTTTGTGCGCAGACGCCCCGCCAAATAGCCACCCATCATCGCTGCAATCAACTGCATCATGATGAGCCACACAATGCTGGCGCTGCCGATGCTGGCAGCCGAGGCACCCTGTTGCGACCACGGCGATACCGCCGCCAGGCCGACGCCCAATCCGAACGCCATCAAACTCAGCGATACCGCAGCCGCTACCAAGGCACCAGCGACCACCGCGGACCAAGAAACGGCCGACAGGTTCGCCTCAATGATGCGTGTCCCGTTTGCATCATCCGCACCATCCGCATTGTCCAGCATGGTTGGAGACGCCAGCGGCAAAGTTCCGGCAACACTCGCCTGCAACGGCTGGCTTGGGAAGCTCGGGGGAACATAAGGCTTATGTGGCATGGTGTCGTCTGTCGGCTGCATGGGCAATATCTCCACTATGTTTTGCGTAGATTGAGTTTCGATAACGTGGTGTGATGGGTCTGTGCTGTGCGCCACAGATGGCCAAGAATGTTGCCGGCCTGTAGTGGCAGTCCTCGATTACGGCTTGCGGCGCGGGTTTACACAGCACTGACAAGGCGATGCAGTTCTCGGATGCTGGTAGCCGGCTGGATGTTTGTCGCCGGCTGAATGATCCGCAATAGAAATTGTGACCACGTGTACGTCATCTCAATGTACTCACACAGTCACAACATCACAACATGAGAACATTTTGCAAAGGCCCGCAGAAGTGCAACGTTTGTGCCACGCCACGGTGGCACTGGCAGCCTCGGGTGCGGTGCCCGCAGGCGCCGGGGCTAACCCGTCACGCGTCAATGATGACTTTTAAAGCCTTGGTATCGGCTGCGTGCTCGAAGGTCTTGTAGGCTTCAAGAATCTCGGTCAGCTTGAAATGGTGGGTGATCAATTGTTTGGGGTCCAGTTTTTTGGACTCGACGGTCTTGAGCAGCATCGGTGTCGAAACCGTATCGACGAGACGCGTGGTGATCGCGATGTTGCGTGACCACAGCAGTTCAAGATGTAGGTCAACTTTTTTGCCGTGCACACCGACGTTGGCAATCGTTCCGCCCGGGCCGATGATGGCCTGACAAAGCTCGAACGTTGACGCAATGCCGACCGCCTCGATCGCCGTGTCGACACCGCGGTTGTCGGTCAGCGTCATAATTGCAGCCGCCGCGGTCCCGTCCTCGCTATTGATGGTGGTGGTCGCCCCGAACTGCTTGGCAAAGGCCAGCCGGCTGTCGTCAATATCGACCACAATGATCTGTGCAGGCGAGTAGAACTGGGCCGTAAGGAGTGCGGCAAGGCCGATCGGACCGGCACCGATAATGGCGATCGTCGTGCCTGGCGCGACTTTCCCGTTTAGTACACCACACTCAAAACCGGTCGGCAAAATATCGCTAAGCATGACGAGCGCCTCTTCGTCTGCCCCAGAGGGAATCGGATAAAGGCTTGTGTCTGCGTGTGGGGTGCGCACAAACTCGGCTTGTGTGCCGTCGATTTCGTTGCCAAGAATCCAGCCGCCCGTGGTGCAGTGCGAGTACATATTGCGCCGACAGTATTCGCATTTACCGCACGCAGAGATACATGAGATCAGCACATGGTCGCCAACCTTGAAGACGGTGACAGCAGGGCCGACCGCGTCGATCACACCGACGCCTTCGTGTCCAAGCGTGCAGCCCGGCTTACAGGTTGCAACGTCGCCTTTCAGAATATGCAGATCGGTTCCGCAAATCGTCGTCTTCAGCATTTTTACGATCGCGTCGCCCGCATCCTTGATGCCGGGTTTGGCTTTCTCCTCAAGCGCGCTGGCTCCGTTTTCACGGTAAACAAATGCTTTCATATGGCGGACCCTCGGTTTGATAAAACTTGGAACTAGGGGAATTGGCTAGCGCGGTGGCACTAACGTTAAAGGAGTTCGCGCGTCGCTGTGTGCCGTTAGTGCTTTAGCTGACGCGTGAGCCGAACCAGCGCCAGCAGCAACTCACGAATCAAGGCGCGGCTTGTCTGGTCGTGCAACACGCCGTTGCGGTCGAACACACTGGAGGCGCTGGGGATCATTACCTCAGGGCAATTGACGGCATACATATCGAGAGCCACAAAACGTTGCCTGAGTTGATACTGCGCTCGCACACTGCCCATCGAACTCACCGACGCGCCCATCACACCGACAGGTTTACCCGTCCACGCACTGTCACCGAGAGGTCGTGAGGCACAGTCGATGGCGTTCTTCAGCACACCGGGCACGCAATAGTTGTATTCCGGCGTGGCAAACAAGATCGCATCGGCACTGCGAATGGCACGTTTAAAAGCGCCCACGTTCGCGTCGATAACACCTTCTGTATGCTGATTGAATAGCGGCAGATCGGCGAGATCGAAGATGTCCAGACTAGCGTCATCGGGTAGCATGGATTGCGCAGCCACCAGCGCGGCGTGATTATAGGAAGACTTCCGCACGCTACCAGCAATCCCCATTATCGTGATGGCATGAGTCATGAGTCGCTTTCGTCCTTGGTAAGTCAGGGATGCTGTGTTTACGCTGATGCGACGCTAGTGTTCCCGCTCTCGGTCAATTATTTGCCTCACGGAACATGGCAGCAGAATGACCATTTTTGTGGCGCTGATAAGCGGTTATTCAAGATTGCGTGTCTGGTGCAGCTTATCAACGGCTGCTGTCACGGTCCGTTCTATATCGAACAGATCGCGCGCTTAAAGCGGGGCAGATTGACACGACGCTACCCCAACCAAGCTGGCATACGCGCTTGAGCATAAGCTTGTGCACGCGCCTGATCATTGCTGCGCCCTTTGCCTCTATTTCCCTTTCAGTTGCCGTCCCTATTAATCACGCCGAGGTCCGAGCGCGTACCAGACGTTCGTCGTCAGGTGGGCTAATCATGCGCGAATCAAACGATTGGTGGCACTTCACCCGCTATCGCTGAGGCCGCAGAAAACCTGTGGTGCTGTCGACAACGCAACCCTCGCGCAGAGCCGATCTCGCGGCATGCGAAATCCATCACGGTTCTGAAAATCATTGCGGCCCGGTTGGTATTTGGCGGCAGCTACGCTGAAGACGTACTGATGAAGAACGACGCGGTCACTAAATATCTGCATTCGGAGTCCGGGGCGGAGGGCCGGCAGGCGGGCTCGAAAAGCAACCCTTACGTGGTGTTGCTGATGAGCAACAAGGCCGTCGATTACCGAGCAGTTTGTTGAAATTTGTAATGCGAAATCCCGCTCAACGCATTGCGCGTCAATTCGCCCCTTGGAAAAGAGTCCGGCCTGAGCCTGCCGAGGAAGGCACAGAGGGGAATTCGCGGACGACGTCGACACGAAAACGCTAAAACACCTCCTCTACCCCTCGCTTCGCTCTCCGCCTTTACAAAAGGGGGGCGCGACACGGAAAATTCGGCGTCAACCGAATATCGTGAATTTCAACAAACTGCTGGTGACGCGCAGCGGCTTGGGAACCAAGTGTCGGCCCGAGCGTAATCATGGTCGACACTGGCGCCGTGCGCAATTTGTCGGCCTCGACGCTCGAGGATGACGCCTACGTGTTCATCACCGATCAGCGCGGGTTGATGGCAAGCTTGACGATGGAGGGAACCAAGATTAGCCGAATCTCGAAGCGTTGACGCACACAACCTGTAACCACCCGCCTGCGCGAATACCGACAAACGGCACGCCAAACAGGGGCGCAATTTTGGCAAGGCAGATCACAGCAAAATTCCGCTCGTGCCCAAGAAACTGCGCAGTCCATCATGAGCCGATCCAAGCGCGGTAGCGGGGCAGATTTCAACACATTCAATGCGAGAAACGGCAGTTGACCGCTCGCCGCCGCCACTGTCATGAAACGTTGGAAGTTTGTAAGATTTTATCGGTTCACCTTTTGGGTGAGATTGCCTGCGGCCTGATTGCCGGTTCAATCGAGACGGCAACTGAATACCTTTGCTGTCATGCGCCCACCCTCTCCTGCCCTTCAGGCCGCCGGCCGGGCGCGTAACCCACTGCACTGGGTTAGCGTTTCGGCCGCATATGGCAGGCTAAATGCCGCCGACACCATGTGTCGCGAGGGGGAGAGGTGGGAGAAGGAAAGACGGATCAATCGCATTGCCCATTAGAAAAAGTCCCCATTTGGCGGGCGTTTTCAGCCTTTTTTGCTCTGAAACGAGCGTGTTTATTAGTGTTTTCAAATTAGGCGGTGTCAGCCAACCATACCGTCTGCGATAGTCAGCCTAAGTTTGGCCGTGCAAAAAGCTACACGTTACCTGCCGCACAGACGCCCGCTTGCCTTCGTGTCGAAGTGCCCCTTCGACTAACTGTTGCAGTTGGCCGCTTGCGCAATACGCAACATCACACTTTTCAATAGGCGGACCAACATGAATCTGAATCCCTTCTCCAAATTCACGAAACGCAACATCACCTACGCGATGGTCATGGCGGCCATGCTAGCCCTAAGCTTCAGTGCGCGTGATGTAGCCGCACAGGACTACACAGAATCCCTCGCGCGAGGGGCGATCGAGGACGTGACGCCGCAGCAAAAATATCGAACCGCAATTCGCGAAGCTGGCGGCGCCTACAAAGAGGCGTTGCGCGATTGCGCAATAGTTGAGTCTGGCCAGAGGAAAGCCTGTCAGCGCGAGGCAAAGGCGACTTACGATCAGGACATGGCGCGGGCACGGTTGATACTGCGGTAAACGTTTGCGGGTAAGCGCCGCCGATTGAATTTGATCAACGTCGTGCGGCGAGTAGTCTTATCGAATCGATTAGGTCGCGCGCTTGCGCAGAAACGGTCTTGCAGCTGAGCGCGGTCGTGCGCAACGCGACGCCGTCGGTAGCTCGGGTCAATACGTTTCTCATCAGGTCCTTCAGTTTGCCGGTAGACGTTGATTAGATAACCACCTTCGTGGCACTGGCTGGTCAGAACTTAACTCTTCTACCAGCGGCGGATACCCCGGTGTTACCTTAGCGCTAACATTGAAAGCAAAATCGGAGGACTGATCAGCGATCTCCGATCGCAGTCCAATGAAAAAAAATCAATGCACGCCATTCGCTCTGTTCAAGTCGTTGTACGAGCGCTCTGGTCGTCGTGCATGCGTACTTCCCCAGAGTCGCCCAGGTCGGTCGGCGGCGTGCCGGTCACTACGGCTTTGACCATGCTGTAGAGCTGTACAAACTTAGACGAATCCACATCCCAATAATGGGCGTGGGAAATTTTCACCTGTACTAACGCCAAATCTCCGTCTTCCACCCCGTCGGGAAACCATGCCTTGACGAAGACACTCCATAGTTCTTTTTTCTTGGCCATGTCTTCCACCACTGAAGCCTCGCCTGACACCGAAACATAAGTGTCCGCGCTGGAATCGGCATATACCACATTGACTTGTGGCGAAATCAGCAAATCCGTTACCGTGTCCCCCTTGCGCGACATGAAAAACCACAGCAGATCGTGTTCGTCGATGGCGTGATTCTGAGTTGTCATCGGCCGCGCGTGCAAATGCCCGTTGTCATGATGCGTAGTGAACATGCCGAACTTCATGTCCTTGATAAGACGCCAAAGTGTGTTGCGTTGTGCATCATTGGAGGGATTCATGTTGGCCTTGTGAAGGTTGAAAGTCATTTATTGGTGTGCTGATCGCAGCAAAAACGCCTTGAGTAGCTCGTGAACGCTGGTGTTTCGACCTAAGGGAACTTCTATTTTTCAGACAATTGAGTAAGGAAAATACTGTCTTCTTCCAGCGCAGACAGGAGCCTCATTTAATGGTGAAGCGCTGTTGTTGAAATTGGGCGGCCGCCTTCGCGAGGGCGGGTAGTTAAACGTTTGGAATGATCATATTTAATTGTCGGATCAATAAATTGCCGGCGCGGCCGCGTCTCAACAGCTACGCCGCCGCGTCAATCGATATGGTGCGAACCAGTTTCTTGTTGACGAATTCCTGAATGCCGAGGCTTGAAAGCTCGCGCCCGTAGCCCGAGTTCATAATGCCGCCAAACGGGAGGTCCGGTGCCGTCCAGGTCGGATGGTTGATGAACACCATACCCGTGTTGATCTGGCTCGCGACGCGTTTGCCACGTGCCTCATCCTTGGTAAATACCGAACCGCCTAAACCGAAGTCCGAGTCATTCGCGAGCGCGATGGCGGCTGCTTCATCCTTGACACGAAAAAACAAAACGACCGGTCCGAAAAACTCATCGCGATAGGCGGGATTGTCAGGCGCGATATCGGTCAGGATGGTCGGTTGCATGAAGGCACCCGGACGATCCATGCGCAAGCCACCCATCAGTAGCGTGGCACCTTTATCCACCGCCAACTTAACCTGATCAAGTAGTTTTATCAATGCTGCCTCAGTAGAGAGCGGGCCAATGGTGGTCGCGCTATCCATCGGGTCACCGGCCTTGAGCGCCTGCAACGCCGTCTGAAATTTCGTCAGGAAGACATCGGCGATGGACTCAACGACGATATAGCGCTTACCGGCAATGCAGCATTGACCGTTGTTGTTCATCTTGGCCCACAGCGCCCACTTTACGGTTTTGTCGATATCAGCGTCTTCGAGAACGATAAACGCGTCGCTGCCGCCAAGCTCCATCGTCGATTTTTTCATGTTTTTGCCCGCGCGCTCGGCGACCAATCGACCCGCCTCAACGCTACCGGTCAACGCGACGCCCTTGATACGCACGTCGTCGATGGCGTGATTGACTTGCTCGTGCGAAATCAGCAGGTTGGTGTACGCTCCCTTGGGCGCGCCGGCCTCGATGAAGAGTTGTTCAAACGCGATTGCGCACATCGGCACGTTCGCCGCATGCTTGACCATGACAACGTTGCCAGCCATCAAGTTCGGTGCGGCGAACCGCGCTAGCTGGTAGTACGGAAAGTTCCACGGCTGAACGCCTAGCAACACGCCTAACGGGGCGCTTTCAATCATCGCCTCGCCCGCAAGTGGGTCGAGCTTGGCTGGTGCCAAAAACTGTTCGGCGTGGCGTGCGTAATAGTCAAGAATATTGGCGCTGAGCGTGACTTCGCCCTTCGCTTCTGCAAACAGCTTACCCATTTCCAAAGTCATCGGCCGGGCGAAATCGTCGATCCGCGCGCGCATAATCGCCGCTGCTTTCGCAACGATGCTCGCCCGCGCCGCAAAGCTTAGCTGGCGCCACGCATCGAAGCAGCGGTGCGCGGTAGCGATCGCAGTCTCTAGTTCTGCGTCAGTGGTTTGGACAAAGCTCTTGATGGTTTTACCGTCGTACGGGTTTACGCTGACATAAGCCATGAAACGCACCTTACTGAGGAAAGGGTTGAAAACAACGTTGTGTTGAGCTTTAACATCGTGGCCTTACACATATCGGCCGCCTACATAAGGGCTCGGTACATCAGGACTTTGTACAACGCAAATCTTCATACATCGGGCCTTTAAACATCGACTCTTGATACATTGTGGCGTTGCACATCAGGGCTTTGTATACAGGATCTTGGCAATTAACCCCTCATGCCTTGGCCGCTAACACTTGTCCTCCCTCGTCCTCCCAATCGCGCACCGCTGCACCATCGGAGCGCTCGTAGCGGCGCGCCGCTTCTGCCCAGTTGACGATCACCCACCATTCGCGCAAGTAATCGGCACGCCGGTTATGGTGTTTGAGGTAGTAAGCGTGCTCCCACACATCATTCACCAGAAGCGGAAAATGGCCCTGCGTGATCGGATTGTCATGCCCCTTGGTGGTGATTATCTTGAGCATGCCGCCATCACGCTGCTCACGCACCAGCCACACCCATCCAGAACCAAACACCGCCATCCCTGCGGCTTCGAACGCTGTCTTGAAAGAATCGATGCCGCCAAAATCACGGGTGATGGCTTCGGCGAGTCCAT
>Ga0209591_10007927_pt1 | contig 11601 bp, 10 predicted proteins | sample MAT01_FD_187207 | JGI IMG/M metagenome (GOLD analysis project Ga0209591, IMG submission 187207) | Freshwater microbial communities from Lake Fryxell liftoff mats and glacier meltwater in Antarctica - MAT-01 (SPAdes) (version 2) | ecosystem: Environmental > Aquatic > Freshwater > Ice > Liftoff...
TTCAGAAAGGCGATGAAAATGTGGTTCGCCAGGCCTGGGTTCGGAAGCAGATCGAGTTAGATAAGGTAGCAGAACTAAAAATTGATTTAGACGGACAAACTGTACGAGTAGAAACTCTCAACCGCAACTTGTTAGCTTTGGAAAGTAAGATTACTGAAGCTAATTCTAAAAAAGAGATTCTGAAGATGCAGCTTCATTTTGCCAAGGTACAGGAGCAAATCAACTGCACTTTTAGTCAAATGAATACCATATTTTTCAGTCCTTAGTTGTGGAATTATGTGCGTATATATTGCGTGATTTCAGAGTTGTCTGATGCAAAACTGAATCGCTCCGCTTAAATTTGTTGCCTTATCAAATTTAGCGCCTTCGAGATTAGCACCGCACAAAAAGGCACCGCACAAAAAAGCACCGCGCAAGTCAGCTTCCCTCAAATCGGCGTCCTGAAGGTTACTTTCGGACAAAAAAGCCCCTCTCAGGTTAGCTCCCCTCAAGCTTGCTCCTCGCAGTTTTACCTCGCTGAGATTTGCTCCTTCGAGGTTGGCTCCATCCAAGCAAGCATCTATGAGGTTGGCTTCCATCAGGTTTGCCCCGGACAAGTTTGCCCGGGTTAAGTTGACACCAATCATTTTGCTGTCTCCCAAGTTGGCAGTTTTCAGGTTTGCCTCAATCATCTCAGCTCCTGTCAACCTTGTGAAAGTTAGATTTGCTCCAGTCAAATCAGCCATATTTAGTTTTGCCATTACCAGGCAAGCATTCTTGAGGTTGGCACCTATTAAGTTCGCCCAAGATAGGTCTGCTGAAGCTAGATTTATGTATTTCAAGTTGGCACAAGCCAAGCCAATGTAAATCAGGAAAGCTTCTCGCAAAGAAGCCTCTTTCAAGTTTGTTTCGTGAAAATCTCTTTCTCCGGCTGCATATCGCTTCAGAAGTTCATCCGCATTCATGTGGCTAGCCTCCTAAGTTGTACTTAATAAATTATACTACTGACAGTACAGTGTAGCAACCGAAGATTTTTAAAGTTTCCGTGTGGTTTTTTAGCTCTTCTAGTGCCGATCGCACTAATGTAGAACAAGCATCCGCTTCAACGTCCATAAAGAAAATATATTCTCCGAGCGATCGCTTAGTCGGGCGAGATTCAATGCGACTTAAGTTAATACCGCGACTGGCAAATACTTGTAAAGGTTTTACCAGTGTTCCCGGCATATTGGCAGGTACGCTAAAAGCTAGTGACGTATGGGTGCAATTGGACGGTGAAGCATCCAGGATCAATGTAGCAGCCGATTTGGTGATGGATTTGATCGATAATTCATCGGCGGCTTCTGGGTTGCCAATTTCTCCTGCATCCGGGGCAAGTATCCAAAATCGAGTGTAATTGTCGGGATAATCATTAATCGGGCTCGCTAGCACGGGCAAATTGTAAAGTTCGGCGGCTCTTGGCGAAGAGATTGCCGCGATACTGCTATCTTCCAGGTACTGCAAGGCTTCGGTGGTTGAATTCGCCGGGATCAACTGAGCCGCTGGGATAAACTTGCTCAACCACAACTGACACTGAGCTAGGGCTTGCGGGTGAGAGTAAACTTTTTGAATCTGATTAAAACTTTGAGCATTTGACAGCAGCGCGTGGGAAATCGGCAAAACCAAGGCGTGTTTAATTCGGAGTGCATCCAGCCGCCACAGGGTATCTAGCGTTACTGTCACGCTACCTTCGATGGAATTTTCCACCGGCACAATTGAAAAGTCAACCTGTCCAGAGGCAGATGCCTCTAGTGCCTGAGAAATGGTGGAATAAGGACACAGGGTGCATTCGGAGTTAGTTTCTTGGCTTAACCATTTGACATAAGACAGAGCGGCTGTTTCTGCATTAGTACCTATTGGGCCGAGATGTGCGATCCTCTTCGAGGGCTTCGCTAACGAAATTTTCATAATAATCGGTAATTTTACGTTACAACTGTTTGCTTTATTCTCATCAGTCAGGAAGTATGATCAAAAAATTAGCGATGTCCCGAAACCTTTGATCCGTGATTTCTCGGATGACATTGCGGGAGTGCGTGAGCTAGTGCGCGACTTATGTCACTTTAAAAGGTTATAGTTTATTAAGATATTCTTACAAATCCTATATATTGATATTTTCTCATGTATATCCGCTTTAATGATTTCCAATCCGTTGAGATCGCCGTACCAGAGGAACGGGTTCCCATTCAGCATTATCTACGCCAGCCGAGGCGATTGGTGAACGCGTTGGTCGATCGCACTCGCACAGAGCAACTTAGCGATGACTGTTTCCGCCTGAAAATGCGGCCGTTACAATTTATGATGTTGAGCATTCAACCCACAGTAGACATGAGGGTGTGGGCGCAATCGGACGGCACAATCAATTTGGAGTCCGTCGCCTGCGAAATTCGTGGCGTGGATTATATAAACGATCGCTTTGCTCTCAATCTCAAAGGACAGCTTTGTGTGGATCAAAGCAGCACGGTAGCGTACTTAAAGGGAAAAGTGGATTTGGAAGTGCAAGTAGAGTTACCACCGCCACTTTGGCTAACGCCCAAACCGATTTTAGAAGCAACGGGCAACGGTTTACTCAAGAGTGTACTGCTGAGCGTCAAACAACGGTTGATGTACCAGTTACTCTTAGATTACCGCCGCTGGGCAAGCAGCGAAACAGAAGTAATATCGAGTGATATCCCTCAAATCTTATCTGTAGAAGGTTGATCGGGTACTAGAGAAACTGTTAATTATAGAAGAAAGAAGAAACAATAAAAGCTGATATTTCAGCAATTAAGAACTTCTTCACCGTCGTGCGCGGTTGCTATCTTTAGTTATGCTAGACCATTGACAAATAGTGCTGAAGCTTTGTTGGAGTTTGCCCGCAGGGATAGATAGCGGCAGATTAGTCAAGATCGATGTGAGTCAGCGCTCCATCTTCATCGTCTTCGATGATTCCCACAGACCAAGCAGTTGACCTGTCTTTTGAAACTTCGTCCTTTTGGCCGGGGAATTCGGGCTGCGGCGGCCTGGTTATTTTGCGCTGTTGTAGATTCGTCGCGCCCACCCGAATCCGGATTTTTGGCCCGGAATTGCCCAAGCGAATGGTCATCCCGTCCGCTACTGACACCTGAGCGATCGGTTTATCATCTACATAAGTGCCGTTAGCACCAAAATTAATAATTTCCCACCCAGAAGCATGATTCCACAGCTCTACGTGGTGGCGGGAAACTACAGCGCTGTAAATAATTACATCATTGTCGTTCGATCGACCGATCCGAACCACAGATTCGGATTCAAAACACCAACTTTGAACCGGGACAGACTGGATAGGATGTAGCAGAGTTAAGGTAATCACGGATGTTTTGACACTCCCCCGCAAGACAGAAACGAGGATAATTCAAGAGCGACTTTTTGGGATAAAACCGCAAAAAAATTGATAATTAAAGGCGTTATCAGTCCGACGCTAGATGAAATAATAGTTGGTTGTATCAAACAGCATAGGTCTTTTTGAGTTGCTAACATTTTCCTTATTGATGCGATACCTTTAAAATACAATGCTTTGAGTAGCGGTGGAATTCCTCGCACAAAAAGCCTCAATCTCCTACACCGAAAATACCGATCGACCTTCCTGGTACGGGCCGCCCCAAAAATGCGATCGGCAAGTAGCAGCTTTCTCGATCAGGAAGGCCGCACTAAGAGGGCAAATCGGACTCTGGCGGTTGTGCCGGATCGGGCGGTACAGATTCATCCCTTTGCCGCTTCAACTCTGCCACTTTTTCTTGAGCTACATCCCTGACTTCTAGAGCTTTATCTTGAATTTTCCCCGCCAGATTTTGAGCGCCCCGCTTCACGCCAGCCACATTTTTGAGAGTTTTGTCGAAATCTTCCTGTAAAAACTCTGCTACCATGCCGACTTTGTGGTGCAGTCCCTCCGCGTACTGCACTGGTTCCGATACAACAGCCTCAGACACGATCGCCCGCTTGCTGCCGATGGTCGAAATAGCTGCCACCGGCAACAAGTAAATCCCGTCTAAAACGCCGCGCCAGCCGCTCGAAGAAAACAGGTAATCGGTAACAGAACCAGTGCGGACATCAAATAGGTAGTCAACCACCGTACCCGCCTTATTGCCAGCGTCTGTGAGCACCTCAAGCCCGATCGGACAAACAGCTTGTTCCGGCTGATGCAATTCCGGGAGTTCCGGGTTAATCGTCACAAAAACGTTTTCGCCCACCGTATCAACTTGCGCCCAAGCGAACCAGGTTTTTTTGCTGCCCAAAAGTCCCGACTTGCAAGTAAAGCCGATCGCCCGCTGGGAGTGAGGATCGAGCCAAAGCCGATCCACCCTGCCGACCTCTTCCGCCGTGCGGCGGTCGATCGTGCGACGGCCCTGCAGTTCGCTGCGCCTAACAATCTGTTGTGATGTATTCATAAATCAACTCCTGAGTGCCTGCGAGAGAAAAATGTCGATCGTCCAAAGATGCCGATTTAATATTCTTCTTCTTGTTCCGAATAATTGCGAGTATTTTCTGCCTCCGTCAACTCCTCTTCTTCCCTGGAAGTGCCAACTTCTTTTTGGCTGGGAAGAGGAATCGTGCTAATCTGGGCGTCCTCCGAAGGAGCGTGAATTACCTTAGCATCCCTTGACTTGACGCTAAGAATTCCTAACTGGACTGAGGACTGATTCGCATCGACGTTGATTTGAATTTTGGGGCCCGAACGAGCCAAGTGAACGATCAGACCGTCCACAACGGGAACCTTAGCGATCGGCTTACCATCGAGGTAAGTGCCGTTAGTACCTAAATTAATCAGTTCCCAAGTTCTACCGCTGCGTCGCAATTCGATGTGGCGACGAGAAACCACAGCGCTAAAAAGAACGACGTGGTTTTCGGTCGATCGCCCGATCCGGACGACCTGTTCGTCATCAAAGATCCAACTGCGGACGGGAATAGACTGGAGTGGATGTAGCAAGGTCAGCTTAATCACATTGGCAGCATTGAGTTTTGGTAGAGCGCCTCAAGATGCGATTTTAGATTTTAGACTTTCTCTAGCCCAATCCAAACTCGATCTAAGAGATTTGAAATAGAAACGTAACCAGGTCTCCTTTGCCTAGAGAGATGCGGTCTCCCGGTCGCAACCGATGTCGGTTTCCGCGGGGCAGGGAAGTATTGTTGACATAAGTGCCGTTAGAACTCCCTACATCTTCTAGGTAGCAAGCATCTCCCTCCACCCGGAGATTTGCGTGTACCCGAGAAACTATCTCAGAATTAGCAAATCCCGAAACATCAATATCCGGCGGCACCAAATCATTTGGCTTGCCGATGTGAATCACAGACAGATTGTGAGGCAATTCCATCGGCGTATTTGTCTGAACGTGTATCAGACGCGCCGACTGCTGTTGCAGTTGAGTTTTAGCCACACCCGCTGGCTGTGGGTCGGGAACCGGGGGAGAGGTATTTGGTGATGTTGCCACCGATTCAGTTGTAACAGGAACCGAGAGCGACGGCGAGGGCTCTGGAATCGTAGGAATGTTGGCGGGAGTTTTTTCCAAGTTCGGCCCCAGATCTGGGGTAACTAGAGGTTCCATTGCGATCGTCAGGGGTTCGGTTGGCGCTAAGTCCGGCACCAGTGGCGATACCACTGTGGGGCCCACAGGCGAGGCGGACGGTACTGTCACCTCAAATTCTGGAACGTAGGAACCCGGACGCAAATTAAAGCCACACTGACCGCAAAATGCTGCATCTGTCTGAACCGCTGCACCGCAGTTTGGGCAACTGGCGGTAACGGGTAAAGGCGTGTAACAAGACTCGCACTGGCTGGCCCCGTCGGGGTTCTGGTGATTGCAATTGGGACAGACAATCATCGATTTCTCCTTGCTATCGGCCAGATTTTCAAATCAGCCTCATAAAAATAGTCGTGTATATGGTCAAATTTTAACTTTAACAGCCACAATTCTTATAAAAAGAAGCATGGGAAGCGGAAAACTCAGAGACTTTAGTCCTGAGATGCAAGCGAGGCGAGGGACTTCAGTCCCCTTTAATCTTTCTTGAATCCATTCCTAAAACTACGGGAAATTTCAGTAATTGTGGTAGATTGTAATAGTCAAGGTTAAACTCCTTTGCCATCGTGAAACAGGGACTCAGACACACCTTTAGGCATAAATTCGGGACAAAGAGCAGCGAAAACTCTTAAAACAGCTAGGGGCTTAATACAGTCCCAAAACCAGAAAACAAAGAATTTTTTCATTTGTTAAGTAGGGTAGGGCATACCCAAACTCTAGGTCAATATCCTAGTACGCTTTTGGAGATAGACCCTCTTAGGGTGGCTGCGAATCAGGCTCGTTAATTGGTAGGATTCTACGGTTAAAAGGTCTGAGTATTGCCGAAAGGACGTAACGCTTAAAGGTCAGTCGCTGAATTAAGAATCTCAGTGGTTTTAACCCTGAGAGTGTCAAACTGCTTAGCTAATACTAGCAAGTCCGCTCACGCCGTGACGTTTGCGGTGATTGGCGATCGTCCGTGAGTGATACTGATGAGTATATTGGCACGGCGCAAGCTGTCTAGGCTATTTTACCGCTTCGCCTGCGGTCGCATCGAGCAGCCACCAAAGTTCGCCCTCTGGTTGAACGAGTCTGGCTGGATAGGTCATTGCGTCGGCTGCGGGGGCAAAAATTTGAGCGAGGGCGGGTTGTTTGCTGGCTCCTGCGACCATGAAGATGACGCACCGGGCGCGGTTGATTAAGGGGACTGTAAAAGTGATGCGGGGTTGACCGTCTTTGTTGCCGACGGTTACTAGAGCGTCGCGAACTTGCAAGGCTGCTGTGCCGGGAAATAGAGAGGCTGTGTGGGCGTCGTCTCCTATGCCTAATAGAATGATGTCGATCGCGGGAAACTCACCTTCTGATATTTTGAAGAACTGCTGCAATTCGGTTTGGTGCGCCTTGGCGTCGGCTGCGGGGTCGGCCGCGCCTGTGGGCATGGGGTGAATGTTGCTGGCGGGGATGTTTACTCGATCGAGCCAAGCGAGGCGCGCCATTTTTTGATTGCTGTCCGGGTGATCTGGGGCAACGTAGCGTTCGTCGCCCCAGAAAACGTGAATTTTGTCCCAAGGCAGGTCTTGGGCTGCGATCGATCTGTAGAGCGGTTCTGGTGTGCTTCCGCCCGCCAAGGCGATCGTACAAATTCCGCGTTCGGCGATGGCTGCTGGGATTTTCGACAAGACAACCGCGAGAGAGCGCTCTATGAGTTGTTCCCGATTTGCTAATACTTCTACTACTTTTTGCATCAATTTTCTCTCAACTTTCCTCTTCGTGTTGCTCCCTTGCCAATGTCAATTTTGCCTTGACATTTTGCTTTGAGGTCGATCGGCTGACACGCTTGGAAGACTCTACACCGCGTCAACTCGGATTTTATCATTCTTATGTCCGCTTTATTTTACTGAGCAAACTTATTTCTCCCGGTGTTCGATCGAGATTCACCTGTTGGATACATCTGTAGCAACCGTGCCGAGAGTTAGGACGTTCTTAATTGCACTTTTCAAGAGCCATATATATTGCAACTTCCTTCTTCCTTCTTGCTTCTGCTATGATATTTTTCGTAACTTTCAATCAAAAGCCCGTTAGCGAAGCTTGCAGAAGAAGATCGCACTTACCCCGGAACACCAAAATCATGAAAATTGATGTGGTAGACTATGAAAAATAGTTTTAAGTCCCCAGGCTCGGATGGAAGCAAAACTATGTCAAAATTTAAGAAATTCCCTACATCTGTCCGCTATCTGATAGCGCGGCTCCGCCACTGGACGCAACCGTCGGTTTGGGCTCCGCTAGCCGTGCTGTGTGCAGGGGGGTTATTTATCTGGGAAGTCTCGGTACATCCAGAAAGGTTGAGCATAGATGGCGAAGCAGCAGCAGACTCAAACAACCCAGATTCGATCTCCGGGCTGTCTGCTGAAGATAGCGCCATTGCGGCTGAAATCGACAGCTTGCCGGTGCTAGTCAATCAGTTCAATCAGTCTAATTCTGAACTGAACTTGTTCAATTCATCAGCAATCAAAAGCCAAGGTTTATTCGAGGAAATTCGCGATCGCAGATTAGCAATTCCTCGGCAATCTTCAGCCCCCAAGCAGGCGGCAAGCAGCAGATTTTTGTCCTTGCCAAATTTACAAAATCCTGCGGTTGGGACAGTCAACAATAACCTGCAAAATTCCAGTTTGCCAAGTTCAAACCCGAGATCAGATTTGAGTTTATCTGGCAGTGGGGCGACCATTTCCGGGATAAAAACGATCGCTCCTGAGTCTGCGGGTACGGAAGCAACTTTACCGGAGGCATCAGGTAGCGGTAATTCAGGCAAACAAAATGACAATCCTCTGGCTTTGAGCCCGCTGCAAGCAGCTATGAAAAAATACGTCGCTGGTAACACTTCGGCAACGGCTGCGGCTCAGAAAACTGCAAACTCGGCTAAATTGCTCGATCGACCGGCTTCCACTGAGCCGCCGGCAAATCCGGCAAATTTGCTCCCAACGACGACGACAGCTCAAGCTGGAGCAAATCCTGTGAATATTCCCGCAGCACTTCCCCAACTTCCGGCTCCGACAAATACTATTATCAATGAATCTCAACAATTCTTAAACCCGGCAGCTAAAGCCCCTGAATCATTTGCCGGGTTAAATTCCAGAGTACCGAGCCTCTCCGAAATTACTGCAAGCCCTGCGACTGTGGCTTTGCCCAAAAATCCCTACCAAACTAATTTATCTGGCTCCGGCTTCGCACCGTCCGTTCAACCTGCAATAGTTCCAGTAGCCACACCTTCGCCAATACCGCTAGTGCCCAATGTGGGGCAGTCCCCTTGGACGAGTGCGATTGGGGGAAGCAAGATCATTAGCCCTCAATTCTCTCCAAATTCAGCGAATGCTCAATTTCAACCAGCTCAACCGAGTCGCCTTAACTTGCAGAACCAGGCTAACTTTGGAGTTGTTCCCCAAAACACCAATCAGGGCGTGCAGCCAATTCAACCGCAAGCTTTTTCTACACCCCGCTCTTTGACTCCGGGACGCTATATTGGCGGCGGTGAAATTAATACTTTTGCTAATCCTTAAAGGAAGGAACTTCGGCAACGGATTATGTAGCGCATTTAACGGATTTAATGGATGACTTTAGCTGTAGGGTGCGTCGCTAAGAGAGAATCCCTAAATTTGACAGACAATCTCACAGCGACGCACCTGATCAAATAGGGTTGAGTTGTAGCGTGCGTCGCTAAGAGAGAATCCCTGAATTTGACAGACAATTTCACAGCGACGCACCTGACAAACTCTCGGCCGTGGAAACAAACCTAACACTGGGTGCATCTCAGTTTTGCATTTGTAGTGCTGTCGGGAGCTCGCTTGCTTTATATAGCACGCGAGCACTTGCGAGCTCGCACTGTAAAAAAAATGCTTTTTGCGAAGATGAGATGCTCCCCCTAACGCTTTTTTGTAGTAAGACTTTTTAGAAATGGTATAAGGTGCGTCGCTATGAGATTGTCGATATTGAGTTAGGGATTTTTCTCATAGCGACGCACCCTACGACTGTGAATTTCCCCAATTACCAATTACCAATCACCAATTACCTATTCCCAATTTTATTGGTAAAACTTACCTAGAGGCGGCTCGCACCAACAACAATCCTCCTATTCCTAAGCCAAATGCGATCGGCAGCCAAGCCGATATAATCGGAGTCAAAACAGCTTTCACGCCCATCGCACTGGTGATAAAACCAAATACATAGTAAGTGAAAATCACCACCACGCTAATACCAAAACTCGTGCCTTTCCCGGAGCGGCGCGGTTGAGTTCCCAAAGCGGCTCCCACTAAACCAAATACCAGACACACAAAAGGAAAAGCATATTTTTCTTGAATTCGCACCTTTAGTTTGCGAATTTGCTGTGCATCGCCGCTGTTTTTAATAATCTCCAAACGCTCTAAAGCTTGAGCAATATTCATTTCCTTGAAATCTCGCACTCTCGCAGCTAAATCTAAGGGCGTGCGGGGGAGTTGTAATTGCTGGTGTTGAAATCTAACTATATTGCGGTAAGAGCCGTCTGGAGCTACTATATAAGCGGTGCCGTTGAAAAAATCCCAGGTGTTTTCTGAGGGATTCCAAGTAGCTGATTCTGAAGAAACGATTTGATTGAGGCCTGGGGCGGAGCGATCGATAATTGTTAAACCTTTCATTTGCTGGCCGTCAAACTGTTCTGCATAAAAAAAGCGGGACAGGATTTCTTCACCGCCTTTTTCTGGTTTGCGAAATTCTGTGTAGATAATATTTCGATCTTGAAACGTCGGTTTTTCTCGTTTCAGGGCTCTGTCTAAAGTTAAAGTAGCTCTGTAGCTAGCGGCGGGTACGACTAACTCTTGTAAAGCAAAGGTGAAGCCGGCAACGATTAAACTCATAATGAGTGCCGGCATGATCAATCGGTAAATGCTAACTCCGCAACTGCGGAGGGCGATGAGTTCGCTGTCGCTGGAAAGTCGGCTGTAGCTCATTAAGGTTGCTAGCAGCATTGACATGGGGAAAGCTAATACTACAAAGTATGGAATTTGCAGTAGGAAAATTTCCATAGCTGCGCCGTAGGGGAGGCCTGATTCTGCTACTCTGCGGACTAATTCAAATAACGCTCCAACGGTGACGGCGACTGATGTAAATAGTCCGACGCCAAACAGAAATGGGCCGATGAGTTCTTTGGTAATGTACCAGTCCATTACTGAAATTCTCGGCAGCCAGTTGAGGGGATTGAAGGATTTGGACATTGCTATTTTCATAGTTGCGCGTTCTCGCTGATTGCTCCTTAATTTAAAATAGGAATTACGCACGGCTGGTCAGAAACCGGGTTTTTTACGAAAAGACGCGCCGCAGTCGGCAGATTGGGTAAAAAACCCGGTTTTTTTGGTTTGATGCGTCCTGGAGTGTAAAAGTTAAATTCTCAATTCTAAAATTCTGCTGTCAAAAGACTATCGCACGAAGTTGTCACCCAAGTAATATTGCCGCACTAAAGGGTTGCTGTAGAGTTCTTCTTCAGCGCCGGATGCTAAAATTTGACCGTCTCGCATGATGTAGGCTCGATCGGTAATTTCGAGGGTTTCTCGGACGTTGTGATCGGTGATCAGGATGCCGATTTGACGATCGCGCAGTTTGGAAATTATCGTCTGAATTTCATCAACTGCGATCGGATCGACACCTGCAAACGGTTCGTCTAAAAATAGGAACATCGGCCCGTCTCGCCCAGCAGCTAAGGCTCTCGCCAGTTCAGTTCGCCGCCTTTCTCCCCCCGATATTTGAATTCCCAAACTGGATGCTATTTTTTCTAAGCGAAATTCTTGCAACAGGAAATCGACTCGATCCTTCCATTCCCAGCGTGGCACTTGAGTTTGTTCTAGGACTAACAAAATGTTGTCACGCACGCTCATGTTGCGAAAAATGCTGGCTTCTTGAGCGAGATAGCCTATTCCCAACTCCGCTCGTTTGTGCATGGGCAATTTAGTGATGTCTAAATCGTTGAGCCAAACAGTCCCTTGATTGGGTTTTTCTAATCCGGTTGCTATGTAAAATGTTGTGGTTTTTCCGGCACCGTTGGGGCCGAGGA
>Ga0209591_10007929_pt1 | contig 11599 bp, 13 predicted proteins | sample MAT01_FD_187207 | JGI IMG/M metagenome (GOLD analysis project Ga0209591, IMG submission 187207) | Freshwater microbial communities from Lake Fryxell liftoff mats and glacier meltwater in Antarctica - MAT-01 (SPAdes) (version 2) | ecosystem: Environmental > Aquatic > Freshwater > Ice > Liftoff...
CTGTCCTTGCGGCGAGTGCTTTGTTATAAACCAAACGAGCGCAACCCATCGTTCTCCTGAGCAAGGTTTCTTGCTCAGAAGTTGGATAGAATCGGTACTTGAATGCTTTCTGTGTCATACCTCACATTATAATATTTATTCCGTGAAGATGGTACAATTAAAAAGATTAAAGGGAATAAATTCCCTCGTTCGCTTACCTCTCAGGGCTGAAGCACCTGAGTTTCCCGCGTATCAGGTGATCCTATGATCTATCGCAGTTTGACTGATATTAATATTTATGACTCACCACAACTCGATCGCCTAGCGACGCAGATGGCAAAAGGTAGATATTTGCAGGTAATAGAATCTGAGACAAGTTTCCTTAGAATCCAGTTACTCGAAGATGACTATACAGGATTGCTCGATCGCCAAGATTTCGAGAAGCTAGAACTCAGCGATCGCAAAAGTTATCTCGCTAATTTGCCACCTGTTTTAAGTACTGAAGAAATTTGCGATCGCATACCCGCCGTAATTACATTTATGCAGCAAGCAATGGCAACTCCCAATGAATATCTTTGGGGCGGTACGGTTGCCCCAAATTATGATTGTTCGGGGTTAATGCAAGCTGCTTTTGCATCGGTTGGTGTTTGGACTCCTCGCGATGCCTATCAACAAGAAGCATTTGGTAAGCCTGTAAATCTGGCAGAAATCCAGATCGGCGATTTAATATTTTTTGGTAAGCTAACTAAAGCAACCCATGTCGGTATCTACATCGGCAATGGTGAATATATCCATAGCTCAGGAAAAGAACACGGACACAATGGAATTGCTGTTAGTCAGCTAGCAGGAATAGATCAAGTTTCACAATGGTATAGCCAGCAATTGCGGGGTGCAGCCAAGATTGAAAGTCCCAGATAGATTCGATGCTTTGCATCGAATCTATCTGGGACTTTCATATTGCGAAATAAAACTTTTAATAAAAATATTGGCTCTTATTTCAGTACAACACGTCATAAGATCTGCATGATGGAGAGTGGTTAAATATAAACCCAAAAAGCTGTGGCGCACGCGCAGCGTGCGCCATAGCTTTTTGGGTTTATATTTAAAGAACAGTTATCAGGAGCAGGACTAATGTTGCAAAATCGATTGGGCTTAATGGCTGTGATGGTGAGTCTTACACTTCTGGGATGTGGTAATCAGGATGCCCCAAAGCCGTTGGCATCACCCAATACTTCGCCGACCACCACCACAACGACAACAACAACTTCTAAGACAGTGACTGCATCACCTGAAGCAACTCCACCAGCGACTAAAAAAAACACCTCTAAATCACCAAAGGCGATCGCAATCGGTGACATTAAAGAGCTGGAAGACAATAACATCTGTGGCAAATCAAAAGTTATCTATGCCTATGGTGAGACTTTCAATTATCGAGTTTATATTTGTGCAGATGCGAAGGAACCAGATCGCCCTCGTTATTATATCAGCCGTAACAAAGATGGTAGCGGTGGTTTGGATCTAGAAGCTACTAACTATAATCCTCAAAAATCAGGAGCAATCGAGTTTAACAACGACGGCTACATATACACGCTTGAAGCTCCTACCACGCAAAATCCTGAGCCTGTATTGCGCGTGACATTCCCAAATCAAAAACTAAGTGAAGAACAGTTACTGCGATATCTTTCCCAAACTAATATTTCTAAACTGCCCACAGACAATTCTGCTGCGGATACTCTGAAATACGTGCTCCAAAATCGTGAAAGTTTAGGAATTTGTAAAGATAACTTCCGTGCCGAAGATGGACAGAGAGGAATGGGATCTAAAGCATTCCAAATTACAGACAAGAAGTATTTGGTGCAAATCCAGTGTTTTCTAGCTGCTTATCAAGGTGCATTTGAATATGTCCTATGGATTGATGAAGCGCCGAAACCCCGTGTTGTCCCCCTCGAATTTGACAGCTTTCAAGAACCAAAGGAAGGCGAAAAGCCAAAACGAATCACGAACAGATCGATTGCTGGTATACCTAGATTTAATGTGCGATCGCAAACGATGACTAACTTCACTAAGTTTCGTGGACTTGGCGATTGTGGCTCATCGGCTCTTTATAAACTAGAAGGCGATCGCATGGTTTTACAAGAATACCGCGCTAAATACGAATGTGATGGTAAGTATATTCAAGATTTTCCGATTATCTATCCGTAAAAAAAAGTGGCGCAAAGTGCCACTTTTTTTTTACGGAAACTTATACTTAGCAGTCACAAGACGATATTTACCACTTTGGGAATCTGCAATTGGTTGAAATTTATATTCTTTTACAGCCTCTTTGGCAATTTTATCTAACTCTTTATTCCCACTTGATTTGAAATATCTTGTATCGACTTCGCCTTTAGGATCGACAAGCCACATAAATATTACTTCCCCGCTCTTCCCAGTAACATTTTCATTCTTTGGGGGAACCCATACTACACCTTGCTCTCTCTCATAATTAATCGCTGACACTAATTTATCTGTGGGAGCAATAATTGTATTAACGATTAAGCCTTTTTCGTTTAAAGCCAGTAATCTTTCGTCAATTGGATAACCAAAGGCAATATTAACTACATCTTTTTCATTGAGATCGCTATTAGAAGCATTAGGAGTGCCAGATCCTTGGATATTTTTGGAAACTTTGTCGGGAGTTGTCCCATTATTAGCATTTTTAGTTGTGGCGGGTGGTGAAGTTGTTTCATCCTTTAATCCCCCATTTTTAAAGTCAGGTTTGAGATTACTGTTTGCAGTTTCTATTTTTACAGGATTAGAATTATCGATCTGTCCAGACGTACTAATGCGTTGCCGATTCTGGGGCATTTCAGGCACACGAATCTGCGGTTTTACGAACGGAAATGGGTCAGTTTCTTTAGTACTGCTAGATAATGGGGGGGCTGAGAAGGAAAAGTCTGTAACTGGTGGTAAATCTTCTAAATTATCAAGGCTGTTTAAGTCTAAATTCCTTAGCGGTGAGTTAAACGATGTATCGGGAAATGTATTCGAGAATGTGTTCAGGGGTGAGTCGGTTTTAGAATCAGATTTGATGAATAGGTTATCAAAAAGTGATTTATTTGATTTAGCGTTGGGAGTTAATGACTTGGGAGGCAACTTGACAACAGGAAGAGTTGAGACGACAACTTCACGAGGTTCTGCTTTTTTGAGTGGATTGGGCGTGACGAGAGCAAAGGCAGTATGAATGCCGAGAGAACTCACTACCAGTACCCAAAACGGATACTTCACGATCAATTTACCTACTTTGTTAGCAAATTGAAGTGTGGGATTATTTGCCACAACTGTATGTGCAGAATTCAATACAGGTTTATCAGCTTGACTTACAGTGACTTCGCTGTTTGGTTGAGTAGGCAACATAGTATTTTACAAGTATTTTGTAAGTATTTTATGAGTATAAAGTTACTAAGCAAAGCACTTTAAATTAAAAGCGAGAAATTAAGAGCGAGACGTGGCGATCGCCACTCGATTACCTGCAATGGCTCTTAATTCTGACAGACGGCTAATCACAATTTGATAAGAGACAGTTGAGTCATCCGCACTAAGTACAACTGTACCTCTCGCCGATGTTGCCAAGAATGTATTGATATCTTGTGTCAACTGCTGAGAGGAAATAGATTTTCCATCTTTTAACATTTGTCCCGCAGGATCAAGGGTGATTACAAAAACATCTTGGGGTTGGAGATCGCCTGTGTTTGAGTCACCCTTATTATTGCGATCGCTAATTGGCAAATCAATACCAATACGACTGGGAATAGTCAGGGCGGCTGACAACAAGATAAAAAACGCCAAAATCGAAAACACCACATCCAACAAAGCCGTTAGATTAATTTCAGCATTAGCTGATGCTTGGTATTTTTTGCGAATTTTCATAAATCAACTGCACTCAAATCAATGTGACGCATCTAAAGTTAGATTGTTTCTTGGGGCTTGATGTAATTTACCTCCACAACGGTATGCACATTACCGCGAGGAGTAAAGTCACCCTTAACGTTGATTCTGAGAGGATCGCCTGCTTTTACAAAATCATCAAGAATCTGATTAACCGATTCTTCGTGGGAAATAAAGCGATCGCGATAGCTATTGATGTACAGCTTAATTGCCTTCAGCTCTACCAATAATAGGTTGGGGGTATAGGTGATATAAATTGTGGCAAAGTCTGGATAGCCTGAAAATGGACATTTGCTAGTAAATTCAGGCAGGGTAATTTGAATATTGTAATCTCTACCAATTCGAGGATTTGGGAAAGTGGTGAGGGTTACATCTGCGATCGCTTGTTCGCCGTACTTAACAGTCATGTCTACTCTAAAGGTAAAAAATTAAATTGATTGAGGCTTGCTCTATTGTTCTAGCGTAGCAAATTTTTCGATAAAAAAAGAAGGGCGCTTTGCGTCCTTCCTTTTTTATAACTCAAGATTTGGCTCAAAGCGCCCTCTCCTGAAGTTGGGTTTAATGTTTTTTGGCATCATGGGGCTGAATTACGCCATAACCGCCATGATTTCGTTCATAAACAACGTTGATTTCCCCTGTATCAGCGTTGCGAAAAACATAGAAATCATGATCGATTAGCTCCAACCTTTCCAGAGCCTCATCAACAGATAGCGCAGGCATGGCAAAGTATTTGTTGCGTACAACCTGACTTGGTAGCTCAACTACCCGATTATCATCTGGCACAGGTACAGTAGGCTGTTCAGCAACAGCAACACTTGTTTTTGTAGCACTGCGATCGTTCTTGCGCTCTTTAAATTTACGCAACTTGCGTGAAATCTTGTCAGCGACTAGATCGATACTTACATACAAATTCTCGCTCTTTTCCTCAGCGCGGATCACAGATCCATTCGCGTAAACTGTTACTTCAGCCGATTGACTAGAAGCAATGCGAGGGTTACGAGCCACAGATAGATGCACATCTATCTCTGTGGTTAATGCTTGGAAATGGCTCACCGCTTTGTCGAGCTTCTGCTCGACATATTCGCGAATGGCTTCCGTGACTTCCATATTCTTGCCTTGAATTACAAGTTTCATCTCTATGACCTCGCTTCTGAGTTCCAAATCAGCTACAAAAAATTAAAACGCGCAATCTTGTTTTTAATTACCCCACTGCGCCGAATAGCTGATTTGGCTATGAGTTCAGATTAGCACTTTGATGGTGTCAGTGACCCAACTTCGACGCACTTCTTAATGTAGGCTTAACAACCAATTTTGGGGTTTTTATAGCCCATAGCGTTAAAAACACGAAATCCTAGAATTAGCTAAGTGAAACTCCAGAAAGCAAAGGCGGCGCTTCGCGCCGCCTTTGCTTTCTGGAGTTGTAAGAGTAACAAAAGCTATAGAAATAATTGCAATCTGTAGGATTAACAGCAAACAAGGTTGCTAATTATCACTTACGATTGGGATTGTGTATCTCCTTAAGCACGCGCAGTAAAATAAAGAATCAATTTTTAGTGGCGCGGCTTCGCCGCACCACTAAAAATCGATTCTTTATTAAATCGCAGAACCCTTAAGCTATTCACATTTAAGCTATTCACATTTAAGCTATTCGCAAAGAGCAAAGTGAGGTTCGTATGAGTTCGGCTGTGGAACTGTGGCAACGTTATCAAGACTGGCTGTACTACCATGCAGAGCTGGGTCTTTACGTGGATATCAGTCGGATCAGGTTTACGCCAGAATTTGTGACACAGATACAACCCAAGTTTGTCAAGGCTTTTGCTGATATGAAAGCGCTAGAGTCAGGTGCGATCGCAAATCCTGATGAGCAACGCATGGTTGGGCATTATTGGCTGCGATCTCCTGAAATCGCCCCCACCGAAGAATTGCGTAAAGATATTACCGAGACTATTGATCGCATCGAAGATTGCGCAAAAAAGGTTCATACAGGGATTATTCATCCTCCCTCGGCTGCACATTTTACCGATATTCTCTCGATTGGCATTGGTGGCTCGGCTTTAGGTCCACAATTTGTGGCTCAGTGTTTAGCCAAGGCAGACGTGCCACTCAAAATCAGTTTTATCGACAACTCCGATCCCGACGGGATCGACTTAGTGCTTGATCTATTAGGCGATCGCCTTAGCACCACATTAGTATTAGTGATTTCCAAGTCTGGTGCTACGCCTGAAGCTGCCAATGGCATGAAAGAAGTCGAGTTTGCCTTCGCGAAAGCAGGTTTAAACTTTGCGAAACATGCGATCGCAATTACAGGTGTGGGTAGTACGCTCGAAAAATATGCGATCGGCAATGGTTGGCTTGATCAATTCCCGATGTATGACTGGATCGGTGGTAGAACCTCAGAGCTATCGGCAGTTGGTTTATTACCCGCAGCATTGCAAGGTATTGACATTCGCGAAATGCTACGTGGGGCAAGCGTGATGGATGCCGCGACTCGCATTGAAGATCTGCGCCAAAACCCCGCCGCGCTCCTCGCAATGTCATGGTACTTTGCAGGTAACGGCAAGGGCGAAAAAGACATGGTGGTCTTGCCCTATAAAGATCGACTTTTGTTGTTTAGCCGCTATTTGCAACAACTGGTAATGGAATCCCTTGGCAAAGAAAAGGATCTGGATGGCAATACTGTTTATCAGGGGATCGCTGTCTACGGTAACAAAGGTTCTACCGATCAACATGCCTATGTGCAGCAACTACGCGATGGTGTCCCCAACTTTTTTGCAACATTTATCGAAGTTTTACAAGACTCTGCCAAACCCCACCCCGAAGTAGAAGAAGGTGTTGTCACAGGCGACTATTTACTTGGATTTCTACAAGGTACTCGCAGCGCTCTATATGAAAATGGTAGAGACTCAATTACGGTGACGATCCCATTTGTCTCTGAACTTACTGTTGGTGCATTAATCGCTCTGTACGAACGCGCTGTCAGCTTCTATGCTTCGCTAGTGAATATCAATGCTTACAACCAACCTGGAGTCGAGGCTGGAAAAAAAGCAGGTGCAAAAGTACTTGCCTTGCAAAAGAAGCTCATTGACTCATTACAATCATCAAATGTGTCGCTTTCTCTTGAAGAAATTGCTGTCAAAATAAATGCTCTAGATGAGATTGAGTCTTTGTATCACATTGCTCGTCATCTTCATGCCAATTGCAAAATTCTATTTGAAGGCGATTTATCTAGCCCTAAGACTCTTAAAATGATGTTGATTTTATAAATCATGTTCACAAAAAACAAATAAAGACAGCGTTTTTACCGTCTTTATTTGTTATTGTGCTAATTATTATGGCGATTGATATAAAAATATTAAGATTACTATTTCTTAATTTTTTTAATTAACATTGCTATTTGTCCAAAAGAATCTGCAAGAATATGGTTTCTTAGGTTTTATCCAGTTACAGAGGTTAAATGTGAAGAAAATTTTACTTTTCTTTAGTGAACTCAATAATAGTGACCTTGACTGGTTTGTCCAGAAAGGAAAAAGGGAGACAATTGCTCCTGAACGTCTATTGATTCGAGAGGGACAAATTAGCGAGGCTCTATATATTGTCGTTAGTGGCTCGTTTAGCGTTGCTATTGAATCACAAGACCATAAAGAACTTGCCAGAATTTCTGAAGGAGAAATAGTCGGTGAAGTCTCCTTTATTGACACTAGACCACCTCTTGCCAGTGTGCGATCGCTAGAGGAAAGTGTTGTATTGTCAATACCAAGAGTTCAGCTTTTATCAAAGCTGCAACAGGATACAAACTTTTCCTCACGATTTTATCGAGCTATCTGCCTTTGTCTTTCCGATCGGCTGCGCGGTACAGTTAGTCGGCTTGGATATGGCTACGATCTTGATGACTTAGAATCACATCTTGGTGGATTTGGGCAGTCAATGATCAGCAACTTAGAATTAGCTGAAGCAAAGTTTAATTGGTTGATCAAAAATGTGCGAGGTTCTTGATTTCTGATCTCGGTTTCTGATCCCATAAATCTTAATCGCACAAATTATCGCAATTAAACTTTGATTAAGATAAACTGCTTTTAAAATATTTGAAAAATGGTAACACCAAGGATTGATTCAACAATTGCTGCAATCAATAGCCCTGTCCAGAATCTACCTACAGCTTTACCGAGACCTAATGCATTGTCCTCACGGCTAGCTGTAAAAAACATTGACCAAGCTTGTGTCTGACTTAAGCGAGCAAATTGATTAAAGTCTTCACGGAAAGCGATTGGTGTGGAAATATTTTCACTGCTGAAATCAAATTTGGTTTCCATCGTTTTGTCCTTTAGATACGAAGTTACTTGAAAAGCTAGTTGTTATCTAACTGCCACATCTTAACAATTGTTTACAAATAAAGGCAATATCTCTTAGGTGTGGTCTGAAATTATCTCAAGACATAGAAAAGGCGACACAAAGTGTCGCCTTTTCTGATCATAAAAGTTTGTGTTATATCTGTCGCCAGTATAAAAACCAAAAGAGAGAGGCGGCGCTCCGCGCCGCCTCTCTCTTTTGGTTTTTATGTCTTAATTTGCTTCGATTCGCATCAAAACTTGACCATATTCAACTGGCTGTGTATTTTCTACTAGGATCTCTACGATTTTGCCAGAAGCTTCTGATTCGATCTCATTCATTAACTTCATCGCTTCGATGATGCAAACAGTGTGTCCTTTTTTGACTACATCGCCAATTTCAACAAATGCTGGATCATCAGGTGATGGCGAACGATAAAACGTACCAACCATTGGTGAGGTGATTTCAAGTAGCTTTCTAGCAGGGAGAGAATCAGCAATTGTGGTCGTATGAGCTACAGAACCTGTGGATACGTTGTCGATCGCAGTTGTTGCTGCGGATACAACAGGAGACATCTGCGTTGCCGCAGGTGCTGCCACATATCTAGTTTCGCTTTTGCGGATGCTCAGACGGACATCGCCTGATTCTAGAGTCAGTTCGGTAATATCTGTCTTATTTAGAATCGTGACTAATTCACGCACTTGCTCTAAGCTAAATTCCACCTAATTTTCACGCCCCAAATACGTGTCTTCACGAGTATCAATTTTAATGCGATCGCCAATATTCACAAATAGAGGCACGTTGATCGATGCACCAGTTTCCACTTTGGCAGCTTTGGTTCCTCCTGTGGCTGTGTCACCCTTTAAGCCAGGATCGGTCTCGATTACTTCAAGGACGACTGTGTTAGGCAATTCTACCTCAATTACCCTTTCACCCCAACGTACAACGTTGACTTCCATGCCTTCTTTGATGTATTTGACGCGGCTACCAATTTTGGCAGCAGTCAAGTTAGTTTCTTCAAAGCTCTGCATATCCATAAAGACATAATCTTCACCATCTTTATAGGTATGTTGCATTGAGCTTTTTTCGAGGACAGCCTGAGGCAGCGTCTCACCAGCTCTAAAAGTTTTTTCTAAAGTTTTGCCTGTCATGGCGCTTTTTAGCGTGGTGCGGACAAATGCCGAACCTTTGCCTGGCTTTACGTGTAAAAATTCAACTACACGCCAGACTTCGCCATCAAGTTCAATTGTTACGCCGGGTCGAAAATCGTTACTAGAGATCATTGCAGATTGAGTAATAGCCAGTGACGATTTTAGCTTAGTGATGTAACCTTTGTGACAAAAAAAATTAAACCCTTAGAAAAGATAAGCTGTGAAGCTTTACCCCGCCGTCTACTTTTCTGGTAATTGTTATAGAATTAAATTTTTAACGGAGCGATCGCAATATGTCAGTGAAAAAGCAATTTGGTAGTTTTAATGAATTATTAGAAAGTTCAGAATTGCCTGTACTTGTAGACTTTTATGCGCCTTGGTGTGGGCCTTGTCGGTTAATGACAGGGATTTTGGACAAGGTGAGTGAGAAGATGAAAGATAAGGTTCAGATTGTGAAGATCAATACCGACAATTATCCCGATCTTGCGTCTCAGTATAAGGTTTATGCTTTACCAACATTGGTTTTATTTAAGGATGGAGCGCCTGTTGATCGAGTTGAGGGGGTAATTCAAGCTGATCAATTATGCGATCGCATTGCTGTTCATGCTTAAGTAGGTAGGCGTAATAAAACTCAAAGCCCAAAAAGCTGTAGCGCACGCTGCGCGTGCGCTACAGCTTTTTAGGTTTTAAACTAGGCAATCTGTCAGATCGGTTAATAATTCGGCTCGGTTTAAGTTCCGACCAATAATTACTAACTGATTGTTTAAAGACTTGCCGCGATCATCTGTCTTGAGTTCGTAACGTTTGCCACTGAGCTGGAAAACATAGCGATTATCAATATTTGCAAAAAACAAAATCCCCTTTGCTCTGAAGACATCGATTGGTAACTTCTTGTCTAGAAAGTTTTGAAACTTTTCGAGATCGAGGGCGCGATCGCTTTGAAATGAAATTGAGATAAAACCGTCGTTTTCTAGATGATCGGAATGATGATGATCGTGGGTGTGATGATCGTCTTGGCAATGGGGATCATGACAATCTTCTTGAGAATGCGCGTGGTCATGATCACTGTGGGCGTGATGATGTTCATGATGATCGCTCTCTTGGCTCATCTCTTTGGTAGTAACGATCGCTGTTTGATCGATTTGGACATCAAGGATTAGTGGCAGTGGCACAACGCCCAACTGCGATCGCAAAATTCTTGCTTTAGTCTTAGTCTTATTAATGTAAGTTTCTAATTCTTGGAGCTTTTCTTCTTTAACTAGATCGGTTTTATTGAGAATAATGATGTCGCCATACATGATTTGGGCGTAGGCAGCTTCACTGTTGAAATGCTCTGAGGTAAAGGCTTCGGAGTCAACTACAGTCAAAATCGAATCGAGGCGAGTTAAGTGCTGTAGCTCAGTACCTAAGAACGTTAATGCGATCGGCAGGGGATCAGCCACACCAGTGGTTTCAACAATCATGCAATCAATGCGATCGCCCCTTTCTAGAATACTGTAAACAGCATCAACCAGACCATCATTGATGGTGCAGCAAATACAACCATTGCTCAATTCCATCATGTTTTCATCAACGGAAACCAACAACTGACTATCAATGTTGATATCGCCAAATTCATTTACTAAAACCGCGACCTTCAAATCCTGTTGGTTTTGTAAAATATGATTGAGCAAAGTGGTCTTACCACTGCCTAAAAAACCTGTGATGATCGTAACTGGCATCCCACGTTTGGGGACATCCAACTCAATAGTATCTGGTGTAATTTCTTGTTTAACAATGCGATCAGAAGTGAGCATGGACTTTGGGCAAGAATAACTTTGATTCCTATTTTAGCTGATAATCATCGAGTCAAAGCTGTACAAAAGCCTCGTCTTTACTTTATGGGTTTTATGCCCTAATTTTATTAGTAAGTAGGTAGGCAAAAGAAATCTTAAACCCAAAAGAGCTGTAGCGCACGCTGCGCGTGCGCTACAGCTCTTTTGGGTTTGGGCTTAACTGTGCTTGACTACTTAGCTGTATTCAGTGCAAATCACCATGTCAGTTTCAGAAGCTCGTATTGCTTTTTGTCTAGACGATATCCTCGCTGCTTTAGAATCGCGCCTAGGATCAGAAGAATCGATCGATAAGTTGCTACTAACTCAAGCATTAGAAAAATGTTTATTATTTGCACAGGCTAATAATTCAGTTGATATTTGTGAATTTATCAAACAGGAGCT
>Ga0209591_10007940_pt1 | contig 11590 bp, 12 predicted proteins | sample MAT01_FD_187207 | JGI IMG/M metagenome (GOLD analysis project Ga0209591, IMG submission 187207) | Freshwater microbial communities from Lake Fryxell liftoff mats and glacier meltwater in Antarctica - MAT-01 (SPAdes) (version 2) | ecosystem: Environmental > Aquatic > Freshwater > Ice > Liftoff...
CATTGAGTGAAAGTGCAGCTAGCGACAGTCGGAGAAGTTGACTCAATCCAGACTCCTGTGCCGCGACTATCGAGATTCGTGACAGTTATTCCGCGCAATTCCGAATCATTTGCTAGCAATATGGTAATGTTCTGCCCCGCAGCGCTGGGACTAACAAATTTGCCACTTCCTTGAATCAGAGTGCCGCTACCTTTGTTAGTTTCGCTGCCGATTACTTTTACTCCCGAAGAGATTCCCAAGGGGAATTGTTCGCCGCTAGCTGCGCTGTAAGTTCCCGGTGCTAGCTGAATAGTGGTTCCTGATGCAGCGCGAGTAAGGGCGCGGGCGATCGTTTTGAATGGGGCTGATTGACTGCCGGCTGCTGAATCACTGCCTGTTGTTGAGTTGACGAAAAGTGTTGCCATGTTTTTGCTGTATGGATAATTGGCGATCGAGCTTTTATACACTTTTCATTCTCTACGAAGCTGACACCGGATCTATATTCACCTTTGATTTCCTAGATTGTTTACTTGCACGATCTCCGCCGCATCACCCATCAGGAGCGACAACCGCCGGGGGGATTGCCCCTACACAGCAGTAATCCGATTTGAGATTGTAAAATTGAATAATTTGTAGGGTGTGCACTGCGCGCCGGTGTCTAAGTCAACTAAAAACTCAATTCCCAGTCAATTTCAGAATACAAGACGCATCCAAAACCACGACAACTTGATTCTGAAAAACAGCACAACTTGTCATTGCTGAAGCTAATGCGGGAATTTTCCCTTGTTTGAGAGAAAGCATCGCCTCCGGTGTAGAATCAAAGACACTGATCCAGCCATAATCCTTAACATACTGAAGAGTTAATGCCGCGCGATCGAGCATCCAGAAATCAATTCCATATTGATTAATGAATTTTTGCAATATCGCTTGATCGGGAGTATACTGAGCGCGAATCAAATCGTTGATTCGCTGTAGATATCGGCTGTAATATCCTTTTTGATAAGGGACTGCATATTCCTTTGCCACCAAAACTGAGCGTTGACTAAAAGTTGGCAAATTGTCCGCCTCTCCCGCGATAGAAGCGATCGTAATATCTTTCGGTTGCTGCTGAAAAAACTGATAGAAATCGGGCATTTTACCCTCTACATACCCAACACTGGGAAAATTTTCAACCAAACTCGGATAACACACAACTACAAAAGCAATTATCGCTGTAGTAACTATTGCTACTAAATTTTTGATCCCAAAGCTGGTTTCATTTTCCTTAGCCCAATTTAGCATTCCATCTACGATCGATGTGAGGACGATCGCACTTAAGAACACTACAATAAATCGCAAGCTATAAGCAGTATAGCGTCCAGGCTGATATAACTTAAACAAAGTGGCATGAGCAGCCAAAAACATGGCTGAAGATGCTAAAAATAGCTGAAGCAACACCCAGATGCTACTTTGAATCTGTTTTGCTAAAGGAAAGTGCGATCGCCATACCAATAGCAGCGGTGATAACAATGATGCACAGTGAGTGACAGGCGTAAATAGCGACTGGGGAAACATCCCGCTACCCCTACCAGTTAGCCAATAATCTTTGGGATTTGCCCGAAAAAAAGCATTTCTGCCATCTGCGGCAAATTCCGGCATTTGTTTAGCTTCTGCTGCTGTATAAGTTGGGCCAAATTCTGATTTATCTAGGGCATAGGGTAGCATTACCAAAAACACAACTCCCAAACCAGTGGTGCAAAATAGGTAATTTGTGCGATCGCGCGACCAGCAAAAACGACCATTTTCCCAACCCAGAAGCCGCAAAACTAATATACCCGCAGCCACCAATGCGTAAGGAGGATAAAATAGTCCTATCAGACCGATCGCCGCTAAACATGGCAGCAAGGAACGTCGCAGTAAATAATATAAAAAAGCTAGAAATATCGGATAAACAAATGCTCTTGGCGTTGCAGAACCCAAATCGTCTGTCATCCACATATGTTGGTTAAGCAGCAAAGAGGCAATAAATCCGGTCATCGCCACTGGCAGCATTTCTAGGGTAATGCTAAAACAGTAATAAGTGGAGATTAAGCCGAGAAATAGCGGCAATATTTTGTGAAAGAATAGCGGATGAATGCCAATTGTGGCGGCTATTTTGTAGAGTATGCTATATCCGGCGGGGGCGGCGAATTGAAAATAGTTAGCAATGAAATCATTGGGGAACAATTCGCGATCGACAAATCGCATCATCCAGAAAACGTGTTGTCTCGCGTCGTCTTGCACAACATACTCGCCACCAAAGGCTTGTCTTAGCCCTAAAAAACCATATATCGCGGCAAATATCAAGCTTAAAGTCAACCAAAATATGGTGTGCGATCTGGATTGGCGATCGACAGTCGTAGTCAGGAATTTGTGCAGTTGTGCGATCGGCATGGCGAACAGAAGTAATTTTTATTAAATTGAGATTTTAAAGCAAATACATCTTACCATCCTTCTGTAGTAATAGTAAGGTGCGCATTTAAATTGTATATTCAGGGCGGGCTACAAGAGCCCACACCACTCATTGTTTTATTATTTTCTGATATACAATTTAAATCCAGAACAGCTTAATAATAAGGTGCGCATTGCGCACCCTACGAAATGGTTTGTCAGGAGGACTTCAGTCCTTAACTCAAAAAAAATAGCTCGCATCTGTGAGCTAAACTATATTGATATTACAAATGTTATACCAATTTAATGTGAAGTTGCACATATCTCGATCCCCCTAAATCCCCCTTAAGAAGGGGGACTTTGATCGGAATCTTGTCCCCCCCTTATTAAGGGGGGCTAGGGGGGATCGGATTCTATGCAGCCTCATAAAAAATTGGTATTACTCCATCAACTTTCAAACTGGAAATGATACAAATAGCGCTGCAATACCAAAGGCGATCGAACCAACACCCAACAGAAACGACCAGAAACGGTGGAAACTGCTAACTTTTGTGCCACTATCGCTATTTAGTTCAATTAAATCCATCCAAGGCGCAACACCACGACGGAACCAACCCAAAGCATTAACCTCCATTCCAATCAAACTTTTCACCCGTTTCATCCCAAACAGAAAATTACCAATTGCGCCAAAACGAGAAGCATAGTGCAGATACATCATCCCCGTTGAATCTTGCAATTTCAAATCAGAACCGAACGCATAACCAGCATCGCCGCGACCAATTAATACGCCATCAAGTGATGTTTCTCTGCTTGCAAATTTTCTGAATAACTTTCGCAGTTTCGGGACTTTTGCTTTCAATTTCTGCTAGGGAAACCCAGCGAGTATTGTAAAGCCAATTTTGGGTTAAGTCCATCAAGTAAGGCGATAGGAAAAAAGCTGCGATGTTAAAAATCAGGGTTATGGGAAGTGCGATCGCCAATCCGATGACTGGATCGGGACTATTGATAATCAAAACTGAGGCTAAGGATAGCGCTAACACCATACCAAACAGCATGACAATGGTGACGCCGGAGGCTAAAACAAGATTTCCACCAGTTTTCTGGATCAGTTTAACGCCGGCTTTGGGCGATCGCCCTGCCTTGCGTAAAGGAGCTTGAGATGACATAATAATCTCCAAAGGCTATTGATAAATAGGAATTCACGTCTGATTTTGTATGTACTTTACTGTTTTAGCTTGTCAATTGGGATTGTTGTACCGATTCTCAACAAAAATATAGAATTTGCCGACGAATTATTAAGATTAAAAGAGAGTATAATAAATTTTTCACAAGTTGCTGTTATGTCAATTCTGGAAATTGCCCAAAAAACCCGCCAAGCTGCTCGAAAATTGGCAGTTTTGTCCGCAGAAGCCAAAAATCAAGCTATTGAAACTATTGCTCAAGCTTTAGAAGTTGCTGCGCCGGAAATTGTGGCGGCGAATGTGGCCGATCGCGCGGCGGCTGAGGTTGATGGAATTGCTAAACCGTTGTACGATCGCCTAAAATTAGACGAAAGCAAGTTGAAAAGTGCGATCGTAGGCGTGCGCGACGTTGCCAAGCTCCCAGAGCCGATCGGTGTTGTGCAAATTCACCGGGAATTGGATGCAGGATTAATTCTGAAGCGCGTTACCTGTCCTTTGGGCGTTTTAGGGATTATTTTTGAAGCGCGTCCAGAAGCTTTAATTCAGATAGTATCCTTGGCAATCAAATCGGGAAATGGCGTAATTCTCAAAGGTGGCAAAGAAGCAGTTCGTTCTTGTGAAATATTAACAAAAGTCATTCGCCAAGCATTAGCAGAAACCTTAGTCAATCCCGAAGTTGTGCAGTTATTAACCACGCGGGAAGAAACAATCGAACTGCTAAAAATGGATGAATATATAGATTTGATTATTCCCAGAGGTTCAAACTCTTTTGTCCAGTTTGTGCAGGACAATACCCGAATTCCAGTCTTGGGACACGCGGACGGAATTTGTCATTTGTATGTAGACAAAGCGGCTGACATCAACAAAGCAGTAGAGATTGCCGTCGATGCCAAAACGCAGTATCCCGCTGCGTGTAATGCCATTGAAACTATGTTGATTCACAGGGCGATCGCCCCCAAATTCCTGCCCATAGTTGCCCAAGCATTGCAGCAGAAAAAAGTCGAACTGCGGGGAGACGAAACCACTCGCAAAATCTTGGATATTACCGCAGCCACAGAAACAGATTGGTCTACAGAATACAGCGACTTAATTTTGTCAATCAAAATCGTAGACTCTGTGGAAGAAGCAATTAATCACATCAATACTTACGGTTCCAGACACACAGATGTGATTGTCACCGAAGATAGTGAAGCCGCCGAGACATTTTTAAATCAAGTAGATGCAGCCGGAGTTTATCACAATTGTTCGACTCGATTTGCTGACGGTTTCCGCTACGGTTTCGGTGCAGAAGTGGGGATTAGCACGCAGCAAATGCCGCCTCGCGGGCCTGTCGGTTTAGAGGGTTTGATTACCTATAAGTATCGAGTTGTTGGAGATGGCCATATTGCGGCTAGTTATGTGGGGAATGAGGCTAAGGAGTTCACTCATCGGGATTTGTAGAATATCATAGTGCGAGATTCCGGTTCGTGATGAGCGCTCGCACTGCTATACTGAATCTATAGCGTTCGCAATCGCGCCCGGAGGCTAAAAAATGTCCGCTGCAATTACCATTAACCCCTATGAAATTCGGCAAATATCTCAACCGCATACAGTAAGTCAGTCAAAGTTGCGATCGATCGCCCAAAACACAGAGGCTCTAGCAACAGCAGTAGAGAATAATTGGGAAGACTTTTCGGATGGGGAGCGTGAGTTGCTTAAAGCTCTGATTTATGCCTCAATTATCAATCAAGACGGTAATCAAGGTTTTTTTGCTTCTCTGAGAACAAGGCTGTCACTAGCTTGGATGCTAATCTGTGGTGAAACTGATGTTCTGACTGACTACTTCAGGGCCTTAATTCGTCTAAAAAATGCTGTACTTGGAGCGATCGAAAGAGAGCACCCAGATTACGAGCAAACAATGGCTGAAGTTGTGCAGGAAGTTTTGGCTAAATCGGGCGATCGTCCTGCAATGACACCCGATGACTTTTGTGAGTGGCTGAGCAGTGTTTCGGATTAATCCATCAGAACTAAAGATGTGATTTTCAACCCATTGGCTTGAGATTAGCTATAATTCAAGACGCTTAGATTAACGCTAATGTCATTGCGAGCTCTTAGCGAAGCAATCGCGGAGACTATGACATTAGGATTAACTGATATGCTTGAAAATCAAGGGTTTCAAACTACGACCTCAAAACGCAAGTTCACGCACTCGCGACCTCAGAAACCCGGTTTCTTGCGTGATTTCTCGTTACTAAAAGCAAAAGTCGTAGAAACCGGGTTTCTAGCCCCATCTGTAAGCCCTGAAACTGTCGGTATGTGTTGATATCAGCATTAAATAATTTAAAACAAGATACTGAATCTTAAGCAAAGTGTCTCTTCTCCTTCATCCATCCCCAAAATGTACGATCGCCCTCGACTCCAACCAAACTTAGCTACAATTAAGCGATACTGTGCCACCCAACTCGAACAAATTTCAGTTGTCTATGTCTAACTCATCCCTCCTCGCCCCAGGTTCCAGTCTCGAAAAACGCTACCGCATCATCCGCGAATTAGGCCGCGGTGGCTTCGGGCGCACTTACCTCGCAGAAGATACCAACCGCTACAACGAACAATGCGTGCTCAAAGAGTTCTCCCCGGTGGTTCACAGCCCCAAAGCCTCCGAATTGTTCGATCGCGAATCGAGTATCCTTTACAGCCTTCAACACCCGCAAATCCCCCGCTTCCGAGAACTTCTGCGAACCGATATCGGCGGTAGTCAAGCTTTGTTTTTAGTCCAAGATTATATCAAAGGTCAAACCTACGAAGAAATACTGATATCGCGTCAACAACAAGGTAAAAATTTTAGCGAAGCTGAAGTTACTCAACTGCTATTTCAGCTTTTACCAGTTTTAGAATACATCCACTCAAAAAAATTAATTCACCGCGATATTTCGCCGGACAATATTATTCAGCATGATGTTGACAAACTGCCATTTTTAATTGATTTCGGTTCTGTCAAGCAAATCGCAGCAACCGCCCTATTTCAGTCTAAGGGACAATCGGATACGGCGATCGGCAAACAGGGATATTCGCCCACCGAACAAATGCACCAGGGTAAAGTATCTCCAGCTAGCGATTTGTATGCTTTGGCTGTCACCGCTTTAGTCTTGCTGACAGGGAAAAAGCCTCAAAAATTGTACGATGTTAATAGCAAAACTTGGGATTGGCGGGCTCGCGTCAGTGTCAGCCAAAATCTGGGGATGGTATTGGATCGGATGTTAGCAGATCGGGCGGGCGATCGCTACCAATCTGCAAAAGAAGTCCGCGAAGCACTCAAGGACCCAAAATTATCCCAAATTGGCAGCATCATCTCCCAAATGGTAACAATGAATTTTGTCGGCCGCCCCTTCAAAAACACAACTCAAACTCCTGCCAGCAATCATACTCCTGTCAATCAAAACCCTCAAATTGTTAAAAATATCAACATTTTCAAGTTAATTCCTTGGAAAGGATTAGCAAGTTTGAGTGTGGTTTTATTACCAGGAATGTTAGCTTTTAGTGTAGTCAAAACAGGTTTTACCTTACCAAAACTGCCTGAATTACCCAAGTTTCCTGAACTACCGCAATTTCCCAATACGTCTTTAGATGCAGATTTAGATGCAGAGATAGCTAGGCAAGAAAAAATTGGCAAGCGACGCAAAAGTCTCAACATTGAGCAGGATATTTTTTATACTCAAGTAGATGAATTATTTTATAATAAATATCCTGAATTAAAAGGTCGTACATTGACAGAAAAGCCAGAAGATGCAGAAATTAGACAAAAATGGTATGCAGTTGCTGAGGATTTTCTGGACAAGTTGGAGAAGGGAGGACAGTTTTGAAATTTAAGATAGAATAAGAGTTATTTAACCGCAGAGGGCGCAGAGGGCGCAGAGGGGAGAAGGAAAGAGAGGGAAGAGAAGGAGAACTTAATCTGGTTTAATAAAAGTTGGTATAGGCAACGCACTTTTAGTTTATTGCAAAATGGATTCTATTCAACTTACAGGGATTCGCTGTTACGGATACACTGGCTATCTGCCGGAAGAGCAGGTTTTGGGGCAGTGGTTTGAAGTGGATGTTACTCTCTGGCTGGATTTATCGCAAGCTGGAACAAGTGATGATATTGAACATACTCTCGATTATCGTAGTGCTATTAGTATGGTTCAAACGCTAGTCAAAGAGTCAAAGTTTTTGTTGATTGAACGTCTAGCAGATACGATAGCTCAATCGCTTTTACAACTACCGTTGGTTGAGAAAGTTAAACTACAACTTTCAAAACCTGCCGCCCCGATTCCTGATTTTGGTGGCAGAATTACTCTAGAAATTACTAGAACCAAAGATAGATGAGACAGCGGTTGAAACCCCGTCTACACAAACGATGTCCCAAATGAGACGGCGGTTGAAACCGCGTCTACACAAACGATGTCCGCCTCCGCGGACTGAATAAAATAACGTAATTTACTCGTTACCAGTTAAGTTCTTGAACCCGCGGAGGCGCGTGAGTGTTTGTATAGACGCGGTTTCAACCGCCCGGTTTTCTTCAACCCGCGCACCGTCCGGGTTTTGTTTGTATAGGCGCGGTTTCAACCGCCCGGTTTCCTAATGACTAATTACCACTTAAGCAAATTAAATTCTTCCATATCTATGGTATCGCGGTTCCGATAAATCGCCAACACAATTGCTAAACCAACGGCTGCTTCAGCAGCGGCTACCGTAAGTACAAACACGGTGAATACTTGTCCTTTGATCTGTACGGGGTCAAGATAGTTCGAGAAACCCATCAAATTAAGATTGACGGCATTCAGCATCAACTCGATCGACATTAACACGCGCACTGCATTTCGGCTGGTGATTAAACCGTAGATGCCAATACAGAAAAGTGCAGCAGCTAATAACAGGAAATACTGGAGTTGCAGTTGCATAAATTTAAGGAAGAAGGAAGTTCGGCAACGGATTTTGTAACGGATGTAACGGATGTCAGTCGGAAGAATAAGAGCAATTAACTGGTTCCTAGACTCTGCCTGGGAACCAGTATAATATTACTTAGATTCGGGTGAAGAAGTATCTCCGGCCGCAACTAATTCGCGAGGTCTTTCTGGCAAACTAAAAGCTGGTGTTTCAGATAGTTTGTTGGACAACAATTCATCGGGGAAGAAGTCGCGGCGGGCTAACACAATTGCTCCTACCATTGCCATCAACAAAAACACTGATGCTAACTCGAATGGTAGCAGATAGTCTGTGAAGAAGTGTTTGGCTATGGTGACGATCGAACTTTCGGCCGGTGGTGCGCCTGTCGTGACGACAATCGCCCAAGGAGTAGACACTACCATCGTACCCAAAAGCGCAAACAAGCCAGCACAAACTACTGCTGTTGCTAGTTGACGTACCCAAGCGTTGGGAATTTTGCGGAACTCTTCTCGTTTGTTCACCAACATAATGGCAAACAAAATTAAGACGTTGACAGCACCAACATAAATCAATATCTGGGCTGCTGCTACAAAGTCAGCATTCAACAACAGGTACAAGCCGGCAATGCTGGTGAATACGCCACACAGCAGAAATGCTGAGTAAACGATGTTTGAGAACAGCACTACTCCTAATGCTCCTCCAATCATCATTACTGACAGTATGCCAAATGAAACAATTTGAACTCCTTCGGCTAGATTCACAATTTTTAACCCTAAATCATTAGTTTTCTATTGTTTGTTTTTACTCATTAGTTAGCAGTCATTAATCATTGTTATTTCACTAATGACTGATGACTGCTGACTAATGACTAATTACTTACTTTCGATGATTTCCTCTGGACGAAGACCTGCGCGCCGATCGCTACTAGAGACTTCATGAGGGTCCATCACACCTTTCGGCAAATAAGCAAATTCGCGCAACGGTGTCACCATCGGATCGTCTGTAACCTTGTAGGGCAAACGTCCGAGGGCTACGTTGTCATAATTCAATTCATGACGTTCGTAGGCGGCTAACTCGTACTCTTCTGTCATCGACAAACAATTAGTCGGACAATATTCTACGCAGTTACCGCAGAAGATACACACCCCAAAATCGATACTGTAGTGCTTGAGTTGCTTCTTCTTAGTTTCTTTGTTAAATTCCCAATCCACAACAGGTAAGTAGATTGGACATACCCGAACGCAGACTTCGCAGGAGATGCACTTGTCAAATTCAAAGTGAATTCTGCCCCGAAAACGTTCGGAAGGAATTAGTTTTTCGTAGGGATACTGCACTGTAACCGGCCGGCGTCTCATGTGATCGAAGGTCACGGCTAGCCCTTGGCCGATATACTTAGCAGCTTGAACAGTCTCTTTGGCGTATGCGCCTACTTGATTGAGGAATTTTAGCATCGTGTTCTCTCTCTCTGTACTTGAGTTTTTGGTAATTACTAATTGATAATAGGTAATAAGAGTTAACAGCTATTTTTTGGGGATGTCCGGTAGTCAGGACACTCAAGATGCCGTTTCCCTACATTCATATCCGGTAGTAGGACACTCAAGATGCCGTTTCCCTACTTAAAAACTGCCATATTACTTTTTACCTATTATGAATTAACCGCCAAAAGCAAAGGGAAAGGCAAGTTTCAAAGCTGCGGTCAATAGCAAGTTAACTAGAGCAACCGGAAGCAAAAACTTCCATCCCAAATCTAGCAATTGGTCAATCCGAACTCGTGGTAGAGTCCAACGGAGCAGCACTGCCAAAAACAGGAAAAAGTAGGCTTTCAACAAGGTCATTGTGATGCCTAGCGTGCCAGTAATTACCTGTAACCAAGGAGTTGCTTCGCTCAATCCCAGGGCATTTGCGATTACTCCGACGGGAATCGGGCATTCCCAACCACCGAGGTACAAAACGGCTACTAGCAGGCAAGAAAGGACGAGGTTAACGTAGGAAGCGATGTAATATAAGGCAAATTTCATGCCTGTATACTCAGTCTGATATCCTGCTACCAATTCTTCTTCTGCTTCTGGAAGGTCAAAGGGTAAACGTTCGCATTCGGCTAGTGCTGCGATCCAGAAAATTAGGAAACCCGCAGGTTGTCGCCAAACGTTCCAACCGAGGATGCCGTAGCTTGCTTGTTGATGTACGATGTCGATCGTACTAAGGCTATTGGACATCATCACAACTGCCAATACTGCCAAAGCTAGAGGAATTTCGTAGCTGAGGGATTGAGCGGCGGCTCTAAGTCCTCCGAGGAGGGCGTATTTGTTGTTAGAAGCATAGCCGGACATCAGCAAGCCGATCGGCTGAATGCTAGAAAGAGCAATCCACAGAAATATTGCTGTCCCCATATCGGCGATCAGCATATGTTCTCCGAAGGGCACGATTAGGTAGGAGAGAAAAACTGGAATTACCACAATCACTGGGCCAAGCGTAAATAGCAGGGCGTCAGCTTTTGCCGGTACCACGTCTTCTTTGAATACCAACTTCAGGCCGTCGGCTACGGGTGCTAGGACTCCCAGGGGGCCGAGGAATTCCGGGCCAATCCGCTGTTGAGCGGCGGCGGAGATTTTCCGCTCTAGCCAGACGCTAGTGAGTACCCCGAAGACAGCACCGACAACCATTAGTACCATTGGCAAGGGTAGCCAAAGCACTTGGGCGATGTCGGCCGGTAAGCCCCAATTCATCAGGGCTTCTACAAAACTTCCTTGTAAGTCAATTCCTGGGTTCATTATTTCCAGCTTTTGAGCGATCGCATATATTTTTACACCCACCCTTAGTAGGAGTAGGCTTGGAGAGTAGATGTTTGTAAAGATTTTTAATGCTTTACCGCCTATTAGTATATCGCCGGACTGGCCCCAAGAACCGCTGGATGAGGGGAAATTATACTTATCTGATCCCCCAGCTTAGCTAATGCGTTGGTAACTTATGATTCGTTGTTGAGTGTTGGCTGTGGAGTGTGGGCTGTTGACTGCGCCTTTTATGAACAGGCAAGATGCCTGTTCCACAAGAAAATTCACTCTTTGTGGAACAGGCATCTTGCCTGTTATTGAATGCGGGCAAGATGCCCACCCCAC
>Ga0209591_10007942_pt1 | contig 11589 bp, 6 predicted proteins | sample MAT01_FD_187207 | JGI IMG/M metagenome (GOLD analysis project Ga0209591, IMG submission 187207) | Freshwater microbial communities from Lake Fryxell liftoff mats and glacier meltwater in Antarctica - MAT-01 (SPAdes) (version 2) | ecosystem: Environmental > Aquatic > Freshwater > Ice > Liftoff...
GCCACGACCACCCCCGCCACGACCACCCCCGCCGCAGCGGCACAACCGGCCGCGGCGACCCGGGCCGCCCCCCGCTTCACCGGCTGATCGCACGACGGCCGGGTGGCGACCTCGACCCAGCCGGCGGTGAGGTCTCGGCACGATGGCGAGGGGCCCCGCATCGGTCGTACACCGGAGACTGCGCCGACGGGTTCGGTGCCAGCCACGGCGAGTCGATACATTGTTTACCGGTCGGTAGAACTTTACCGACCGGTAGAAGATCAGCCGGCGCCACCACCGGCGCCGGCCCTCAGGGGGAGCTCACCCATGCCAGATCGCTTCGATGTGCCCGCGCTGCTGAACGGCCTGACGATCGAGGAGAAGGCCGCCCTGTGCTCGGGCTCGGGCTTCTGGCACACGCGGGCGATCGAGCGCCTGGGCATCGCGAACATCATGGTCGCGGACGGTCCTCACGGGCTGCGCAAGCAGACGGTGAGCGGCGACGACATCGGCATGGGACTCAGCGTCCCCGCCACCTGCTTCCCCACCGCCGCCGCGCTCGCGTCGTCGTGGGACCCCGAGCTGCTGCATCGGGTCGGCGCCGCTGTCGCGGACGAAGCCCGGGCCGAGGACGTCGGCGTGGTGCTCGGACCGGGCATCAACATCAAGCGATCGCCGCTGTGCGGCCGGAACTTCGAGTACCTGTCGGAGGATCCGGTCCTCTCGGGCGATCTCGGTGCTGCCCTCGTCGACGGCCTCCAGAGCCGCGGGGTCGGCGCGTCGCTGAAGCACTTCGCGGTCAACAACCAGGAGACCGACCGCTTGCGGGTGAGCGCCGATGTCGACGACCGACCGCTGCGCGAGATCTACCTCGCCGGCTTCGAGCGGGTCGTGAAGCAGGCCAAGCCATGGACCGTCATGTGCTCGTACAACCGGATCAACGGCGTCTACGCCTCGCAGGACCACTGGTTGCTGACCGAGGTGCTGCGCGACGAGTGGGGCTTCGACGGCCTCGTCGTTTCGGACTGGGGGGCCGTGGACGACAGCATCGAAGCCGTCGCCGCCGGGCTCGACCTCGAGATGCCCTCGACCGGAGGGGTCAGCGCGGCGCGGCTGGTCGACGCGGTGAAAGCCGGCGAGCTCGATGAGGCGGTGCTCGACCTGGCCGTCGGGCGCGTGCTGCAACTCGTCGAGCGAGCGCTGCCGGGCGTCGAATCGGAGGACACGACCGACCTCGATGCGCACCACGAGCTCGCTCGCGCCGTCGGGGCCGAGTGCGTGGTGCTCCTGAAGAACGAGCCCCGCGACGGCGCGCCGCTGCTGCCGCTGGCCCCCACGACCGGGTCGCACCTCGCCGTGATCGGCGAGCTCGCCCGCACCCCGCGCTTCCAGGGCGCCGGCAGCTCGAAGGTCAACCCGTACAAGGTCAGCGATGCGCTCGGCGAGCTCCGGGCCGCCGTGGCGGATCTCGGGGTCGACGTCACCGTCGACTTCGCCGCCGGCTACGGGATCGACACCACCGAGGGCGATGACCAGCGGCGCACCGAGGCGGTCGCCATCGCCCGCTCGGCGGAGACGGTCGTGGTGTTCCTCGGCCTTCCCGCCAGCGCGGAGTCCGAGGGCTTCGATCGGACGCACCTCGACCTCCCCCGGAACCAGATCGAGCTGTTGGACGCGATCGCCGCGGTGAACGACCGGGTGGTCGTCGCGCTCTCGAACGGCTCGGTCGTGTCGATGCGGCCGTGGGTCGATCACGCGGCGGCGGTGCTCGAGGGTTGGCTCCTGGGCCAGGCGGGCGGCGGCGCCTTCGCCGACGTGCTCGTGGGCCGGGTCAATCCGTCGGGCAAGCTCGCCGAGACGATCCCCGTGCGGCTGGAGGACACGCCGTCGTACCTGTCCTTCCCCGGCGAGGACAGCCGGGTGCGCTACGGCGAGGGGATCTTCGTCGGCTACCGCCACTACGACGCCGTGGATCGCGACGTCGCCTTCGCCTTCGGCCACGGCTTGTCCTACACGACCTTCGAGCATGACGACCTCGCCGTGACGGTGCTCGATGCCGACCCGTCGCAGGCTCCGCTCGAGCAGAACCGGATCGAGGTCGCGGTGAGGGTCACGAACACCGGCTCGGTCGCGGGCAAAGAGATCGTGCAGGTGTACGTCGGCGATCCCGAGGCACGCGTCGTGCGACCCGTTCGTGAGCTGAAGGCGTTCGCCAAGGTCGATCTCGGCCCGGGCGAATCCAAGGTCGTCGCGATGCGGCTGACCGGTCGCGACCTCGCGTACTGGTCCACGCGCACCGACGGGTGGGAGCTCGAGGGCGGTGAGTTCTCGATCCACGTCGGCGCGTCGTCGCGCGACCTCCGTCAGGCCGCGGTGGTCGAGGTGGACCCCGGCCCGACCGCCGTGCCCCTCCACCCGATGTCGACGCTGCAGGAGTGGATCGACCACCCGATCGGCGGGGCGGTGCTGCGAGAGACCCTCACGACCAGCCCGGCGGGCGACCTGAGCGGCCTCATCGACCCCAGCGAGTTCTTGAAGGTGGTGGCCTCCATCCCGCTCAACCGCATGATCCTGATGGTCAACGCCGGCTTCGGCGCCACGATCATCGACGAGCTCCTGGCGACCGTCACCGAAGCCGAGCGCGGCTGATCGTGCCCCGCCCCGGTTCGACCAGCGCGCCGCCACCGACGACGCCGGCGAAGGCCGACACCCGGCGGCGCCAGTCGCGGGGCGACGCGCGCCGCCAGCAGATCCTCGATGCCGCCGTCGAGCTCTTCTCGGCGACGGGATACCGCAGCACCGGGGTGGCCGAACTGGCCAACACGGTGGGGATGACCCATCCCGGGCTCCTCTACTACTTCGGCACGAAGGAGCGGCTGCTGCTCGAGGTCGTTGCCGAGCGGGACCGCATCGAGGCCGAGCTCCGCGACGACCTCGACCCGGCGACGCTCACGCTCGACACGTTGACCGACATCGCCCGCCAGAACGTCGAGAACGCCGTCCTCACCCGCCTGTACGTCGTCCTCGCGGCCGAGAACCTCGACGCCACCGACCCACTGCACGAGTTCTTCGTGCGGCGCTACGACCGGGCACGCCGCCACATCGCCCAGTTGCTGACGCACGCGATGGCGACCGGAGAGCTGCGCGACGACGTGGACGCGACGCAGCTCAGCCACGAGGTCCTGGCGATGCTCATGGGGCTCGAGATGCAGTGGCTCATGGACCCCGAGGGGTTCGACCTCGTCGTGACGATGGATGCGTACGTCGGCTCGTTGCGCACCCGGCTCGCCCCCGATCGGGCCCCGCCGCCGCGACGGCGTCGGAGCCGGACCGGGGCGTAGGACTCGATCACGTCCTCGTGGCGGCCACCCGGCCCGGCCGACCGACCGACCGACGCCGCGCACCCGATCGGGATCGATGGTGGCGCGGCGGTCGTCGAGTCACGAGGAGCACCTCGGTCGCACGCTCAGGACGAGCTGGGTGCCTTCTGCTCGGCGATCGCCCGGTGGACCTCGTCCATGTCGAGGGCGCGCACCTGGCTGATGAGGTCGTCCAGGGCCGCGGCCGGGAGGGCGCCGGGCTGGGAGAACACCAGCACCTGGTCACGGAAGACCATGAGCGTGGGGATCGACATGATGGTGAAGGCGCCGGCCAGATCCGGTTGGGCCTCGGTGTCGACCTTGGCGAAGACGAGGTCCGGGTTGGCCGCGGCGGACGCCTCGAAGATCGGCGCGAACATGCGGCACGGTCCGCACCACGAAGCCCACCAGTCCACCAGCACGATGTCGCTGGCGGTGATGGTGTCCTCGAAGGTCGACTCGGTGAGCTCGACGGTGGTCATGGCGCACTCCTCGTTGTGGTCGGTCGATCGGTACAACCAGCATACCCACGGGGGTATTCCCGCGGCGGGCGGCTCCTCACATGGCGAAGGTGGCCGCCTGCAGGCGGTAGAGGTCGGCGTACAGCCCGGCCTCGGCCATGAGCTCGTCGTGGGTTCCCACCTCGACGACCTGACCGGACTCCATGACATAGATGCGGTCGGCCATCCGCACCGTCGAGAAGCGGTGCGAGATGAACAGCACCCCTCGCCCCTCGACCAGCGAGCGCACCCGCGTGAGCAGCGCGGCCTCGGCACGGGGGTCCAGGGCCGAGGACGGCTCATCGAGGATGACGAACGGGGCCTCGCGGAAGAACGCCCGGGCCAGCGCCAGCCGCTGCCACTGCCCACCCGAGAGGTCGACGCCCCGCTCGAAGAGGTGCCCGAGTTGCTGGTCCCAGCCATCGGCGAGGCCGGCGACGACCTCGTCGGCGCCGGCCAGCGCGCCGGCGCGCTCGATCCCCGCCCGGTCCCCGAGGCGACCCGGATCGCCGAGGCCGATGTTGTCGGCCGCGCTCAACTGCAGCCGGGCGTGGTCCTGGAACACCACCGCGACGGAACGCCGCAACCGGCCGATGTCGCTCGCGCCGAGCTCGTGGTCATCCCATCGGAGCGATCCCGCGTCCGGCGCGAAGATCCCGGCCAGCAGCTTGGCCAGTGTCGTCTTGCCCGAGCCGTTCTCGCCGACCAGCGCGACCACCTCTCCCCGCCCGATCTCGACGTCGACGCCGGCGACCGCTTCCCGCTCGGCGTCGGGGTAGGCGAACCGCAGACCGGAACCCACGACGCGCCCGAGCGCCGGCAGCGGTACGGGCTCGTCGGTGGGCGCCACGATCGCCGGGACAGGGGCCAGCGCCTCGTACTCGGTGATCTCGTCGAGGAACAGGCCGGCCTCGTAGAGGGAGCCAGCGCTGCTGACCATGCTGCGGAGCCGTTGGGCCAGGAACAGCAGCGAGAACAGCGCCGTCCCCGCGCTGGCGAGGTCGAGCCAGCCGTAGTCGATGGCCACCAGCAGGTAGCCGATCGCGACCGCGCTGAGCACCGCACCGCCGACCGCGGCCGCCGCCGAGACGCCGCGCCGACGCCGCGCGAGCTGGCGCACCAGCTCGACCCGGGCGTGGTGGAGCTCGTCGTGACGGCGCCGGAGCTCGGGCTCCATGCCGTACACCCGCAGCTCCTTGGCCAGGTCCCGGTTCGTCAGGACGTGCATCAGGTACGAGCGGCGGCGGTCGTTCGGTGTCTGCTTACGGGTGAAGCGGTGGTACCCGCGACTGTTGGCCGTCGCCGCGAACCACGCCGGCACCACACCGAGCGCGGCGAGCGGGACCAGGATCGGATCGATGGCGAGCAGGGCCACCGCCACGCCGACCGAACCCGCGAAACCTGCGATGAGGCCGAGGAGCCCATTGACCGCCATGACCGGTCGGGAGGCTGCGTTCGCCCGGGCCCGTTCGAGACGGTCGTGGAACGCGGGGTCCTCCCACACGATGAGCTCGGTCCGAATCGCGACGTCGAGGATGCGCCCCGTCGCTTCGACCGACACCGCCTCGGCGAGCACCATCGACAGCGTCGCCTGGATGACCACGATCAGGCCGAGCGCGGCCGAGGTGACGACGAGGGCGACCAACCAGGGGCCGGCCCGAGCGAGCAGCCCGTCGCCGGGTTGCACGACCTGTTCGAGCAGCCCTCGGGCCAGCAGCAGCTGCGCCGCGGTACCGATGCCCGCCGCAGTCTGCAGCGCGAGTGACGACGCCAGGGTGGTCCGGTCCGCGACCCAACAGGTTCGCAGCGCGGAGCGGAGCACCCCGACCAGGCGCGACACGGGCGGGCCTCCCAGCCCCTCCCGCGCCGACGCCGTGGCTTCCATGCCCTCAGTGTTGCCGCGACGGGGCCCGTGATCTGACCGATCAGGCTTGGCGTCGCGTACCATGCCGCCGTGAACCGGCTCGTCGTGGCGCTCCCCGCCCGCAACTGCGCAGCCGATCTCCCCGACTGGTTCGCTGCGGTCGAGCCCTTCGCCGACGCGGTCGTCGCCCTCGACGACGGGAGCACCGATGCCACCGCTCAGGTGCTCGCTGCGCATCCCCTCACCGAGGTCCTCCTCCGGAACCCGCGGCGCCCCGGGTACGCGGGATGGGACGACCGGGCCAATCGCCAGGCGCTTGTCGACGCGTGCGCGACCGTGGCGCCGGACTGGGTGCTGCAGATCGACGCCGACGAACGGCTCCCGCTCGCCGATGGGCTCGCCCTGCGCCATGCGATCGACCACGACGCGCTCGATCGCGACGCCGGCTACGTGCTGCAGGTGCTGCGGGCCGTCGACGACGAGCACACCTACGACGAGGACCACCTGTGGGTTGGGCGGCTGTTCGCCCACCGACCCGGGCTCGAGCTCCCGTCCGAGACGTTGCACCTCGTTCCGCTGCCCACCTCGATCCCGGCCGAGCGGTGCGTGCGATCCACGCTGCGCATCGTTCACCTGGGCAGCGCCACACCCGCGCGCCGAGCGGCGCGGGTCGCGAAGTACCGCGAGGCCGATCCGGACCATCGATGGCAAGCCGACTACGCGCACCTGGCCGTGTCGCCCAGCTGCGTCCACCCGGTGCCCCCGCGTCCGCCGAACCTCCCTGTCGTACCCGGCACGGCCTGGCCGGGCGAGGACGTCGAGGCTGACGCCCACGGGGCCGATGAGCCACTCCTGAGCATCGTCGTCATCTCGCGCGACGACGAGGACGTGATCGCCCGGTCGCTGCAAGCGATCACCGAGCAGATCACGCCGTTCCTCGTGCAGGTGATCGCAGTCACCAGCGGCACCGACGCCACCGCCTCGATCGTCCGCCAGCGGTTCCCCGACGTCGAACTGGTCGTGATCGACCATCCGGCCCTTCCGGGCGAGGCCCGCAACGCAGGTCTGGCCCGGGCCCGTGGTCGGTACGTGTCCTTTCCCGGGTCCCACGTCGAGCTCGTGCCCGATTCGCTGCTGGCCCGGGCCCGACGCCACCGCGAGGGGTGGGCGATGGTGGCGGGTGCGGTGCACAACGGCACCACCACCCCCGCCGGATGGGCCACCTACTTCGTGGATCATTCCGGTTCGCTTCCCGAACGACCATCGGGTCCGCTCGGAGTCGCCCCCGGCGCCTGCTCGTACCTGCGCTGTGCCCTGGAAGCGGCGGGCGGCTTCCCCGAGGACATGCGCACCGCCGAGGACACCACCGTGAACACGGCGCTGTTCCTCCTGGGGTACGGAGCCTTCCGCGACCAGCACGCGTCGTACATCCACCACTCCCGCTGCCGCACCAGCGGCGCGGTCCTGCGCCACCACCACGAACGGGGTCGCGGACTGGGTCAGATGGTCCTGCGCTCGACGCCGCCGGACCGACCGTTGCTCACCCGATCCCGCGTGATCGGCCTCGGCCTCCGCTACGTATCGGGCCGGTTCCGCCGCACCCACCGCAACATCTGGCGCTTCGGCGGGCGGCTCCGTGGGCGGTGGCTGGTCGTGTCGCCGTTGGGCCTCGCCGCGATCGTCAGCGCGTGGGCGGGCGCCTGGCGCGAGATCCTCCGCCCCGAAGCCGGTGCCCTCGACCGGCTCGCCGGCGGCGCACCCGGCGGTCCCCTGTTGGCGCGTCGGGCGGCCCGCACGCTGCGGGCCGCGCTGCCCGCACGAGCGACGTGACGGCGAGCGACCGACCCCTTCCACCCGACCAGCGCCCCACGGTGTTCGTCGCCTCCGGCCACGGGGGCGACGACCTCGGTGCCCAGGCCGCGGGGCTCGTCGAGCGCAACCTCAACGAGGCGGTGACCCGCACGCTCGTCGACCGCCTGCGCGACCACGGCCTGGCCGTCGCCACCGACGTCGAGCACGGCAATCCCCCGTTCCCGGCCGAAGCGCACCTCGCCGAGCAGTTCGGTCCCACCTACTACCTCGCCATCCACCACAACGACCACCACAGCGACGCCCGGGGGGTCGAGACCTTCGGCCGCGCCGGCAGGGGCGCACCGTTGGCCCGCTCGATCCTCGACGAGGTCGTCGCTGCCTTCCAGACCATCGATCCGACGATGCCCGATCGTGGCGTCCGCGACGACGCCGGGACCGGCGCCGCCAAGCACCTCGACCTCGCGCCGGGCCTGGCGGTCGTCGTCGAGCTGTGCTTCCTCTCGTCCGAGGCCGATCGGGCCATCATCGACCATCCCGGCTACGTCGGTCTGGCGGCCGAGGCGATGTGCCGTGCGCTGGTCGACCACGGACGCGTCGACGGCACGTGGCCAACGGTCTACGACCGCGCCGGGCTCACCCTTGCCCCGGTCGTGTCCGTTGTGGTGCCCACGGTGAACCGGCCGGTTCTGCTGGCCGAGGCGGTCGGGTCGATCCTGGACCAGACGGTCACGAGCGTCGAGGTGCTCGTGGTCGACGACGGCACCGAGGGGCCCGTCATCGGACCGCTCGGCGACGAGCGCGTGCGGGTCCTGCGCACCGGCGGTGGGGAGGGGCCTTCGGTGGCCCGAAACATCGGGATGGCCGCGGCGCGCGGGCGGATCATCGCCTTCCTCGACGACGATGACCGATGGACGCCGGAGCGACTCGACCTGGCGCTCCGCGGGCTCCGGCGCGCCCCGGTCGCGGTGTGCGGGACCCAGCACATGGGGCGAGCCGCCTCACCGCCTCGCCGCCTCGAGGGTCGGGTTGGAGACGCCGTGCTGCGAGGCACGACCCCGTGCCTGGGCGCCACGGCGGTGCGGCGCGAGGTGGCGCCCGCCTTCAACGAGCGCTGGCACGCCGTCGAGGACGTGATCTGGTGGTGGGACCTCGCGCAACGCGCCGACGTGGCGACCGAGGACGAGATCGGCTACCTGGTGCGCCTGCACGACGGCCCTCGGGGCACCAACGCGGTGACTCGGCGGGTGGAGGAGAACCTCCGCCTGCTCGACGAGCACGCCGACCTGTTCGACGCCGATCCGCAGGCCGCAGCCCACCGCTGGCTGCGCGTCGGGGTGCTGGCCGACCAGGCTGGGGCGCGCGGCGTGGCGGTGCGGGCCTACGCCCGACACCTGCGCCTGCGACCCCGCGCTGGAGCGGTTGCCCACCTCGGCCTCGCGCTCGGCCGCTGGATCCTGCCCCGGCGCACCGGAGCAGCCCCGCCGGCCCACGACCGCGGCAGCATCCGCACCACGCACCTGCTGATGTCGGACCGGGCACGGGGTGCGGAGCGCGCCGCCCGCCACCTCGCCGACGCACTCGAGCCCGTGGCGGGCACCCAGCGGGTCGTCGCCCTCGCCCCGTCCGACGGGACCGGGGGGCGGGTGCCGCTCGACGGGACGCTCCTCGACTCCGCCGGGACGCACCTGCTTCGCCGGCGACTGGTCCCCGCGGCGATCCGGCTGCGCCGCGAGGTGCGCCGCCACCCGACCGACGTCGTGCTGGCGCACGGCAGCGGGCCGGCGCTGGTCGCCAGCCTCGCCTCGCTCCTCGGACCGTTCCCTCCCATCGTGTGGCACCGGATCCTCGTGTTCCCACCCCGGCCCCGATGGAACGCCGTGCACCTCGCGTTCCGCCTGGTGGCCCGCGGCGCCAGCGGGGTCGTGGCGCTCACCGACGCGACCCATCAGGAGGTGCGCGCCCTGGGCTTCCACGGACCGGTGTGGACGGTCCCCAACCACCGACCGGCGGCGGCCTTCGCCGGCCTCGACCGGGCCCGCTTGGCCGACCGCCTGCGCGACGAGCTCGGCATCGACCGCGGCGCGCCCGTGGTCGGGTTCGTGGGTCACCTCGTCGCCCACAAGCAACCGGCCCAAGCGGTCGAGGCGTTCGAACAGGTGCACCGGGCGGTTCCCGACGCCCGCTTCGTGCTGGTGGGCGACGGTGACCAGATGCCCGCCGTGCGTCGTCGCGTCGAGGAGATCGCCGACGTGGTCCACCTCCTCGGGCATCGCGACGACATCCCGCAGCTCCTCGCCGGCTTCGACCTGCTGATCGCCACCTCGCACCACGATTCCATGCCCGGCACGGTGATCGAGGCCCAGCTGGCGGGCACCCCGGTCGTCGCCTTCGACGTCGACGGGATCAGCCAGGCCCTCACCCACGACGTCTCCGGCGTGGTGACCCCGACCCGTTCGGTCGGCGTGCTCGTTGCGGAGGTGGTGGCGCTGCTCGGCAACGAGGATCGCCGCCGGGCGATGTCGGCGGCGGCGCGAGCCCACGGAAGCGGGCTGACGACCGAGGCCGTCGCACCGCGCTACGCCGCGCTCCTCGAGGCGATCGCCGGGACGGCGGCCGTGCGCGTGCTGCACCTCCTCCCCGACTTCGGCACCGGCGGTGCCGAGCGCGCCCTGGCCGTGCTCGCGGGCACGCTCGATCGGGGCGCCGTCGTCCAGACCGTCGTCACCGTGCGGGGCGACCGCCGGCCCCGCGCCGAGACCGTGGCTCCGGAGCTCGACGCGCTCGGCGTCGGGCGCGGGGACCTCGGGGTCGCCGGTCGGCCGACGCGCCGGCCCGGCGCCTCGATCATCGCGGCCCTGCGGCTCGCCCGCGTCGCCCGACGCTGGCGCGCCGACGTGGTGGACGCCGCGCTCCTCGACGCCACCCTCGTGGCGCGCCTCGCACCGCTGCGGGCCGCACGAGTCACCCACCTCGTCAATACCCCGTGGGAGCCGGTGGTGGCCCGCACCTCGGGTGGCCCTCGGTGGCGGCGCCAGGCCCTCCGCCTGGTCGATCGCTGGTCGGCCCGGCGCGACGACGTCCTCGTGGCCCTGACCGATGCCGTGGCCTCGGCCGCGCAGCGCGACCTCGGGCCGCGCACGGCGACCAAGGTGCAGGTGATCCCGCGCGGCGTCGACCTCGACCGCTTCGGGGTGTGCGCCCCCGCACCGCCGAGCCCGGAGCTTCGGCTCGTGTCGGTTGGGCGGCTGGTGCCCCAGAAGGGCCACGACACGCTCGTGCGCGTGGTCGCGGGGCTCCGCGACCACGGCATCGCCGCGACGCTGACCATCGTGGGCGAGGGACCGGAGGAGGCGTCGCTGGCCGCGCTGGTGACCTCGTCCGGCTTGGACGGTTCGGTGCACCTGACCGGTGCGCGCACCGACATCGGGCCGCTGCTCGCGGCGGGCGACGTGTTCGTGCTCGCCTCGCGCTGGGAGGGGCAGTCCAACGCGGTCCTCGAGGCCATGGCGTGCGCCCGACCCGTCGTGGTGGCCGACGTGCCCGCACTGCGCGAGGTGGTGGCCGAGGCCGGGGTGCTGGTGGCGCCCGACGACATCGACGGATGGGTCGACACCTTGGCCGCCCTCGCCGCGGACCCGGCCCGCCGCCAGGCGCTGGCCCGGGCCGGGCGGCGCCGCGTCGAGGACCACTACGACGCCCGCGCCCGTTCCGCCCAGCTGGGGATGCTCTACCGACGCCTGGCGGCCGACCGACCAACGGCAGGCGGCCCGCCGGCACCGTGGCGCCGAGACGACGAGACCTGATCGCTCGACCTGACCCGTCGTCTGCGACCGACGCCGCCCGTGGAGTCGCTGGTCTCGGCGACGGCAGCTTCCGTTCGACTGCGCCGGTTGGGTGGGGTGGTTGGGTGGGGTGGTTGGCATCGCGCCGACGGAGACCATAGGCACGACTCAACCAGAGATTTCTGGGTCTCCTGACGCTGTCGGGGGTCGGTAGGCGGGTTGGGCTGACCGGTGGGTCGGGGATCCGCACGCGCACGCCGCCTCGGGTTCTTCGACCAGTCGTCGGGTTCGAC